>Ga0081538_10000182_pt1 | contig 68831 bp, 68 predicted proteins | sample TabmetS5T2R1_FD_71022 | JGI IMG/M metagenome (GOLD analysis project Ga0081538, IMG submission 71022) | Tabebuia heterophylla rhizosphere microbial communities from the University of Puerto Rico - S5T2R1 | ecosystem: Host-associated > Plants > Roots > Rhizosphere ... | reverse complement strand
GCCGACAAGGAAGGTTTCCTGCGCGACGAGACCTCGCTCATCCAGACGATCGGCCGCGCGGCCCGCAACGTGCGCGGCAAGGTGATCATGTACGCGGACAAAGAGACCGCCGCGATGCGCAGCGCGATCGAGGAGACGAACCGCCGCCGCGACATCCAGATCGCCTACAACGAGGAACACGGCATCACGCCGGCGACGATCCAGAAGGGCATCTCCGACATCACCGACTTCCTGATGATGGAGTCGAAGGTGCCCACCGGCCGAGGGCGGCGCAAGCGCGACACCGAGGGCATGTCCGCGGAGGAGATCCGCAAGACGATCGTCGAACTCGAGGAGGAGATGCTGGCCGCGGCGGACGACCTGCGCTTCGAGTACGCGGCGAAGCTGCGGGACGAGATCAAGGCCCTGCGACGCGAGCTCGAGGAGGCCGCCCGGCCGCAGCCGCCCGCATAGCGGCGCCAGGCTGTGTCCTCGGCTCCTCGTGTGCAGAGCACACGTCGGAGCCTGCGTCCTTGCCTGGCTTGCTCTGCGGACGGCTACGACCGGGCGGACACGGTCTACCCTTGCGGCTCGTGGGTGAGGAGCGCCAGAAGCAGTCCCCTGCGGCCGCTGCCGCCGAGCAGGTCCGGGCGATCGTGGAGGCCGCCGAGCGCGAGACGGAGGCTCAGCTGCGCCGCGTCCAGGAGGCCGCCGACGGACTCGCGGTGCGTGCGGACGCGATCGAACGGGAGCTGGAACGGCTCGCGGATGGGGTGCGCGAGGCCATTCGAAGGCTTCGCGAGGATCTCGGGGAGCTGCGCGGCGGGGCCGCAGGGCCGGCCGATCCGGCACCCGAGCCCGTGGCCAAGGGCGCGACGCTCGCCCACGCGGAGCCCCCGGAGGAGATCAAGCGGGCGGCGGAGCGCAGCGAGGATGCGGAGCTCGAGGCCGCTGCCGAGACAGCCGCCGCCGAGGGCGGGGCCGAGACGGCCGCCGCCTCGGGCGGGGCCGCGGCTGCCCCCGGCAACGAGGGCGCTCGCGTGATCGCGCTCAACATGGCGCTCAACGGCTCGCCGCGCGAGGAGACCGCGGCGTACCTGGCCGAGAACTTCGAGCTCGACAACCCGGACGCGCTGCTTGACGACGTCTACGCCCGCGCGGGCGGCTGAGCAGGCGCAGCGGCTGAGCGTCCGCGGCCGCGACGCGCGGGGGCCGCGCAGCTACCCCACGGGTGAAGCGAGCTCGATCAGGGTCCCGTCGGGGTCGCGCACATAGGCCACGTCCTGGCCCCAGGGCTTCGTCTGCGGCGCCGTGACCGGATCCGCTCCGCCCTGGACGGCCCGTTCGTACGCCCCCTCCACGTCCTCGGTCACGAAGCAGACCTCGAACGACGGCCGGCCGGGCTCCGGGTCCGCCGGGGCGTAGACGTTCGGCAGGTTGGCAGCTGCCAGCTCGTGCGCTGCGAATGCCAGCGCGGTCGCCCCGGTCTCGAGCTCGGCGTAGTCCCCACTCTCGTGCAGGAACCGGCGCTCGAGGCCGAGGATGCGCTCGTAGAACTCGAGGCTCCGCCGGACATCCTCGACGTACAGGATCGTGTAGCCGAAGCGCACCGCGCGGCCCGCTACGCGCCCGCCCCGGCGCCGCCCTGGTCGCGCCGGTCGAGGATTCGGAACAGGGCCATACGCTGGGCCCGCATCTCGTCGACGAATCCGCGATGGTCCTCCCGCAGCTCGCGCGTGTGCTCCCTCAGCTGAACTGTGCCGGCGTTGAACCGCCTGATCATCGCCTCGAAATTCGCGTCGTGGCGCGCGATCATCGCGTCCGTGGCCTTCTCGTGCCGGCGCAGCAGCTCATGCATGAAGGCCCGGTCGTCCGCGTCCATCGCGGCCATTGTGTCACGGCGGATGTAACGGCAGGCAGCGGTCTGCGACAACCTCGCAACTTGCGAGAATCGAACACAGGTTCGATCCGAAAGCCGCTCTAGACTCGTAGTCCTCCTGTGATTCCGAGTGGGGAAATCGTTGTCTCCGGCGCTCGCGAGCACAACCTCAGGGATCTCCACCTGAGGCTGCCGCGCAACTCGCTGATCGTGATCACGGGGCTCTCCGGCTCGGGTAAGTCGAGCCTCGCGTTCGACACGATCTACGCGGAGGGACAACGCCGCTACGTCGAGTCGCTGTCCGCGTACGCGCGCCAGTTCCTCGGCCAGATGGACAAGCCGGACGTGGACTCGATCGAGGGCCTGTCGCCGGCGATCTCGATCGACCAGAAGACCACGTCGCGCAACCCGCGCTCGACCGTCGGCACGGTCACCGAGATCTACGACTACCTGCGGCTGCTGTGGGCGCGGGTCGGCCATCCCCACTGCTACAACTGCGGCCGCCCGATCGAGGCTCAATCGGCTGAGCAGATCATCGACCAGGTGATGAGCCTCCCCGAGGGCACGAAGTTCATGGTGCTCGCCCCAGTCGTGCGCGGGCGCAAGGGGGAGTACGGAAAGCTCTTCGACGAGCTCCGCGGCGAGGGCTTCACGCGCGTGAAGGTCGACGGCGAGCTGCGCCGGCTCGAGGAGGACATCGTCCTCGACAAGAAGTACAAGCACGACATCTCGGTCGTGGTCGACCGGCTCGTGATGAGGCCCGACCTGCGCAAGCGGCTCGCGGACTCGATCGAGACGGCGGTCGCGCGCGCCGAGGGGATCGTCGACATCGAGGACGTGCAGACCGAGGTGGTCACGACCTACTCGGAGCGCTTCATGTGCCTCCACTGCGGCACCTCGATGCCCGAGCTCGAGCCGCGCATGTTCTCGTTCAACTCGCCGCACGGCGCCTGTCCGCGCTGCACCGGGCTCGGCTCCCAGATGGAGATCGACCCGGAGCTGATCGTGCCGGACCCGTCGCTGTCGCTGAACGAGGGGGCGATCCTGCCCTGGTCGACGAGCGCCTCGAGCTACTACGAGCAGATGACCCAGGCGATCGCGGACAAGTGGGAGGTCGACCGCGACCTGCCCTGGGAGGATCTGCCCGAGGACGTCCGCGACTGCTTCCTGTACGGCACCGACGGCGAGCGGGTTTACATCTCGTACCGCAACCGCTACGGACGCCGCCGCTCGTACACCACGACCTTCGAGGGAATCGTCCCGAACCTCGAGCGCCGCTACCGCGAGACCGACTCGGATTGGTCGCGCGAGAAGATCGAGGAGTACATGACGCTGCGGCCCTGCCCGGACTGCCACGGGGCACGGCTGCGGCCCGAGTCGCTTGCGGTCAAGGTCGGTGGGCTCGGCATCGACGAGTTCACGCACATGTCCGCGCGGCGCTCGATCGAGTGGCTCGAAGGCCTCGAGCTGTCCGAGACCGAGCGCCAGATCGCGCGTCTGATTCTGCGCGAGATCGACGAGCGGCTGCGGTTTCTCGACAACGTGGGGGTGGGCTACCTCTCACTCGAGCGCGCGGCCGCCACGCTCTCCGGCGGCGAGGCCCAGCGGATCCGGCTGGCGACCCAGATCGGCTCCTCGCTCGTGGGCGTGCTGTACATCCTCGACGAGCCCTCGATCGGCCTCCATCAGCGCGACAACGCGCGCTTGATCTCGACGCTCGAACGCCTGCGCGACCTCGGCAACACCGTCATCGTGGTCGAGCACGACGAAGGGACGATGCGGGCGGCCGACCACATCGTCGACCTCGGGCCTGGGGCGGGCGAGCACGGGGGTGAGCTCGTCGCGGAGGGCACCCCCGAGCGGGTGATGAGAACCGATGGGTCGCTGACCGGGCAGTTCCTGGCGGGCGAGCGCGAGATCCCGGTCCCGAAGAAGCGGCGCCGCCCCAGCGGGTACATCGAGATCGAGGGCGCGTCGCAGCACAACCTGCGCGAGATCGACGTGAAGGTGCCGCTCGGCGTCTTCTGCACGGTCACCGGCGTGTCCGGCTCGGGCAAGTCGACGCTTGTCAACGAGGTGCTGTTCAAGGCGGTGGCCAACCGCCTCCACCGCGCCAAGCAGCGGCCGGGCTCCCACCGGCGCATCAAGGGCCTCGACCAGATCGACAAGATCATCAACATCGACCAGTCGCCCATCGGCCGGACGCCGCGCTCGAACCCGGCCACCTACATCGGGCTGTTCGATCACATCCGTGACCTGTATTCGCGCACGCAGGAAGCGCGGGCGCGCGGCTACAAGCCCGGGCGCTTCTCCTTCAACGTCAAGGGCGGCCGCTGCGAGGTCTGCCGCGGCGACGGCCAGATCAAGATCGAGATGCACTTCCTGCCGGACGTCTACGTCCCGTGCGAGCAGTGCCACGGCAAGCGCTACAACCGCGAGACGCTCGAGGTGCGCTTCAAGGGCAAGTCGATCGCGGACGTGCTTGACATGACGGTCGAGGAGGCGGTGGTCTTCTTTGAGCACATTCCGAAGATCAAGCGGCGCCTGCAGGCGCTGCACGACGTCGGGCTCGACTACATCCGGCTCGGCCAGCCCGCGACGACACTGTCGGGGGGCGAGGCGCAGCGGGTGAAGCTCGCGTCCGAGCTGTGCAAGATCGCCACCGGCAGCACGCTGTACATCCTCGACGAGCCCACCACGGGCCTGCACTTCGCCGACGTCGAGCGCCTGCTGGAGATGCTCGACCGGCTCGTCGACCAGGGCAACACGGTCGTGGTCATCGAGCACAACCTCGACGTGATCAAGACCGCCGACCGCATCATCGACCTCGGTCCCGAGGGCGGGGAGGAGGGCGGTCTCGTGGTGGCCCAGGGCACTCCGGAGCAGGTCGCGCGCGTAGCAGGCTCGCACACGGGCCGCTTCCTGACGCGGATGGTGGGGCCGCCGGCGGGCCGCCGGCGCCGGCCGTCGGCGAAGGTGGCGGCGGCGGCCTGAGCGCGGCCGGCCGCGGGACCGATTCGGATGGTCCTGGATTGGTGGGCCAGGAGACCCACAGGGCAGGACGCATGTCGGTGTGGCGCCGCATTCGGCGCTGGGCGCCGTCTGGGCGGCCGCGCTGGCCCCGATCGCCCGTTAGGTCACCGCCACCGCCGGGCGCTCGTAGCCGATCTCGGCCGCGGCGGCCGCTGCGAGCTCGGGGCCCTCGAGGCGCTCGAGCAGGCGCAGCGCCAGGTCGATGCCGCACATCGGGGCGCCGGCGGTGAGGATGTCGCCGTCGTCGACGACCCGGGACTCGAGCACCTCGATCGAGCCGTAGGCGCGAAGGTCGTCGAGCGCGCCCGGGTTGGTCGTGGCCCGGCGTCCGTCGAGGATCCCCGAGCGGGCGAGCAGCAGCGCGCCGGTGCAAACGGAGGCGACCGTGGTGCCGGCCGCGTGGCGCGCGGCGATCGCCGCGGGGATCTCGCCGCGCTCGACCTGCCCCCAGACGCCCTCGGGCGAGCGGTCGAACCAGCCTCCGCCCGGCACGATCAGCACGTCAGGACGTTCGGAGAGGGCGCCGTGCGCGGCGATCATCGCGCCGTGGTCGGCGCTCACTTGGCGGGCGCCTTCGAGCGTGACCAGCCGCGCCGTCACATCGTCGCGGAGCTGGGCGAAGCCCCCGAGAATCTCCCAGGGGCCCATCGCGTCGAGCTCGTCGAAGCCGTCGAAGAGAAGGATCTCGGCGTTCATGGATCGGAGCGTGCCAGCGCGCGCGGTAGGCGTCGAGTGGCAGGAATGCCAACATCCGGTAGATTCCTGCCATGAGCGGATCAAGCGCTCGCCACAGGGTCGTGGCCCTGGTCGTCGGGGAGGTCGTGGCGTTCGACCTCGCGATTCCAGCCCAGGTGTTCGGCGGCGAGCGGTCGCTGTACAGCTGGGCGGTGTGCGCCCCGGATCCCGGGCCGGTTCCCGCGGAGACGGGTTTCGACGTGCTCGTGCCGCACGGCCCGGAGGCGCTCGAGACTGCGGACACCGTGATCGTGCCCGGCATCGGCGACCGTGCCTGGCCGCTGCCGCCCGAGCCGCTCGAAGCGTTGCGCGCGGCGGCCCGGCGCGGCGCGCGCGTGGCCTCGATCTGCACCGGCGCCTTCGTCCTGGCCGCGGCCGGGCTTCTGGACGGGCGCCGGGCGGCCACGCACTGGGGTTATGCGGAGCTACTCGCGAAGGAGTTTCCGGCGGTGGACGTGGACCCGGACGTGCTCTACGTCGACGACGGCGACGTCCTCACCTCGGCCGGCGTGGCCGCCGGGATCGACCTGTGCCTGCACATGGTCAGGAGCGACTACGGGGCCGCGGCCGCGAACGCCGTGGCCCGGCGGATCGTGGTGGCGGCACACCGCGACGGCGGCCAGGCCCAGTTCGTGGAGCGACCAATGCCCGAGGCGGGAGGGGGCCTCGGCGCCACGCGCGCGTGGATGGAGGAGCACCTCGACCGCCAGCTCACCGTGCGTGAGATGGCTCGCCATGCCGCCTGCAGCCCACGCTCGTTCGCGCGCCGCTTCCGCGCCGAGACCGGAACAACGCCGCTGCAATGGCTGATCGGCCGCCGCGTGGCCGAGGCGCAACGCCTGCTCGAGGGGACCGATCTGCCGATCGAGCACGTGGCGGCCCGCGCCGGTTTCGGAACGGCCGCCGCGCTGCGCCAGCACTTCGGCCGGACGCTCGACACCTCGCCCAGCGCCTACCGGCGTGCCTTCCGTCGTTAGCCGGGGGGAGCCCCGCCCCGGCCGTCAGCCCAGGTCGACGTAGCCGCCGAAGCGGCAGACACCCGGCTGACCGAGGGCGTTCACAGCCGCGTAGAGGCTTGCGTCCACGATCTCCTCGGTGCCGTCGGGGGCGAGCGCCAGCGCGTCCTGCAGTGAGTCGACGAGCGCCTCGCCGGGAAGGGCAACCACGTTCACGAAGACTCTGTCCTCGTCCGGGGTTCCCGGGCCGAGCGCTCCGGTGTCCGCCGCATCGAAGGCGGCGTTGGCGGCGCTGGAGCCGATCAGAACCTCGGCTATGTCGCGGTCGCCGTCCACGGTCACGGCCCCGATGCGGCAGCGCGCGTTGAGCACGAAGGGCCCCTCGCGCATAACCTCGCGCGCCTGTCCGTTCGTGAGCGTGAACGGGGCCACGTTGAAGCGGCGGCGGCCCTCGAGGGACTGCGCGTTGGCGGCCCTGGGCACGCGACCCAGCCTCGGCTCGTCGATCTGGCGGCCGCTCAGCGAATCGAACTTGAGGTCGCGGCCCGTGAGGGTGCGGTTGCGCACGTCCTTTGAGCGCACCGAGTTGTTCACGATCTGCTTGGAACCGATGCGCAGAGCGGCATAGGCACCGCCGCCGAGCGCGACGAACAGGGCGATCACCGCGATGACGAGCGCGGGGGAGGGTCGACGAAGGTGGCTCACAATGGGATAACCCAACCACGTCGCGGGAGTTGCTGCCAGTCCCGCGGGAGTTGCTGCCGGTCCCGCCTCGGTGCGGACGCGGCCGGGCGGTCCACGCCGCCCGCCCGCTCTGAAAAGCTGCGGCCGTGGGCGACGCGCGGCTCTGGTGGCAGAAATGGCGCTGGTACGAGCGCAACTCGCTGCCATGGAACCGCGCGCGCATTCATCGGGAGATGGCGCGCCGGCGCGCGTTCGCGCGCTGGCCGCTGCACGGCAACATCCTCGAGGCGCTGCACGAGGGGCGGCTCGAGGTCGGCGAACACACGCTCTTCGAGCCGCACGTGTGGCTGACCGCGCCCGGCGACGCTCGCATCGTGATCGGGTCGCAGACCTTCCTCAACATCGCCGTGATGGTCGCGTCGGTCGAGTACGTGCAGATCGGCGACCACTGCATGTTCGCGAACGGATGTTTCATCACGGACGGGAACCACCGCTTCGACGACCCCATCCGCCCGGTGCCGTGGCAGGGGTTCTCGAGCAAGGGGCCGACCCGCGTGGGGAACAACGTCTGGTGCGGGACAAATGTCGTGATCACGAGCGGCGTGACGATCGGCGAGCGCGCCGTGATAGGCGCGAACAGCGTCGTCACCAGGGACATCCCCCCGTTCACGATCGCGGCCGGGGTCCCGGCCCAGTTGATCAGGGAGATCGAGTATCCGGAGTTGGGGCCGCCGTAGCGGCCCCCGGAGCTCAGCAGAAGACGACGACGTGGAACGGGCGGTCCACCTCGCCCCCGTTCGCGTTCTCGGTCCGAACGGCGACGCCGTTCACGTTCGAGCCGAGCGAGGAGACGCTGATCTGACTGTTCTGCGGCGGAGCCGCGGCGCTGGCGTCCCCGATCGTCGCGAAGTACGCGCAGCCCCGGATGTCGGCGTTGAAGATGACTTGGTAGCGGCCGGGGCCGGTGCGGGCGGCCTGGGCGTTGCGGCCACGAACCAGCAGGCCACCCGAATTGACGACGGCGAAACGAGCGCTTCCGTGGGCCAGGAGCGACTCCGGGACGGTCGCGAGCGAGGACTCCTTGATGGCGCCGCCGCCGACCGAGTTTTCGTTCATGTCGTTGCCGGTGACCGACCGGTCCTTCAGGTCCTTGTTGGTCACGGTGCCGTTCTTGATGCTCTTGCCGGTGATGACAAGCGCGTAGGCGGAGCCTCCCATCGCGACGAACAGCGCGACGAGGGCAACGACCATGGCGGGCGACGGGACGAGCCGCCGGGCCCATCGAGACATGCGCACCTTCCTTTCCTTGGGTGGTGGGGCGTACGCGTGAACCCGCGGTCTTCCTGAAAGTTGCTCAGGCGAGCCGCGGCCGACCGCTCAGCGCTCGGTCTCTTCCTCGAGCAGGCTGCGCTGATCGAGCGTGAACAGGAGGGCGAGTGAGGGCAGCACGACCACGACCGCGATGCCGAAGACCACGAGCACCGCCGTGAGCGTCGCGCTCGCGCCGGCTCCTTGCTCGATCGTGAGCGTCTCTGGGAGCAGATAGGGATACTGGGCGGCCCCCCATCCCCAGATGACCGCTGCAACGGCGCCGACGGCGAGCGGGCGGACCCCCCGTTGCGCGCCGCGCCAGAGGAGCACGAGGGCGCCGACGCCGCAGGCCACGGAGAGCAGCACGAGCGGCAGGCCCTCGGACGTGAGGCCGTCGTACAGGAAGCGCGCGTCCGAGCGCACCGCGGGAATCGCCGCGATCGCGAGTACCCCCGCGACCACGGCTGCCGCGCGGGCCCGGGCCGCGAAGTAGCCCACGAGATCGGGATCTGAGAAGCGGCGCGCATCGCTGACCAGGAAGACCGCGGCGAGGTAGGCGCCGGTCGCCACGAACAGCGCCCCGAGCAGCAGCGAGATCGGGTTCAGCCAGCTCGTGACGGGATCCCCCTCCGCGTTGCCGACGGGCACGCGTCCCGAGGCCACGGCGCCGACGACGGTCCCCATGAAGAAGGGCGTCAGCACCGACGAGATCGCGAACGCGGCCTCGGCGAACCGGCGCCCCGATGTCCTCGCCGCAACCCGGTGAAAGGCGAATCCCGCGCCCCGAAGGACGATCCCTAGTGCGGCGAGGCTCAGCGGGATGAACAGCGTCGACATGACCGACGCGAAGGCCTCAGAGAACGCAGTCCACAGGGTTACGAGCATGAAGATCAGCCAGACATGGTTGGCCTCCCAGACCGGGCCGATCGCCCAGTCGATCAGTGCGCGTGCACGGCTCCCGCGCTCGCCGCCACCCGCGAGGAGCGACCAGAAACCCGAGCCGAAGTCCGCGCCGCCGAACACCGCGTAGAGCGTCACGCCGACCCAGAGCACGGCCGCCACGGCGTCGGCGCTGCTCAAGCCGGAGCCTCCGGCAGCTCCTCGCCCGCCGGGCGCGGTCCGTAGGGGACGTCGACCTCCTCAGCCTCGCGCCAGCGACGCGTCATCGCGCGCAGCACCAGAACGGTGGCGATTCCCAGCACGGTGTAGGCCACCACCACGACGGCCAGGCTGACCCACACGCCGTCGGCCTGCGTGACCGCATCCTCCGTGCGCATCAACTCGTAGACGATCCAGGGCTGGCGGCCCACCTCGGTCACGATCCAGCCGCATTCGAGCGCCACGATCGCCGCTACCCCCGAGACCGCTGTTGCACGCAGGAACCAGGGCGTCTTCGGGATGTCGCGCCTGCGCCACCAGGAGATCCCGAGCCAGGCGCCCAGCGCGATCAGCGCGGTGCAGATGCCCACCATCGCGTCGAAGGCCCAGTGGAGCAGCGTGTTCGCGGGCGGCCGCTCGTCGGGCGGCACCGAGTTGAGCCCGATCACCTCGGTGTCGGTGCTGAATCCGACCAGCCACGAATCGAGCCCGGGGATCCCGATGCCGCCCTTCACGCCCTCGGACGTGCAGCGCCCGCCGATGTACTCCGTCACGTGCGTGGACGTCTCCTGCACGCACTCCATGGCGGCGAACTTGATCGGCTGGTCCTTGGCGATCGAGCGGGCGGCGGTATCGCCTACGCCGAACTGGATCGGCGTCGCGATCGCCGCGACTGTGAACGGGATCAGCAGGCCGAGCCGATGGTGGCGATCCCGCCGCCCGCGCAGCATCCCGACCGCGTAGACAGAGGCGACGAGGAAGCCCGTGACGATGTACGCCGCCAGGATCATGTGGGGCGCCTCGTAGCCGACCGCTCCGTTGAAGAAAGCGTCCAGCGGGCTCACGTCGGTGACGGTGCCGTCCGACCTGAGCTTGAACCCGTCCGGCTGGTTCATCCACGAGTTCGCGGCCACGACCGACCAGGCGCCGCCGAGCCCGGCGAGCACCACCGGCACGCCCGTCCAGAAGTGCACCCATCCGGATAGGTGGTTCCAGCCGTAGATGTAGATCGCGATGAAGATCGCCTCGGTGAAGAAGAAGATCCCCTCGAGCGCGAAGGCCACGCCGAAGACGTCCCCGAAGCGGCGCATGAACTCGGGCCACAGCAGCCCCATCTCAAACGAGAGCACGGTGCCGGTGATTGCACCGACCACGAACGTCACGGCCGCGACCTTCGACCAACGGCGCGCCAGCCCCAAAGCGACCGGGTCGTCCCGCTTCAGCCCTAGGTAGTTCGCGACAAGGATGATCGCCGGGAAGGCGACGCCGATACAGGCCAGCACGATGTGGAAGCCGAGCGTGAACGCCATCTGGCTCCGCGCCGCGCTGAGGTCGGCAGCGATCGGGATGAGGTCAGAGGTCACCATTGATCCCCCAGGTGCTCGTGAACGATCGCCCGGGCTCCAGACGGATCAGCGACTGCCCCGTCCGGAATGCGTTCGGTGGGCAGGTCATCGGCTCCACGGCGAGGCTGCGACGGTTGACGTCGGGCAGCGGGTCGCCTGTGAACAGCATGAGGTACGGGTACGACTGGTCGACCCACAGGGTCACGCTGCTTCCCTCTGGGGCGCTGAGCGTGACGCGTGCGAGCCCGTCGCCGTCGCGCTCGAGGTCCGTGAAGGCGTTGTCGAGCCGGGTCGTGGCGATCTGTCGCGGCCGGCGAAAGTCGTACTCCGTGCCTTCGACCGATTCCGACCCGACTGGGATGCCCCTTTCGTCGGACAAGAGGACCGTTCGCCCGGGCGCCCGAAGGGTCGCCGAGTCGACCGCCTCCGTCCCCGCGCTCAGATATGGGTGGGCACCGCACCCGTACGGACAGGGTCCGGCACCGAGGTTGGTGGCGGTCGTCTGCACCCGTAGCCCCTCGTGCGAGAGGAGGTACTCGATGTTGATCTCCAACGAGAAGGGATAGCCGGGCTGGGGGTGGATCCGGTGCTGCATGACGACTCGGTTCGGCTCGCGGTCGCTCACGCGCCAGGTCGCCCAGCGCACGAGCCCGTGGATTGCGTCCTGCTCCGCGAGATCGTTGATCGGGAGCTGATGCCGCTGTTCCTCGAATTCGTAGCTGCCGTCCTGGATCCTGTTCGGCCAGGGGATCAGCACCTGTCCGCGTCCGGAGGTGCTCATCTCGTCGACCCCGTATCCGTCGAGCAGCTCGCGGCCGGCCGCTGAATACGTCCTGAGCCCGCCGCCGACCTCCACGACGATGGCGCTCTGGTCCCCGAGCGCGATCTCGATCTGCTCCCCGGACGGCGCCCGCGGGAGCTCCGTCATCGAACGGCTTGTGCCGGGGGCGGCGTCCGTTCGACAGTCGCCAGCTCGCCCTCGATCAGCGCGCTCTGGCGCTCGCCGAAGCGGGCCCCGATCCACTTGATGAGCACCTCCAGGCGACGGCCGAGCTGACCGCCGAGGTAATAGAGGTGCACGCCGAGATAGGTGAAGAAGGCAGGCCGGCCCCAGAGCTCCAGGCCCCGGATCTCGCAGACCGCCCTGCCCTTGCCGACGACGGCCAGCGCGCCCTTGTCGAAATACCGGAACGGTGTGGAGGCTCCCGGCCGCCCCTCGCCGATCGCCTTGGCCGCGTGGTGAGCCTGCTGGATCGCGACCGTCGCGAGCCCTGGCAGCGGCTTTCCGCCCGGGCCGGCCAGCGAGGCGACGTCGCCGATCACCGAGATCTCCGGATGCCCGGGCAGCGTCAGGTCCGGGTTGACCTTGATGCGCCCGCCGCGGTCGGTCTCCGCGCCGGTGGCGCGGGCGAGGGCATCGGTCAGGGGGACGGCGTGCACCCCGGCGGCCCAGATGACCGTTCTGGTGTTGATCCGCTCGGTGGCTCCCGCGACCTCGATGGTCACTCCGCGGGCGTCGATCTCCGTTGCGCGCGCGCCCTCGCGGACCGTGACGCCCAGTTCGGCCAGCTCGTCGGCGACCTTCTTGGAGAGCTTCTCGCTGAACGCGGCCACCAGGCGGTCGCCGGCGTCGAGGAGGATGATCCTCGCCTGGGTGGCGTCGATTCGCTTGAAGTCGCCGCCCATCGTGCTCCTGGTTATCGCCAGCTGACCCGCGACCTCCACTCCCGTCGGTCCGCCGCCCACCACGACGAAGATCAGCCACTCGGCGCGCTCGTCCGGGTCGTCCGCCCGCTCCGCCGCTTCGAAGGCGCCGTAGAAGCGCTTTCGAAAGTCGACGGCGTCCTCCAGTGTCTTCAGTCCGCACGTGACGTCTTGCCACTGGTCGTTGCCGAAGTACGAGGTCTGCGCTCCGCACGCCACGATCAGGCTGTCGTAATCGAGGCGGTCGCCGCGGTCGAGAACGACCTGCCTGCGTTCGGCATCCACGTCCGTGACCTCGGCCATGAGGACGGCCACGTTGCCGGCGCGCTTCAACGCAGGACGGATCGGCGAGGCGCAGTCGCTCGGGGACAGTCCGCCCGCCGCCACCTGATAGAGCAGCGGCTGGAACAGGTGATGGTTCATCCGGTCGATGAGCGTCACGTCGACCTCGGCGTGCCGCAGCTTGCGGGCGGCGGCCAGACCGCCGAATCCGCCGCCGACGATCACGACCTTGCGACGTCCGCCGTTCGGCTGCTCAGGCGGCATGCGCAGGCTCCGCCGCTGACGTGTTCGCGCCCATCCGCTCGAGCAAATGGTCGCCGACCCTCAGCGCGTTGGCCATCGCCGTCAGCGCCGGGTTCACCGCGCCGATGCTCGGGAAGAAGCTCGTGTCGACGACATAGAGGTTGTCGAGCTCGTGTGCCCGGCAGTCGGTGTTGAGCACCGAGGTGTCGGGGTCGGTGCCGAAGCGGCAGGTCCCGGCCTGGTGCGCACAGCCCGCGACCGGGATGGATGTCTTGAGATAGGCATGGCGCTGGATCAGGTGATCGGGGTGCATCCCGGCGTGCGCCAGCAGTCCCTTGAGCTTGTGGTAGAGGCGCTTCGCAGGCTCTTGGTTCGTCTGCTTGTAGCTCAGCCGAACGTGTCCGTCCCGATCCAGGGTCACCCGGTTATCGGGCCTTGGTAGGTCCTCGGTCGAGAGCCAGAAGTCGACGGCGTGGCGGGCCATGTTCTCGAGCGTCCGTTCCGGCGCGAGCTTGGTCTCGAGCGGCTTCTCGCCGCGGTACATGTCGGCCTGCGACTTGCCGACCATCTGGATGTTCCCCAGCGGGTAGTCGCAATCGTCGCTGCCGAAGTAGAAGTCGTTGAGGCCGAGGGTCTTCTGAAAGACAGTCGGGTTCTCTTCCTTGGACAGCGCTAGCACGGCCTGGCTGTTGTGGAAGGTGTAGTTGCGCCCGAGCTGGTCGGACCGGTTGGAGAGGCCGTTCGGGTGCTTCTCGGTGGCGGAGGCGAGCAGCAGCTGGGCGGAATTGGCCGCTCCGCACGACACGACGACGATGTCCGCGCTGAAGGTCTCCATCGCCCCCTCGCGGTCGACTGCGACCTCGGTGACGACGGTCTCGGCCGGGTTGGTGTGGAGCGCAACGGCCTTCGCGTTTCTGAGCAGAGTGACGTTCGGATGCTCGAGGGCCGGACGCACCGCGAGCACCTCGGCGTCGGACTTGGCGTGGACGAGGCAGGGAAAGCCGTCGCAGGTGGAGCAGCGCACACAGGAGCTGTACGCCATGTCGGCCTCGTTCAGCATCACCCCGCAGGGGGCGTGGAAGGGATGGTGACCGGCGGCGGCGAGATCGTCGGCGAGCTGCTGGATGCGCGACTCGTGGGACACCGCCGGGAACGGATAGGGCGCGCTGGCGGGCGGCTCTGTCGGGTCCTCGCCGCGCGCGCCGTGCACCTGGTACAGCCGCTCAGCCTGCGTGTAGTAGGGCTCCAGCTCGTCGTAGCCGATGGGCCAGGCGGGCGAGATGCCGTCGTGGTGACGAAGCTCGCCGAAGTCCTCCTTGCGCAGCCGGTACAGCGCGGCGCCGTACAGCTTCGTGGCGCCGCCGACGAAGTAGTGCACCTGCGGCTGGAAAGCCTTGGCGGTATCGGCGTCGTACCAGGTGTCCTCGGAGATGTAGCGGTCGTCGACGAACACGTCCGCCGCGCTCCAGTTGTGCGGCTCACGCGGGAGCCAGTCGCCGCGCTCCAGCGGCAGGATCCGTTTGCCGGAAGGGGCGAGTCGGTGCACCAATGTGCCGCCGCCGGCGCCGCTGCCTATGACGATGACGTCGTATGAGGTCATCCCGTGTACTCCTCGAGTCGCTCTTGGAGGATGATCCGCGCGCCCGCCTCGATCAGTGCGAGGTGGGAGAAGGCCTGGGGGAAGTTGCCCAGGTGCCTCCCCGTACTGGTGTCGAACTCCTCGGCGTAGAGGCCGAGGGGCGAGGCGACGCTGAGCAGGCGCTCCATCAGATCGCGCGCGCGCTGAGCGTCGCCGACGATCGCCAGCGCCGAGACGAGCCAGAACGAGCAGATCAGGAAGCTCCCCTCCTTGCCGGACAGGCCGTCGTCGGTCTCGTCGGTGCGATAGCGGAGGACGAACCCGTCCTCCGTCAAATCGTTCGCGATCGCCTCGACCGACTTGCGCAGGCGCGCGTCGTCGCCCGGCAGAAAACCGAAGATCGCCGCCAGCAGGGTTGACGCGTCGAGCGCGTCCGTGTCGTAATGCTGGCGCAGCACGTCGTCGCGCATTCCGTGCTCGAGGATGTCCGCCTTGATCTCGTCGGCGGTTGCACCCCAGGTCTTCTGCAGCCCCGAGTCGCCGCCGATGTGGGCCAGCTTTGCGGCGCGGTCGAGCGCGACCCAGCACATCAGCTTCGAGGACACGTAGTGCTGAGGCTGGCCGCGGGCCTCCCAGATGCCCTGGTCGGGCTTCCGCCACACCTGCGACGCGCCTTCCGCCTGGCTCTGGACGATCGGCCACAGCCGCCGGGGCACGCGTTGGCTGCGGCGCGTGTGGAGCAGAATCGAGTCGAGCGCCGCCCCGAAGACGTCGTTCTGGCGCTGGTTGAACGCGCCGTTGCCGATCCGCACCGGGTGGGCTCCGGCGTAGCCCGAGAGCTCGTCCCGCGTCGTCTCGGTCAGGTCGCGGCGCCCGTCGATCCCGTACATGATCTGAAGCGCACCGTCTTCGTTCGGCTCGAGGTCCGCGACGAACTGCATGAACTCGTCGGCCTCCCAGTCCAGGTTCAGGAAGTGCAGCGCCTGGAGCGTGAACGTCGAGTCCCGGATCCAGGTGAAGCGGTAGTCCCAATTGCGCTCTCCGCCCGGCGTCTCGGGCAGCGATGTGGTGAGCGCGGCGACCGTTGCGCCGGTGGGCATGTAGGTGAGCCCCTTGATCGCGAGCGCCGAGCGCTCGATCGCCGCGCGCCAGCGGTGGTCGACGGGGCGAGACCGGTGCAACCATTCGCGCCAGTAGCGCGTGGTGGCCGCGAGCCGGCCGTTGGCCTCATCGATGTTCTCCGGCGAGGCGAGGCCCTCGGCCCAGGACAGCGAACAGTAAACCTGCTCTCCCTGCTCGAGGTTGTGGCGTGCTCTGACCCGTTCCCCCTCGACACCGAGCGCCAGGTCGGTCCGGAGCCTGATCTTTTGACCGGCGCCGGTCGCGTCGGCCGTGTGACGGCTACCGTCGACCAGCGACCACTCCGCCGGCGTGCGCCCGTAGTCGAAGACGGGCTCGCACACGAGGTCGACCTCGACGCTGCCCTCCACGCACAGGACGGTGCGCACGAGCATGTGGTCTCCGTCCTCGTCGGCGGGTGGGCGCGTGTGCGGGGTCACCTCGTCCTCGTGATCCCGCGGACCCATGGTCAGCGCATCTCGCACCATTATCCAGCCGGTGGGCGTGTTCCACGTCGTGAGCAGGGTGTTCGTGCCGGGCTCGTAGATGCGCGCCGCGGGGACGTTGACCCCGAAGGGACCCAGCCGGAAGGAGCCGGCCTGACGGTCGAGCAGCGTGCCGAACACGCTGGGCGAGTCGAAGCGCGGCACGCAGAGCCAGTCGATCGACCCGTCCGGCGATACCAGTGCGCCGGTGTGGCAGTTGGAGAGAAACGCGTAGTCGGCGATCGGCGGGAAGGGCGAGGGGGCGGCTGCGCTCTGCGGAGCGGCAGCCTTGTCGGTCTCAGCGGTGCTCACGACGGCACCCAAGGACCACGCCAGCCGCCGTGCGCGGCGACGAGAGCATCCGCGGCCGCCGGACCCCACGTTCCCTTCTCGTAGGCGTGAACCTTCGGAGGGGCATCGAGTAGCGGCTGCATCACCCGCCAGGCTTCCTCGACGCTGTCCTGCCGGGCGAACCGCTTGCTGTCGCCCACCATCGCAGCGTGCAGGAGGACCTCGTAGGGCGTGGCGCCCTCGCCGCCCTCCTCGGCGAACTCCATGTCCAGCTCGATCCGCTCGGGCATCACCGAGTCGGCGCGCTGAGCGTCGACGATCAGCCTGATCCCGGTCGAGGGGTCCAGCCTGACGACGAGCTGGTCCGGCTCTGGGCCTTCGGGCCCGGCGATGCCGAAGCCGAGCCGAGGTGGGGGCTTGAAGACAAGCCGCAGCTCGGTCTGCGTAATCGGCAGCTGCTTTCCGGTGCGTATGAAGAACGGGACGCCGGACCAGCGCCAGTTGTCGATGTCGAGGCGCAGAGCGGCGTATGTCTCCGTAGTCGAGTCTGCGGCCACGCCGTCGATCTCGCGATAGCCGTCGTACTGCCCGCGCACGTAGTTGGCCGGGTCGGCGGCGGGCATGGCCTGGAAGACCGAGACGATCGAGTTCTTCAGGGTCGTGGCATCGCCGCGAGCCGGTGGCTCCATCGCAGCGGCGGCAACAACCTGCATGAGGTGGTTGACGACGACGTCGCGGAGGGCGCCCACCGGGTCGTAGAAATGACCGCGGTCCTCGACCCCGAAGCTCTCGGCCATCGTGATCTGCACCGACGAGACGTAGTTGCGGTTCCAGACCGGCTCGAACATCGTGTTGGCGAACCGCAGGTAGAGGATCTCGACGAGCCCCATCTTGCCCAGGAAGTGGTCGATCCGGTAGAGCTGGGACTCGTCCAGGTACTGGTGGATCTGCTCGTCGAGCGCGGCCGCAGAGGCGACGTCGTGACCGAAGGGCTTCTCCACCACCACCCGCGCGGACTTGGTGAGGCCCGCCTCGGCGAGGCCCTTGATCACCATCCCGAATAGCGACGGCGGGATCTCGAGGTAGAAGACCGGGCTTTGCGTGCCCTTGATCGCGCCGGCGACGCGCTTGTACGTGTCGTCGTCCCCGAAGTCGCCCGGCACATAGGACAAGCGTGCGGCGAAGCGCTCGAACACCTCGTCGTCGATCGTCTCACCGCAATCCGCGATGCACTTGCGGGCGTGTTCGCGCAGCTGGTCGACCGTCCAGTCGTCGCCAGCCACCCCCACGATCGGGCAGTCGAGCAGGCCACGGCGCTCCAACCTGTAGAGCGAGTGAAAGGTCATCACCTTGGCGAGGTCTCCGGTGATGCCGAAGACGACGAAGACATCCGCAGGGGTGGTGCCGTCCGTGCCTGCTTCAGCCCCGCCGCTCCGCTGGCGAGGTTGAACCGCCGTGCTCATGAGCGGGCCCTTCGGTCGGGTAACGGCACCGATTGTCCCGGTCGCGAGCCTGGCTTCGCCTCACCCCTTTCGGATGATTCGGGCGAGGTCCCGCGCGCGTACGCTGCGCTCGAGAGTTGTCAAGCATCGACGTGACAGCGCAGGAGTTCCGCGAGCTCTTCGACGCGGTTTCAAACTCGGGCCGCTGGGACGACGACGGCCGGCGTGGGGCCCTGAACTATCTGACTCCCGCTCGGAGGGTCGCCGCATCACAGCTCGTTCGCAGTGGGGAGACGGTCACGCTCAGCGAACCCCTGAAAACGAAGGCCGAAATCGACGTGCCCGAGCCGGCCGACCACCACATGACGATGCTGCCCGACGTCGACATCGGATCGGGGTCCGTGCGCTTCGCCAAGGACTATGTAGGCGTCGACTACCACAACGACGGCCACAGCCACATCGACGCCTTCTCCCACGTCGCTTTCGAGGGCATGCTGTTCGACGGTAAGCCGGCGGCGTCCGTGACCGCGGAAGGCGCGCGAGCGGAAGCGATCGACGTTTTGAAGGACGGACTCGTCGGCCGCGCCGTTCTGCTCGACGTGCCGCGGGTACGCGGAGTCCCTTGGATCGAGCCGGGCGACCACGTGTTCAGCGAGGATCTCGAGCTTGCGGAGCGCGAGCAGGGCGTAAGGGTGGCCGCCGGCGACATCCTGCTCGTCCGTACCGGTCATGCGCGCCGCCTGACCGAGCTCGGGCCATGGGACACCCCTGCGGCCAAGGCGGGCCTGCACCCCACGGCGGCGTTGTTCCTGGCAGACCGGCAGATCGCCGCCCTCGGCTCGGACGGCAACAGCGACACCGCCCCGAGCACGACGGAAGGGGTGGCGTTCCCGATTCACGTCCTCGCGCTCAACGCCATGGGTGTGCATCTGCTCGACTACCTGCAGTTCGAGGACGTCGTGGTGCGCTGCGAAGCGACGGGGCGCTGGGAGTTCCTCTTCGTCGCTGCGCCGCTGCGGATCGTCCGCGGGACCGGGTCGCCGCTCAACCCGATCGCGATCTTCTGATAGTCGTGGCGAGCACGCCCGAGGCGCGGGAGGCCCACGAGAACGCTCAAGTTGTCGGCGAGTCGCGGTTGCCGATGGCAGTTGCCGTCTTGGTCGCGATCGTGCTGACGATTCTGCTGCCGACAGAGCACCGGGCGCTACCCCAGGTCCCCGAGGGCGTCGTCCCGCTCATCGAGGGCGCCCTGCTCATCGCGCTGATCGCGGGTGATCCGGGGGCAATCGATCGCCGCACGCGACAGTTGCGTGCGGTCTCGATCGCGCTGGTCTCCCTCCTCGTGCTGAGCGCGCTCTGGGCGACGGTGCGGCTGATCGACGCCCTCATCACGGGCGGCGCCGCGACGAACTCCGCCGGCGACCTGCTCGAGGCGGGCTCGATCGTCTGGACCGGCAACGTACTCGCCTTCGCCTTGCTCTATTGGGAGTTGGACAGCGGCGGCTCGGCTGCTCGAGCTCACCATTCGCGGAGGGTCGTCGACTTCGCCTTCCCGCAGCAGATGAACCCGGACCTCGCGCCGATGGGCTGGCGGCCGCTGTTCATCGACTACCTCTACCTGGCCTACACGAACGCGACCGCTCTCAGCCCCACCGACGCAATGCCGACGGCAGCTTGGGCCAAGATCGCGATGACCGTGCAGTCGCTCATATCACTGGCGATTCTCGGCCTCGTGATCGCACGCGCCGTGAACGTCTTCACGTAGGGCCGTCCGGCTACATCACCCGAATCAGGCGAGGCGCGGTCATGCTTGCCGACCTAGCTTCCGCGGCTGAGATGCTGCAGCTCAGGGTCTACGGTCCTACGACGTCCCTCACCGCGGTCGGCGAGGGTCTCGCGGACCGCGGCGCCGCTCGGAACGTGGCGCTGGCGCAGGGGGTGCGCCCCGGACACGTTCTGCTTACGGCCGAAGTCCATGCGGAGTCGGCCGACGCGGTGCTCGAGTTCCTGGCGCTCAGCGGGCTGGCAGAGGAGGACATCAGCCTCGCACGCCTGGACGATGTAGGCCCCATCCGGGCCGGCCGCGCCGAGGCGAGCCTTATCTGGGCGGACGTACTCGGCCAGGCCAGACTGAATGCCCGACCGGTTGCGCGCTACCTGACGTTCATGACGGCGGCGGGCGTGATCGCGGCGTTCGGCGTGATCGAGGACAACCAGATCCTGATCGTGGGCGCGATGGCGGTGAGCCCGGACCTGTTGCCGATCACCGCGGCGTGCGTCGGGCTCGTGGGTCGTCGCGGTCGCCTGCTCGCGGGCGCACTCGCGACGCTGTTCCTCGGCCTCGGGGCGACCTGTCTGACGGCGGCGCTGCTGACCGTGGCTCTCGACTTGACGGATCTCCTTCCGTCCGGCTTCGTCGTCGGAGAGTCCGCCCTCTCGGGGCTGACCACCGTCAACTCGTCGACGATCGGAGTGGCGCTCGCCGCCGGCGTCGCGGGCATGCTGGCGCTCGAGACGCGTGCAAGCGCAGCCGTCGGTGTGGGCATCTCGATTACGACGATCCCGGCGGCCGCGTATCTCGGAGTGGCCGCCGGCGTCGGCGAGGTGAGCAAGGTCTGGGGTGCATTGGCCGTCCTCGGGGTCAACGTGGCCTTGCTGCTGATCGGCGGGACGCTGACGCTCCTGCTCCAACGCAGGCTCGCAGTGAGCGCCCGCGTGGCGATGGCGGCGCCGGGGAGACCCGGCATGCGACCACGTTGATGGAACGAGCCGCGAGCACCGAGTCTTCGACCACGCCTGACCGAGCGGGCCTCGTCCTCATCTCGCTCATCCTCGTCGCCGCGGTGGCCAACCTGAACCTGGCTGTAGCCAACGTGGCGTTGCCGGACATCGGTAAGGCGTTCGACGCGGGACAGACCGCGATCAATCTCGTCGCCGTCGGGTACTCGCTCGGGCTGGCCGCCTCGGTGCTCTATCTCGGCGCGCTCGGCGATCGCTACGGGCGAAAGCTGATGCTGATCCTCGGCACGTCACTGTCGATACCGGCCTCACTGCTCGCCGCCCTCGCGCCGTCGATAGAAGTACTGTTCGGCGCTCGTTTGGTCGGCGGGCTGGCCGCCGGGATGGCCTATCCCACCACGCTTGCACTGATCACGGCACTGTGGTCGGGACCGGCGCGCACGAAGTCGATCGCCCTGTGGTCCGGCCTCGGGGGCGCGATCGCCGCGCTGGGCCCGCTCCTCGCGGGCGCGCTGCTGACTGAGTTCGAGTGGGGCTCGGTGTTCGTTATCACGTTGCCGCTCGCTGTGGTTGCCCTGTACCTGGCATTTCGCTTCGTCCCCGCGCACGTGAACGAGGCGACTGATCCGGTAGACAACCTCGGGGGCATCCTGTCGGTCCTGCTCGTGGCCGCGGTCGTGCTGGCCATCAACTTCGCGCCAGTGCCGGGCAGGGGGGCGCTGGCTGCGGGCCTGGCGGCGATCGGCCTGGCCGCGGCGGTTGCCTTCGTGGTCCGCCAGCGGCGCGTAAGGGCGCCCCTCTACGACCTCGCGGTGGCCGGGCGCCGCATCTTCTGGGTGGCCGCGTGTGCGGGGATCATCGTGTTCGGCACGCTCATGGGCGCCATGTTCGTGGGCCAGCAGTTCCTGCAGAACGTGCTCGACTACTCGACGCTGGACGCCGGCGTCGCGATCCTCCCGGCGGTCGTCTGCATGGTGGTGGTGGCCCCGCGCTCGGCGAAGCTGGTCGACGAGCACGGCGCCCGGCTGACCCTGCTCGTCGGCTACGCCTTCTGCCTGCTGGGTTTCCTCACGATGTTGCTGTTGTGGAAGGAGGACATCTCCTACTGGAAGGTCGGTCTCGGCTACGCGTTCATCGGCATTGGAGTCGGGTTCGCCGGAACGCCGGCATCGCACTCGCTCACCGGCTCGGTGCCCGTACGACGTGCGGGCATGGCTTCCGGGACGGCAGATCTGCAGCGCGACCTGGGCGGAGCGATCATGCAGTCGATCCTCGGCGCGGTTCTGACCGCCGGCTACGCGGCAGCGGTAGGCGCAGCGATCGCGGAGGCGCCCAACCGGGACAAGATCACCGATCAGGTCCAGTCCGAGCTCACGAAGTCGTTCTCGAGCGCGGTCGAGACCGCGGAGCGCTACCCCCAGTACGAGAGCCAAATCGTGGCCGCCGCGAAGTCGTCATTCCTCGATGGAGACGAGCGGGCCTATCTCGCCGGGATCATCGCGATCCTGGTCGGCGCCGTGCTCGTCTTCTTCCTGTTTCCGAAGAAGGAGAGGGAGGCGGAGCTGCTCGCGCAATACCACGCGGAGGACGTCTCCGAGGCGGAGGAGCCGGTTACACCACCGGCGTCGGCGGCTCGCGTCCCTCGATGACGGCGATCACATTCTCGGCGCAGAGGCGCGCCATGGCGGCCCTGGTCGCGGCCGTCGCAGATCCCAGGTGTGGCAGCAGGACCGTGTTCGGCAGCTCGCGCAGCTCCCGCGGCACGTGTGGCTCGTCCTCGTATACATCGAGGCCGGCCGCGCCCAACCGGCCGGAACGCAACGCGTCGACCAACGCGGCCGTGTCGACCACGGCGCCGCGACTCGTGTTCACGAGGATCGCCCCGCGCTTCATTTGCGCCAGGCGCGTCGCGTCGATCAGGTGCCGCGTCTCGGTCGCGAGCGGCACGTGGAGGCTTACGAAGTCCGAAGCGGCCAGGAGGTCCGGGAGAGCTCGGCGCTCGGCGCCGTCTGGCGCCGGAGCTTCCGAGCGCGAGCTGAACAGAAGGCGTACTTCGAAGCAGCGAAGCAAGTCCGCGACCCGCCTGGCGATGCGCCCGAACCCCACGAGCCCCACCGTCGCGCCGGCGAGCTCGCGTCCCAGGAGCTCGTCCTCCTCCAACCAGACGCCGCTCCGGACCAGCGCATCGGCCTCTGCGATTCGCCGTGCGGCGGCCAGCATCAGAGCGATCGCGAGCTCCGCGGTGGCATTGGTGAGGACGTCCGGCGTATTGGTGGCGCGGACGCCGCGCTCGCGGACCGCCTCGACGTCGATGTTGTCGTAGCCGACTCCGAAGTTGGCCACCACCTTCAAGGAGCCGCCGGCGACGTCGAGGAGCTGCCCATCGATCCTGGTGCTCGGGTCGCTCACGATCGCCACGGCGCCGGGCACCCGTTCCTCCAGCCAGCTCCGCTGCGGTCGGTGGCCACCCGTCTCGACGAAGCACCGCTGCCGCAGCAGGTCGAGGCCCGCCGTCGGCAGGGCGCAGGCAACGACTACTCTCGGCCGACGGTCATCGCGCGCCATCGCAGTTTCACGGCGCCACCGTACGTCCCGCGCTCGTGGCCGACATCACCCGAATCAGATGATGCGCGCGTCCACCAGCCATTTACCGTGGTGGCAGGATGCTCCGCCTCTGCGTGGGAGAGCGCGCGTGATCGGCCACGCGCTTACGGTCGCGCCCACGCCGGCCACGCGGGCGGTGTGGGACCGCTGGATCGCCATCGGTTTCGCCGTGGGGTCGGCGTGCTTCTTCATCGGTCCGTTTCCGGGCTTCGTCCAACTCGTCGGCGCCGGGGCCGACGGCGCCGTGTTCTTCGCGGGATCCGTGTTCTTCACCCTGGCGGCTGGACTCGAGCTGCGCGAGGCGACCCTGCGGCTGGGCCGCTGGGCCTCCGACCCCTCGTGGTGGAGTGCGGCGATCCAGTTCGTCGGCACGCTGCTCTTTAACGTCAACACATTCGACGCGATGCAGGACGGTTTCTCCACCAAGCAGGAGGACCGGTTGAGCTTCGCCCCGGATCTTGTCGGCTCGGCCTGCTTCTTGATATCCGGGGCGCTCGCATACCGGGTCGCGACCGGACCGCGGCTGCTTCCGGCGCACCGGGACAGGTCATGGACGATGGCCGCCGTGAACCTGGCCGGCTGCGTCCTGTTCGGGGCATCTGCCATCGCGTCCTACGTGGTTCCCGCAACCGGTTCGGTCCTCGACCTGGCAGCGGCCAACTGGTGCACAGCACTCGGCGCGCTGTGCTTCCTCGCGGGCGCTCTGCTGTTGCTTCCATCTCGGGGCGCCACGGCGCCGGATAAGTACCCCTCGACCGTTCCACTAAAGGAGGCATGACGCATGGCTGTGCACGAGTCCTGGCTGAGTGAGCAGCTGGACGAGCTTGCGTTTCGTTACGGCAACCGTTTCCTGCTCGAGCCGGTCCCTGATCAAAAGCTGTCCGAGCACGGCATGCCCGCCGTCGACGCCATGCGGCTGATCGGCGAGGAGCTGGTGCTCGACGGCCTCCCGATGCGGAACCTGGCGACCTTCGTGACCACCTGGATGGAGCCGGAGGCGCAGCGGGTGATCGCCGAGAACCTGCACCGGAACTTCATCGACCACGCCGAGTACCCGCAGACAGCCGAGATCGAGCAGCGCTGCATCCGCATGCTCGCCGAGCTCTTCCACGCACCGGGCGAGACGACCGGCGCCCGGACCCAGGGGTCGTCCGAGGCCATCATGCTCGGCGCGCTGTCGCTCAAGTGGAAGTGGCGCGCCCGCCGCGAAGCGGCCGGCAAGGACACGACTCGGCCGAACCTGGTGTTCGGCGGCGACGTGCATGTGGTCTGGGAGAAGTTCTGCCGGTACTTCGACGTCGAGCCGCGCATCATCCCGCTACAGCCCGACAAGTACACGATCGGACCCGAGGATGTCGAGCCGTACGTGGACGAGAACACGATCGGCGTCGCCGCCGTGCTCGGGACGACGTTCACCGGCCACGCAGACGACATCGTCGGCATCAACGATCTGTTGCTCTCACTGAAGCACGACCGAGGCCTCGACGTGCCGCTGCACGTTGATGGGGCCAGCGGCGGCTTCGTGTGGCCGTTCCTGTACCCGCATTCCGAGTGGGACTTCCGCCTCGAGCAGGTCCGCTCGATCAACGTGTCGGGACACAAGTTCGGCCTCGTCTACCCCGGGATCGGCTGGCTCATATTCCGGGAGCGGAGCGACCTTGCCGAGGACCTCGTCTTCTACGAGAACTACCTCGGCAAGACCGATGCGACCTTCACGCTCAACTTCTCGACGGGATCGGCGATGGTCCTCGCCCAGTACTACAACTTCGTGCGGCTCGGGCGCAACGGTTACCGCTTCGTCATGGAGACGATGCGACGGAACTCGAACCTGCTGGCGGAGCGCATCGCCGAGATCGGCGCGTTCCGGCTGATCGGCGCGGAGACCGACGAGCGACTTCCGCTCGTGGCTTTCCAGCTGGCGGAGGAGCGCAGCTACGACGAGTTCGACATAGCCGCGCAGCTTGCGGCGGAACGGGGCTGGATGGTTCCCGCGTACACGCTGCCGCCCAACGCGGACCACGTGAAGATCATGCGGGCGCTTGTCAAGCTGACGCTCGGGCACTCGCTCGTCACGACCCTCGGCGACGACCTCGCGCAGGCGTGCGAGACGCTCGAGCAGAAGGGCGGCGTGCACGAGCTCGATCGCAAGCGGGTCAAGACCGGCACCGGGTACTGACGCGCGGGCCTCAAATCATCCCGATCGGGTGAGGCGTACCCATTTCGACTGGGCGATGCTGCCGCAAACCAAGGAGGTACTGGATGCGAGGCGCGGGTAGAGCCTTGTTCGCGGCGACGCTGCTGTTGATCGCGGGCACACTCAACATCATCTACGGCATCGGCGCCCTGGACGACGCCAACATTTTCACGGGCGACCGGAGGTACATACTCACCAACCTCAACACCATGGGCTGGATCCTGATCGTCCTCGGCGTGATTCAGCTCACCGGAGGCTTTTCGCTGTGGGTCGGCAATACCTACGGCCGGGTGATCGGGATCATCGGCGGCAGCCTCGGCGCGATTGCGGCCCTGCTGTCGATCGGCGGCGCCTACCCGTGGTGGTCGCTCGGCATCTTCTTCCTGTGCGTGTGGATCGTCCACGGCATCTTCATCTACGGTGAGGAGGAGCGCGCAGCGGTGCGCTGAGTCCGAGGAGCTCTCGACTCCTCGGAGGGTCAGAACACGGTCGCCCAGTCGTTCTTGACGCTGATCACGGTCCAGCCGTCGCCTGCGGCTTGGCCGAGCGCCTGCCCGGCTCCCTTCGTGTATGCGAATTCGCGCTCGTCGTCGTCGTGCAGTACGAGCAGGCGCAGAGACGTCTTGTCGGGGTGCTGGGTGAAGTGCAGCATCGGCACGTCACCGTTTGAGTTGCCGGCCGCCAGCAACGGCCGGCGGCCGGTGCGGCTCCAGATGCGGACTGGCTTCTCAGGGCCGTCGTCGAGGTAGTCGGCCTCCGCCCTGCGCGTGATCGTCCCCTCGCGCTCGTCGCTGGCGCCGCCGAGCTAGAGCGGGATGACGGCGAGAACCCTCGTCCCGGCACCGGGGCCCGAGCGGACCTCGAGCTCGCCACCCACCGCGGCCAGCCGGTCGCGCATGTTCGTGAACCCGGCGCCCGGCGGGGTACGGTCCGGGTCGAACCCCGACCCGTCGTCGCGCACCTCGAGTCCGAGTGCGCCGTCGCCCTCGCTCAGCACCACCCGGATCCCGGTCGCGCCGGCTGCGTGCTTGGCGGCGTTCTGCATCGCCTCGAGACAGCAGAAGTACGCGGCGGTCTCCACCTCGCGCGCGTAGCGCCGGCCCGCCTCGGCCATGACCGTGGTCGGGACTGCTCCGCTGACGGCGACCGAGCGCAGGGCGCCCGCGAGGCCGAGGGCCGCCAGCGGCGCCGGGTAGATGCCCTGCGCCAGCGACCGAACCTCCTCCAGCGCGACCTCCGCCTCAACGCCGAGCTCGCGGAGTAGCTCGACCGGATCGGCGCGGCCTTCGGCCACCGCCTCTGCAGCGAGCTCGAGCCTGATCCTCAAGGCGACCAGCCGCTGCTGCGCCCCGTCGTGCAAATCGCGCTCGATGCGTCTGCGCTCGTCGTCGGCGCCGGCCAGGATGCGGGCGCGCCAAGCGCGGGCTTCGCTATCGCGCTCCAGATCCCGTCGCCGGTGTCGCGGGCCTCGCGGCGCGTAGTCGCACGTCGCCGAGCACTGCGGGCCGGCCGGGGGGGTCCAGACGCTGGGGGCATCTGCGATGGTCGCGGACAAGACGGTCCTCGAAGCGAACGGGATCGACCTGAGGATGGTCCCCTGCTCGGAGCGAGCACGCATCGACCGGACGACGCGTTCCGCGCGGGACATTCGCGCATCCTGGCCTACGTCATTCGACTCAGGCTGCGCGCGGCAGTATCGTCCGAAAGGAGGCCTGACGAGCACCGACGCACAGCTCCCGCCCGCACGGCCGGCTCTGGACTCGCTGTCCCCGGCACGGTCCGTGCGCTACGCGGCCGGAGTGGTCATAATCGCCGCCGGCTACTACGCGGCTGCTCAGGGCGGCGAAGCCCTGTTGCTCACCGGTCCGGCGGGCGCCTTCTGGCCGGCCACCGGGCTGGGGATTGCGGTGCTGTACCTCGGCGGCCTGCGCTGGTGGCCCGGCGTCCTGCTCGGCGACCTGCTCTCGAGGGAGTTCGGGATGTTGCCGCTTGGCACGGCGCTCGCGGAAACCGGTGGCAACGTTGCCAGGGCCATCGTTGCGGTGCTCATCCTCTGGCGGCTCATCGGTCGGAACGCAGCGATGGATCGGCTCGAGCAGGTCGGCGCGGTTCTGATCGCCGTCGCGGCAGGCGAGGCGATCAGCGCGACGGTCGCGATGCTCGCCCTGTGGACGGGAAGCGTCATCGACGCCTCCGAGCTGAGCGTCTTCTGGCGAAGCTGGTGGTTGGGTGGAGTCTCGGGCGGCCTGGTGGTGGTCCCCCTTGCACTCGCTTGGTCGCACCCCATCGCGCCGGCGTGGCGCGGCCGCGGCGGGTGGGAGGGGGCGTTGATGATCGCCGCGGTCGTCGGCCTGAGCGCGATCGCGCTGTCCGCGGACCAGCCGCTCACCTACATGGTGTTCCCTGCATTCATCTGGGCGGCCCTCCGCTTCGGCCCGCAGGGGGCGACGCTGGCGGTGGCGGTGGCGGTGGTGATCGCGGTCTGGGCGACATCGAACGAGCTCGGGCCCTTCCTGGAGCAGACGCCCACCGACAGCGCGCTCAACCTCCAGCTCTACATCACGATCGCGGCGCTCACGACTCTCTGCCTGGCGGCGATCGTGAGTGAGCGCCGGCGCGGTGCGCTCGCGCTGGCGGAGTCCGAGCGCCGCGAGGGCGAGCGTGCCTCCCGCGAACGGCAGCGCATCGCACGCGATCTGCACGACTCCGTCTCGCAGTCGCTCTTTTCGACGCAGCTGCAGCTCCGGACCGCTCAGCGCGCGATGGCGCAGGAGGAGCTCGACCCGACCGGCGCGGTGGGGGGGCCGCTGAGCGAGGCAGCGGAGCTGACGCACGGCGCGCTCGCCGAGATGCGGGCGCTCATCTTCGAGCTGCGGCCCGGCGCGCTCACCGAGCAGGGGCTTGTGGCCGCGCTCGGTGAGCAGGCGGCGGCGCTCGGCGCACGTGAGGGCCTGGCGATCGAGGTCGACGGGCCGACAGAGCGCCTGCCGCTTGGACCGGATGCCGAGGAGCAGCTCTACCGTCTCGGGCAAGAGGCGCTCGCCAATGTGGTCAAGCACGCCGGCGCAAGCAGCGCAGCGGTCCGGCTCGCCGCCGAGGATGGGAGGGTGTCGATCGAGGTCCGCGACAATGGCCGCGGATTCGACCCGGATGCGGTGACCGGGGCGCACTTCGGCCTGCGCTCGATGCACGGCCGCGTCGCCGACCTCGGCGGGACTCTGGAAGTGATCAGCGCGCCGGGCCGCGGCACGGTCCTGCGCGCCAACGTCCCGGCGGAGCGATGACGGCCGATCCCAGCGGAGTCATCCGCGTCCTCCTGGTCGACGATCACCAGGTCGTACGGCGCGGGCTGCGGGCCTTCCTCGACGGCGAGACCGATCTCGAGGTGGTGGGCGAGGCCGGCGAAGGCGACGAAGCGCTGGACGTGCTCGAGCGGCTTGCCACCGAGGGGCGCCGCCCCGATGTGGTCCTGATGGACTTGCAGATGGAGCCGCTCGACGGCATCGAGGCTACCCGGCTGATCCGCGCCCGCCACGACGACGTCGAGGTCGTGGCCGTGACCTCATTCGTCGAGGAGGAGCGGGTGCACGCGGCGCTCGACGCCGGCGCCTCCGGCTACATCCTCAAGGACGCCGATCCGGACGAGGTCGCGGCCGCCGTCCGCGCCGCGCATCGCGGGGAACTTCAACTCGACGCGGCCGTCGCGCGCCGCCTGATGGCCTCGCTGCGGGCGCCTCAACACCAGGATCCAGCCGCGGAGCTGACGGAGCGCGAGCGCGAGATCCTCCGCCTCGTCGCGGCAGGCAAGGCCAACAAGGAGATTGCCGCCGAGCTGGTCATCAGTGAGCGCACGGCGAGAACGCACGTCTCGAACATCCTGCGCAAACTCGGCCTCGCCTCGCGGACCCAGGCCGCACTCTGGGCTGTGCGGGAGGGGCTCGCCGACGAGCCCTGACTTTCACCCGATCGGGGTGACGACAGTCTTCTACCGGCGAGGTTCGATTGCTCCGACCGACCGCGGACAGGGAGCCAGGTGAGGACATGGACGAGGAGCGCGTAGGGATCGAGCTGATCGTTTCCTTGATCGCATGGTTCGCCGTTGTGCTCCTCGCGTTCTTCTTCGTCGGCGTGGTGGTGGGGGTGATCGCGATCCTGCTCGGCGCCCTCCTCTTCATGTGGTGGCTCGTGAGGGCGATCCGAGCGCCGGAGCAGGGGCAATGAGCCGACCGCAAGGCGGCGGTGACGCGCCGGGACTGATGCATGTCCCTGCCGTCCACACCGAGCCACCTGACACGGGCAGGGGCTTGGATGGCCTTTGCCGGCGTCATGCTGCTGATCGGCGCCGCCTTCAATGCGGTGTACGGGTTCGCCGCGATCTTCAACGATGACTACTTGGCCGAGGAGGAGCTGCTGTACGGGACCGTCTCGGTATGGGGATGGTTGGCGATCGGCTTTGCGGTGCTCGGCGTGATCGCCGCCCTGCTGCTGTTTGCCGGCACCTTCTGGGGCGCGATGTTGGGGATCGCCATCGCCGGCGTGAACGCAAGCGTGCATGTGATGTCGATCGGCGCGCATCCCGTATGGTCGGTACTCGTGATCGCGGTCGACGGCCTGATCATCTATGGGCTCACGGTCCACGGGCTGAGACGATGATCCGTGCGCGCCTTCGTCGCGGCAGAGACGACGAGGGCGAGAAGGCGGAGGAGTTCATCGAAGTCGAACCGGCCGAGCTGACCGGCCTGTTTACGACGCCGCACTGGCTCCGCGACCTTGGTTTGACCGCCTGGCTGCTCGTGGGAGTGACCCTGCTCTTGGTGGGGTTGGTATGGCTCCTGTCGCTCACCCACACGATCGTGACGCCGGTGATCACCGCCGGGGTGGTCGCGGCTGTCGCGTCCCCTCTGATTGCCTGGCTCAGCCGCCACGGTGTTCCACGTGGGCTCGCCGCGGCGCTACTGATGCTCGCGGCGATCCTCCTAGGCATTGTGCTCGTCGTGATCATCGTGGCCGGAATCACCAGCCAGAGCGGCGACATCAGCGCGCAGCTTTCGGACGCCAAGAACACGATCGAGGGCTGGTTGCGGGACCTCGGCGTCAACGCGAGCGGGGCGGAGAGCGCGAAGGACGACGCCAGCAAGTCGATCAGTACGAGCGTGAGCACGCTGCTCCAAGGCGTCGTGTCCGGCATCAAGGAGCTCTCAGGACTCGCCTTCTTCCTGGCGCTGACGGCGCTCAGCCTGTTCTTCCTGCTCAAGGACGGACCGCTGATCCGCGGGTGGGCCGAACGCCACGCGGGGGTCCCGGTGCCGGTGGCCCGCACGGTCAGCGGGCGCGTGCTCCAGTCGCTGCGCGGCTACTTCCTCGGGGTCACGATCGTGGCCGCCTTCAACGCAGTGGTGGTCACGCTCGGTGCGCTGATACTGGGAGTCCCGCTCGTGGGAACGATCGCGGTCGTCACGTTCCTGGCCGCCTATATCCCCTATTTGGGCGCGTGGAGCGCGGGCGCCTTCACCGTGCTGGTTGCGCTTGGAGGGGCCGGCACGGACGCGGCCATCGGGATGGCGGTGATTCAGCTGCTCGCAAACGGGCTCCTGCAGCAGATGGTCCAGCCGATCGCCTATGGCGCGGCGCTCGGCATCCACCCGCTCGCCGTCCTGGTGGTCACGATCGCCGGCGGCTGCCTCTTCGGCGCAGTCGGCCTGATCCTGGCCGCGCCGCTCACGTCGGCCGTCACACGGATCACGGCGGACCTCGCAAGTGCCCGAGCGGAGGCCGCCGCCGGCGAGGAATCACGGGCGCGAGGTGAGGACGAGGGGCCGCCGCCGGCGGGCGCGGGGCCCGTTCCCCAGCCCGCGCACTAGGTGGCAGCCTCAGGCTTGGAGGAGCCGGCCAGCAGCCGGGCCTTCTGCTGCTCGAACTCGGATGGGTCGAGCATCCCACTCTCGCGCAGCCGGCCGAGCTGCTCGAGCTGTTCGAGGGTGGGGTCGGCGGCGGGCGCCGCTCTGCGCCCGCGCATACGGGTGCCGAGCCCAGCCGCCCATTCGCGCAGCCCTCGGAAGGACTCGCTGCGCTGCGCCTCGGGGAACTCACGGGCGGTCTGGCGGCGAAGCGCCTCGAGCCCGAGGGCGAGCAGCCCGATCAGCACAAGCGCCGGGACGATCCGCCGAAAGGCCGGAGTGGGTGCCCATGCGAGTAGCGCGAGCACGACCACGCCGAACGCGCCCCAGGCCCAGCGCGGCTCGCGCAGGTAGGGCGCGAGCTGCCGGCGGGTTGCGACCGCCCACCGAGTCGGCCCCGCGAGCCAGGCGGCGATCACGATCACCGCCCCGTAGGCGATCGTCGCCTCGGCCGCCTGTCCCAGGAACGAGGTGCCGACGTCCCACGCATCCTCCGCCGCCGGCCGCACGGACTCCGTCGTCGCGAGCGCGTCGACGACGGCGTTGCCCGCGAGCGCCGCTGCCACCAAGGCGCCGGCCCCGGCGAACAGCAGCCCGATTCCGCAAGCACGGAGTGCCTCGCGCCGCCGGCCGCGGGCCAGGTAGACCGCCAGCGCGAACAGGCCGAGAGCCAGGCCGACCAGCACGATCGGCAGCGCCTTGAGGAGCCAGAGTGCGTCCTGTGCAAGCGCCAGCTGGTCTGAATGGAGGATCACGATCTCACTCGCCGAGGCCGGCAATCGCTGCTCCACCCGTCCGCCGACCCCGAGGTTGCTTTGGGTCTGGCCGAGCAGCGCCTTGAGGTTGAGTGTGACGTCGCCGCCAGAGGTTGAGAGCGCATCGCCGCCGCCCTCGATCGCTTGCACGAGACGGAGCTGTGCACGCCGGTTCGCCTCCTCCCAGGCCCGCTGCGGCACCGGCCGCTGAAGCAGTCGGTCGGCCGCATCCTCCGCCAGGCTCCGCAGCCCACCGGCGGCCGGCCCGGCCAGGACCTCAGCGCGCTCCGGCCGCAGGACCTGCCTGAAGACCTGCTCGAGATCGCTCTGCACGTCCACGTTCGCATACAGCTGGTTGACCAGAAAGACCCCGATCTGCTCGCGAATCGCATCCCGCTCGAGGAGCTCGCTGCTGGTCTTCGTCCAGTTGTCCGTGTTGAGCAGCTGGCGATTCGCCCAGAGCGCGAAGATCGCAAGAAAGGCAAGCAGCGACGCGACGACGATCAGGGCGATCGCGACACGCCGGCGCCCCTTCCCGGCTTCCGGGGCCTCGATGGGCTGAGCGTCGGCGTCTGCGGTCATCCGCCCACCGCCAACTCGATGAGGCCGGCTCCGCGGGCGCGGTCGACCGCGTTCGCCCGGGACGAGACGCCTAGCTTGCGGTAGATGCCCCGCGCATGGGTCTTGACCGTATTGGGCGACACGTACAGGCGCTCGGCGATCTCGCGGAACGAGAGGTGGCTCGGCAGGTAGCGAAGCACCCGGAGCTCGGCTGCGGTGAGGACCCAGTCCGCGCCCTCGCTCGAATCCAGGGCCAGGTCGACCTGCCCGGTCGCGTGATCAAGCCAGGCTCGAAGCTCGGGTGCTTCGGGTATCCGGCGGAGGGCTCTGGCGCCCTGCGCGAGGAGCTCCTCGGCCGCCGCCGGCCCGCGCAGGCGGAGCGTCGCGCGCGCGGCCACGATGCAGCACTCGGCCTCGTACCAGGGGCTTGGATCGGTGATGCTCGCGAGCAGCCGAAGCGCGCGCCGGAGGTCGGCGGCCGCCTCGGCGACCTGCCCGTGCTGCGCGCGCAGCTCCGCGGAGACCGCCAGAACAATTGCGGCCGTCGGGCACTCGTCCAGCCCGCAGCGACCGATCTGTGCCCTGGCACGCCCCGCGAGAACGGTCGGTCGCTCGTCATCGTCCTCACCGGCTGCGAGGAGCGCGAGCTGAGCGAGGCAGAGGGCCTGTACCAGGGGCGCCCGCACGGCGGCGAGGTGGGCGCCTTCCTCGAGGAGTTCCCGCGCCTCGTGGGCATTCCCCGCGAGCTGACGAGAAACCCCGCGGAGGAACAGGCAGAGCGGACGCCAGGGGCTGGCCTCTCCGAGCAGCTCGCCGGCGCGCGTGGCGTCGGCGCCCATCTCGGTGAGTCCACGCCGGCCGATCGCGGCCCTCATCACGGCCACTCCCGCCTCTACGGCGTCGCTGCGATCCGCGACGTTGCCCGCCAGCGTCGTCCAGCGCTCAGCCTCGTACAGGTCGCCCTCGGCCAGCGACGTCGCGGCTGCCACAAGCGCGAGGAGCGGAGTGCCCACCAGCTCCGCGTCGGTGAGGCGACCCAGCCACACCCAGATCTCGCGATGCCGTCCGCGCGCCACCTGCTCCAGCGCGCCCTCCCAGAGGAGGCTTCCCGCGCGCTCGACGTGACCCCCGTCGATGGCATGGCCGATCGCGCGCCCCGCGTCCCCATTGGCCGCGTACCAGGCGCTGGCGCGCAGATGAAGCAGCGCCTCCTGCTCGGGCTCGCGCCGGCGCAGCTCCGCACGCAGCACAGCGCCGAACAGCCCGTGGTAGCGGTAGGTCGGCGCGCGTCTGTCGAGCGGTGTGAGCATTACGTTCGAGCGCGCGAGCCGGGCCAGCATGTCGGCCGAGTCATTTCGTCCCAGGAGCGCGTTACACGCCGGCGCCGACACCCGGTCGAGCACGGAGGTCCTCGTGACGAATTCGAGTTGGGCCCGCGAGAGTCCTGCAAGGAGCTCCTCCCGGACATATTCGGCCACGAAGGGGTCGTCGAGCGCAACCTCCTCAACGTCGGCGGGGTCGTCTGCCTCTTCGCGCATGGACAGCGCCGCGAGCTGAAGGCCGGCCGGCCAGCCCTCGGTGCGGCGCACGAGCGAGAGCATCTGGTCGTGCGACAGGTCGACACCCGCTAGCTCCAGGAGCGCCGTGGCCTCCGAGCGTGTCATGGCGAGCTCCTCCGTGCGGAGCTCGACCGAGCTGCCGTGTGCGCGCAGGCGCGCGACCGGAAGGCCATCGTCGCTGCGCGAGGCGAGCGCGAGCTGCAGGCTCGGGCCACACGCCCGCCAGATCGTCGTCACGACCTGCCGAGCCTCGCGCGACCGGATCACCTGAGCGTCGTCCAGTACGAGCACGGCCGGGCACTCCCTGCGGCAAAGGCCGCGAACGAGGCGCCTGAGCGCCACCGTTGTCGCACGGGACCCCTCGGACCCCAGTGCCTCCCGCACATCCCAGCCGACCGGCTCGACGGAGTCAAGCGCGAACACGATCGCCGCCAGCAGCGTCAGCGGATCGTTGTCCTCGGCCTCGAGCCTGACCCAGGTGAACGGGCGCCCGTCGCACGCCTCCCATTCGCTGAGCACGGTCGTCTTTCCGTAGCCGGCCGGCGCGACGATGAGGGCCACCGGCAGCTCCCGGGCATCCATCAGCTTCCGCACGAGACGCTGACGCGGCACCAGCCCCGCGCGTAGGGGAGCCGGCCGGTTCGCGAGCTCGAGCGGGCCGAAATCGGTGCTCGGGGCGCTGACGGGTACCGCCAAGGCCTGGGCCACGGGGCGGAGGCTCTCAGGGCCACGCGCGCGCCACAATGGCGCCCACAGGCATATGCGGGTGCGGCTGACTTCCCCTGCAGGAGGGTGAGCGCGAGCAGGGGTAGCCGGCTTGCCCTCGAAAATACGTCTACCGCCCACATCCAATCGAAAGGAGCCGGGGGTGAACGACACAACCGAGGGCGCAGGCTGGGTGGCCTTCGCCGGAATCATGATCTTCATCGCCGCGGTGCTGAACTGCATCTGGGGCATTGCCGCGATCGACAAGGCCAGCTTCTTCGTCGAGGACGAGCGCTTCATCATCAGCGACCTCAGCACCTGGGGCTGGATCGTGCTGATCATCGGCGTGCTGCAGCTATTCGCGGCCTTCTCGATCTGGTCAGGCGGCGAGTACGGACGCTGGATCGGAATCATCACTGCGACCTTCGGCTCGATCAGCGCCCTGCTGTCGATTCCGGGCTTTCCCTTCTGGTCGCTGTGCGTGTTCTTCCTCAGCGTATTGGTGATCTACGGGCTCGCCGTCTACGGCGGCCAGCGCAGCTCCCGGTCCGGGACCCGCGGAACTCCGGCGTCGATGTGAGCTTCACCCTGATCGGATGACGCCGGGGCGGCGGTCCGCCCTTAGCGTCCCGGGGCGTGGGCCAGCCCACGTCAGAAGCGCGGAGTGATTTGCCGGACGTAGGAGTGCTCGGGGTCGACGACCAGGTGGTGTTCCTCGACGTCGCCCGGGAGGTGGTGGCGGCCACTCCGGGCTTCAACTGGGTGGGCGGCGCGAGCTCCGGCGAGGAGGCACTCGCGGCGGTCGAGCAGCTCGAGCCCCAGTTCGTGCTGCTCGACATCCGCATGCCCGGGATGGACGGCATCGAGACCGCACGCAAGATCGCTGACGGCCATCCCGACGTGGTCGTAGTGCTGATCTCGATCGAGGAGAGCCCCGCCATGGCGCAGGCGATCGAGGCGTCGGGCGCGGCGACCCTGGTCCGGAAGCACGAGTTCTGTCCGGCGATGCTGCGCCGCTTGTGGCAGACGTATAAGAGGCCCTAGCGCCCGCCAGGCATGATCTTGGGCAAAATCGTCGCCCATGATCCGGGTGATCCTCGGAGAGGACAGCTTTATCGTCCGCGAGGGGCTGCGCGAGATCCTCGCGTCGCACCCTAAGGTGGAGGTGGTAGCCGCTTGCGGCGACCTGGGTGCACTGCTCGAGGCCGTCGGCGAGCTGAATCCCGACGTCGTCATGACGGACATCCGCATGCCCCCGACCAACACCGACGAGGGGATTCAGGCCGCGGCCCGTTTACGCCAGTCCCATCCGCAGGTGGGCGTGGTCGTGCTCAGCCAGTATTCGCACGCCGGCTATGTGCTCGCTCTCCTGGACTCGGGCTCCGACGGCCGTGCCTACCTCCTGAAGGAGCGGGTGAGCGACCTGGGGCAGCTGACCGACGCCATCGAGGCGGTGGCCGCAGGCGAGTCGGTCATCGACCCGAAGATCGTCGACGTCCTTGTCGCGGCGAGGACGCGGGCCGGCAACTCGCCGCTTGCCGGCCTCACCGAACGGGAGCGCGCCGTGCTCGCCGAAATCGCTCAGGGCAAGAGCAACCTGGCCATCGCGGAGTCGCTCCAGCTGTCGACGCGCGCGGTCGAGAAGCACACCCACTCGATCTTCACGAAGCTCGGCCTCGTGGGATCCGCGGAGGTCAGCAGGCGCGTCAAGGCCGCCCTGCTGTTCCTCGCGGAGGGCGAGGAGGCCTCCGTATAGCCCGGCGGGTTCGACTCAGCTGCCGAGGATGCGAGCCTTCTCCGCGGCGAACTCCTCCTCGGTGAGCACGCCCTGATCTTTCAGCTCGGCGAGCTCCTTGAGCTTCTGCACCCGGTCCTCGCCGCCTCCGGCAGGCGCCGGAGCCGGGGCGGGGGGTGGGGGAGCGGCCTGCTGTTGCTCGTATGCCTCCTGCTCGGCCCAGCGTTGGCCCTGGCGCCGGCTCACGCGGTTTGAGACGGCCGTGGCCGTGCCGGCGACGACGGCGGTGCGAGCCATGCCCCGAAGCAATCCTGGCATTTGGTGTCCTTTCCGTTCAGGCCGCCGCGTCGGCAGCGTCGAGGGCTTCCATCAGGTCCTGCACGGGGATGCGCTGGTTGTCGACCACGATGCCGCCGTTGCGGCGCACCGCGGCGGCGAAGGGCGCAGCCCAGCGGTTCTCGTAGACGATCATCACGGCGGCGCTGCCGGGCTCGATCGCCTCGGAAGCGGCCGCGACGTCGTCCTCGCCTAGGAGCCCCGAGGAGGCACCCTCGAACACCTTGAGGTCGCCGATCCTGTCGGACTCGAGGTCTGTCGCCTCGAATCCGGAGAAGGTGCCGTCCTCGTTCTGCATCACGAACAGGACGTCGAGCACCCGGATAATCCCGCGCTCGACCAGGTCCATGAGAATTGGAACGGCCTCGCCGGTCATCGGAGCGTCGGCCGGATAGGCGATCACGACGATGTCGACCGGGCCGAGTTCTTCGTTCTGAGCTTCCATGCATGCCTCCGTTCGTCGGCCGTAATGCCTGCGAGCGTCGCTGACTCTAACCGAGTTCCGATCGGCCCATCTCACCCGGTCAGGGTGAAGTGTCCGCCAGGAACATCAGCGTCGCCTTCACGCGCTTCGACACGTCCTTGGACTCGCCGAGCCCGAGCTTCGTGAAGATCGAGTTGACGTGCTTCTCGACCGCGCGCTTGGTCAGCACGAGCGCTTCCGCGATCGCCTTGTTGCTCTTCCCAACCGCCATCTCAGCGAGCACGTCGCGCTCCCGGGGAGTGAGCTCGGCCAGCGGCGATCGCTCGGCCCGGGCCTTGCCCTCGACGAGCACCTCGACGATCTTGGGGTCGACGACCGAGCCGCCCTGCGCGACGATGTCGATCGCGGACACCAGCTGCCCGCGGTCGTGTATGCGCTCCTTCAACAGGTAACCGCGGCGGTCGGAGCCACGTTCGAGCAGCGCCAGGACGTAGGGCGGCTCGGCGTACTGGCTGAGCACGAGGACCCCGGTGCCCGGCCGCTGCTCTCGCAGCTGCTCCGCGAGACGGATGCCTTCGTCGGTGTTCGAGGGGGGCATCCGGATGTCGGTCAGGACCACGTCGGGGCGATCTCGATCGATCGCGGCGAGGACAGCGTCGACGTCGCCGTAGGCGGCGACGACCTCCACGCTCGGCGAAGCGGCGAGCAGCTGCACGAGACCCTCGCGCACGATCAGGCTGTCCTCGGCGACGACTACGCGGATCGCCACGGCGCGGGTCTACAGCGAGAAGCCGCCGGTGAAAGGCTCGCCTGCGAACTCGCCCACGAGCGTGTGCAGCCGCTCGATCTCGTCGGGCGCCATCGTGTAGCCGTGCTCCGGGCCCGGGTAGCGGCGTGCCCGCACCTCCGCGGCAAACTCCGAGACGCCCCTGATCATCGCCTCGCGCACGCTCCCGTAGCGCTTGACGAAGCGGGCCGCGTGCCCGTCGTAGATGCCGAGCAGGTCGTGTAACACGAGCACCTGGCCGTCCGTCGCGGGCCCCGCGCCGATCCCGATCACGGGCACGCGCATGCGCGGCATGATCACCTCGGTCAGCGGACTGGGGATCGCCTCGAACACGATCGAGAAGCAGCCGGCGTCCTGCAGCGCCACGGCGTCGTGCAGCACCTCGAGCGCCCGCTCTGCCGTGCGGCCCTGCGAGCGGTAGCCGCCGAGCGCAGTCGCGGTCTGCGGGGTGAGCCCGACATGGCCCATCACGGGGATCCCGGCGCTCACGATCGCGCGGGCGCGCTCGACCGTGCTGCCGCCGCGCTCGAGCTTGACCGCGTCGCAGCCGGCTTCCTTGATGAAGCGCTGGGCGTTGTGGATGGCCTCCTCGTTCGACGCCTCATAGGAGCCGAACGGCATGTCGCCCACCAGCAGCGGTGTCGAGAGGCCGCGGCGCACAGCGGCCGCGAGCATGAGCAGCTCGTCGAGTGTCACGGGGACCGTCGAGGGGTAGCCGAGCACCGTCATCGCGCCGGAGTCGCCCACGAGCACCACGTCCACGGCGGCCTCCTCGGCTACCTGTCCGCTCGGGTAGTCGTAGGCCGTGACCATCGCGATCGGCTCCCCGAGGGCCTTCTTCCCGGCGAGCTTGGACAGGGTCACTGCGGGCCGCTTGGCCGGCGGTGCGCTGGCTGTCGGGCGGTGGCTCATGTCTGGTTGCTCCTGTCTCCCTCGGCGGCCCCGAGGATCACGTTATCGATCAGCCGCGCCGCTCCGATTCGCGCGGCCACTGCCAGCAGGGTCGACCCGTTCACGCGCTCGACGGGCGCCAGGTCGATCATGGAACGAAGCTCGAGGTAGTCCGGCTCGACGCCCGCCCGGTCGAGTTCGGCGCGCGCGGCGCGCAGCACGGCAGCGGCGTCGCGCTCGCCGAGCGCCACGGCGGACTCCGCGGCGCGCAGCGCCCGGCTCAGCGCCAGCGCACGCTCGCGCTCGGCGCTCGAGAGGTACGCGTTGCGCGAGCTGAGCGCAAGCCCGTCGGGGTCGCGCACGGTCGGGCAGACATCGATCCGCACCGGGATGTCGAGGTCGCGCACCAGTTTGCGGATCACAAGCGCCTGCTGCGCGTCCTTCTGGCCGAAGTAGGCGACATCAGGCGCGACCATGTTGAGGAGCTTGGTGACGATGGTGGCTACGCCCGCGAAGTGGCCGGGCCCGCGCCGGCCGGGGTCGCCGTCGAGGACGTCGCCGAGGCCGCCGACGGTGACCGTGGTCGCGAAGCCGTCGGGGTACATCTCACCGAGCGCCGGCACGAACAGCAGGTCCACGCCCTCCGCCACGGCCAGCTCGGCGTCGTGCTGCTCGTCGCGCGGGTAGGTGACGAAGTCCTCGCTGGGCGCGAACTGGGTCGGGTTGACGAACAGGGATACGACCACCACATCGCAGTCCCGACGGGCACGCCGCATGAGCGAGAGGTGGCCCTCGTGAAAGGAGCCCATCGTCGGCACGAGCCCGATCGTGCGGCCGGCGCGGCGCTCCGGAGCCAGCGCCTCGCGCAGCGCGGCCACCGCGCGCACGGTTCTCATACGGGCGCCTTGCGGCCGGCGAGCGAGTGCGTGTGCCGAACCAGCTCGTCGAACAGGTCGAGCAGATGGGGGGCCACCTCCTGGACGGCGGCGCGCTGCGCTTCGACGGTGGCGTGGTCGCCGCGGGCGATCGGGCCCGTCAGCGCCCCCTCCGGGCCGTGCTCGGCGAGGTTCTCAACCGTGCGCCGGAGCAGCGGTATGAACAACGCCCGCGCCTCGTGGGGCTCGAGGCCGGCCCCGGCGGCGATGTTCTCGGCGGCCGCCTGGAGCGTGACCATGAAGTTCGAGGCGACCGAGGCGGCGGCGTGGTAGGCGGCGCGCCCCTGGTCGTCGATCTCGAACGGCGTCATGCCGAGGCGACGGGCGAGCGATATGGCAAACCGGAGCGCGGCCTTCGTCGAGCCGGCCACCGCGCAGCCTGCCCCGGTGAAGGCGGCGCGCGGCGCCGCTCCGTCCGGCGCGCGCTCAGCGAACGTCTGCAGGGGATGGAAGCCGAACAGCGCCGCGCCCGCCTCCGCGGCCGGTTCGAGCGCGGACAGCGGGGTCGCCCCACTCGTGTGGCCCACGAGCGGTCCCGCGCCGGCCGCGACCGCGGCCGCCGCCGCGATCTCGCCGTCAGGGACGCAGATGATCACTGCCCGGGACGTGGGGGGCACCTCCCCGCGACCGAGCGGCCCCTCGACCTCGACGCCCGCCTCGGACAGCGCCGCCACCAGCGCCGTACCGAGCCGGCCGGCTCCTATCACGGCCACGCGGCCCGCGCTGGTCGCGCCGGCGAGCGGTTCTTGACTGTCGATCTGTGGGTGCATTGCCCCTGCCAGGTCCACTCCTGATCTCGGTAGCGGCCAGCAGGGCAAGGATACCCGTGAGGCGCTCCGTCGCCGGCGGTCCGTAGGCTTGGGGTCGATGCAGTCTCGACCCGCAGCGGAGCGGCGCGAGGATCTCGTCGCCCTCTACCGCGAGGCGTCCGGCTGCGTCCGCTGCCCGCTCCACCAGGGGCGCAACCGGGTGGTATTCGGGAACGGGAACGCGGACGCCGACCTGATGTTCGTGGGGGAGGGCCCGGGCCAGCAGGAGGACATCCAGGGCCTGCCATTCGTGGGCCGCGCCGGAAAGCTGCTCGACCAGCTGCTGGAGGAGATCGGGCTGTCGCGCGGCGAGGTGTTTGTGACGAACATCGTCAAATGCCTGCGCTATGACGCTCTAGTCCAGCTCGGCGACGGCTCCTGGGAGCGGATCGGGCGTCTCGTAAGAACGAGATACGCCGGCACGGTGATGTCGATCGACGATCGCCAACGACTGGTGCGTCGCCGCGTCATCGGATGGCACGCGACGCCGGTTGGCGACCGCCGAGTATTTAGGTTGACTTACCGATCAGCCAAGAAAGCGGGGCCGGGACGCGTCTCAATCAAGCTGACCGGCGACCATCCGGTCTTGACCACTCGCGGCTACATCCCCGTCGAAAAGCTACGCCACGACGACCGAATTGCGACCGGCCAGGCCCTGAGCGATGTTGCGTTCGACGTCGTGTGTGGAACCGTTCTGGGCGACGGACATATTGCGGCCAGGTCGTCTCATCTCGAACTCCGTCACTCTGCTCGGCAGGCCGAGTACGCTCGCTTCAAGGCCGATCTGCTCGCCGAACTCAGCCCACGATGGCACCAGCTTGCCGTTGCCGCAGGCTCGGGCGTGAGCTATCCGATGATCGACATCAGAACGCTGGCGTACCGAGCCTTAAGGGTCCTCAGGAACGAGTTCTACGGACCAAGGAAGCGAGTGCCAGCGTGGCTGTCCGGATGGCTCAACGAACGCATGCTTGCCATCTGGTTCATGGATGACGGGCACACGCGCATCCGCGGCGGTGGGCGACAGCCTCTCGCCGAGATCGCGACCGACTCGTTCGATCGAGCCGATATCCAGATTCTGCGGACAGCGCTCCTCCGGCTAGGGCTTCCGACGAAGACTTCCCGGGGGCGACTCTATTTCGACGCTAAGGGGACACGCGCACTCTCGGCCGCGATTGCGCCCTACGTTCCGGCCTCGATGCGCTACAAGCTGCATCCCGCTATCGCGGACCAGGTTCCGTTCCAGTCCGAGCTCCTACTGCCAGATGGGGAGACGGTGCTGTACGACCAGGTTGACGTCGAGGACATCACCGACCGACCCCGAGCCGACAAGACGTTCTTCTGCATCGACGTCGAGGACACGAACAACTTCGTCACAGCCGGAGGAGTGGTTCACAACTGTCGTCCCCCTGGCAACCGTGACCCCTTGCCCGGAGAGATCGACTCGTGTCGTCCCTATCTCGCCCGTCAGATTGAATTGATCGAGCCGCGGTTGATCTGCACGCTCGGCAAGTTCGCGATGCAGGTGCTCACGCGGACGAATCGCGGCATCACTGCGGTCCACGGAAAGCCCGAGGTGCACGAGCTGGGGGGCCGCACAATGCGCGTCTACCCCCTCTTTCACCCGGCCGCGGCCCTGCGTTCGACGAAGACCCTCGAGGACCTTCGCGAGGCCTTCGCTCGCATCCCGGCGCTGCTCGACGAGCCGCCTCCGGTGCCGATCGGAGCGGTTGCTCCGCCGGCGCTGGCAGCGGTTGCGGAGCCGGACCCGCCGCAGATGGACCTCTTCGGCTGAGCCCTCGGAGACCGCGGTGGAGCGCGAGACCCGCTCGGCGGAGGAGACGGAGGCCGCGGGAGCGGAGCTCGCCGCGCGGCTCGCCCCGGGTGATGTGGTGCTCGTGACGGGCGAGCTCGGCAGCGGCAAGACCACCTTCGTCCGCGGTGCGGCCCGGGCACTCGGGGTGGAGGGACCGGTGACCAGCCCAACGTTCACCATCGGACATCTGCTCGAGGGCCGCCCCGATGTGGCCCACCTCGACCTCTACCGGCTTGGCTCGCTCGCGGGCGAGGACCCGGCGTTGCTCGACGACTACCTCACCCCCGATCGTGTGGCATTCCTTGAGTGGCCCGAGGCCGCGGAGCCCGCACTCGACCGCGTCGCCGCGCGCGTGCGTCTCGAGCACCTGGGGAAGGACCGGCGCCGGATCACGATCGAGTGAGCCTGCTGGGCTTCGACACCTCGACGTCGGCGTCGAGCGCCTGCGTCCTGCGCGCCGACGGCCAGGCGTTCGAGGTCCTGCCGCCGCCGGAGCGGCTGGCGGGGCGTCCCGCGCACGCGAGCGAGCTGATGCCGGCCGTTGCCGAGGTCATGGACGCGTCCGGCCTCGACTGGGGCGAGCTGCGGGCGATCGCCGTGGGCGTGGGGCCTGGCGCCTTCACCGGGCTAAGGATAGGAGTGGCCACTGCGCGCGCCCTCGCCGCGGCGAACGGGCTGGCGCTGCGCCCCGTGTCCTCGCTCGCGGCGCTCGCCGCGGGGATCGACGACGAGCTGAGGCTGGCCGTGATCGACGCCAAGCGAGGCGAGGTGTTCGCGGCTCTCTTTGGCCCCGATGGCGCGCTCTTCGCGCCCGCTGCGCTGCGGCCCGATGAGCTCGCCGAACAGGTGAGGGTGGGCGGCTTCGACCCGCTGGCCGTGGGAGACGGCTCGGTACGATTTCGAGGGGTGCTCGAATCGGCCGGTATCCGCGTGGCGCCGGACGACGCGGGCGCACACGTGGTTCGCGGCCTCCACGTCTGCCGGCTGGCGCAGGGGGTCGGCGACGAGCCGCCGGAGGCAGTTCTTCCCGATTATCTGAGAGCACCGGACGCCAAGCCGCAGTGACCGAGCCCGAGATTCGTCAACTCACCTACGCCGACCTCCCGCAGGTCATCGCGATCGAGCGGCGCGCGTTCCCGACGCCCTGGTCATTGGCGATGTTCGTGCTCGAGCTGTCGAAGCCGTCCGGCATCTGCCTGGCCGCGCTCGTCGACGGGAGGATGGTCGGCTACCTGGTCTGCTCGCGCTACGACACTGTCTGGCACCTGATGAACGTCGCCGTCGACCCCAGCGTCCAGCGACGCGGGATTGGCAGCGCATTGCTGGACCGGCTGTTCGAGCTCGCCGACAGGCCGAGCGAGCAGTACACGCTCGAGGTCCGGACCTCGAACGACGCGGCCATCCGCCTCTACGAGCGTTTCGGCTTCCGGGCCGCCGGGCGCAGGCGCGCCTACTACCACGACAACCGCGAGGACGCGCTCATCATGTGGCGGACGGCGCCCGAACGCGCCACCGCGTGATCCTCGCAATAGAGACGAGCTGCGACGACACGTGCGCGGCGGTCGTCACCGAGGACGGCGAGATCCGCTCGAACGTGATCGCGTCGCAGGGGCTCCTGCACGCCCGCTACGGCGGCGTCGTGCCGGAGATCGCCTCGCGGCACCATCTCGAGCTGATGGACGCGGTGACGGCGGACGCGCTCGAGCGCGCCGGCGTCCCGCTCGACGGGATCGGGAAGGTCGCGGTCACGCATGGTCCCGGCCTCATCGGTGCGTTGCTGGTGGGGCTCTCCTCGGCCAAGGCACTCGCGGCCGTGCGCCGGCTGCCGCTCGTCCCGGTCGACCACCTGCACGGGCACGTGGTGGCAAGCACGTTGGGGGCCAAACCCGTCGAGCCGCCGTATCTGTGCCTCGTGGCGAGCGGCGGCCATACATTCCTCGCGCGCGTGGACGATCCGGCGGGCTACACGGTGCTCGGCCAGACGCTCGACGACGCTGCCGGCGAGGCGTTCGACAAGGGGGCGCGCCTGCTCGGGCTCGGATACCCCGGCGGCCCGGCCCTCGACCGCCTGGCGCGCGGGGGCGATCCTGAGGCGTTCGACTTTCCCCGCAGCGCGCCGGGTGAGCTCGACTTCAGCTTCAGCGGCCTCAAGACGGCGCTGCTGTACCGGATCCGCGACCTCGGGGAGCGCGCCGAGAGCCGGGCCGGTGACCTGGCCGCCTCCTACCAGCGGGCGATCGTCGACGCGCTCACGGCCCGCACGCGCGACGCGCTCGACCGCGAGCGGCTCGAGCGCCTGGCGATCGGGGGCGGCGTGGCCGCGAACTCCGAGCTGCGGGTCGCCGTGCGCGGGCTCGGAGTGCCGGTCTGGGTACCGCCGGTCGAGCTCTGCACGGACAACGCCGCGATGATCGCCGGCGCGGCGCGTTTTCTGGAGCCGCTCGCGTACCCGGGCTACCTGCGCCTGGACGCGAGCGCCCGGCTCGCTTGACGGCGGGTCAGCCCAGCCGGGACTCCTCGAGGTCCAGCTCCCGCTCGATCCTCCGGCGCACCTCGTCCGAGATGTCGAGCGCGTTGCGCATGGCGACGAGCTCCTCGCGCTGAGCATCGAAGACCTCGTACATCAGCCGCCTGTAGGCGTCCGTCCGCTCCTCGTAGCGCTCGTCTCCGTCGCTGCGGGCCTCGAAGCGGCGGCGCCGGTAGTCGTATAGGCCGCGCACTCGGCCGAGCGTCTCGTCTCGGACCCACTCCGCGCCCTCGAGCTCCTCCAGCCGCGCCAGCGCGGCCTCGGCCACCCGCACCCGGGCGGCGACCTCCTCGCGGTCCTCCTCGCCGTCGTCGACCACTCCGAGGCGGTTGATCAGGGGCCCGAGCGTCAGCCCCTGCCCGACGAGCGTCACCAGGATGACGACGAAGGCGAGGAAGATGATCAGGTCCCGTTCCGGGAAGGGGGCACCGCTATCGGTCCTGAGCGGCACCGCGAGCGCCGCGGCGAGCGCCACGGCGCCGCGCATGCCGGCCCAACCGACCACGATCCGCTCCCGCGCCGGGGCGCGCCGCGCCCGCTGGACGGCACGCCGGTCGATCGCGCGCAGCAGGTACGTGATCGTGAACCCCCAGGCCAGCCGAACGACGATCACGGTCACGCTCACGAGCGCTCCCCAGAGGATGAGCTGGCCGGTGGTCTCACCGCTCAGGTCCTCGATGATGTTCGGCAGCTGCAAGCCCACGAGCAGGAACAGCACGGCGTTCAGCAGGAAGGTGAGGATGTCCCAGACCGCCAGGCTCTGGAGACGCATGAGCGCCGTCGTCAGCTCGGGCGTGTGCCAGCCCATGTAGACGCCCACGGTCACCGCCGCGATGACCCCCGAGAAGCCGAGCTCCTCGGCCGGCAGGTAGGCGGCGTAGCCGCTGAGGATCGAGATCGTCATCTCGACCGGGGGGTCGTCGAGGCGCCGGCGGATCTCCCTGATCAGCCATCCGGCGGCGAGCCCGATCGCGAGCCCGCCTACGCCGCTGAGCACGAACTCGACGCTCGCGTCCAGCAGCGAGAATGAGCCGCTGACGACCGCGGCGACGGCCACGCGATAGAGGATTAGGGCCGTCCAGTCGTTGGTCAGGTTCTCGCCCTCGACGACCGTCACGAGCCGTCGCGGGGCGCCGACCCGGCGCATGATCTCGGCCGGCGCCACGGCGTCGGTCGGCGAGACGATCGCTCCAAGCACGAACGCAACGTCCCAGTCGAGCCCGATGACGTAGTGGGCGACGACCGCGACGGCGACCATCGTCCCGAGCACCAAGCCGATCGCGAGGAGGGTGATGGCGCGCGCGTTGCGACGCAGGTCGCGCAAGGAGGTGAAGAACGCCGCTCCATAGAGAAGCGGTGGCAGGAAGATCAGGAGCACGAGCTCGGGATCGAGCTCGATCGACGGAATGCCGGGAATGAAGCCGATGACGGTGCCCCCGAGCACGAGCGTGATCGGGTAGGGGACATGCACGAGATGGGCCAGGAATGCGAACGCGACGATGCCCACCAGGAGGCCGAAGACCACGAGCTCGAGGTGCTCCACGGCCGTAGAGTGACAACCGGTGACGAAGATCACGCTGTACGGCAAGCCCGGCTGTCACCTGTGCGAGGACGCCCGGGCCGCGCTGGAGCGGGTCCGCGCCGGGCGCGGCTTCGAGCTCGAGGAGGTCGACGTCTCGCTCGATCCGGCGCTCAACCGCAGGTACGGGGAGCGGATCCCGGTGCTCGCGCTGGACGGCGAGGAGCTGTTCGAGTTCTTCGTCGACGAGGAGTCGCTGCGAGAGCGGCTCGATAGAGTGAACCCCTCGTGAGGTACGACGATCCCCATGCGGGCGGCGTCGGGCTTCAGCCGGCGAGGCCCGAGGGCGAGCCGGGGGCGTCGGAGCGCCTTTCGCTCGGCGTCGCAGCCCGACTGTCGCGCTACCTGCAGGTGCTGACCCAGGCCAAGAAGATGGGCCGGGAGACGATCTCCTCCCAGGAGCTGGCCGACTACACACATGTCAACTCGACCCAGATCCGCCGCGACCTGTCGGGCTTCGGCAAATTCGGCAAGCGCGGGGTGGGCTACAACGTCGACTCGCTCGTCTCGCAGATCCGCAAGATCCTGCGGACCACGGGTAAGCACAACATCGCCCTGTTCGGCGCCGGGAACCTCGGCCAGGCGATCGCCGGCTCGGACATCTTCGCCGACCATGGATTCCGCGTCGTAGCGCTCTTCGACAAGGACCCGTCCAAGGTCGGCATGAGCGTCAACGACAACCTGACCGTCCGCCCGTACGAGGACCTCGAGCGGGTCGTTCGCGACGAGGACGTGGTGGTGGGCGTGCTCGCCGTTCCGACGGACGCCGCCCAGCAGGTGGCCGACGACCTCGTGGACGCCGGCGTGAAGATCATCTTCAACTACTCCGAGGCCCTGCTGCAGGTGCCGCCCGAGGTGACGGTGCACACCTCGAGTCCGGCGGTCGACCTGCTCTACGCGCTCTACTTCTACCTCACGTAGACACCCGCCATGCTCGACATGCCGAGGGTCAGGGAGGTCTTCGAGGCCTCGACGGACTACACGGTCGGGATCGAGGAGGAGTTCGCGATCCTGGACCCGCGCACGCGCTCGCTCGACCAGCGCTTCGACGAGCTTCGCGACGCCGCCATGGACGATCCCGTTCTCGCCGACGCCGTCGCCGGGGAACTGATTCGCTCGGAGATCGAGATCCGCTCCGGAAGGGGCGAGAACTTCGCCGACGCCGTGGCAAAGCAGCGCGAGGCGCGGGCCCGGCTGTTCGCGCTCGCCACTCGGCAGGAGCTCATGCTGGCGGCCACGGGCACGCATCCCTGGAGCCCCTGGTGGGAGCAGCAGATCATCGACACCGAGCACTATCACCGGGTCGAGAGCTCGCTCCAGTATGTGGCCTGGCGGAACAACACGTTCAGCGTCCACGTCCACGTGGGTATCAACGGGCCCGATCGGGCGGTGCAGGTGTGTGACCGCCTGCGCAGGGTGATGCCCGAGCTGCTCGCCATCTCCGCCAACTCGCCGTTCCTCGACGGGCGGCACTCGGGGCTCCACTCGGCGCGCTCGCAGATCTTCACCAAGAGCTTTCCGCGCTGCGGCATCCCCGACGCATTCGGCGGCTGGCAGGCCTACGCGGACTACATCGACTTCCTCGTGCGGACGAACTCGATCGTCGAGTTCACCCAGGTCTGGTGGAGCGTCCGCCCCCATCACAGCTACGGCACGGTCGAGATGCGGATCTGCGACGCGCAGACGAGCGGCGACCACTCCACGGCGCTGGCCGGCCTGATCACCGCGTGCGTTGCCCAGGCCGCGCTCGACGTGGACGACGGTGTCCCGTTCGTCGACCCGCCCGGCAGGATGCTCGAGGAGAACTTCTGGCGCGCGATCCGCTTCGGGCTCGACGGGAAGCTGATCGATCTCGAGCGCGTCGAGGAGTATCCGGCCGCCGCCGCCCTCGACCGGCTCCTCGGGTGGACGGCGCCGGCGCGCTCCGCGCTCGGCATCGAGCCGCTCCTGCCGGCCGAGAACGGTGCGCAGCGGCAGAAGCGGGCACTCGAGCAGGGTGCTTCCATGGAGGAGGTCTATGCGGCCGAGGTCGAGCTGACCCAGCAGACCTACGCCGAAGAGGAGGTGACGACGTGAGCGTTCCACAGGAGCCCACCGAGGAGGAGCTGCTCGAAGCCCTGCGCCGAGTGAAGGTCGACGACGTCCTACTGCAGACCGTTGCGACCCTGATCAACCTCGCCGGCCAGAAGCTGACCATCCCGGAGGCGAAGGATCCGGCGGAGGCGAAGAAGGCGATCGACGCCGCGCGGGCGATGCTCCCGCTCGTCCCCGAGGACGCGGCCGGGGCGATCAAGGACGGCCTGTCCCAGGTCCAGATGCGCTACGTCAAGGAGCAGGGAACCGCTGCGCAGCCGCCCGAGCCCGAGGATCGCGAGAGCGCCGAGCGTGCCGCGGCGCGCTCGAAGATCTGGATTCCCGGCTCGTGATCGGGATCTTCGGCGGTTCGGGGTTCTACCGCTTCCTCGACGATGTCGAGGACGTGCCGCTGGCCACGCCATACGGACCGCCGTCCGCACCGGTGCGGGTCGGGCGCATCGAGGGTGTCGAGGTGGCGTTCATGCCGCGCCACGGGGACGAGCACACGCTGCCGCCGCACCGGGTCAACTACCGGGCGAACATCTGGGCGATGAACGAGGTTGGGGCGCGGCGGATCCTCGGGCCCTGCGCGGCCGGTTCGCTGAGGCCGGACCTCGAGCCGGGCACGTTCGTGATCTGCGACCAGTTCGTCGACCGCACCCAGGCCCGCGAGAGCACCTTCTACGACGGCCCCCAGACCACGCACGTCTCGGCCGCCGACCCGTACTGCACCGATCTGAGCGGAATCCTCGCCGAGGCCGCACGCGAGGAGGGCATACCGGTGGTGGAGGGCGGCACCGTCGTGGTCATCCATGGCCCGCGCTTCTCGACCCGCGCCGAGTCGCGCTGGCACGCCGCCAACGGGTTCGACGTCGTGAACATGACCCAGTACCCCGAGGCCTGGCTCGCCCGCGAGCTGCAGCTCTGCTACGCGACCGTCGCGCTCGTCACCGACTACGACGTCGGCCTCGAGGGCATGCCGGACGTGCCCCCCGTGTCGGCCGAGGCGGCCTTCCGCGTCTTCCAGGAGAATCTGGACCGGCTGCGGGCGCTGCTGATCCGGGCCTTGCCCCGGATCGGCCCCCAACCGGCCGACGAGTGCGCCGGAGCGCTCGACAGCGCGATCGTGCACTGAACCTGGATCCGGACTCAGGTCAAGGCAATGTCGGGCGAAGTCGATAGACTGCCCGCCGCTCTTTTCCGGGCGGGAGTCGATACACGTGCGCCCTAGCGCTCGACCGCCCGGCGATTGAACCTGGACGGAGGACAAACCCCTTGGAATTCCTGACTGACTGGGGCGTGGTCATCGCGCTCGCGTGCGCCGGGGGCGCCGTGGTCTACGGCGTTGTCACCTCGCGCTGGCTGCTGTCGCTCTCGCCCGGAAACACGGAGATGCAGAGCATCTCGGCCGCGGTCCAGGAGGGGGCCGGCGCCTATCTGAGGCGCCAGTACACGATCATCGGCGGCGTCGCGATTGTGCTCGCGATCCTGCTTGCGATCGCCCTCGAGGCCCAGGACGCGGAGGGCATCCTGATCGCCATCGGCTTCCTGATCGGCGGCACCTTCTCGGGCGCGGCGGGATTCATAGGGATGAACGTTTCGGTACGCGCCAACGCCCGGGTGGCCGAGTCGGCCCGCAGCGGCGTGTCGCGGGCGCTCGACGTGGCCTTCAAGGGAGGGGCCGTCACCGGCCTGCTCGTGGCCGGGCTGGCGCTGCTCGGCGTCGCCGGCTACTACGGGATCCTGATCCTGTTCGACGTCGACGAGCGGGACGCGATCGATGCCCTCGTGGGTCTGGGCTTCGGCGGCTCGCTGATCTCGGTGTTCGCGCGTCTGGGGGGCGGGATCTTCACCAAGGCGGCCGACGTCGGCGCCGACCTGGTCGGCAAGATTGAGGCAGGCATTCCCGAGGACGACCCGCGCAATCCGGCGGTGATCGCCGACAACGTGGGCGACAACGTCGGCGACTGCGCCGGCATGGCGGCCGACCTGTTCGAGACCTACGCGGTCACGGCGGTGGCCGTGATGTTGCTCGGCGTCCTCACCTTCGACCAGATCGGCACCGTCGCCGTCTACCCGCTGGTCATCGGCGGCGTGTCGCTGGTCGCTTCCATCATCGGCACCTACGCCGTGCGGAGCGCGAGCGGAAACGTCGAGCGCGCCCTCTATCAGGGCCTGATCGTGTCGGCCGTGCTGGCCGCGCTCGCCTTCCTCCCGATCACGCTCTGGATGTTGGACGACCTGACGTTCAAGGATGAGGTCTCCGCGCTGCTGCGCGGTGGCTCCGCCGAGGCGCCGGCGGCCATCGACCTCTGGCTGTGCACGCTGGTCGGCATCGGGATCACCGCCGGCCTGTTCGTGATCACGGACTACTACACCTCCACCCGCTTCCGCCCGGTGAAGACCACGGCGCGCGCTTCCCAGACAGGGCACGCCACGAACATCATCCAGGGCCTTGCGCAGGGCTTCCAGTCCACCGCTGCCCCGGCGATCCTGCTGGCGCTCGGCATCCTGATCGCGAACGAGCTCGCCGGCATCTACGGGATCGGCGTCGCGGTGATGGCGCAGCTGTCGTTGACGGGATTGATCGTGGCGCTCGACGCATTCGGTCCGATCACCGACAACGCCGGCGGAATCGCGGAGATGGCCGACCTTCCCGAGGAGGTCCGCAACGTGACCGACCCGCTCGACGCGGTCGGGAACACCACCAAGGCCGTGACCAAGGGCTACGCGATCGGTTCGGCCGTGCTCGCCGCGCTGGTGCTGTTCGCCGCATTCATCGAGGAGCTCCGCGAGGAGGCGGCCGCTTCAGGCGAGCGGCTCTCCCGCTTCGACATCTCCTCACCGGAGGTCCTTATCGGCCTGCTGATCGGCGGCATGATGGTCTACCTGTTCGCCGCGCTCGCGATCGAGGCGGTGGGCCGAGCGGGGGGCGGCGTCGTCGAGGAGGTCCGGCGCCAGTTCAGGGAGAAGCCGGGCATCATGGATCGCACCGAGAAGCCTGACTACCGGCGCGCCGTCGACATCGTCACTGCCTCGGCGCAGCGCGAGATGATCGTCCCGGCGTTGATCCCGATCGTCGTGACGGTGATCGTCGGCCTGCTCTCCTACCAGGCGCTCGGCGGCCTGCTCATCGGCGTGATCGTGGTCGGCTTCTTCGCGGCGATCTCGATGACCTCGGGCGGGGGCGCGTGGGACAACGCCAAGAAGCTGATCGAGGACGGCGAGTTCGGCGGAAAGGGTTCGGAGGCCCACGCCGCGTCGGTCACCGGCGACACCGTCGGCGACCCCTACAAGGACACGGCCGGCCCGGCTATCAACCCGATGATCAAGGTCGCGAACATCGTGGCCCTGCTGATCATCCCGTTCCTGGTCTAGCCACCCTCCGGCCTGCCCGACGTAGGGGTGGTCTAGCCACCTCTCCGTTCTGCCCACCGTAGGGGTGACCCAGCCACCTCTCCGTTCTGCCCACCGCATGCGTGGGCAGGACGGCAAGCTGGCCGGCGGAACAGACGGCGGTGCTTGAATGCGAGCCCTGACCGCTCACGACATTCACAGCCTTCCGCCCGACCTACCCGAGCCTGGGGACGACGGCGCCGCCGATCATCTGCCGGGGATGGAGATCCCGCCGCTCGCCCTGCCGTCCACGGAGGACGGCGAGGTCGTCCTCGCGGAGCTGAGCGGGCTTACCGTCCTGTTCTGCTACCCGCGCACCGGGCGTCCAGACCAGGAGCTTCCGCCGGGGTGGGACGCGATCCCGGGCGCGCGCGGATGCACCCCGGAGGCCTGCGGGTTCCGCGACCGCCACCAGCAGTTCGCCGACCTCGGCGCGCGGGTGGTCGCGCTGTCGACCCAGGACTCCGAGTACCAGCGGGAGATGGCCGAGCGGCTCCAGCTGCCGTTCCCCGTGCTGAGCGACGAGCGGCTCGAGCTCGTCGGGGCGCTTCGGCTGCCGACCTTCGAGACCTCAGGCTGGACGCTCGTCAAGCGGCTGACGCTGATGATCCGCGACGGTCGCATCGAGCATGTCTTCTATCCGGTCTTCCCGCCGGACACGCACGCCGCCGAGGTGCTCGATTGGCTGCGGGTCTGACCGCGGCGCTCACCGATTCCGAGCAGAGCGTCTTCTGGCTCGACTCGCCCGAGGCTCCCGACAAGCTGCCGCCACTCGAGGGAGATCTTCGTTGCGAGCTCGCGGTCGTCGGCGGCGGGTTCACCGGGCTCTGGGCAGCTCTGCTGGCCGCCCCCGACGAGGACGTGGTCCTGGTGGAGGGCGACCGCTGTGGCTGGGCCGCCAGCGGGCGCAACGGCGGCTTCGTGGACGCCTCGCTTACGCACGGGCTCGCGAACGGCCTGGCGCGCTGGCCCGACGAGCTGGACAGGTTGCTCGAGCTTGGGCGGGAGAACTTCGACGCCGTACGGGAAACGCTCTCAGCGCGCGGTATCGAAGCCGCCTGGGAGGAGACCGGCTTCATCGACGTGGCCACTCGCGCTCACGAGCTGGAGGGGCTCGCCGAGAGCGCCGAGATCGCCGGCCGGCACGGTGAGGACGTCGAGCTGCTGGATCGGGAGGCAGTGCGCGCGGAGGTCGACTCGCCCACCTACCTCGGCGGGCTCTTCACTCGCGGCGGCGCGGCGCTCGTGGATCCGGCGCGGCTCGCGTGGGGGCTGCGCCGAGCCGCGCGCGAGGACGGCGTGCGCGTCTTCGAGGGCACGACCGTCAGGCGGATGCGAGGCGACCGCGACCACGTTCTGCTCGAGACCCCCGCCTGCCGCTTGCGCGCAGACCGCGTGGTGCTCGCCACCAACGCCTTCCGCCCGCTGGTGCGCTCGATCGCCCGCTACGTGATACCGGTGTACGACCACGTGCTCGTGACCGAGCCACTGAACGCCCGGCAGCGCGCGGCAATCGGCTGGCAGGGGCGCCAGGGCCTGGCCGACTCCGGCAACCGCTTCCACTACTACCGGCTCACCGACGACGACCGCATCCTCTGGGGCGGCTACGAGGCCGTCTATCACTGGGCCAACGGCATGCGACCCGAGCTCGAGAGAAACGCCACGGTGTTCAACCTGCTGGCGCACAACTTCTCCGAGACCTTTCCGCAACTCGAGGGCCTCCGCTTCACGCACCGCTGGGCGGGTGCAATCGACACCTGCTCGCGCTTCTGCGTGACCTTCGGGAAAGCGCTCGGAGGCCGCGTCGCGTACGCCGTCGGCTACACCGGCCTGGGGCTCGGCGCCACCCGCTTCGGCGCCCGGGTGGCGCTCGACCTCGTCCACGGCCGCGACACCGAGCTCACACGGCTCGCGCTGGTGCGCAGCCGACCGCTCCCATTCCCGCCCGAGCCCTTGCGCTACGCGGTGGTGCAGGCCACCCGAAGGGCGCTGATCCGCGCCGACGAGCGCCGCGGGAAGCGCGGCCTGTGGCTGCGCGCGCTCGACCGCGTGGGCGCCGGCTTCGATAGTTGAGAAGCTAGCGTCCGATGGCCGAGTACCGACCCAAGAATCGCGGGCTCGAGCGGGTACTCGGCACCGGCGCGCTGTTCTCGACCGCCTACGGCAACGTCGGCAGCTCGATCTACTACGCGCTCGGCCTCGTGGCGATCTTCGCGCTCGGCATGACACCGGTGGTGTTCGTGATCGCCGGATTCATCTTCGCCTGCACCGCCGCCACCTACACCGAGGCGACGACGATGTACCCGGAGGCCGGCGGCTCGGCGTCCTTCTCGCGTCGCGCCTTCAACGAGTTCTGGTCGTTCTTCGCCGGCTGGGGCCAGATGCTCACCTACATCGTCACGATCTCGATCTCGGCGTTCTTCGTCCCGCACTACCTCGGCGTTTTCTGGGATCCGCTCGGCGAGTCCCCGGCCGACATCGTGGGGGGCATCCTGGTGGTCGTCCTGCTCGGTGCCCTGAACATCGTCGGGGTCAGGGAATCGGCCGGTGTGAACGTCTTCTTCGCGGTCACCGACTTCGTCACGCAGGTGCTGCTCGTGATCGTGGGCGTCGTGCTGGTGCTCGATCCGGAGCTGCTCGTTGACCAGATCGACTTCGGCACCGCCCCGACGGTGTCCGACTTCCTGATCGCGATCCCGGTTGGCATGGTCGCGTACACCGGCATCGAGACGATCTCGAACATGGCCGAGGAGGCGCGCGACGTGGGCCGCACGATCCCGCGCGGCATGGGCCTCGTGGTGATCGCGGTGGTCGTGATCTATGCCTTCCTGCCCGCCGTGGCGCTGTCGGCGATGCCGGTCGTCGACGGGGAGACCGTTCTCGCCAAGCCGAAGGAGGAGGGCGGATACGCGGACGACCCGATCCTCGGAGTGGTCGAGAACATGGACCTCGGCAGCCTGCAGGGGCCGGCCGAGATCTACGTCGGCATCCTCGCCGCGACCATCCTGTTCATAGCCACCAACGCGGGCATGATCGGGGTCTCGCGACTGACCTACTCGATGGGCCAGCATCGCCAGCTGCCGGAGATGCTCCGCGCGCTGCACCCGAGGTTCCGCACGCCGTATGTGGCGATCACGGTCTTCGGCGGAATCGCGTGCGTGGCCATCCTCCCGGGCCAGGCGGACTTCCTCGGGGTGATCTACGCATTCGGGGCGATGCTCTCCTTCACGATGGCGCACGCCTCGGTGGTGTCGCTGCGCTGGAAGCACCCCGAGTTCGAACGGCCCTGGCGGGGACCTGTGACCCTGCCAGTGGGCAACCGCGAGCTGCCGCTGTTCGCGGTCTTCGGCGGGATCGCAACCGGAATCGCCCTGATCGTCGCCACGGTGCTCGACGTGCGCGTGCTCGTCTCCGGTCCGCTCTGGATGGCGATCGGGGTGACGCTGTACGTCGTCTACCGGCGCCGCCAGGGACTGTCGCTAACCGAGACGCACAAGGTGGTGCTGCCCAAGCCGGCGGTCGAGCACGAGGTCGAGTACGAGTCCGTGCTGGTCGCCTTCGAAGACGGCAACTACTCCCCCGAGGCGGTGGCGATCGCGACGCGGCTGGCCGCCCGCAGGCGTCGCGGGATCCACGTGCTGGTGACGATCACCGTGCCGCCGAACTCGCCGATCGACGCGGTGATGCCCGAGCAGGAGGCGCGGGCTGCATCGACCATCGACTCGGCCCGTGTCCTCGGCGGTCGGCGGGTGACCGGCCACTGGGAGAAAGTCCGCCCCGGGCAGGGCGGGCGGCGCATCGTCGAGGAGGCAAAGGACATCAAGGCGCGCGCGATCGTGATGGAGCTGCCGCCGCGGCGCACCGGAATGTCGCTGTTCGGGAAGTCGCTCGAGACAGTGCTGGCCGAGCGCCCGTGCCGGGTGATCATCGACTCGTCGAGGAGTGTCGACGGGCAGCGGAGCCGCGCGGACGCGGCACTACGATAGGCCGAGTGGAACGCGCGTACCTGGCCTCGACCCGCGTGCTGAGCGCCATGCTGATCTTGGTGGGAGTGGCGATGGTGGTTGTTGCGCTGGCGGGTGGCGGAGGCGTGCTCGCCGTCGGGGTGGTGCTCGGCACGCTGCTCGCGCTGCTGGGCGCGGGGCGGCTCTACCTGGCGCGCCCCCGCACTGACGCCGGCGGGGGAGAGGCCGCGGACGGCGCCCGCGGCCGAGCCCGGTGAGCGAACCGGGCCCCGGACCTCGGGTGCCCGCCGCGGTGCGAGCGCGCACAGGCCTGCGCCGGGGCTCCGAGCTCGCGGTGCTTCGAGTTACGCGCGGGCTCGGCGAACCGGCGTTGTTCGCCGTCACGCTGAGCGCCGTCGTCGCGTCGCTCTTCTTCGGGCTGGGCGTGGTCGCGGGCGACGCGCTCGGGCTCACGCCGGTCGTCTACCTGGTGGCGGGGCTGTTCTTCGCGGTGACGATGGCCACATACGTCGAGGGCACGTCGCTGCACATCGAGCGCGGCGGTGCCTCGACGCTGGCCCGCTACGCGTTCGACGAGCTCTGGAGCTTCATTGCGGGCTGGGCCATCCTGCTCGACTACCTGATCGTGATGGCCGCCGGCGCGGTGGCGATCACGGACTACGTCGCGGTCTTCGTGCCGGGGATCGACGACGGCGTCTTCGAGGTGCTCGTGGCCGCCGTCGCTTTGCTCCTGGTGGCAGCTCTGAACGTGCGCGGCATCACCGCCCAGGGGCTCCGGACGGTGCTGCGCGTCTCGCTCGTCAGCATCCTCGTGCTGGCGCTCGCGAGCCTGGTCGCCTTCGCCCAGTTCTTCGACGTGCCGGCGATCTCCGACTCGGTGGAGCTGGGTGAGGCCCCTGCCTGGGAGGACGCGATCTTCGCCCTCGGTGTCGCCTGCGTCGCGTTGATCGGAGTCGAAGCGGCGTCCGGGCTCGCCGGCGAGGTCCGCGTGGGCAGGCGCGGTCTCCGGCGCGTGGTGCTCGTGTCGACCGGCGTGGCGCTGGTGCTGTTCGTGGTCGTGAGCACGGCCGCGCTGATGGCTCAGCCCGTCCAGGGCGGCGCGACGCCGCTCGGCGGGCGATTCGTGGAGGCCCCGGTCCTGGGCATCCCGAACGCCTACGAGAGCGAGTGGCTCGTGGACGCCGGCCGCTACGTCGTGGGTGCAACCGCCGCCGCGATGCTGCTCGTGGCAATCAACGGCCAGATGCTCGGCCTGGCCCGGCTCGCCTACTCGCTCGCCACCAACCGCCAGATCCCGAGCGCGGTGGGGCGCTTGAGCGTCCGCCACGGCACCCCGTACGTGGCGATCGCGATCGCTGCGGGGATCGCCTTCGGGCTTTCGATTCCCCACGACATCGAGTTCCTGGCGGGCACGTTCGCGTTCGGCGCGATGGTTGCGTTCGCGCTCGCGCACTTGTCCGTGATCGCGCTGCGCTTCCGCGAGCCGGAGCGGCCGAGCGCATTCCGCATGCCGCTCGGCGTGAACTGGCGCGGGGCGGTGGTGCCGCTTCCGGCGGTCTTCGGCTTCCTGCTCGCCGTGGCCGTTTGGATCAGCGTGGTGGCGCTGCACGAAGGCGCGCGCATCGCCGGCGGCATCTGGATGGTTGCGGGCGTCGGGTTGTACGTCGTCTACCGGCGCGGACAGGGCAAGTCGCTCACACAGCGCTTCACGATCCCCGCGGAGGCGCTCCAGGAGCGAGAGGCCGCCGAGTACGGAAGCATCCTGGTGCCGGTGTTCGGCGAGGCCCTCGACGACGAGATCGTCGGCACCGCCGGCAGGCTCGCCGCCGAGCAGGACGAGGATGGCGGGGGCGGGGCCGTGCTGGAGGCGCTCTACGTGTTTGAGATCCCGCTCTCGCTTCCCATCGACGCGCGCGTGCCCGAGGAGCGGGTGAGGAAGGCCAAGGAGGTGCTGTCGCGCGCCAAGGAGGTGGGCGAGGAGTACGAGGGGGTGGAGGTGGCGACGGCGATGGTGCGCGGCCGCACGGCGGGCCAGGCCATCGTCTCGGAGGCCCGACGGCGGGGGGTCGAGGCGATCGTCCTCGCCGCCGAGGAGCCCACCCGGGTGCGCGGCGGCGCGATCATGGGCGGCCGCGGCCGGGTGCGCGACCGCTTCGTGGGGGAGACCACGCGCTACGTGATCGACAAGTCCCCCTGCCGGGTGATCCTGACCGCCCCGCCGGCCGGCGAGGAGGGCACCCGCGAAGGTGTCCTGCCCTAGAGTGAGGCCAGTATGTTCGTCCTGATCGTCGGATGCGGCCGCGTGGGCTCGGCGATTGCCCACTCGATGTTGACCGAGGGGCACGAGGTGTCCGTGCTCGACGAGGACGCGGAGGCCATCGCATTGCTCGATCGCGACGCCGACGCCTCCTGGGAGGAGCGCGGCGGCCGCTTCACCGAGGGGACCGCGCTCGAGATCGACGCCCTGCTGGCGGCCGGCATCGAGCACGCCGACGCGTTCGTGGCGTCCACGGACGGCGACAACACGAACCTCGTGATCGCCCAGATCGCCCAGCGCCGCTTCAACGTCGAGCGCGTGGTGGTGCGCGTGCTCGACCCGGCGCGGGCCCGCTGGTACGCGGAACAGGGCCTCCAGACGGTCTGTCCCACGCAGACGGCGATCGAGTTGCTCGAGGCGGCGGTGCGGGGCCAGATCCGCTTCGAGGGAGTGTCCGGCTAGCCCATGTACGTCCTGATCGTCGGCGCCGGCAAGGTGGGCTGGAACCTCGCCCGCGAGCTGATCAACAAGCGCCACGAGGTGACGGTCATCGAGACGGACCAGCAGCGCTACGCGGTCGTGGAGCAGGAGCTCGAGCACAGCGCGCTGTACGGCGACGGCTCCGAGCTCTGGGTGCTCGAGCGCGGCGGCATCGAGCGCGCCGACCTCGTGGTGGCGGTCACCGGTGACGACGAGGACAACATCCTCATCTCCCAAGTCGCGCGCGAGAAGTACGGGGTGGCGCGCGTGGTCGCCCGCTGCAACAACCCGCGCAACCTGCAGCACTTCGAACTGCTCGGCGTCAAGCCGGTGATCTCGGCCACCGACCTGATCCTGCGTCTGATCGAGCACGAGGTTCCGAAGTACGGGCTCGTGCACCTGCTCGACCTGCCCGAGGAGCGGCTCGAGATCATCGAGCTCGAGGTGGCCGACGGCTCTGAGGCCGCGGGCAAGACGGTCAAGGACCTGGGGCTGCCGGACGGCTCGCTCGTGATCTCGATATTGCGTGACGGCGGCGGCTTCGTGCCGCACGGCGACTCGGTCGTTCAGGCCGGCGACGAGGTGTTGCTCGTGCTGGACGTGGGTATCGAATCCCGCGTGACCGAACGCTTCACGAACCGCTCGGCGGCCTGACACCGTGGCCCGCCGCAAGGTCGACCATCTCCTGATCGGGGGCGGTCTGGCCGCCGGCAATTGCGCGCGCTGGCTACGCGAAGGTGGTGGTGAAGGGTCGATCCTGCTCGTCGGCCGCGAGCCCGACCCGCCCTACAACCGCCCGCCGCTGACCAAGGGCTACCTCCAGGGCAAGGAGCCGCGCGAAGACGTCCTCTTCAGGCCCGACGAATGGTGGGACGAGCAGGGCATCGAGCTCATGCTGCGCACCAGTGTGATGAACCTCGACCCGGCAGAGCGGGCGGCGACCCTCTCCAATAAGGACGAGATCGAATTCGGCAACGCGCTCCTCGCAACGGGCGCCAACGTGCGCCGACTGCGCGTGGACGGCTGCGAGCTCGACGGCATCTACTACATCCGCGCCTTCGCTAACTCGGACGCGCTCAAGGCGGCCGCCCAGGAGGCCGAGCGCGCGGTGATCATCGGGGGCAGCTACATCGGCACCGAGGTGGCCGCCTCGCTCACCGCCGCCCACGGCGTCGAGTGCACGATGGTGATGCTCGAGGAAATCACGCTCGAGCGCTTCTACGGCAAGGAGATCGGCGGGTTTTTCCAGGGGGTGCTCGAGGAGCACGGCGTGAAGGTGCACGGCGGCGACGAGCTCGAGCGCTTCGAGGGCTCCGACGGGCGCGTGCGCAAGGTCGTGACCAAGGGCGGGCTCGAGCTCGACTGCGACCTCGTCGTCATCGGGGCCGGGGTCACGCCGGACGTCACGCTCGCCAAGGCCGCTGGGCTCGAGATCGGCGAGGCCGGCGGGGTACTTTGCTCGGCCGAGCTGGAGAGCTCGGCAGCGGGCATCTACGCCGCGGGCGACATCTGCGAGTACGACAGCCCCGTGCACGGCCGGCGCATGCGCATCGAGCACTGGGACGTGGCCTTCAACCAGGGCAAGACCGCCGGCCTCAACATGCTCGGCAAGGGCGTGCAGCACGACGCGGTGCCGTACTTCTTCTCGGACCTCGCCGACTGGTCGTCGATGGAGTACGTGGGCCCCGGCTCGGGTGACGTGACCGTGCGCGGCTCGCTCGCCGATGGCAACTTCACCGCCTTCTATGTCAGCGACGGCCGGGTGACCGCCGCCCTGACGGTCGGCCGGTCGGACGACCTCGAGCACGCTCAGCGCTTCATCGTCGAGCGCACGCCGGTGGACCCGGCGGCTCTCGCCGACGAGGGCACCGACCTGGCGTCCCAGTAGACCTACCCTGCCAGGGGCCGATGCCCGGGTATTTCGACGACTCCTCGATTCTCCGCCGCGTACACCGCGAGCGCGCGCTCGCCCTGGCCGGCCCGCGGGCCCTGTTGATGCAGGCCGCGCACCCGCTCGCCGTGTCGGGGCTGCTCGCCCACTCGACGGCGGTGGAAGATCCGTACGAGCGCCTCGCGCGGACGGCCGACGTGCTGGGGACGATCGGCTTCGGCGAGCGGGCGGAGGCGAACCGGGTTACCCGCGAGGTGCGGGCGATGCACCGCCACGTCCATGGGAAGCTGCGCTCGAGCGTGGGGCCCTACCCCGCCGGCACGGAGTACCGGGCCGACGACCCGGAGCTGCTGCTCTGGGTGCTCTTCACGCTGGTGGACTCCGGGCTCGCCGTCTACCGGACCTACGTAGGGTCGCTGTCGCGCGAGGAGGAGGCGGCCTACTGGGACGACTACCGGGTGGTCGGGCGCCTGTTCGGGCTGAAGGTGCGGGACATGCCGCGGACGCTCGCCGACCTCGACGACTACCGCCGTTCCATGCTCGAGGGCGACAGCCTCTACGTGACCGACTGGGCGCGCGAGCGCGCTCGCGCGATCGTGCTCGACCCGCCCGTCCCGTGGATGGCGCAGCCGCTCCTCGAGACCGTCAACTTCATCACGATCGCCCTGCTGCCCGACCGCATCCGCCGCGAGTACGGCTTCGCACCGGTGCCGCCCGTCTTCCTTCGCAAAGCCCTGGTGCGCGCGGGCGGCGAGTATGTGAAGCGCGCCGTGGTGCCGTTCCTGCCCGACCGCCTGCGGCTGGTGCCGGCGGCGCGCTCGGCGGCCTAGCGGGCGTCGCCCATTCGCGTGGCCCGCCTCTCATACGAAACGCAAGGGCACACGGGACAGGGTCGTCCGGGAGGGCGCATCACGGCCGCCTGCCCACCCGTCTGCAACAACCCACCGGCGTCTGCAACAACTCTGCCAAGACCTCGTAAAAAGCCTGCATATGGCGGGCTTCCTGTCCGTGCGCCCGCCTACGATGTCGGATAGCAGAGGAAGGCTGCGGGGCAGGGACTCGAACCCCGATAACCAGTTCCAGAGACTGGCGTCTTGCCATTAGACGACCCCGCAGCGTCGCCCTGAGGATACCCGTGAGCTCGACATCCGACCACCGGCGAACCGGCCCGAAGTACCCACCCGGCGTCATGCGTGAGCTGGTCGCCGCGAGGCTCGAGCGCGGGCTCAGCATCGCTGAAATTGCGTCCGAGCTGGGTGTCGTCAAGTCAACGGTCTGCTACCACGCCAGGCGCCTGGGCAGGCCAGCGGATCCCAGATTTGCGCGTCGCTACGACTGGTCCTCGATTCAGGCCTATTACGACGAGGGATATTCCATCAGGGAATGCGCCCGAAGGTTCGGCTTTTGCGTCGAGACGTGGCACCGCGCCGTACGGGCCGGTCTCCTCGCGTCCAGACCGGCGGCCGCGCCAATCGGCACCTACCTCGTCAAGGGGCGCAGGGTCAACCGCCATCACCTCAAGCTGCGCTTACTGGATAGCGGTCTCAAGACGCATCGCTGCGAGGTTTGCGGGATCGACGAGTGGCAGGGAAAGCCGATCTCGATGTCGCTTCATCACCTGAATGGGGATGGCGATGACAACAGGCTCGAGAATCTCCAGCTGCTCTGTGCGAATTGCCATAGCCAGACGTCGAACTTCGGTAGCCGCAACCCCAAGCGAACACGGACGCTTGCACGTGCACGCCTCGAGGCGGAACTGCGTCGCGCGGGGGCGTCCCGTCTGAAGTCCTCCGGAGTTCGGATGCTTCCGCTAGCGGGTGCCGCGAGCTGATGTGCGAGTTCGCTTCGGCTTCGAGCTGGTCGGCGACCAGCCAAACCGCCATGCGGGCGGCACCCGCCGCGTTGCCGCGCTCCGTGCCCTGCGGCCCGCGCGCAACTCGGCCCAGCCGGTGACGAGCGGATCGGACTGTCCGTACGCTGCCGTCGGTAACGGCGGGATTGTCCCGCGCCCGCCCGGCGCCGCCTACGCCGCCGCCTGCTCGGCCCAGTCGCGATAGAGCCGCGCGTAGGCGCCGTCGGCCTCGAGCAGCTCCTCGTGGGTGCCCTGCTCGGCGACTCGGCCGTGGTCGAGCACCACGATGCGGCCTGCGCCGCGGATCGTCGACAGGCGGTGGGCGATCACGATCGCTGTGCGTCCGGCCAGCAGGCGCCGCAGGCCGCGCTCGATCTGGGACTCCGTTTGCACGTCGACGTTCGAGGTCGCCTCGTCGAGGATCAGGATGCGCGGGTCGGCCGCCGCGGCGCGCGCGAACGCGACCAGCTGGCGCTGGCCCGCGGACAGGTGAACGCCGCGCTCGCCGACCTCGGTGTCGTAGCCGTCCGGCAGGCGCGTAATGAATTCGTGCGCCCCGACCGCCCGCGCCGCCTCCTCGACCTCGTCGTCGGTGGCGTCCGGCCGCCCGAAGGCGATGTTGTCCCTGATCGTCCCCGAGAAGAGGAAGCTCTCCTGCGGGACGACGCCGAGCTGTGAGCGCAGCGAGTGCTCGGTCACGTCGCGCAGGTCATGCCCGTCGATCAGGACCCGCCCGGCCTGCGGGTCGTAGAAGCGCGCCACCAGCTTGGCGAGGGTGGACTTGCCGGCGCCTGTGGCGCCCACGAGCGCCACGGTCTGCCCGGGCGGCACGAGCAGCGACACCTCATCCAGGGCGGGCGCCTCGTCCTCCTCGCCGTACCAGAAGCTCACATTGTCGAAATCGATCTCCCCGCGCACGCGCGGCAGCTCGTGCGCGCCCGGCCGGTCGCCTAGGTCGGGCTCCTCGTCCAGCAGCTCGAAGATCTTGTCGAGCGCGGCCATCCCGGCCTGATAGGTCGTGTAGAGCTGCGAGAGAGACTGGATCGGGTCGAAGAAGCTCTGCAGGTAGAACACGAACGAGGCGAGAACGCCGATCGTGACCTCCTCGTCGAGCACCTGATTGCCGCCGTAGAGCAGGATCACCGCGGTGGCAACCGCGGAGAGCAGCTCGACCGACGGGAAGTAGGCCGCGTTGAGATAGACCGTCCTCATGTTCGCGTCGCGGTGCTCGTCGTTCAGCTCCGCGAAGCGGCGCCGGTGGCGCGGCTCCTGCCCGAACGCGCGCACCACGCGCACGCCCGACAGGGTCTCCTGCAGGTAGGCGGTGACCTGGGCGATCTTCTCGCGCGTGAGCCGGTAGGCGCCGGTCGAGGCGATCCGGAAGATCACGCTGCCGACGAGCAACACCGGGAAGGTGAGGAACGTGACGAGCGCGAGGCTCGGGTCGAGCACCAGCAGGATCACGGCGGTGCCGATCAGCGTGAGCGTCGAGGAGAAGAGCGTCTGGATCCCCTCGGTCACGAGCTGGTCGAGCGCCTGCACGTCGTTCGTGAGGCGCGAGATCAGGACGCCCGCCTTGTTGCGCGAGTAGAAGCCGATCGACAGCCGCTGGAGGTGCTCGAAGAGCTGGATGCGCAGATCCTGCAGCGCGCGCTGGCCGACCCAGTTGATCAGGTAGGTCTGCGCGTAGGTCGCGCCCCAGTTGACGAGCGCCGCGGCCACGAACGCGATCAGGATCAGGGTGAGCGCGTTCAGGTCGCCTTCCTCGATGCCCGCGTCGATCGCGAGACCGGCGAGATAGGGCGGTACGAGCGCCGCCGCGGTAGCCACGAGCAGGGCGAAGAGCATCAGGATCACGCGGCCGCGGTAGGGGCGCAGCAGCGTGAGCAAATGGCGAAGCTTGCCGAGCCGGCGTGGCTCGCCGCGCACCACGGTGATGAGCTGGCGCGCGCTCACAGGCCGGCCACCTCGCGTTCGGGGTCGTCGCGGGTGAGGAAGACCTGATCCGGGAGCCCCTTTTCCGCGATCTCGCGGTAGAGCGGCGAGTCATCGACCAGCTGGGCGTGACTGCCGCGGGCGGCGACGCGGCCGTTCTCGAGCACGACGACCTCGTCGGCGAGCGCGATCGTGGAGAGCCGATGCGCGATCACGAACGTGGTGCGGCCCTCCATGACCTCGCGCAGTGCCTCCTTGATGCGGTTCTCGGTGGTCGCGTCGACGCTCGAGGTGGCGTCGTCGAGGATGAGGATGCGCGGCTCGGCGAGCAGCGCCCGGGCGATCGCCACGCGCTGGCGCTGTCCGCCCGACAGCGTGAGCCCGCGCTCGCCGACCAGCGTGTCGAGGCCCTCGGGGAGATCGTCGACGAGCTCGCTCAGCCCGGCCCGGCGGGCGGCCGCGAGGATCTCGTCGTCGGAGGCCTCCGGGCGCGCGTAGGCGATGTTGTCGCCGAGCGTGGCCGAGAACAGGAACGCGTCGTCGGAGACCACCGCCACCTCTCGGCGGAGCGAGGTCGGATCGACGCCGCGCACGTCCACGCCGTCGACGAGCACCGAGCCCTCGTCGGTGTCGTAGAGGCGCGGGATCAGCATCACGAGCGTCGTCTTGCCAGAACCGGTCGGGCCCACGAGCGCGACCGTCCGCCCTGGCTCCACGGTCAGGTCGATGTCGCGCAGGACCGGCTCGCCCTCGTAGCCGAAGGTCACACCGCGCAGCTCCACACGTCCGTCGCCGGCCGGGAGCGGCGGTGCGCCCTCTGGGGCGGTCAGCTCCGGCGCGCGGTCGAGCAGCTCGAACACGCGCGCGCCGCTCGCCACCGCGCGCTGCGCCATCCCGAGCGCGAAGCCGAGCATCCGCATCGGCGAGGTGAGCATCAGGACGTAGCCGTAGAAGGCAACGAAATCGCCTATGGCGAGCGAGCCGTTGATCGCCTGGCGGCCGCCGACGAACAGCACACCCGCGAGGCCGAGCTGGGGGAGAAAGCCGATGAACGGCGCATAGAAGGCGCGCAGGCGCGTGGACACCATCGACTGGTCGAAGACGCGGGCGACCGCGCGGCCGAAGCGCCGCAGCTGGCGCTCCTCCTGGGCGAACGCCTTGACCACGCGCACGCCGGAGATGTTCTCCTCGGCCTCCGCCGTCAACTCGGCAATGCGCTGCTGGACCTCCTGCGTCGCCGGGCGGTTGCGGCGCCCGTAGCGGAAGGACACCCAGATCACGAACGGCATCGGCGCGAGCGCGACGGCCGCCAGCACGGGGTCGACCGCCAGCATCACCCCGGCCGCGATCAGGATCGTCAGCGCCGACTGGACGATGAAGATCAGCCCGTACCCCAGGAAGAAGCGCACGGACTGGAGGTCGACGGTCGAGCGCGACGTGAGCTGCCCGGTCTGCTGGCGGTCGAAGAACGCGAGCTCCAGCGAGTGCAGGTGCTCGTACATGCGGTTGCGCAGGTCGTACTCGACGCCGAGCGAGACTCGGCCCGCCACGAGACGGCGGGACACGCTGAAGGCGAGCCGGAAGAACCCGGCCCCGGCGACGGCGAGCGCCAACGGCCACAGATCCACACCGCCCTGCTCGATTTCGTTGACCGTGCGGCCGACCAGGTATGGGATGAGCACGCCGGTGCCCATCGCGAACGCCGCCAGGAGCAAGGAAACCGTGACCCCTCGGCGGTAGGGGCGCAGGAATCCGAGCAGGCGCCAGAACGTTCGCACGCCGTCTTACTTTACTTTATGAAGTAAGGCGAGTCATGCGCACGCTCACGTCGTGCTGGGCCTCGCCGGCGGCGCCGCGATAGACCCCGCGGATCGGCGCGACGTCGCCGTAGAAGCGGCCGTGGCCGATCTTCACGTGCTCGCCCCCCGCGAGCTTGCGGTTGGTGGGGTCGGCGCCGACCCAGGTGGCGCCCGCGCCTTCGGCGCCCGGCAGGAGCGCCTCGAGCCAGGCATGGGTGTCGACCTCGACCGAGTCGCCGCCGCCGTTCTCGGGCGCGGCGAACAGGTAGCCCGACACATAGCGAGCCGCGATCCCGGCGTCGCGCAGCAGGATCAGCGCCAGGTGCACGAAGTCCTGGCAGACGCCGGCGCCGCCCTCGATCAGGTCGTCCACGGTCGAGCCGACGAACGTCGCTCCCGGCCGGTACTCGAAGCGGTCCGGTATCACGCGGCAGAGCGCCTCCAGCGTCGCCCGCGGCGTGTCGGCCGCGATCGCGGCGCGCAGGCCTTCGAGCTCGCCGTTCGCCGGCTCGTCGTCGGTGTGCAGCAGGAACTCGCCGCCGCGGGCCGTGTACGCGTCAGCGCGCGTGAGCTCCCAGGCGCCGGCGGGTGGCTCGGCCGGCTCCTCGGTGATCACCTCGCCCTCGGCGGTGATCGCGAGCCGGTCGTGCTCGCCCGGCACGTTGAAGGCCACCACCTCCGTCCCGAAGTAGTCGTGGTAGGTGCGCGTCCGCGCGCCCGGGTCGACCACGACCCGAAAGCCTCGTACGCGCTGGAGCGGCGTGGTCGCCGGGGTTACCCGCAGCACGTTGTGCTGGTCGAAGACCGGCGCCGAGTAGCGGTACTCCGCGCGGTAGCGGAGCGCGAACCTCATGTGGTGACCGTCTGGGCGACGACGGTGCTGGGGTTGAAGTAGCGATCGTGGATCTCGCCGTCGAGCCGCTCGAGCTCCTGCTGGATCGGCCGCAGCGCCGGCGTCACCGCCTCGGGGCCGGGCGCAACGCGCGCGCGGAAGTCGAGATCGGCGAGCATGCGGCGCACGCGCAGGACGGGCGGCGAGTCCTGTGCCTCGGCCTCCACGCGCTCGAGCGCGCCGTCGAGCGACTCCACAGAGGCCGCCACCGAGTCGGGGAACTCGCGGTCGTAGAGCATGAAGCGAGCGACGGGCGCGGCGTTCGGCGGCCTGGCCGCGGAGCGCATGAACGCCTGGAATCCCCCGACCGCCCGCAGGAGCGCCAGCGCGTTGCCGTCGCGGCGCGGCGTCTCGGGCGCCTCCCCGCCGTCGGCCTCAGGCCCCGGCGGGAGCGCCACTCGCAGCATCCGCAGCACCATGTCGGCCGCCTCGAGGCGCCCGCCCGCCTGGAGGAACGCGCGCGCGTCGTCCTTCTGCATCGTGCGCCCGGTCAGGCCCCAGAAGAGCGCGCTGCGCTCCTTGACGAGCGAGTAGATCGAGTACGGGCCGGCGCGCAGTCCCGCGTGCAGGTCGCGCTTCGACAGCAGGAGCTGGAAGGTGTTCACGGACTCCCACATCTCCGCCGAGATGGTGTCGCGAAGCGTGCGCGCTCCCTCGCGCGCCCCGGTCACGCACGACAGGATCGACACTGGGTTCTCGACATCCGTGGTGAGCAGGCGCACCACGTCGTCGCGGCGGGCCGGGTGCTCGGTCTCACCCGCGCCCATGATCACGAGCAGCGACTCCCAGGACAGCGTGATCGACGCCGGGTCGTCGGGGCGGCCCTGGAGATCGGCGTGGAACAGGCCGTCGAGCATGCGCGCCGTGTGCTCCGCGCGCACGAGGTGGCGGCCGAGCCAGTACAGGTCGTGCGCGATGCGCGCGAGCATCAGCGCCCGGACACCCAACCCTGCCGAGCCGGCTGCTTAACGGATGCCAAACCCTGCGCAGCCGGCCGAGCCGGCTGCTTCGGGCCTCCCTGCTGCTGCTGCTGCTCCTGGCCGCGCCAGCCCGCCTGGCGCATGCCGGGCAGCGCGGGCGGCGCGAGGCCGGCCTGGCCGGGGCCGGCGGCGTCCCCGGACCCGTCCGAGAGCACCCAGGTGTCCTTCGAGCCGCCGCCCTGCGAGCTGTTCACGATCATCGAGCCCTCACGCAGCGCCACCCGGGTGAGCCCGCCGGGGATGATCTTGATCTCGTCCCCGTATATCGCGAACGGCCGGAGGTCCACGTGCT
>Ga0081538_10000181_pt1 | contig 68890 bp, 72 predicted proteins | sample TabmetS5T2R1_FD_71022 | JGI IMG/M metagenome (GOLD analysis project Ga0081538, IMG submission 71022) | Tabebuia heterophylla rhizosphere microbial communities from the University of Puerto Rico - S5T2R1 | ecosystem: Host-associated > Plants > Roots > Rhizosphere ... | reverse complement strand
CAGCGGTACTCGCTCGGCGGGCGGTCGAAGGCGAGCTCGTCGGCCGTCGTCCCGAGCTCGTCGGCGACGAGCTGGTAGAGCGCCCGCGCATGGCCGATCTCGTTCTGCGCGATCGACGAGAAGGCGACGTCCTCCTCCAGGAACGGGGCGATCCCCGTCCACTCGGAGTTGCGCCAGCCGAGGATCAGCTCGTCGTCAGCGATCTCGAGGAGCAGCTGTGCCCGCTCGCTCACGTGCCTCCCTCAGCTTCTCCTTGAGCGGATAGCCGTCGACGCGGTGGTAGTTGCGCTCGAGCTCGTCCACGAAGTCCTCGATCTCGAGGACGGCGTCGCGCGGGACGACCCAGAGCGCGACCGACTCCCCCCGCCGGCCGTACTGCTCGCGGGCGTAGGCCTCGGCGAACTCGCGATTGGGCGCGGCCACCGCGCCCGCGTGCTGGAAGGGCTGGCCCTTCCGCTCCTGCCTGAAGACCTCGTAGACCATCAGGCCGCTTCGGCGAGCACGACCTGGCGCACCCAGGCCGAGTGCTCGCGCGCGACCCGGCGCAGATCGAGCCGCTCCTCGGTCTTCGGCCCGTGGCCGGTGACCACCTCACGCAGCTCGTTCCAGTCGGGCTCGGTGTACTCCCAGACGCCGTCGTCGTTCTTGCCCAGCTTCGGGTCGGGCACGGTCAGGCCGAGCTCCCAGATCTGCGGCACGTAGCCGTCGAGGAACTGCTGCCGCGCCTCCTCGTTGCCCTGGCTCTTGATCCGCCAGACGAGCATCGGGTCCTCGTCCGCCGGGATCGGGTTGCCGTGAAAGTGCATCAGCGGGCCCCACCACCGGTTCAACGCCTCCTGCACGAGCTCGCGCTGCTCGTCGGTGCCGTTCATCATCGTGAGGATCACGTCGCGGCCGTGGAGGATGTGGAACGACTCCTCCCAGCAGATCTTCTTCATGATCCGCGCGTAGGGCGCGTACGAGCACTTGAGGAGCGCCTTCTGGCTGATGATCGCCGCGGCGTCGACGAGCCAGGCGATCAGGCCGACGTCACCCCACGTCTTCGTGGGGTAGTGGAAGACGTTGTGGAACTTCGACTTGCCAGAGACCAGGTCGGCGAGACACTGCTCGCGCGGCTTCCCGAGGTCCTCGACGACCCGGTAGATCAGCTGCGCGTGGCCGACCTCGTCCTGCACCTTGGCGGTGAGCGCGAGCTTGCGCTGCAGCGTCGGTGCCCTGAGGATCCACTCGCGCTCGGGCAGCACGCCCATGAGCTCGGAGTTGCCGTGCATCTCGATGAACTTGACGAGCTTCGCCCGGTAGTCGTCGGGCATCCAGTCGTCCGTCTCGACCTGGCCGCCGGACTGGACGTACTCGAGGAACTCCTGCTCGGTCATCTCGCCTCCAGAACGAACGATCGTTAGGGTCCAAGCGTATCGTGTCCACGAGAAGATCGGAGCTAACGCGCGAGGCCGCCCGGCTCTTCGCCGAGCGCGGCTACCACGGGACGTCGATCGGCGACCTCGCGAAGGCGCTCGGCGTCCAGAAGGGCTCGCTCTACGCGCACATCGAGTCGAAGCAGGACCTCCTCTACGAGGCGATGAGCGAGGGCGCTCGCGCCTTCCACGACGCGCTCGACGCGATCCCCGACGACCTGCCGGTCACCGAGCGGATCCGCCTCGCTCTTCGTGCCCACCTCCGGGTCGTCGCCGAGCAGCTCGACGTCGCCACGGTGTTCGTACGCGAGTGGCGGTACCTCGAGGGCGAACGGGCGGAGGAGTTCCTCGCCGAGCGTCGGCGCTATGAGGAGCGGTTCCGCGCGCTCTTCCGTGAGGGTCGCGAGAGGGGGGCGCTGCGGACCGACCTCGACGAGAACGCCGCGGTCCTGCTGGTCCTCTCGGCGGCGAACTGGGCCTACACCTGGCTGCCGGCGGACGCGGACACCGACGAGCTCGCAGACCGTTTCTTCGCGATCCTGCTGGACGGGATTCGCGGCTACTCGACGCCGGCTTAGGGCCTGCGCGGGTCGTCGGCGCCGCGATACCAGATCGCCTCGAGCTGACGACCGTCCGGATCCTCGAAGAACACGCCGACCGCGATGCCGTGATCGCGTTCGCGCCATTCGATTCCGGCCGCATCGAGATCGTGCTTCAGCTGCTCGAGCTCCTCGGCGGTCAGGCGGACCGCGGTGTGCGGGCCCGGGCCACCGACCTCGTGGATCGCGAACGCCGTCCCTCCGACGTACGCCATCACCGGGTGACCCTCGGTCTTGACGACCCGTGCTCCGAAGACGCGCTCGTAGAACGCGGCGAGCGCGTCCGGATCGGCTGTCTCGACGGCGACGTGATCGATGCGCGGCACGAAGGTGAAGAGCATCCCACCCGGCGACAACCGGCGCACGGACGGCGCCGTCCTTGACTTTGCCCGATAGACATTTGAAGATCGGACCGGGTCCCCCGCGGGAGCGGGGGTTGTCAGTTCCGGAAGGGGAGGGAGATGCGATTCAGGTTCCTAGGGGCGGCTGCCCTGATAGCCGCCCTTGGCGTGATCCTCCTTCCCAGCGCCGCGCTGCCGGTCGCCCAGATCCACGAGCACGAGGGTCTGGTCGACTACGACAGCCGGAGCGGGAAGCTCGCGCCGACCGGCACCCAACGCGCGCATGCGAAACGCATGCGAGGCAAGGTTCGCTGGAATCGATTCGGAACGCCGTCATCCATCACGCGATACGGCAAGTTCCTCGCCCGCGGGATCCGCGGGAAGACCGCGCCCACCGCGGCGCGGTGGTACTTGAACCGGCACAAGGCGCTGTTCGGGCTCCGCTCGCTCGACGGCCTTCGCCACGAGAGCACCAACAGGTTCGTCGGAAGCAACGGCTACGCCGTGCACTTCCGGCAGATCTTCAAGGGAGTGCCCACCAGTGAGAGCGGCCTCGTCACGGTCGGCGTCGTCGGGAGCAAGGCGCGTGGTTGGAAGGTCGCGCACGTCTCGTCGTCGCTGACTCGGGCGACGACGCTCGCACCGATCGTGAAGCTCTCCGCGGTCGAGGGGTGGGCGCGCGCAGCACGCGCGTCGCGCGTGAACCGCTCCGTCATGAACATCCTCTCGCGCAAGCGGGTCGGCGGCGGTTACCTGCGACTCCGCGTCGCCGGCCTCGAGTCGCCGCAGAGCGTTCGGCTCGTTGCCTTCCCGACTATTCGCCAGGGGCTGCTCCCCGCGTACGAGGCGCTCGTCGTGGACAAACAGGCCGGCAAGGCCTACAAGTCGTTCGTGGATGCCCGGAACGGGCGTCTGCTCGCTCGCCAGAACCTCACGCACAACGCTGCATCGGGTATCGGCCTGGCGGCGGTGGTTGTCATGCCGTTCTCGGGAACGCTTCCCGCGGCAGACGCCGGCTGCGTCACGCACCCGCCGTTCTCCGTCGGCGCAGGGGTTCGGGCGATCCATGGGTTCGTCACCTCGACGAACCCCGCGACCGACCTCGTGTTCGAGCTCTACCGGGTGGGCACGCCGGACGTGCTGCTCATCCACGCGGACGGTGGGTTCCAGCCGGAGGCCTTCCGGTACGAGCCGGGCGGCGGCGTTCCGCCGGCCGACTACTACGTGAAGGTCTGCGACTTCCCGGGCGGCGGCGGACCGCCGGAGCCGAGGACCTACAACGGCACGATCACGCTGGACGACACGCCCGCTCCGCCCGCGTACTGGGCGAAGTGGAAGGTGTTCCCGGCCCATCCGAACCCCGGCCCGTTCGCACTGCAGACGGATCCGTGGGGCCGGCCGGCCCTGGACATCCGGGAGACCTGGTGCTGGCGCGACGCGGCCGGCTGTGACCGCGTCGTGGGCAACCTGGCCTCCAGGGCGCCGTGGGACCATGACCTCGTCACGGATCTCCCGTCGTTCACGACCATGGGCAACAACGCGGAGAGCGCGTCGAACTGGGCGCATCAGAGCGCCCCTGTCCCGCCGCGGTTCGCACCGACGAGCGCGCTGCGTGACTACACGTATCCGTGGACGGACACGTGGAACCAGTCCGACTGCACGGGCGCAGGCCCCACGGCGGTACCGGGCGTCTCGCTCGACGTCTCCGCAGCCGTGACGAACCTGTTCGTCGCGCACAACCGGATGCACGACTGGGCCTACGGCCTCGGCTTCAACGAAGTGGCGTGGAATGCACAGAAGCGCAACTTCGGGCTGACCGAGCTGTGGCAGCAGGGTGACCCGGTGACCGGGAACGCTCAGGCGGGTGCTGGGATGACGACCGCCCAGGCGTTCGCCGTCGGCGCCCGGAACAACGCCAACATGGCGACGCTGCTCGACGGCGTCTCGTCGATCACCAACATGTACCTCTGGCAGCCGCAGGCGGGCGCGTTCTACGGGCCCTGCGCCGACGGCGACTACGACATGCCGATCATCGGCCACGAGTACGGCCACATGATCGAGAACCGCATGATCGGAAAGGGCATGAACCGGGCCGGCGGCCACGCCGGCATGATGGGCGAGTCCCACGGCGACATGTTCGGGATGGAGTACGTGAACGAGAACGGCTTCGTTCCGGTCGCCGGCGAGAACCGGTACGCAGTGGGTGCGTACGCCACGGGCAACCAGTCTCGTGCGATCCGCAACTACAGCATGGGCATGCCGACCTCGGGCGGGAGCCCGCAGCCGAGCCAGCAGCTCAACATCAATGCCCTGAACTTCAGCTCGATGGGCTACGACGTCACGGGCCCACAGGTCCACGCGGACGGCGAGATCTTCAGCCGCGTGAACTTCAACCTGCGGGAGAACCTCGTCGCGAAGTACAACGACGACTTCCCCGTCAACGATCAGGAGCTCCAGACGGAGTGCGCTGAGGGCATCACGCCCGCCCATCGTTGCCCGGGCAACCGGCGGTGGATGCAGCTCGTGTTCGACGCGATGCTGCTGATGCCGACGAACCCGACCATGCTCCAGGCTCGGGACGCCGTGCTGGCCGCTGACATGATGCGGTTCGGCGGCGCGAACCAGAAGGAGCTCTGGCTCGGGTACGCGCGTGGCGGGATGGGCGTCAACGCCTTCGCCGCGAGCGAGAACGACTTCGACCCGATTCCGGACTTCGAGCCGGTCGGGACGACGCCGGCGACGGTCAAGTTCGTCGCCGACAACACGGAGGACGATCACGTCAACGCTCAGATCTTCGTCGGGCACTACGAGGCTCGCGCCACGCAGATCGCGGACACGAACGCCGCGACGACGCCTGGCGCGATCAACCTCGACGACACGGCGAAGTTCGCCCCGGGCAAGTACGAGTTCGTCGCAATCGCACCCGGTCAGGGACACGTTCGCTTCAGCCACACGTTCAAGGCCGGTCAGAGCAAGACGATCACGATCACGTTCGCGCGGAACTGGGCGTCCACGGCATCCGGCGCCACGGCGACCGGCGATACCGCCACGACCCCAGTCGCGAGCCTGATCGACGACACCGAGAACACGCGGTGGAACGTCGTCGCCGCCAACTTCACCGGCACGCCGACCCCCGGCGTCCCCGGTGGGAACCTCTCGGTGGACGGCAAGCAGGCGACGATCGACCTGGGCGGCACGAACTCCGTCCGCGTCCGCTACATCCAGGTCAGCGCCCACATCGGGCCCGGCCAGAGCCGCTTCTCGGCGCTGCGCCAGTTCGAGATCTGGGCGTGCAACAACAAGGGCGGCGTCTCGTTGCAGCACAACGCCCCCGGCGACTGCACGACGCCGGCCGGCTTCACGAAGGTGTACACGAGCCCGGCGGACGCCTTCCCAGGCGACCCGCCGCGCCCCGTGGCGCCTCACCTGATCCTGCGGCGGTTCAACGTGCCTGACTTCACGGCGACGCACATCAGGTTCGTCGTCAAGACGAATCAGTGCACGGGCGGGCCCGGCTTCCAGGGCGACCAGGATGCCGACCCGGCGAACAACCCGGACTGCGACACGAACGTCCCGGGCAACTCGTCCCGGAACTTCGTGAGCACCGCGGAGCTCCAGGTGTTCAGGCTGAATCCGGACATCGACGTCGACTAGGCCCAGCGCCTAGCGGTACTGGGAAGGAGGGCCGGCGCGAGCCGGCCCTCCTCGTTCTGTCATCGTCCTCCGGGATGGCTCGCGTGCTCCTCGTCGTGAACCCGGAGGCGAGCTCGGTGACCGAGGAGCGGGTCGCGGCCGTCGCGGAGGCGCTCGGGGCCGCCGACACCGCTCGCACCGAGCGGCCCGGTCACGCGACGGAGCTCGTGCGGGACGCGGATGCCGACGCCGTCGTGGTCTTCGGCGGCGACGGGGCGTTCAACGAGGCGCTGAACGGCCTCCCGGCAGAGCTGCCGCTTGGGCTCGTCCCCGGGGGCGGCTCGAGCGTGCTGCCCCGTGCGCTCGGACTGCCGAACGACCCGGCGGCCGCGGCGCGGCAGGTGGGCGAGGCGCTGCGCGCGGGACGAACGAAAGCCGTCTCCCTGGGCCGGGTCAACGGCCGCCGGTTCGGCTTCGCCGCGGCTCTCGGCTTCCCCGCGGAGGTCGTGCGCCGGGTCGACGACCTGGGCAGGGAGCAGGGCGGCCGCAGGCCGCCGGACCGGGTCTTCCTGGGCAGGGCCGTGCGGATCCTGGCCGAGTCTCGAGGTCGGATCCCGCCGCAGCTCGAGGTGGTGGGCCACGGCCGCGCCGCGTTCGCCCTCGTCGCGAACGGCGATCCGTACACGTACCTCTGGCGACTCCCCGTGCGGGCGGCGCCGCAGGCGCGCTGGGACGACGGCCTCGACCTCGCCGCGCCCCGCTCGGTGGGCCCGCTCGCGGTTCCGCGCCTCGTGCTCGCCGCGCTGACCGGCAGGACACCGAAGGCGCGCGGCGTCCTCTACCTCCACGACGTCGACCGCCTCGAGATCCGCGCGGACCGTCCGCTCCCGCTCCAGGTGGACGGCGAGGACCTCGGCGACGTCGACCGCGCCGAGTTCGCCGCCGAGCCGGGAGCGGCAAAGATCCTCGTCTAGTCGTCTAAAAAGAAAGCGTGGCAGCGCCCTCCCGGGACCCCGGATTCGACCCCCTGCGCGCCGGCGGCGCGGTCCTCGCGGTGCTCGCCCTGCTGGCGGTCGTCGCGATCGCGGCTGCGGCCGGCGGCCCGGCGACCGGCGGCGCCGACCGCGACCTCGCCGATCCGCTCGCGACGCTGCTCTTCGTCCTCGGCGCCGTCTGGGTGGCGGCGCTGCTCGTCGCCTCGCCGATGCTGAGCGGCCTGACGTTGACCGGCGGGGAGCCGAAGCCGCGGCGCTGGCACGGCAACGTCCTCGCGGGAGTCGTGTTCTTCTCCTTCGTCCTCGTGGGGATCGCGCTCCTGCGGAAGTTCCGTCCCGGCGACGGTCCGCAGACCGGGCCGGCGGGGAACACCGGGCAGACGCCGACGGACCCGGACGGTGCCGGCCGGGTGCCGACGATCGACCCTGCGTCCATCGACTGGCTCGTCGTCGGGCTCGTCTTCTTCGCCGCGCTCGTCGGGTTCGCGATCCTCGCCGCCGTGCTCGTCCGCCCGAAGGGCCGGTCCCTGCCGGAGCTCGAGGCCCGGCGGGAGCTCGAGCGCATGCTCGACGAGACGCTGGACGACCTGCGCCGTGAGCGCGACCCACGCAAAGCCGTGATCGCCGCCTACGCGCGGATGGAGCGATCGCTCGGGTCCTACGGGCTCGCCAGGCGGCCGGCCGAGGCGCCGCTCGAGTACCTCGGGCGCGTGCTGGCCGAGCTGACCGGGAGCGCGGCGGCGGCACGCCGGCTGACCCGCCTCTTCGAGCGGGCGAAGTTCAGCGAGCACTCGATCGACGCGCGGATGAAGGAGGACGCGATCGAGGCGGTCGGCGCGGTTCGCGACGAGCTGCGCGTCCTGATGGCGACGTGAAGCGCCAGCTCCTCCCGATCCTCGGCTTCGGCCTCCTCGCGACGGTGCTCGCGGTCGCGGCGCTCGTCGCCGCGCCGGACCGCCGCGACCTGATCCTCGACCTCTACGTCCTCTCGCTCGGCGGCATCGCCGTGATCCGGCTCGTCGGCCTGACGAGGCGGCGGCTCCAGCCCGGTGAGCGCTCCGAGTTCGACGACGCGCTGCACCACCGGGTCGAGCGGCCCGTGCGGATCGCCGAGCGCGACAAGCTCGCGCGAGAGGTTCAGCTCGGAATGCAGACCGCGTTCGACCTCCACTACCGGCTCCGGCCGACGCTGGTCGAGGTCGCCGAGAACCGGCTGGCGGGCCGCGGCGTCCGGCTCGAGAGCGAGCGGGCGCGCGGTCTGCTCGGCGAAGAGGCGTGGGAGGTGCTCCGGCCGGACCGGCCGCCGCCGCACGACCGCAACGCCCCCGGCATCTCGACCGACGAGCTGGGCCGACTGGTCGGCGCCCTTGAGAGGATCGGGTGATGGACTCCCAGGGCTTCGGCGAACGCTGCGAGTCGATCCTCGCGGAGGTCGAGCGCGCCATCGTCGGCAAGCGCGACGCGCTGGAGCTGGTCCTGCTCGGGCTGCTCGCCGACGGCCATGTCCTGATCGAGGACTACCCGGGCCTCGCGAAGACGCTGATCGCCCGCTCGTTCGCGCAGGTGACGAGCATGGAGTTCGCGCGCATCCAGTTCACGCCCGACCTGATGCCGTCGGACGTGACCGGCGCGTCGATCTTCGACCAGCGCGCCGCGGAGTTCGAGTTCCGCCCGGGCCCGATCTTCACGAACCTCCTCCTCGCGGACGAGATCAACCGCGCGCCGCCGAAGACACAGGCCGCGCTGCTCGAGGCGATGCAGGAGCGGCAGGTCACGAGCGAGGGCGTGACGCGCCCGCTCGACCGCCCGTTTCTCGTCCTGGCGACGCAGAACCCGATCGAGTACGAGGGGACGTATCCGCTGCCCGAGGCGCAGCTCGATCGCTTCCTGCTCCGGATCGGCGTCGGCTATCCGGGCCGCGACGAGGAGTGGCAGATCGTCGAGCGGCGCGTCGAGCGCGAGACGGACGAGGTCGTCCTCGGGCCGGTCGTCGGGCGCGAAGAGCTCCTCGAGCTCCAGTCCGCCCTCGAGACGGTCCACGTCGCCGAGTCGGTCGGCTACTACATCGTCGACGTCGTCGCCGCCACCCGCACCGCCTCGGCCGTGGAGGTCGGATCGAGCCCGCGCGGGACGCTCGCGATCCTGAAGCTCGCACGCGGCCGTGCGCTCCTCGGCGGCCGCGACTTCGTGACGCCGGACGACGTGAAGGCCGTCGCCGTTCCCGCGCTCGCGCACCGGATGACGCTGCGGCCGGAGCTCTGGGTGCAGCGAATCCCGGCCGAGCAGGTCGTTCGCGACATCCTCGAGCAGGTGCCGACGCCGGCCGCCGAGGACGTCGCGCGTATGGCCGAGTGACGAGGACCACGTCGTCGAAGCTGACCGCGTACGCGGGGTTGGCCGCGTTCGGCCTGCTGGCCGCCGTCGCGCTCGGCCGCCCGGAGCTCGCTGTCCTCGCGGCGCCGTTCGCGCTCGTCCCGGCCCTGGGGATCCCGCTCGCCCGGGAGCCGGCTCTGCGCACCTGGTCGACGGTCGGCGCGGACCGGACCGTGGAAGGAGGCGAGGTCGGCCTCGAGCTCGAGCTCCGGTCCGAGGTCGGCGTGGCGCACGCCGAGGTGGCCGCGATCCTGCCGGAAGGTGGAGAGGTGGTGGACGGCCCGCACCCGGCGCTCGTCCGGGTCGGCGCGGGCCGGAGCGTCGAGCTCGAATGGAGACTCCGATGCGGGCAGTGGGGCGCGTACCAGGTCGGCGAGGCGGTGGTGCGCAGCCGCGACCCGCTGGGCCTCTTCATCTACGAGCAGCGGGTCGGCCATCCGGAGCCGCTGAAGGTGTACCCGTCGGCCGAGCGTGTCCGATCGGTGCTGCGGCCGCTCGAGACGCAGCCCACCGCGGGGAACCAGGTCGCCCGGGAGCGCGCGGACGGGATCGAGTTCGCCGACCTACGGCCGTTCGTCCACGGCGACCGGCTGCGGCGGGTCAACTGGCGCGCAACGGCGCGTTCCGGCGAGCTCTGGGTCAACGACCTCCATCCGGAGCGGAACACGGACGTCGTGCTCTTCCTCGACACCTTCGTCGAGGCGCGCCGCGAGGATTCGAGCACGCTCGACCTCACGGTCCGGGCCGCGGCGACCCTCGCCGAGCGCTACCTCGCCCACCGCGACCGCGTCGGCCTCGTCGTCTTCGGCGGCGTCCTCAACTGGCTCACGCCCGCCACCGGGATCGTCCAGCGCTACCGGATCGTCGACGCGCTGCTCGACGCCGAGATCGCGCTCAGCTACGCGTGGAAGGACATCGACCTGGTTCCCCGCCGGACGCTGCCGCCGCAGGCCCTCGTCGTCGCCCTGTCACCCCTGCTCGACGAGCGCGCGCTCGCCGCGCTCGCCGACCTTCGCCGCCGCGGTTTCGACGTCGCAGTCATCGAGATCTCGCCCGTGCCGTTCGCGCCACAAACGGGCGACGACGCCGACCCGCTCGTCGAGCGCCTCTGGCTGCTCCGGCGCGGCGCCCGCCGGACGGCGTTCCACGTGCTCGGCGTCCCCGTGGTGGAGTGGCGCGAGAGCGAGGCGCTCCAGACCGTAATCGAGGAGGTGGCCGCATTTCGCCGGGCCGCACATCTCGCACGCCGCTAGCCGCCGGTGCGGGGGCCGTGCTTTTCGCTGCGGCCGTCGGCGGCCTCGCGGTGCTCGGCGCAGACGAGCTCCGTGCGCTCGCGGCGGGGCTGTCGGTTCCTGCCACGGCCGTCCTGGCCGCAGGCCTCTGGCGCGGCCGTACGATCGTCGTGCCGTGGGCGCTGCTCGCGCTCGGCGCCGCGGCCGCGGTCTGCTTTGCGGACGGGGTCGAGCCCTCGCGCTCGCCGCTCTTCGCAGCCGGGCTCCTCGCGGTCGGCGAGCTGTCGTACTGGTCGCTCGAGACGCGCCTCTCCGAGCCGGCGGTGCCCGGGATCGCGGCCCGGCGTCTTGCCCTGCTGTCCGGGCTCGTCGCGGGCACGATCGCGGTCGGTGCCGTTCTCGTGTCGGTCGCCGAGATCGAGGCCGGCGAGGGCGCGCTCCTCGACGCCGTCGGCGTGGCGGCCGCCGTGGCGCTCGCTGCGGCGCTGTTCGCCTTCAGCCGCCGCGCTGCCTGAGCATCGCGCCCGTCGCGAGTGCGGCCCAGACGGCGAAGGCCGTGATCGCTACGGCCGGCTCCCAGACGGCCGCGAGCTGGAGCGCAGCCGCCGCGAGCCCCGCGTAGCCGACGGCTCGCGGGAGCGCGCTCGTGGCGAGGATCCCCGCCGAGGCGGCTGTGAGCGTCGTCGCCGCGGGGAACGCTAGGACCGCCTCGAGGTCGTCGTCGCCGCTCGCCACCGCCACCAGAGCAGCGGCGCCGAGGACCGACCCGGCGATCACCGCCGTCGCTGAGAACGGGCCCGCCTCCCCTTCCTTCGCCCGGAGCTGCGCCCGCAGGGCGCCGAGGAAGACGATCAGGAGCGAGACGGCGAGCCCGCCGGCGACGAGATTCACGCCGAGGATCCTCCCACTTGCGCTCGGCGCCGAGCGGTGGTACTCCTAGTCCCATCAAGAGTAGTCCTGACAAGACTATTTCCCTCACTCCGACCGAGTACGCCGTGCTCGGGCTGCTCACGAGCGGCGAGCAGTCGGGCTACGACCTGCAGAAGTACGCGGACCGAAGCGTCGGCTACTTCTGGACGCCGGCGAAGAGCCGGATCTACGCGACGCTTCCGCGCCTCGTCGACGCGGGACTGGTGCGGCGCCGCGACGTCGTCCAGTCGGGCCGCCCGAACAAGCAGCTGTACCGCCTGACGAAGGCCGGCGAGGAGGCGCTTCGACGCTGGATCGCGGAGGAGCCGCTCGAGCCGGAGACGAGCCGGAACACGCTCCTCGTGCGCATCTTCTTCGGTGACGTCGCCGAGCCCGAGGAGGTGCTCGCGCACATCCGGCAGCGCCGCGCCGAGGCGGAGGAGCTGAAGGCCGTGATCGAGGCGATCGACGCCGAACGGCAGGACGACGTCTACCCGCGCCTGACGCGCCTGTACGGCCTCGAGTACGCGAAGGCGATCATCCGCTGGGCGAAGGCGGCCGAGCACGAGCTGACGGCCGAGCGGGTGTCCGCGTGAGAGCCGTTGTCGCAGCAGTCGCCGTCGCATTGCTCGCGGCCGCGGGGAGCGCCGCCGCGGAGAAGGCGGCGCCGAGGCCGCTTCCCCTGCTCGAGCCCTGCGTGACCAAGGCGGAACGCCGTGGGATCGTCCGCTTCCGAGCGCCCGACCGGACCCGCCTCATCGGCGTGATGCTCGGGTCGGGCCCGAACGTGGTCGTCCTCGCCCACCAGGGAGGAGGCGGCGCGCCGGGCGACCTGTGCGCCTGGATCCCGTACGCGCGGCAGCTGCGCGCGGCCGGCTACCGCGTCCTCGTCTTCGACCACCGAGCGCACGGCTCTTCCGGCGTCCCGTCCGCGGTGCCCCGGTACACGGCGGTGGATCTCGACGTCGTGGGCGCCGTGCGCCTCGCGCGAGCCCGCGGCGCGCGCCGGGTCGTCCTCGGTGGCGCATCGCTAGGCGGCGCCGCGGTGATCGGCGGCGCCGCGCGGCTGACGAAGCCCGTGGACGGCGTCTTCACGGTCGGCGGAACGCACTCGTTCGGCGTCGTCGACGTCATGGGCTCGCTGCGGAGGCTGACGGTGCCGTTGCTCTTCGTCGCCGCCGAGAACGACGCGGGCGGGCAGTTCGCCCAGGAGGCGCGGCAGATGAGCGACGCGTCGATCTCGCCCTCCAAGCAGCTCGCCGTGTTCCCCGGAGCGGCCCACGGCGCGCCACAGCTGCGCAACCGCGGGCCCCGGCGGCTGGTCGACTCCTGGATCCGCAGCCGCTTCTCGCCGTAGCGCGTCGGATAGGCTCGGGCCTGCAATGGCGCAGGTTCTCGAGGGTGGGCGCGAGCTGCGCCGCGTCATCGGCGACGGTGACACCATCCCGGACGGAGAGGTCGAGGGGCTCGACGAAGGCGACCTGATCGAGCTCTACCGCTCGATGGTCACGCTGCGGACCTACGACGAGCGCTCGCTCGTCTACCACCGCCAGGGCCGGATCGGCACCTACGCGATCTTCTGGAACCACGAGGCGATGCAGGCCGGGTCCGTCTACGCGCTCGAGCGCGAGGACTGGATCTTCCCGAGCTACCGCGAGTCGGCGATCGGGCTGCTGCGGGGCATGCCGGTCTCGACCGTGCTCTCGTGGTGGCGTGGGCACCCCGCCGGCTGGTGGAACCCGCTCGACTACAACGTCGCGTCGATCTGCGTCCCGATCGGGACACACGTCCCGCACGCCGTCGGGCTGGCCTGGGGCAAGAAGCTGCGCGGCGAGCAGACCGTCGCGATCACGTACTTCGGCGATGGCGCGACTTCCGAGGGCGCGTTCCACGAGGGCGCCAACTTCGCGGGCGTGATGAAGGCGCCGGCGATTCTCTTCTGCAACAACAACCAGTGGGCGATCTCGACCCCGCTGTCGGCGCAGACCGCCGCGGAGACGCTCGCGGACAAGGCGGCCGGCTACGGGATGCCGGGCGAGCGCGTGGACGGCGGCGACGTGCTCGCGGTGTACGAGGCGACGCGAACGGCGGTCGAGCGGGCAAGGGCGGGCGAGGGGCCGACGTTCATCGAGGCCGTCACGTATCGGGCTGCGCCGCACGCGACGGCCGACGACCCAAGCGCATACATCGACGCCGAGCGCGTCGAGGAGGAGAAGCGCAACGAGTGCCTCGGGCGGTACGAGCGCTACCTCCTTCGGGCGGGCGCGCTGACCGAGGAGCGCGCGGAGGAGATCAAGGCGGAGGCGCTGGAGCGGATGCGCGAGGGCATCGCCGCAGCCGAGGCGGAGCCGCCGGCCGACCCGGAGCTGCTCTTCAAGCACGCGTACGCGAACCCGCCCGCGTCCTTCGACGACGAGCTGGCCGAGCTGAGGAGGATCCTTGGCTGAAAAGCTGCTGGTCGAGGCGATCAACGACTGCTTCCACGTCGAGCTCGGGCGCGACGACAGCGTGATGGTCATGGGCGAGGACGTCGGCCGTGCCGGCGGCGTCTTCCGCGCGACGGCGGGACTGCGCGACAAGTTCGGTCCCGACCGCTGCGTCGACACGCCGCTCGCCGAGGCCGGGATCCTCGGGACCGCCGTCGGGCTGTGCATGGCCGGCTGGCGGCCGGTCACCGAGATGCAGTACGACGCCTTCAGCTACCCCTGCCTCGACCAGTTGATCACGCACGTCGGCCGGTACCGCTGGCGCACCGGCGGGTCGATGGAATTCCCGGTCACGATCCGCATGCCGTACGGCGGCGGCGTCCGGGCGCCCGAGCTCCACGACGACTCTCCCGAGACCTACTACGTGCACACGCCGGGAGTGAAGGTCGCGATCCCGTCGACTCCGGCGGACGCGAAGGGGCTGCTCGCCTCGGCGATCCGCGATCCCGATCCAGTCGTGATCCTCGAGCCCAAGCTCCACTACCGGACGATGCGCGGAGACGTGCCCGAGGGCGAGTACACGGTGCCGCTCGGCGAAGCGCGGCTCGCGCGTGAGGGGACAGACGTGACGCTCGTCGCCTACGGCTCGATGGTTCCGCTCTGCGAGCAGGCGGCCGACGCGCTCGCCGGCGAGGCCAGCGTCGAGGTGCTCGACCTCCGGACGCTGAAGCCGCTCGACGAGGCCGCGCTGCTCGAGTCGGCCGCGAAGACCGGTCGTGTCGTCATCGTCCAGGAGGCACCGCGGACGGCGGGCTTCGGGGCCGAGCTGGCGGCGATCCTCGCCGAGAAGGCGATCCTCGACCTGCAGGGGCCGGTGATCCGCGTGACCGGTTACGACGTGCCGTACCCGTACTGGCAGATCGAGGACGCGTACATGCCGTCGGTCGAGCGCGTCGTCGACGCGGCGCGCAAGCTGCTCGAGTTCTAGGTGCGCCACACGCTCGTCTGGCGCGGGATCGACGAGCCCCGGATGGAGATCGCCCGGGCCGAGCTCGTCGACGGATCCCTGAGCGCGACCGGCACGATCATCGGGGTCAGTTACGAGCTCCGCTACGAGCTCGAGCCGGGACGGCTTCGAGCGCAAGTCGTCGACGGGCCCGAGGTCGATGTCGGCCTCGAGGATACGGACTACTTCGACCTCAACTTCTCGCCGCTCTTCAACACGCTCCCCATGCTCGACGGGCTCGGGGCCGCGAGCGACTTCGTGATGACGTTCGTGCGGGTGCCGAGCCTCGAAGTCGTGCTTTCGGAGCAGCGGTACGAGCCGCTCGGAGACCAACGCGTGCGTTACAGCTCGGGGTCCTTCGTGGCTGAGATCGAGTTCGGCGACGACGGTTTCGTGACGCGGTACGAGTGGCTCGCGGAGCGGGTCGGCTGATGGCGCTCCACGAGCTGCCGTGCGAGCCGTGGGCGCTCCACGGGCACTTCTCCCGGGACCTCGAGCCGGTGCTGTCGATCGACCCGGGCGAGACGGTGCGCATCTCCGTGCCGAATCACGCCTGGCAGCTGGAGCCGGACGAGCACGTCGAGGCGCGAAACCCCGAGATCGACACTGGCCACGCCCTCGCCGGGCCGATCGAGGTGCGCGACGCGAAGGCCGGGCAGACGCTCGTTGTGCGGATCGAGGAGGTGCGTCCGTCCCACTGGGGGCTGACGCACGGCGGCGAGGACCACTCCGTCTACTGGGACCTCCGGGCCGGGATCGGGCGAGCGCTCGATCGTGAGCTCGACCTGAAGCCCTTTCTCGGCGTGATGGGGATGCCGCCGCCGGAGCCCGGCGTCCACTCGACGATCCCGCCGCGGCGGTGGGGCGGGAACATCGACTGCAAGGAGCTCGTGGCCGGGACGACGCTCTACCTGCCGATCCCGGTCGACGGCGCGCTCTTCTCCGCGGGCGACGGGCATGCCGCGCAGGGCGACGGCGAGGTCTCCGGCACCGCGATCGAGACGCCGGCGCAGGCTCGCCTGACGCTCGACGTCGACGAGGACCTGCGGCTCGAGTGGCCGATGGCGCGGGTCCCGGGCGCGTGGCTCACCTTCGGCATGAACAGAAGCCTCGGGCAGGCGGCGAGGATCGCCGTCGACGGGATGGTGAAGCTCATGCGCAGAGAGCTCGGCCTGAAACGCGCAGACGCGCTCGTCCTCGCGAGTGTCGGCGTCGACCTGCGCGTGACGCAAATCGTGAACGTGCAGCAGGGCGTCCACGCAGTCCTGCGGGACGACGCCTTTCGGGTGTGAACCAGCGCCTGCGTCTCTGGCTGGAGCGCGGGCCGTCCGGGTACTACCTGCGGGACGCGGCGACCGGTGAGCCGGTGCGGTGGGAGGACGAGCGGATCCGGGTCGTGCCGGCCGCAGGCGTGTCCTACCGGCCCGACGCGCTTCCGGATCCCTCCTTCGACCCGGGCCGCCGCCTCACGCTCGTCCCGGAGCCGGACAACGAGCACGACCCGAACGCGGTCGGGATCTGGAACGAGGAGCAGACGCTGCAGGTCGGCTACGTGCCGCGCGACGTCGCGCCGGAGCTCGCGGGCGACGAGCAGGCCGTCTCGCTCTGGCGGTTCGAGGGCGGCCTGCGAGTGCTGATTGCGCCCGCAGACGCCTGGATCGGGACGCCGCGCCAGTGAAGCTCACGATCCGACCGGCCTCACAGCAGACCTTCGCCGAGATGGGCGGCTGGCGCTACGAGCCGCCTTACGACTTCTACGACGGTGACGTCGATCCCGTTCTCAACCCCGAGCGGTTCTACGAGGCGCTCGACGAGCACGGCGAGCTCGTCGGCTTCTACTACTTCGAGGGAAAGGGAGATGCGCTGGAGATCGGACTTGGCCTGCGACCTGACCTGACCGGCCGCGGGCTCGGCCTCGACTTCTTCCTCGCAGGACTCGAGTTCAGTCGCCAACGATTCCGCCCCGGTCGGGTGATCCTCAACGTGGCGTCATTCAACGAACGCGCGATCAAGGTCTACGAGCGGGCAGCCTTCCGGGAGACCGGAAGGCACGTCCGCAGCCTCGAGCGCTGGGGAGACGTGGAGTTCGTTGAGATGGAGGAAGCGCCTGCTCCACGGTAGGTTTCGCCGCCATGGCGTACGAGTTCAAGTTGCCGGATCTCGGCGAGGGCCTCACCGAGGGCGAGATCGCCCGCTGGCTCGTTCAAGAGGGCCAGGAGATCGCCGAGGACGACCCGCTGGTGGAGGTCCAGACCGACAAGACGACCGTCGAGATCCCCTCGCCCGCGGCAGGCAAGGTCGCGAGCATCCTCGTAGAGGAAGGCAAGGTCGTCCCGGTCGGGACCGTGCTCGTCGTCATCGGCGACGGCGCCGTGTCGCAGGCAGAGGAGCAGCCCAGGGCTGAGCGGGCGCGGCAGCCGGAGGCGCCCGGCCCGCCGAGCCCGTCACGACTCCGCGCGACGCCGCTCATCCGCAAGATCGCAAAGGAGCTCGGCGTCGACCTCGCCGACGTCGACGCCACCGGGCCGCAGGGCCGCATCACCGAAGAGGACGTGCGTCGTGCAGCCACCGTCCAGGGACAGTCGCTGGACGAGGCCAAGGGGGACGGTCGGCGTGAGCCGCTCCGCGGCGTCCGGCGGCTGATCGCCGAGCACATGACCCGCGCGCACCGCGAGGTGCCGCCGGTGACCTGGGTCGAGGAGTGCGACTTCGGCGCCGTCGACCTGAAGCTGCTCGTCCCGACCGTCCTCAAGGCGGCGGCCGAGTCGCTGAAGGAGTTCCCCGAGCTGAACGCCCGGCTCGAGGGCGACGAGATCGTCTACCTCGACCGCTACGACCTCGGCTTCGCCGTCCAGACCGACCAGGGGCTCGTCGTCCCGGTCGTACGAGGCGTCGACCAGCGCTCGCTCGAAGACCTGGACGAGGAGGTTCGCCGCCTCGCCGACGCCGGTCGGGAAGGCTCGCTGAAGCCCGAGGAGCTACGCGACTCGACGTTCACGGTGACGAGCGCCGGCAAGCTTGCGGGCCTGTTCCAGACGCCGATCGTGAACCACCCAGAGGTGGCGATCCTCAGCATCGGCCGGATCGCCGACCGCCCCGTCGTGCGGGACGGCGAGATCGTCGTCAGACCGGTCGGCTACCTGGCGCTCACCTTCGACCACCGCGTGGTCGATGGCGCCCGGGCGGCGGAGTTCGGGCTCGCCGTCCTCCGCCGCCTCGGGGAGCCTGCCGCTAGCTAGTGGCGGTCCTTCTTGCCGTGGTGTCCGCCGGACAGCTGCCCACGGATCTCGCCCTCCGGATACTGCGGAGTCGAGTGCACGTTGGCGTAGACGGCACCGGCGCGGATCGCGCGAATGACCTCGTTCAACGCTCCTGCCTGGATGCCCTGGTCGGCGGGACCGAGCACGTCAGCCGCGAGGATGTCGCCTTCGAAGCGACCGTCCGGTGACGTGCATGGAGGCTTCGGGCCGCCGCACAGGAACGCGATCACCCCTCCGCCCACATGCCGCTGGGCGAAGTGGAGATGCGCCTGGCTGACGGTCGTGCCTTCCATGTCCTCGTACCTCAGGACGAAATGAATGCGGAGCGGGTTGTCCCTGATCTCGAACCTGAACTTGCCACGGGCCCCAGTGGAAACCGAGCCCGTCGACGCTGGTCCGGGTCCACCGACGACTTCTTCGTAGCCGTTGAGTCGAGCTTTTCCGCCGCCGTCATCGTCGTGGGCGAACGCCACGGCGCCGACGGTCAGTGCCCCAGCAGCCAGGAGCACCGCGAGAATCGCAACCTTCCTCATCTCCCCTCCTTGGTCGGTGTGTGAAATACGGAGACGGGGGGCGAACAGATTGCGGAACGGTGCCCTGCGGCCAGGAACCGCCCCGCATCAAGTAGCTCCCCGCGCTCCCCGGTAGGCGAAACCTCGCGCGTAGACTGGCCGACTGATGGCCGCCGTCTACTGGATCGGCGTCTTTCTCGGCATCGGCGTCGGGATCGGCGTTTTGCTCGCAGGACTGCTCGGCTGGAGCCGTCCGGCGCTGCTCGCAGCCGTCGCGCTTGCCGGGGCAGCGGGGTTCGGCCTCGGAATCTGGCTTGGCGACGCGCCGGAGGCGGCGGCCGCGGCGATCGGCGGCATCTTCGGCTCCGTCTCGGCTGCCGAGATCCTCCGGCGGGCTCTCCGTCGCGGAGGCGAGCGGCTGGGGATGACGGTGATCGGCATCGCCGCCGGCGCGGCCGCCGCGGGGCTCGCGTTCATCCCGATCGTCGGATACCTGGAGTTCCTGGCGCTGCCGCTCCTCGCCGTGCGGATGCGACGGAGCGAGCCGGAGCGCTACGGCGGCCTGCGCACGCTCGCGCGGGACTGATGTCGCGCAAGCTCATCCTCGTCGTCATCGACGGGCTGACGCCGGAGGTGTTCGAGCACGCCGTCGAGCGAAGGACGGCGCCGACGCTCGCGGCGCTGCACGACGCCGGCACTTACGGCCGGGCGCTGTCGACCTTCCCGTCGCTGACGCCCGTCTGCATGGCCACGCTCGCGACCGGCGCCCACCCCGACGTCCACGGGATCCCGCACCTCGTCTGGTACCACCGGCGTGAGCAGCGCCTCGTCGAGTACGGCTCCTCGTTCGGCGCGATGCGCGCCGCCGGGACGCGCCGCACGATCAGGGACGCGATCGTCGAGATGAACGCGCACCACCTCTCCCGCGACGCCGTCACGGTCTTCGAGTCGCTCGAGGACGCCGGGCTCACGACTGCCGCCGTGAACACGCCGTGCTACCGCGGGCGCACGCGTCACCTGCCGACGGTTCCGGGGCTCGTGCGGCCCGTCGACGGCCCGCGGAGGTTCTTCTACTTCAGCCTCTTCGAGTCGGACGTGACCGGCGCGCCGCTGGCCGTCCGGACCCGGTCGGGCGGGTCGATCGACGCCTACGCGGCTGCGGTCGGCCGGTGGCTCGTCACGCGTGACGGCTTCGACTTCCTCTTCTACTACCTCCCGGACTACGACTACGCCTCGCACGCGCTCGGCCCCGGCGGCGCAGACGAGGCGCTTCGCCGCAGCGACCAGGCGGTCGGCGCCCTCATCGAGGCGGCCGGCGGGCTCGACGACTTCCTCGAGCGCTACGCCGTCGTCGTCTGCTCCGACCACGGACAGACGCCGGTCGACCGAGTCATCCGTCTCCAGGATGCGGTGAACGGCGACGCGATGGTCACCGCCTCGAATCGCGCCGGGATGGTCTACACGGATCGGCCGCGGGAGGTCGCTGCGCGCTTGGCGGAGGTGGACGGTGCCGACGTCGTGCTCTTCCGCGAGGGCGAGGAGTCGTTCGCGCTCCGCGACGGCGGCGAGGCGCGGCTCGATCCGTCGGAGGACGGCTGGCAGGCGCGGGCGCTGCGCGCTCTCGCGAACCCGAACAGCGGCGACGTCATCGTCTCGGCCGTGGCAGGCGTCGAGTTCGCCGACCTGGCGGGTCGCCACCACGCCGGCGGGGGCTCGCACGGGTCGCTGCTCGACGGGGACTCCTCTGTGCCCATGCTCGTGGTGGGCGGTGCCGAGCCACCGCAGGACATCGCCGGCGTCGCGCCGTTGGCTCTCGCGCATTTCGGGATAGAAGCTCCGGCGTATGCCCGCGCCGCCTGAAGCCCGCCTCCGCCGAATGGTCGACGAGCAGCTGCGCGGCCGCGACATCGCGGACGAGCGGGTGCTGCACGCCATGGAGGAGATGCCGCGCGAGCTGTTCGTTCCGCCCGACCTCCGCCGCCGCGCCTACGACGACGCGGCGTTGCCGATCGGCGCCGGGCAGACCATCTCGCAGCCGTACATGGTCGCGCGGATCCTCGAGGAGCTCGGGCTCGACGGCGACGAGCACGTATTGGACGTGGGGACCGGCTCCGGGTACCAGGCTGCAGTCCTCTCGCGGCTGGCCGACGAGGTGCACTCGATCGAGCGCATTCCCGAGCTGGCCGAGCAGGCCCGCCGGAACCTCGAGGCGGCAGGGATCGACAACGTCGAGGTCCACGTCGGGGACGGCTCGCTCGGCGACCCGGGCGACGCCCCGTTCGACGCGATCGCCGTCGCGGCGGCGGCGCCGGGGTTCCCGCAGGCGCTCTACGACCAGTTGAAGGTCGGCGGGCGGCTGGTCGTCCCCGTCGGCCGACGGCACGGCCAGCGACTCGAGGTGATCGTGCGGAGCCCGGAAGGCCCTGCCGTGATCCGCTCGGTTCCGTGCCGGTTCGTGCCGCTCGTGGGCGAGGAAGGGTTCTCCGACTGAGCGACGCGCGAGCCCGGGTGATCGTGAAAGGCCGAGTGCAAGGCGTCTTCTTCCGCGCCGAGACCGCGCGCCGCGCGCGCTCGCTCGGCCTTGCCGGTTGGGTGCGGAACAACCCCGACGGGACGGTCGAGGCGGTCTTCGAGGGGGACCGTGAGCGGGTCGAGTCGATGGTCGAATGGTCCGGTCGCGGACCGGCGCTCGCCGAGGTCGACGGCGTCGAGGTGGAGTGGGAACAGCCGCGTAACGACTCCGGGTTCGCCACCCGCTGACAGCGGGCATAACCCGAACCGATGGAAGAGCTGCTCGACCGGCCGGTCCGGCACCGGGGAATCCGGATCGGCCATGTCCAGGACGTGATCCTCGACCCGGCGGAGGGGCAGCTCGTCGGGGTCGAGGTCCGATGCCTCGACGGTCTCCATCGCTTCCTGCCGGCCGCCCTCGCGACCGCGACGGACGAGGGCGTGGACGTCTCGTCGCCGTTCGCCCTGCTCGACACCGACCAGCTCGAGTTCTACCGCGCGCGCGGCGTGCTGCTCCGGGGCCGCCGAGAGTCGGCGGCCTGAATCCGGCTCTTTCGGTAGCCTCGCCGCTCCGTGTCGCGCTCGTTCTCAACGACCCTCGCCGTCGCAGGCGGGCGCGCCGGCGCGGCGCTCCGCCGGCCGCACAACTGGGTCCAGCTCGCGAAGTTCTGCACCGTCGGCGCGACCGGCTACGTCGTCAACCTCGCGGTCTTCTCCGCGCTGGTTCTCTGGGCGGACTGGCACCACGTGCCCGCGGCGACCGTCTCGTTCCTCGTCGCGGTCACGAACAACTACACGTGGAACCGGCTCTGGACCTTCCGGGGCCAGCGCGGACACGTGGCCTACCAGGGGATCCGCTTCCTGATCGTCGCGGTCTGCGCGCTCGGCGCGAACCTGCTCGTCCTGGAGACGCTGATCGCCGCCGGGCTCGAGAAGATCCCGGCGCAGGCGATCGCCATCATCCTCGTGACGCCGCTGAACTTCGTCGGCAACAAGCTCTGGAGCTTCCGGCGTAGGTAGTGATCAGGGCCGTCGCCGTGGTCGTCTGCGCGCTGGTGCTCGCGCCGTGCGCGGCCGCCGCGGAGTCGCGGCTGACGGAGGACCAGGCGGTCGCGGCGTTCCTCCGCCACCCCAAGGTCGCGGACTGGCTCGACCGCTACCCCGAGAGGGGTCGGATCGAGGACGCGGACTACGACGCGAAGAGCGGCGCGTGGACGGTGCACGTCTGGTGGCGCGAAGCCGGGGAGATCGCGACCGGCAAGGTGGACGATTCCTCACGCCGTGTGACGGAGGCGTGGACGGGTCCCCAGGTCGCGTGGAAGATGGCCCGCGGCTACGACGGCGCCTTCGGCGGCAAGGCGATCAACCGGCTGGACGTCTGGCTCGGGCTCTGCGCCGTCTTCCTCCTCGGGCTCGTGGACTGGCGGCGGCCATTCAGCCTGCGCACGCTCGACCTCCTGGCGTTGCTCTCGTTCTCCGTCTCGCTGTGGTTCTTCAACGAGGGCGACGTGTTCACGAGCATGGCGCTCGCCTACCCGCCGCTCGCCTACCTGCTCGGCCGCATGCTGTGGGTCGGGCTCCGCGGCCGCGGCACCGCCGGCGGCGCGGTCTGGCCCGTGTGGGTCCTCGTCGCCGCGACGGTCTTCCTCGCCGGCTTCCGGATCGGGCTCAACCTCGAGGACTCGAACGTGATCGACGTGGGCTACGCCGGGGTCATCGGCGCGCACCGGATCGTGAACGGCGAGATGCCGTACGGGCACATGCCGGCGCAGGGCGATCTGAAGCGCTGCGGCCCCGCGGACGCCGAGGGCGAGGTTCGCGAGCGCATTCAGACGAACGGGCGCTGCGAGTCGTCCAACGAGCGCGGGGACACGTACGGGCCGGTCTCGTACCTCGCGTACGTGCCCGGCTACGCGCTGCTCGGGTGGGACGGGAAGTGGGACAGCCTCCCGGCCGCGCACTTCACGTCGATCATGCTCGACCTCCTCGTCATGTTCGGCCTCGCCCTCGTCGGGCGGAGGTTCGGCGGCGTCAGGCTGGCGGCGCTGCTGCCCTTCGCCTGGGCGGCGTACCCGTTCACGCAGTACGTCTCGAGCTCGAACACCAACGACGCGCTGCCCGCGCTCTTCCTCGTGTGGGGGTTCTGGCTCGCCTCGTCGAGCTTCGCCCGCGGCGCGTTCAGCGCGCTCGCCGGGTTGACGAAGTTCGCCCCGCTGCTCGTCGTCCCGCTCTGGGCGTCGTATCCCGACGGCCTCAGGCGGCCTCGCGCGCTTGCCCTCTTCATCGCGGGATTCGTCGTCGCGACCCTCGCCTCGTTCTCGATCCTGCTGCTCGAGCCCGACCCGATCGATGCGGCGCGCGTGTTCTGGGATCGCACCGTCGGCTGGCAGCTCGGCCGCGAGTCGCCCTTCTCGATCTGGGACTGGGGGCAGTACCACGCGGAAGGCATCCCCGACCTGCACCTGGTGCAGCTGCCGCTGATCGGGCTGGTGCTCGCCGGCTCCGTCGCCCTGGCCTTCTGGCCCCGCCGCAAGTCTCCGCTCCAGCTCGCGGCGCTGACCGGTGCGCTGCTCCTCGGCTTCGAGCTCGTGCTCACGCACTGGTTCTTCCTCTACATCCCCTGGTTCTTCCCGTTCGTCGCCTTCGCTGTGCTCGCGCCGCTCGGCAGGCGGCAGGAGGCGGAGGAGCAGGCCGCTGAGCGCGCAACTCCCGAGCTGGTCCCGGCGGGCTAGCGGGGTCTTCGCCGCCGTCGTCTTCCTCGTTGCGTGGGCGCTGCTCCACGAGGGGTTCTACGAGCGCGACCAGATCGCAGACACGCCGATCTACCAGCGCTACGGCGAGGCGATGGAGGACGGGCAGGTGCCGTACCGCGACTTCCGCGTCGAGTACCCGCCGGCGGCCCTGCCGGTGTTCCTGGTGCCGGCCGTCGCCGGTGACGACTACGAGGCGACCTTCGAGGGGCTGATGACGGCGCTCGGCGTGGCGACCGTCCTGCTCGTCGCCTCGATCAGCGCCTCGTGGTTCGCGCCGCTTTTCGTCGCCGTCGCTCCGCTGCTCCTCGGCTCGGTCTTCCTGAGCCGCTTCGACCTCTGGCCGGTGACGCTCACCGTCGCCGCGCTCGCGCTCTTCCTGGCCGGCCGCCCGCGGCTCGGGCTCGGCGTACTCGGCGTCGCGACGGCGGCGAAGGTCTACCCGGCGCTCTTGGCGCCGATCTTGCTGGCGCACGTGTGGCGGACGCGCGGCCGGCGCGAGGCGCTCGTCTGCGGCGGTGTGCTCCTCGCCGCCGTGGCGCTGATCGTCCTCCCGTTCGCCGTTGTTTCGCCGGGTGGCGTCTGGGACGCGTTCTGGGTGCAGGCTGGCCGCCCACTGCAGATCGAGACGCTCGGGGCCGGGCTGCTGCTTGCTGCCCACCATGCGTTCGGGCTCGACCTGACGATGGACTCCAGTCACGGCTCGCAGAACCTCGCGGGCGGCGCGGCCGACACCCTGGCGGTGGTCTCGACGTTGCTGCAGATCGCCGCCGTCGTCGCCGTCTGGGTCTGGTACGCGCGGGGCCCGGCGGAGCGCGATCGCCTTCTTCGCGCCTGCGCCGCCGCAGTCTGTGCATTCGTCGCGTTCGGCAAGGTGCTCTCGCCGCAATTCCTGATCTGGCTGATCCCGCTCGTGCCGCTCGTGCGCGGCCGGCGCGGGCTGGCGGCGAGCGGCGTCCTCGCTCTTGCCCTCGTCCTGACCCAGCTCTGGTTTCCCTACCGCTACTGGGAGTTGGCGCTCGAGTTCGACACGGCGGCCTCGTGGCTCGTGCTTGCCCGGGACCTGACGCTGGTGGGGCTGCTCGCGGTGCTTACGCTTCGAGCGCCCGGCGCACGAGCTCGCAGCTCGTAGCGCGACCGTCGTCGCGGCACTCGACGAGGCAGCCCTCGAGGCGGACGTCGCCCTGCGCCGTCTTGAACCGGACCGGCATCCCGGTCTGCATCTGCTTGACGGCCAGCTCGGTGACCACGCCGATGACGGAGTCGTGCGGCCCCGTCATCCCGGCGTCGGTGATCGCCGCCGTGCCGGCCGGCGTGACCCGGGCGTCGTTCGTCTGGATGTGCGTGTGCGTCCCGAGGACGGCCGTGACCTTGCCGTCCAGGTACGCGGTCATCGCGACCTTCTCGCTCGTCGCCTCTCCGTGGAAGTCGACGACGATCACCGGCGTCCGGCGCGCCGCCTCCTCCACGAGCTCGTCGACGACCTCCCACGGGCCATGCGGCGGCGCGAGGAAGAGCTGGCCGAGCAGGTTGATGACCGCGACCGTACGACCGTCACGCGTCTCTGCGAAGGTGAGGCCCTTCCCGGGGGAGTGGACCGAGAGGTTCGCCGGCCGGATCACCCGGTCGGACTCGCCGAGGTAGCCGGCGATCTCCGGCCGCCGGAAGGTGTGGTTTCCGAGCGTGATCACGTCGGCGCCCGAGGCCAGGATCACCTCTGCGAGCCGCGGAGTGATCCCCAGCCCGTCGGCGGCGTTCTCGCCGTTCACGATGCAGAGGTCGACGTCGAGCTCCTCGCGGAGCGGGGGCAGCAGACGCTCGACGGCACGCCGACCGGGCGCGCCGTTCACGTCCGCCACGAAGAGGATTCTTATTGGACGGAGAGCGTCGCGGCGGGGTGGACTTCCAGCGAGACGTGGTTGCCCGCGTCCTGCGTGTACCGCGCGAGCGCCTGCCGCTCGAAGTGGGAGAAGTCCATGATCGTGCCGAGCTTGGAGCCGGTCGCCGTGACGGCTTCGCCGACCGTGACGGTGGGATCCGGCCGCAGGTGGGTCAGCGAGACGACGAGCGACGGCTCGCTCGACGGCTGGATGTCGATCCGGGCGCCGAGCCGCTTCCCGCTGATGACGTAGTCGCTGATCCCGACGACGACCCCGTCGACGGGTGCGTAGACATCCGTGCCCGGAGCCGCGCCGACGTTGAGGACGGCGTTCTCGGGGCCGTCGCCGCCGAGCTGGTACCACGCGAGGCCCGCCTCGTCGCTGCCTGCCAGCCGGCGGACGAGCCGCGCGAAGAGGCCCTTGTTCGCCTGCTCGCCGACGGGCTCGAGCGCGAGGGCGCCGTTGTCGATCGCGTGGTAGCCAACGGCCGTGATCCGCTGCTGCGCCACGGGGACTCGCAGCTGGAGCGAGTTGTGGACCGCGATCACCTGCGGCTGTGGCGGCCCGGTCGGAAGGAGCCGCTGCGCCGGCGCCGGCGCCGTCGAGACGCTCGGAGCCGAGTCGCCCGAGCCGAACGCGGTCAGTAACAGGGTCACGACGACCGCGGCGAAGGCCAGGACGAGAACCGCGATGCGCCTGGTGCGGTGCTGTCCGGCCGCACGCCGACGGCGGGCGCGGCGCGCCTGGTGCACTGCCCTGCGGGAAGGCATCGGGCGGACACTAACGGAGGTCCGCTCGGGTTTCAGTTCCAACGCTTGTGACACGGGAAGGCGGGATTCTAGAGCCGATTCCGTCCAGAGCTCGTGACGCGCCAGCGCAAGGTTCCCATCTTCCGCGAAGTTCCAGCGCGGAGCGCTCCTTCGGGTCCGGTACGGACGCGAAGACGGGGAGGGGGTCTGGGGGAACCGGGAGGTTCCACCAGCTGCCGGCGCGAGGTCGAGCCAGATCTCAGGAGTACGATCAACTCGATGCCGCCGGCGGCCGCCAAGATCCGGGTCCCGCGCTGGATGCAGCTCGTGGGGCTGCCGCTCGTGCTGCTGTTCCTCTGGACGCTGGCGAGCACGGTCGCTCACGTCGTCTTCCTCTTCATCGTCGCGGCGCTGATCGCGCTGCTGCTCGACCCGCTCGTGCGGGCGCTCGGTCGGGCGCGAATTCCCAGGGGCTTCTCGGTCGCCGTCGTGTTTCTGAGCTTCGCGACTGTGTTGGTCGTCGGCATGATCGCCATCGGCGTCGTGGTCGTCGACCAGTCTCGTGAGGCTGCGGACCGGATTGACGCCTACCTTACGGTCGAGCACGGACAGACCCAGCAGACGGACGCCGAGCGGGACGTCGACCGGCTCCAGGCGTGGCTCAACGACCACGGCCTCGAGCGGATCAAGATCGAAGAGCAGGGTCAGGACGTCGTCGACTCGCTGCGCGACGCCGACCCGCAGGAGTACACCTCGCGCGCGATCGACTTCCTCGAAGGCGCGGCGCTCTCGATCTTCGAGATCCTCTTCTCCCTCGTCCTGATCATCGTCGTGTCGATCTACATGCTGCTCGACATGGGCCGGCTGTCGGCGGCCGTCGACCGGCGGTTCCCGCCCCGGCCGGACTCCGGCTCCCTGATCCCGCGGCTCGAGAGTGCGCTCGCCGGCTACGTCCGCGGGCAGGTACTGCTCTCGCTGATCATCGGCGTCAGCGCCGGGATCGGCCTCTGGGTGCTCGGCACGCTGGGCTGGGCCGAGGGGATGGACCAGTACGCGCTGCTCTTCGGCGCGTGGGTGGGGTTCATGGAGCTGATCCCGTATCTCGGGCCCTGGCTCGGCGCGATCCCGCCGGTGATCTATGCGCTGATCGTCGATCCCGTGTCGGCGATCTGGGTCACCCTTCTCTTCCTCGGGATCCACCAGATCGAGGGCCACATCGTCGTCCCGAACGTCATGGGCAGCGCGCTGCGGCTCCACCCGCTGCTCGTGATCTTCGGCCTGCTGGCCGGCGGCGAGATCTACGGGCTCCCCGGGATCTTCGTGGCACTGCCGCTGCTCGCTGTGCTCCGGGCGATCTGGGAGTTCGTCGGAGAGCGGGTCGAGCTCGAGGACTGGCGAGGAGGTGGGGAGGTGCCCGTCGAGGTCGAGCTGGAGCCACCCGTCCAGGAGGCGCCTGCACCGCCGCGGGCTAACGTGGGCCCGTGAGCACCTTTCCGCTGACGCGGCTGCGACGGCTCCGGAGCACCGGCGCGCTGCGCTCGCTCGTCCGCGAGACGCGCCTCGATCTCGACTCGCTCGTCTATCCGCTCTTCGTCGGGCCGTCGACGGAGGCGAACGAGGCGCTGCCCGCGATGGGCCGGCTGTCGCTGGAGGACTTGGCGGCAGAGGCCGAGGAGCTCGTCCGGCTCGGCGTGCCGGCCGTGATCCTCTTCGGGATCCCGGACGAGAAGGACGACGAGGGTTCCGGCGCCTGGGACGAGGACGGGGTGGTGCAGTCGGCCCTCCGGACGCTCCGTGAGGCGGCGCCGGGGGTCGTCCTCCTCACCGACGTCTGCCTTTGCGAGTACACGTCGCACGGCCACTGCGGGGTGCTCGAGGGCGAGGAGGTCGCGAACGACGCGACGCTCGAGCTGCTCGCGCGCACCGCGGTCAGCCACGCGGAGGCAGGCGCCGACGCCGTGGCGCCGAGCGACATGATGGACGGCCGTGTCGGCGCGATCCGGGCGGCGCTCGACGGGGCGGGCTTCGACTCGGCGCCGATCGTCTCGTACGCCGCGAAGTACGCGTCCGCGTTCTACGGGCCGTTTCGCGAGGCGGCGGACTCGGCGCCGGCGTTCGGCGACCGCCGCGGCTACCAGATGGATCCGGCGAACGTCCGGGAGGCGCTGCGCGAGTGCGAGCTGGACGTGGCCGAGGGCGCCGACGTGCTGATGGTGAAGCCGGCGCTGCCGAACCTCGACGTCATCCGCGCGGTGCGCGAGCGCTTCGACCTGCCCGTCGCGGCCTACAACGTCTCCGGCGAGTACGCGATGGTGAAGGCGGCCGCGGCGTCGGGGTGGATGGACGAGCGGCAGGCGGCGCTCGAGTCGCTGACGGCGATCCGGCGGGCGGGCGCGGACGTGATCGTCACGTACTGGGCGAAGGACGTGGCGCGCTGGCTGTAGGACAGCGCTCCGAGCTTTGGGCTCGGGCGCAGCGGCTGATTCCCGGCGGCGTGAACTCGCCGGTTCGTGCGATGCGCGCGGTCGGGCTCGACGAGCCGCTCTTCGTCCGGCGAGGCGAGGGCGCCTACCTCGAGGACACGGAGGGCCGCCGCTACGTCGACTGGGTCCAATCGTGGGGCGCGCTGCTCTTCGGCCACGCCGACCCGGAGACCGTCGAGGCGATTCGGGAGGCGGCGCGCGACGGGACGAGCTTCGGCGCTGCCACCGAGCGCGAGGTGGAGCTGGCGGCGGAGATCGTCGACGCCGTGCCCTCGGTGGAGATGGTCCGGCTCGTCTCTTCGGGGACCGAGGCGGCCATGTCGGCGATCCGGCTCGCGCGCGGAGCCACGCGCCGCGACCGGATCCTCAAGTTCGCCGGTAACTACCACGGGCACGCCGACGCGCTGCTGGCCGAGGCCGGCTCGGGTGTCGCGACGCTGGGAATTCCGTCGTCCGCCGGCGTCCCGACCGCCGTCACCTCGCACACGATCGTCAGCCCCTACAACGACCTCGATGCGGCGGCCGCGGCCGTCGCCGAGTACGGCGAGGGGCTCGCGTGCGCGATCGTCGAGCCGGTCGCCGGGAACATGGGCGTCGTCCCACCGTCGCCCGGGTTCCTCGAAGGGCTGCGGGCGCTGTGCGATGCGAGCGGCGCGCTGCTGATCTTCGACGAGGTGATCACCGGCTTCCGCGTCGGGCGAGGCGGGGCGCAGGAGCGGTTCGGCGTGCTTCCCGACCTGACGATCCTCGGGAAGATCGTCGGCGGCGGCCTTCCGCTCGCCGCGTTCGGGGGACGGGCCGACGTCATGCAGGAGCTCGCCCCTTCGGGCCCCGTGTACCAAGCCGGCACGCTGTCGGGAAACCCGCTGGCCACGGCGGCCGGCCTCTCGGTCCTCGGCCGGCTTCGCGATCCGTCGCTCTACGAGCGGCTGGAGGCACGCGCGGTCCGACTCGAACACGGCCTGTCCGACCACGGCCACGTGCAACGAGTCGGCGCAATGCTGACCCTCTTCTGTGCGCGGCCCGAGACGGGGTCTGACCCCATCACGGAGTACGACCAGGTTCGTGCGCGGACCGACACGGAGCGGTACGGGGCGCTGTTCCGGCACCTGCTCGAGCAGGGCGTGTACCTGGCGCCGTCCCAGTTCGAGGCGATGTTCGTCTCGCTGGCGCACGGCGACGAGGAGATCGACCGGACGGTGGAGGCGGTTGCCGCTTTCGGCGGCTGACCTCGCCGGGGCCCTCCGCGAGCCTGCGGAGGGTGAGCTCGAGCCCGTCTTCTCGGCGCTCGGCGCGCCCGAGTACGCCCTCGGGCTTGAGACCATCTACGAGGGCTACCTCGTCCACTACGGTCGTCCGCGCCTCCACGAGCCGGCGGACGAGGACACGGCGCTCGTGCTCGGCGACTACCTGTACGCACAGGGTCTCGCCCGAATCGCGGCGCTCGGCGGCGTCGTGGCTGTCGGCGACCTCGCGGAGCTCATCTCGCTCTGCGCGCAGGCGCGGGCGGAGGAGCGCGACGGGGACGGCGCTGCCTGGGCGGCGACGGCGGCACTACTTGGCGAGGGCCGGCTCGGCCAGGCGCGGGCGGCGCTCCGCGACCGCGGCGACTCGGCCGCACTCTTCCGCGCAGCGGAGGAGGCTGCAGGCATCGAGGCCGTCGAACTGGCCCTGGAGACCCACGCCCGCATGGTCGGCTAGAGTCGCGGCGTGGCCTCGCTCGCCGTGACCTTGCTGAGCATCTACGCCGCCGCCGCGCCCGCCGAGGAGCGCCCGTCCGCGGCCGAGGAGGGCAAGAAGGTGATCACCGCGATGCTCGTCGTCGGCCTCATCTTCATCGCCGTGATCGCCGTCGGGCAGACGTCGAAGTGGCTCGCGCATCGCCGCCACGCGCGCCGCCCGCGCATCTACTAACCGGGGTCCGCTTCTCCCGTCACATTCCGTGAACGTGGCGAGGCTCGTCGCAGCCCTCGGGGCCGTCCTTGCGGTCACCGCCGTGTCCGGTCTCGCCTGGGCCCGGAGCGACGCGCCCGGCGATCCGCAGCTCGAGCTCGTCGGCCGCTTCAACACGCCCGTGTACCTGACGGCGCCGGCTGGCGACCGCGAGCGGCTCTTCGTCGTCGAGCAGCGCGGAACCATCCGGATCTTTCGGAACGGCGCGATCCTCCCGCGGCCGTTCCTCGACATCTCGCGACTGGTGCTCGCGGGCGGCGAGCGCGGGCTGCTCTCGATGGCCTTCCCGCCCGACTACGCGACGAGCGGCCGCTTCTACGTCTACTACACGGCCCGAACTCCGAGCGGCGCGGTGACGATCGCTGAGTACCGGACGTCTTCGGACGCGAATGTCGCCGAAGCCGGCTCGGCCCGAACCGTGATGCAGATCGCGCATCCGCGCTCGAACCACAACGGCGGGCAGCTCCAGTTCGGCCCCGACGGCTTCCTCTACATCGGGACCGGCGACGGCGGAGGCGTCGGCGACCCCAACCGGGCCGGCCAACGGCTCGACACCCTCCTCGGGAAGCTCCTGCGGATCGACCCCCGCCAGTCCGGAGCGGCGGCGTACTCGGTGCCGCCGGACAACCCCTTCGTCGGCCGGCCGGGGGCGCGCGGCGAGATCTGGGCGTACGGCCTGCGGAACCCGTGGCGCTTCTCGTTCGACCGTCGGACCGGAGACCTGAGCGTCGCGGACGTCGGGCAGTACGACTGGGAGGAGATCGACTTCGCAGCGGCGTCCGGGCGCGGAAGGGGCCTCAACTTCGGCTGGGGCTGCTGGGAGGGCAGGCACGCCTACGCCCTGAACGAGGGGAACCCCGAGTGTCGGCCGCTGCCCGCGCAGACGCAGCCGGTCCACGAGTACTCGCACGAGCGGGGGTGCTCGATCACCGGCGGCTACGTCGTGCGCGACCCGTCGCTCCCGGCGCTCGAGGGCCGGTACGTCTACGGCGACTACTGCAATCGACAGCTCTGGTCCGTGCGCCTCCAGTCGCCGGGCGCCCAGGACGACAGGCGTCTCAACCTGACCGTGCCGAGCCTGTCCTCCTTCGGAGAGGACGGCTGCGGCCGGGTCTACGCCGTCTCGGGCTCGGGGCCGGTCTACCGCCTTCGCGGCGAGGGAGCCGCGCCGCCCACGAGCTGTCCGGCGTCGCGAGTCGCGCCTGCGCGCTGTCGCGTGCCGCGCGTGGTCGGCCTCCGGCTGCGGACCGCGAGGACGCGGATCCGTCGCGCCAACTGCCGCGTCGGCCGCGTGCGGCAGCGCCGCTCGGCACGCGCCCGCGGACGCGTGGTCGCCCAGAGCCCGCGCGCGGGTGTCCGGCGTGCGAGAGGTACGCGCGTGCACCTCACGGTCAGCCGCGGTCGCAACTAGCAATCGCGGCGCGGGACACGCATCCTGACGGCGTGCTCGACCTGCCGAGAGGGACCGTCACCTTCCTCTTCACCGACATCGAGGGCTCGACGCGCCTGCTCTCCCAGCTGGGCGACGAGTATGCCGGTGTCCTCACCGAGCACCACCGCCGGATCAGAGAGGTCCTGGAGCGGCACGGAGGAATCGAGATGGGCACACAAGGCGACTCCTTTGCCGTCGTCTTCGCGCAGGCAGGGAGCGCGGTTGCCGCCGCGGCCGATGCGCAGGAGGCGCTGGCTCCCGGCCCCGTACGCGTGCGAATGGGCGTGCACACCGGCGAGCCGACGCTGACCGACGACGGGTATGTCGGCCTCGCGGTCCACCAGGCAGCCCGCATCGCGGCGGCGGGCCACGGCGGCCAGGTCGTGATCTCCGAGACCACCGCCGCACTGCTCGACGGCGAGTACGACGTGCGAGACCTTGGACAGCACCGGTTGAAGGACCTCGACGCGCCGTTGCGGCTCTTCCAGCTCGGCCGGAACCAGTTCCCGCCGCTCCGAAGTCTGAGCCGGCCGGGCTTCCCCGCCGAGCCGCCACGGCTCGTCGGTCGGAAGCGAGAGCTCGGAGAGCTCCTCCGAATGCTCGGCCGGGAGCGCGCACGCCTCGTGACCCTCACCGGGCCCGGCGGGATGGGCAAGACGAGCCTTGCGTTCGCCGCTGCCGCCGAGCTGGTCGAGTCGTTCGACGCCGGCGTCGCGGTCGTAGAGCTCGCGGCGATCCGCGACCCGGGACTAGTCCTGCCGCAGGTCGCGGAGGCCCTCGGCGGCGAGGGCATTGCCGCCGATCAGATCGGCGACCGCGAGCTGCTGCTCGTCCTCGACAACGTGGAGCAGGTCATCGGCGCCGCGCCCGAGATTGCGGGCCTGCTCGCGGCCGCGCCGAATCTCAGCCTCATCGTCACGAGCCGGGAGCCCCTGCGGGTCGCCGGTGAGCGCGAGTTCCCCGTGCGGCCGCTCAGCGAGGCGCCGGCGATCGAGCTCTTCCGCCAGCGGGCGGAAGGTGTCCTGCCCGGCTTCACCGCGAAATACTCGGAGCTTGCGGAGATCTGCCGGCGGCTGGACAGCCTGCCGCTCGCGATCGAGCTCGCGGCGGCCCGGGTCAAGGTGCTTCCCACCGGGGAGCTGCTGAACCGCCTCGAGCGGCGGCTGCCGCTCCTGACCGGCTCGCGACGCGACCGGCCGGAGCGCCAACAGACGCTGCGAGCGACGATCGAGTGGAGCTTCGAGCTGCTGATCGCCGAGGAGCAGCGGCTGTTCGCGCGCCTGGCCGTGTTCCGCGGCGGCTGGACGCTGGACGCCGCCGATTCCGCCTGCGACGCCGAACTCGACACCCTCGCGTCGCTTCTCGACAAGAGCCTCATCCGGCGGGACGGCGCGCGCTTCGCCATGCTCGAGACAATTCGCGAATACGCCGAGGAGCGGCTCGAGGATTCCGACGAGGCCGCCCAGATCAGGCGCCGTCATGCCGGGTACTTCGCGGACATCGCAGAGGCGACCCAGGGAGAGCACCTCGGGCCTGCACAGGCGGAGCTCCGCGAACGCTTCCGCACGGAGTGGGACAACGTCCGGAGCGCGCTCGACTGGTGTCTGGATCAGAACGAGACCGAGCTGGGCCTGCGGCTCGCCGGCGGGCTGACCATCTTCTGGCTCGACCGAAACGTTGCGGTGGAGGGCGAGCGGATCTTTCGGGAGCTGCTCGGAAAGGGAGACCCCGTCGACCGCCACGTCCGCGGGCGGGCGCTCATGACGGCGAGCACCGTCGCCGGCGTCCGAGGCAACCTCGAGCTCTCCTCGGCATGGTCGGAGGAGGGGCTCGCCGAGTTCCGGGCCGTCGGCTCCGAGGAGGGCGTCGCCTGGACGCTCACCAACCTCGCGATCGCCCCCTTGGAGGAGGGGAGGCTCGACGAGGCCCGGTCGCTGCTCGAGGAGGCCGAGACGCTGCACGTCAAGCACGGCGTCGACGGGGGTGTCCGACGGGTTCGTCACCTCCTGGGCCACCAGGCGCTCGCCGCCGGGGACTTCGACCGCGGACGGCGGCTCCTGCGCGAGTCGACCGAGCTCTCGCGCGCCGCGGACGACAGTTTCAGCGCCGCAAGCTCGCTCCACAGCCTCGGGGACCTCGAGCTCACGAGCGGCCGGCTCGAAGCCGCCGAGGCCTCGTACCGGGAGGCGCTGGCGCTCTCCTGGGATTTCGACGCCGATCGGCTGGTCTGCTACTCGCTGGCCGGGCTCGCGGCGGTTGCGGCGGAGCGTGGGGATCCGGAGCGAGCAGCACTGCTCTGGGGCTTCGCCGAGGGCTACGAGCAGCGCCTCCGGTTCACGATGCGTCGGCGGTCCCTCTACGTCGACCGCCTGGAAGTCCTCGCACGAGCCCATCCGGAGCAGCGAACGGCCGGTGCGAACCTTGGTGTCGATTCGGCGGTGCGGCTTGCCCTCGCTTGAGCTCCCAACCGGGACCGTCACGCTCCTCTTCACCGACATCGAGGGCTCGACGCGCCTGCTGGACGAGCTCGGGGACCGCTACGCGGAGGTCCTTGCCGAGCACCACCGGCTCATGCGCGAGGCGTTCGGGGCGCGCGGCGGCGTCGAGGTGGACACCGCGGGCGACGCGTTCTTCGTCGCCTTCGCGCGCGCTTCCGACGCCGTGTCGGCTGCTGCGGCCGCCCAGGACGCGCTCGCGCCGACCGGCCTCCGGGTTCGGATGGGCATCCACACCGGCGAACCGCTCGTGACGGAGACCGGGTACATCGGCATGGACGTTCACCGCGCGGCGCGCGTCATGGGGGCAGGCCACGGCGGTCAGGTCCTGATCTCGCAGACGACGCGCGAGCTGCTCGACGCGGACGCCGATCTGCTCGATCTCGGGGAGCACCGGCTGAAGGACCTGTCGGCGCCGCAGCGTCTCTACCAACTCGGCAATGACGAGTTCCCACGCCTGAAGACGCTCCACCAGACGAACCTCCCGATTCAGCCGACACCGCTTCTCGGGCGCACGGACGAGCTCATGGAGCTCGGTTCGCTGCTCCGCGACAACAGACTCGTCACCCTCGTCGGCCCGGGTGGGTCGGGGAAGACCAGGCTCGCCGTGCAGCTGGCGGCCGAGCTCGTCGACGAGTTCGAGGACGGCGTCTTCTGGGTCCCCGTCCAGTCGGTCACCGATCCGGCGCTGGTCGAGCGCGGCATCGCCCAGGCGGTCGGCGCCCAGGACGGTGTCGCCCGTTCCATCGGCAATCGACGCCTGCTGCTCGTCGTCGACAACCTCGAGCAGGTTCTCGGGTGCGCTCCGACCCTGGCGTTGCTGCTCGCGGAGACGCCGTACGCCAAGGTGGTTGCGACGAGCCGTGAGCCGCTCCGCGTCTCCGGTGAGCAGCGCTTTCTCGTCTCGCCGCTGCCGGAGCCCGACGCCGTCGCGCTGTTCGTCGACCGCGCGCAGGCGGTCGACCCGTCGTTCCGGCCGGAGGCCGCAGTCGAGGAGATCTGCCGCAGGCTCGACGGCCTTCCGCTGGCGATCGAGCTTGCCGCTGCGCGCATCACGCTCCTGCCCCCGGGCGACCTGCTCGCGCGGCTCGACCGGGCGCTGCCGCTTCTGACGGGCGGGCCCCGCGACGCGCCCGAGCGCCAGCAGACGCTGCGAGGAGCGATCGAATGGAGCTACGAACTCCTCGATCAGGAGGAGCAGCGCGTCTTCCGGGGGCTGGCGGTCTTCGCCGCCAGCTTCGACCTCGCCGCAGCTCTCGCCGTCTGCGACGCCGGCCTCGACACGCTCCAGTCGCTGGTCGACAAGAGCCTCGTGCGTCGCTGGGGAAGCGGCCGCTTCGGCATGCTCGAGACGATTCACGAGTACGCGCGTGAGCGACTCGACGCTTCCGGGGAGGAGCCCGAGCTCACGGAGCGGCATGCTCGGCACTTCCTCGAGGTCGCCGAGTCCGCGCACCTCTCGGCGGACACCTTGGACCTCGGGCAGCGGCACGATGTCGTCCTCGAGGAGCGGGACAACCTCCGGCGGGCACTCGAATGGAGCCGCGCGAACGACCCGGAGCTCGGCCTTCGCCTCGTCGTCGCGCTCGAGAACCTGTGGATGACGGTGGGCCCGAGCGAGGGCCGCGAGCATGTCGACGCACTCCTCGCACGCGCGCCCGCTGATCTCGATCCTCAACTGCGCGCACGGGCGATCAGGACGCTCGGCGGGATGCTGTACATCGCAGGCGACTTCGAGACGGGCACCCGGCTCTACGAGGAAGCGCTTGCCGCGTTCGAGGCTGTCGGCGACGAGGCCGGAGCAGCGCACATTCAGCACCGGCTCGCGATGGAGGCCGCGCGGCAGGGGTTGACGGACGAGGCGCGCCGACTGGGCGAAGAGAGCCTGGAGACCAGCCGCCGGCTCGGAATCACGAGCGGCGAGGCGTTCGGGCTCTCGCTGCTCGCCGAGCTCACATGGAGCGAGGGCGATCACGACCGGGCGCTCGCGCTCAAGGCCGAGAGCGCCCGTCGCGCAGCCGAGATCGGCTTCGTCTGGTGGGAGGCGGGTGGGCTCGCCGACCTGGCGCACTGGATGTTCGAGCTCGGGCGCTTCGACGACGCCGAAGCCGACGCCAAGCGCGCCCTTCGGCTTGCCGGGAACATCGCCGACCGCCAGCTCCAGGTGTTCCTGCTGGCACTACTCGCAAAGGTCGCCCTCGAACGGGGCGACGAGGCTCGAGCCGGCGCCCTCTGGGGATCGGTCGAACGAGAGGAAGAGCGCGGCGTGGTCGGCCAGTGGGAGGGCATGCGGGAGGAGATCGCCGCCCCGCTCCTCGAGCCGAGGGGCGCGGCGTTCGAGGAAGGCCGGGCCCGCGGTCGAACACAGTCCCTCGCCGGGGCGGTCGACGCCGCCCTCGCCGATTGAAAAACCGATATCGGGGGCGTAGCGTCTGGCGAAATCGTCTCCGGGAAGAGGTGAAGCGATGAGAAAGCTGTTGCTGTTGGCGCTGGTCGTGGCGGTCGCTGCGCCGGCGAGCGCCCTCGGCGTCTGGGGCGGAACGATCGACACGACCCACACCGGCGTCGGCGCGATGTACGTCGGCGCGCCCGTCGCCAACAATCTGATCTGCTCGGGCTCGTACGCCGGACCGTCCAAGACCGGCGCGAACGAGGTCTTCCTGACGGCCGGCCACTGCATCCCACCGGCCGAGCTCGGGATTCCGCCGAGCGCCCTGTTCGTCTCGTTCGACGGGGACGGCCGGGACGGCGTGTCGAATCCGATCCAGGTCAGCTCGTACCACCAGATGCCGGGCTTCGGCCAGAACTTCGGCGACCCACGAGACCTCGGCATCCTGCTCCTGCCGGCCGGCTCGGTGCCCGCCGGGACGCCGCGGGTGCAGCTCCCGCCTGCGAACTATCTGGACTCGTTGAAGGCGGCCGGCACGCTCAAGTTCCAGGTCGTGGACATCGTCGGCTACGGCGTGATCCCGATCTGGGATCTCCCCGGCCCGACGCAGTTCGCGTTCGACGGCGTCCGGCGGTCGGGCACCTCGATCATCACGGGGCTCCGACACTCGATGGTGATCTACAGCCAGAACAGGGGCATCGGTACCGGTTCCGGCATGTGCTTCGGCGACTCCGGCTCTCCCCAGCTCGCCCGGGGGACCCTGCTCGTCCTGTCGGTGACGCACGGCGGCAACGGGCAGTGCAACTCGAACAACCAGAACTACCGGGTGGACACGCCCCAGGCGAGGGCGTTCCTCGGTCAGTTCCTGAACCTGCCGTAGACGTGGAACGAGTGCGGGCGGTCCCGAAAGGACCGCCCGCCCTAGACTGATCCCGATGGCGCCGCCGGGGTCATTCCGCGACTGGATCGCGCTGCTGGAGCGCGAGCGTGAGCTCGTTCGGATCGACGCCGAGGTCGATCCGTACCTCGAGGTCACGGAGATCGTCGACCGCACCGTCAAGAGCGGCGGCCCGTCGCTCCTCTTCACGAACCCGAAGGGCGCGAAGCATCCGCTGCTCATCAACCAGTTCGGCACCGAGCGCCGCATGTGCATGGCCTTCGGCGTGGAGCGGCTGGACGACGTGGCGGCGAAGCTCGAGGACGTCCTCGAGATGCAGCCGCCGCAGGGGCTCGCGGAGAAGGTCCGCGGCCTGAAGAAGCTGAAATCGATCGCCGACTCGAGGCCGAAGTCCGTGCGGAGCGGGCCGGCGCAGGAGGTCGTCCTCGAAGGGGACGATGTCGATCTCGGCCTGCTTCCGGTCCAGACCTGCTGGCCGGAGGACGGCGGCCCGTTCATCACCCTGCCGGCGGTCATCACCCACGACCCGAAGACCGGGACGCGGAACGTCGGCATGTACCGGATGCAGGTGCGCGACGAGCGCTCGACGCTGATGCACTGGCAGCTGCACAAGGACGGCCGCATGGACTACATGGCGACCGACGGCCGCCTCGACGTCGCGGTCGCGCTGGGCCTCGACCCGGTCACCGCGTACTCGGCGTCGGCGCCGCTCCCGAAGCACATCGACGAGCTGATGCTCGCCGGCTTCGTAAAGGGCGAGCCGGTCGAGCTCGTCAGGTGCAAGACCGTCGACCTCGAGGTGCCGGCGAGCGCGGAGATCGTCCTCGAGGGCTACGTCGAGCGCGGAGACGAGGGGCCCGAGGGCCCGTTCGGCGACCACACCGGCTTCTACACGCCGATCGAGCCGTTTCCCGTCTTCCACGTGACGGCGATGACGATGCGGCGCGACGCGATCTACCCGTCGATCGTCGTCGGCAAGCCTCCCCAGGAGGACGCCTGGCTCGGCAAGGCGACGGAGCGGATCTTCCTGCCCGCCGTGCGGATGACGATCCCGGAGCTCGTCGACTACGACCTCCCCGTCTCCGGCGCGTTCCACAACTGCGTGATCGTCTCGATCCGCAAGCGCTTCCCGGGCCACGCGCGCAAGGTGATGCACGCGTTCTGGGGGCTCGGGATGCTGAGCCTCTCGAAGTCGATCGTGGTCGTGGACGAGCACGTCAACGTCCACGACTACGAGGAGGTCTTCTTCTACGTCGGCGCCAACGTCGACCCGAAGCGCGACGTCGTGCTCACCGAGGGGCCGCTCGACCACCTGGACCACTCGCCGACGCTGCAGTTCGTCGGCGGCAAGATCGGCATCGACGCGACCGCGAAGGGGCCCGCCGAGGGCACCCGCGAGTGGCCGCCGGAGATCGAGATGAGCCCCGAGATCAAGGCGCTCGTCGACGCGCGCTGGAGCGAGTACGGGCTCGACGCCGTCGCCGCCGAGCAGGACGGCCGCCGCACGGCCTTGCAGCGATTGTTGCGTCGTTGACACCGTGCCTCGCCCGTCGGTCTAATCCGTTTCGTAGACTCGCCGCGGACGAGCGCGAGGAGGCGTCGAACTGGATCCGCACGGCGGAGACAACAAGTCGCATCTGCCACCGCCAAGCATCTGGCCGGTCGGATTCGCCATCGGCATCGCCTGTGTCCTCGTAGGGCTCGTCGTCAGCAGACCCGTGATCGTCGTCGGCGTGATCATCACGCTGATCTTCGCCTTCCTCTGGGCCCGGGACGTCATGTCCCCGCGGCGGAAGCGGGCGGCCGAGCCCGAGCCGGAGCCGGGGCACCCGGCGGTAGCCGAAGCCGAGCCCGAGCGCTACGACCGCAACGCGTTTCTCGAGCTGACGACGCTCGGGTTGGGCGGTGTCATCACCGCGGTCGTCGCCCTGCCGGTGATCGGCTTCGCCGTGCTCCCGGCTTTCACCCGGCAGGAGTACGAAGGGGTCGACCTCGGCCCGCTGGACAACTTCCCCGAGAACGAGTGGCGGGAGGCCACGTTCCTGCTCGAACCGTCGGCCGGAGAGGTCTCGCGCCGGACGGTCTTCGTGCGCAGCAACGGCGACGTGGACGGCGTCCCGAACATGACGATCATCTCCAACCGCTGCGTCCACCTCGGCTGCCCGGTACAGGCGGGCGGCCCGCGCGAGGACCAGGACGCCGAGACGTTCCAGGCAGGTGACGCGGAGGTGCGGCTGACGCCGGTCCAGCCGGCGAACTTCAGCTGCCCCTGCCACGGCGGCGCCTACGACACCGAAGGAAACCGGATCGCCGGCCCGCCGGTCCGGGCGCTGGATCGCTGGACCTTCGCGATCGAAGGCGGCAACCTCACGCTCGTCGCGCCGTACAGCGTCGGCGAGGTCGAAGGCGAGGGCGCCAACGCGCAGATCGAGGCGTACCAGCTCCAGGGCCCGGGCGAGCACGTCGACGGCCTCTCGGCCTTCCTCTATCCCATCCAGGCACAGGACTTCGAGTAAGTGATCCACCCAGCGACACACGCGGGGCTGCGTCACCGGGAGGAGCACTGATGGCCGTCGCACCACCTCCGACGAGACGCCGCAAGCGGCGGATGGACAAGGTGGTCGAGGTCGTCAACATCCCCCTGAACTGGCTCGAGGAGCGCTCGGGCATCGTCGGCGGTGTCAAGTACTTCCTGTTCCGGAGGGTGCCGCGCGATACGAACTGGTTCCACACGCTCGGCTCCGCGACGCTCACCGCGTTCCTCGTCCAGGCGGGGACCGGTGTGATCCTCGCGTTCTACTACCAGCCGACGCCGGACGAGGCGTACGAGTCCATCCGGCACATCACCCACGACGTGACGCTCGGCTGGCTCGTCCGCGGGATGCATCGCTGGGGCGCGAGCGTCTTCATCATCCTGCTCTTCCTCCACATGGGCCGCGTGTTCCTGTTCGGCGCCTACAAGTACCCACGGGAGCTGAACTGGATCGTCGGAGTGCTGATCCTGCCGCTGGCCCTCCTGATGGGCTTCACGGGCTACCTGCTCCCGTGGGACCAGACCGCGTACTGGGCCACCGTGGTCGGCATCAACCTGAACGGGACCGGCCCGCTGGTCGGCCCGCTGCTCGCACAGTTCTTACGGGGCGGCGACGAGATCGGCGCCGAGACGCTGACCCGGTTCTACGCCTTGCACATGCTGCTGCTTCCGGGCGCGCTCTTCGCGCTCATCGGCCTGCACCTGTACCTCGTGGTGCGCCTCGGCGTCAGCTCGCCGCCGTGGTCTGATGAAGCTGCCGGCCGCGAGCGGCCCGAGCCGGAGCCGTCGGGCGACGGCGGGCTCGTGCGGCCGCGCGCCCGCGTCCCGGGGAGGCCGCGTGGCGAGTAGGTACATCACCGAGAGCCGCGAGCAGCACAAGCGCTACAAGGAGGACGTCGAGCGGGAAGGGAAGGCCTTCCACCCCTACGCGATGTTCCACGACACGGTGATGAGCCTCGTCGTGGTCTGCGTCATCGTCGGGCTCGCCTGCGTCTGGTTCTTCACGGCGGACGAGGCCTCGGAGCCCGACGGCGCCTCGACCTCGGGCACGCTCGGTGTTCTCTACGAGGAGAAGGCCGACCCGGGCACGACGAGCTTCATCCCGCGTCCGGACTGGTACTTCTACTTCCTCTTCTACCTCCTGCGGATCTTCAAGTGGCCGGACTCGGTGGTGCTCGGGACCGTCGGGCTTCCGACCATCGCCCTCGTCCTGCTGCTCGCGCTGCCGTTCATCGACCGGCGGCGGGAGCGGCGGCTCTCGCGGCGCCCCGTCGCGCTCATCGCGGCGGCACTCACCGTCGTGACGATGGGCGTCCTCACCTACAAGGGGGCGACCGCCGAGGAGGGCACCGGCGCCACAGGGGATGTCGCTCGGTGGATCGAGGAGAACAACATCCCGGAGGGTGACGCGCAGGAGGGCGCGCAGCTCTTCGCGGAGTCCGGTTGCACCAACTGTCACACCTATCTCGGGTCCGGTGTCGCGAACCTGGGCGCGCCCGACCTATCGGGGATCGGGAACGAGATGGACGCCGACCAGCTCCAGGCGTACGTCGCGAACCCGCGCCAGTTCGGGAACCAGGTGATGCCCGTCTACGGCGACACGCTGAGCGAGGAGCAGCTCGCGCAGATCGCCGCCTTCCTCGAGGCCTCGAAGGGCGGCGGATGACGTGCGTCGCTACTTCCTCGGCATCACCGGCGCGTCCGGCGCGCCGTATGCCGCGCGGATCCTCGAAGGCCTAGTCACAGCAGACTGCGAGGTCGGCGTCTCCGCCTCCGAGGCGGGTGTCGAGGTGCTCGCGACCGAGCTGTACGGCGATGCGAGCCTGCCGCGAGACGAGGTGCTGGCGCGCTTCACGGAGGGCGGCGGCGACCGGGTGACCGTCTACGACCCGCGCGACTTCTCCTCGCCGTTCGCGAGCGGATCCGCGCCGGTGGACGGCTACGTGATCTGCCCGTGCTCCATGTCCACGGTCGGCACGCTCGCGGCCGGAGCGATGGCGAACCTCGTCCACCGAGCCGCCTCGGTCGCGATCAAGGAGGACCGCAAGCTCGTCCTCGTCCCGCGCGAGACCCCTCTCTCGCTGATCCACCTGCAGGGGCTGACGACGTTGCGCCAGGCCGGCGCGGTGATCCTGTTCGCGGCGCCCGGCTTCTACCACCAGCCGGAGTCGATCGACGATCTCGTGGACTTCGTGGCGGGCCGGGCGCTCGTCCACCTCGGCCTCGACACGTCGATGGTGAAGGCGTGGGGCGACGAGTGACCGCCCGGACCGGCCATCTCCCGCCCGAGGGCGTCAGGACGATGTTCGACCGGATCGCGCCGGTCTACGACGCGATGAACCACGCGATGACCGCCGGGCTCGACCGGCGGTGGCGCCGGCTGACGGCCGAGGCTGTGGTGGCGCCCGGCGACAAGCTCCTCGACGCCTGCTGTGGCACCGGCGACCTGGCCCTCGCGGCGCAGGCGGCCGGCGGAGAGGTCACGGGTCTTGACTTCTCCGAGCCGATGCTCGAGCGGGCGCGCCGCAAGTCGTCCGAGATCGAGTGGCTCCAGGGCGACCTGCTGCGGCTGCCGTTCAAGGATGCGACCTTCGACGCCGCGACGGTCGGCTTCGGCGTCAGGAACGTCGAAGATCTCGACCAGGCGCTGAAAGAGCTGCGCCGGGTCTTGAAGCCGGGCGGCCGACTGGCAATCCTGGAGATCGTGCGCCCGAAGGGACCGCTCGCCCTGTTCTACCGAGCCTGGTTCGACGGCCTGGTGCCGGTCGCCGGCAAGGTGCTGCCGGGCGGCGAGGCCTACAGCTATCTCCCGGCGAGCGTGAGGCGTTTCCCGGGCCCCGCCGAGCTGGGCGCGCGGGTGGAGGCGGCAGGCTTCCACCCGGTGGCGCACCGTCTGCTCGGCGGCGGCATCGTCGTACTGCTTGTCGGAGAGGCGCGATGACTCCACTCGCGGCGGTCAAGGCGACGCCGGGGCTCGACGCCTACATGGACGCGCTCGAGGAGCGCCTGTGCGAGACGGTGGCGAGCCATCCCGGCACGGTGGCCTCGGCCGGGGCCGACGCGCTCGCCGCGGGCGGGAAGCGGCTCCGCCCGCTGCTCGTCTTCCTCGCCTCGCCGGAGGGCGCCGATCCGCTCGCCGCCGGCGTCGCCGTCGAGCTCGTCCACATGGCGAGCCTCGTCCACGACGATCTCATCGACCGGGCTGCGCTTCGCCGAGGTCGCGAGACCGCCTGGAAGACACACGGCTCCGTCGGCGCACGGGCGACCGGCGACTACCTCTACGCGCGAGCCTTCTCCGAGCTCGCCGAAACAGGTGACTCGGACTGCGTTCAGGTTCTCGCCGATGCCGCACTCGCGCTCGTTCGCGGCGAGGCGCTCCAGCACGCACAGGCCCGAAAGCCCGAGACGACCGAGGACGAGTACCTCCGCCGGTGCACGCTCAAGACCGCCGAGCTCTTCCGCGCCGCCTGCCTGCTCGGCAGCCGCGACGAGGCGCTCGGCCGGTTCGGGCTGGCGCTCGGGATCGCGTTCCAGATCACGGACGACATCCTCGACTGCACCGGCACGACGATCGAGACGGGGAAGCTCGCAGGCAACGACCTGCGGGAAGGGACGCCGACGCTGCCGCTGATCCTAGCGGCGCGCGAGGACTCTTACGTTCGCGACGCACTCGCCGGTGGCCCGCTCGACGGCGCCCTCGTGCGGGTGGCGCAGACCGGCGCGCTCGAGCAGGCGCGGGAGGTCGCACTCCGGTACGCCGACGAAGCGCGACAGCACCTCGACGGCCGCGGGTACCGTCCGGAGCTGGAGGCACTGACCCACATCGTGGTGGAAAGGCGCAACTAGTTTGGCCGTCGCAGTCAGCAACCTCGAGTCTGTCGCCGACAAGGTGGAGGCCGGCGAGCGGCTCGACCTCGAGGACGGGCTCGCGCTTCTGGAGACCGACGACCTCCTCGCCCTCGGCGAGCTCGCCGACCGGGCACGGCGCATCCGGGGCGGGACGGACGAGGCCTACTTCGTCCAGAACCTCAACCTGTACCAGACCAACGTCTGCCGAGTGAAGTGCAAGTTCTGCGCCTTCGCGGTGACCCAGAAGCAGCCCGACTCCTACACGTACACGGCCGAGGAGATCGTCGAGGACGCGCTGCGCCAGCACGACCTGTCCGGCTTCACCGAGATCCACATGGTCGGCGGCGAGAGCCCGCACGTGGACTTCGAGTACTACGTCGAGATCATCCGCCAGCTCAAGCAGGCGCTGCCGGACGTCCACCTGAAGTGCTTCACGGCGAGCGAGATCCACCACATGACGACGCTTTCGGGGCTCTCGCACGAGCAGGTGTTGAGCGAGCTCAAGGACGCCGGGCTCGGTTCGCTGCCGGGCGGCGGCGCCGAGGTGTTCGCCGACCGTGTCCGCGCCCTCGTCGCTCCGGGGAAGGAGCACCCGGAGATCTGGCTCGAGGTGCACCGCATCGCGCACTCACTGGGGATCCCGACGCACTGCACGATGCTCTACGGCCACGTCGAGACGTACGAGGAGCGGGTCGACCACTGGCTCAGGCTCCGGGCGCTCCAGGACGAGACAGGCGGCTTCCTCGCCTTCATCCCGCTCGCCTTCCATCCCGAGAACACCGTCTTCGAGCAGCGCGGGTGGAAGCACACGCACGGCTCCGACGACCTGAAGATGATCGCCGTCTCCAGGCTGCTCCTCGACAACGTCGACCACGTCAAGGCCTACTGGATCATGATGGGGATGCCCATGGCGCAGGTCGCTTTGCACTTCGGCGCGAACGACGTCCAGGGCACCGTCGTCCGCGAGACGATCTTCCACGCGGCCGGTGCTCGAACGGAGACCGAGCAGAAGATCGAGGAGCTCGTCCGTTACGTGCAGGCGGCCGGCCGGATTCCCGTCCAGCGCGACACGCTCTACAACGAGGTCCGCCGGTGGCAGTGACCACGGAGTTCATCTCGACGGTGCCGATCATCCCGGCACGGGACGTCGAGGAGAGCGCGGCCTGGTACCGAGACCGGCTCGGTTTCGAGGTTTTCCACACCGAGCGGGAGTATGGGATCGTCGGGCGGGGCGAGTCGTGGATCCACTTCTGGGGGCCGAGCGGGATCCCGCCCGAGAAGTCGGACACGATGATCCGCGTCGGCGTGCGGGGCATCGACGCCCTCTACGAGCACTGCGGCACGGAAGGGATCGTCCACCCGAACACGGTGCTCGAGGAGAAGCCCTGGGGCTTCCGGGAGTTCGCGGTCACCGACCGCGACGGGAACCTCGTGACGTTCTTCGAGCCGCCGCAGGACTACGACCCACGCGAAGCATGATTCGCCTCGGCCGCATCTCGTACCTGAACATGGCGCCGGTCTTCCACCGCCTTGACGCGGATGTCGTGGAGGTGCTCGGCGTCCCGACCGAGCTGAACGCGGCCCTGATGGACGGGCAGGTCGACGTGGCACCGATCTCGTCCATCGAGTGGGCGCGGAACGCCGGCGAGTTGCTGCTCCTGCGCCGTCTCTGCGTTTCCTCCGAGGGCGCGGCCGGGTCGATCCAGCTGGTGAGCGAGACGCCCTTCTCGGACATCCGCCGGGTCGCGACGTCGCCGGAGAGCGCGACCTCGGTCGTCCTGACCAAGGTGCTGTTGCCCTATGCCGAGCTCGTCGCCCCGGACGAGGACGCCGACGCGCGGCTGCTGATCGGCGACGCCGCTCTCCGGAGCGCGTTCGAGGACGCGACGCCGCACTACGACCTCGGCCGCCTCTGGCTCGAGCGGACGGGGCTGCCGATGGTCTTCGCCGTCTGGGCCTGCCCCGATCCGCCGCCGGCCGGGATCAGCGATCTCGAGGAGGCGCTCGTCGAGTCCGTGAAGCGCGCGCGCCGCGAAGCGCCCTGGCTTGCGCGCCAGGCCGCCGAGGAGTACGGCTACCCCGCGGGCTGGGTCGCGCGCTACTTCGAGCAGCTGCGCTACAGCTTCGGCCCGCGCGAGCGCTCGGGCCTCCGCCACTTCCTCGAGCTCGCGAAGGACGCGGGCGAGCTGGAAGAGGTCCCGGAGCTCAGGTTCGTCGACGACCCCGTGCCGGCATGAGCGTCCCCGCGGTCCTCGAGAAGGCGCTCGACGGCGAGCGGCTCAGCGACGCCGAGGCGGTTGAGCTCCTCGAGTCTCGCGACCTCGTCGCCGTAGGGAAAGCGGCCGACGAGCTGCGCCGGCGCCGCACGGACCCCGGCCGGATCACGTTCATCGTCGACCGCAACGTGAACTACACGAACGTCTGCTACACGGATTGCGACTTTTGCGCCTTCTACCGACGGCCCGGCGACAAGAACGAGGGCTACCTGCTGCCGAAGCCGGTGATCTTCAAGAAGATCGAGGAGACGCTGGCGATCGGTGGGACCGGGGTCCTCATGCAGGGAGGGCATCACCCGGACCTCGGGATCGACTACTACGAGGATCTCTTCCGCTCGATCAAGGAGCGGTACAAGGTGCACCTCCACGTCCTCTCCCCGCCGGAGATCCAGCACATCGCACGCCGGTCGAAGCTGTCGATCCCGCAGACGCTCACACGGCTCCGCGACGCGGGCCTGGACTCGGTCCCGGGCGGCGGGGCCGAGATCCTCGTCGACCGCGTGCGCCAGATCATCGCGCCGAAGAAGACGACGACGAACGAGTGGCTCGGCGTGATGCGCCATGCGCACCGGCTCGGGATCTCGACGACCGCGACGATGATGTACGGCCACGTCGAGACGCTGCCGGAGCGCGTCGAGCACATGCGCCGGATCCGCGACCTCCAGGACGAGACGCGCGGCTTCCGCGCCTTCATCTCGTGGACGTTCCAGGATGACGGGAACCGGCTCGGCGAGAAGGTCCCGCCCGAGACCCGTCCGACCTCGTTCGACTACCTCCTCACGCAGGCCGTCAGTCGGATCTACCTCGACAACGTCGACCACATCCAGTCCTCGTGGGTGACACAGGGGATGAAGATCGGCCAGGTCGCGCTCGGGTTCGGCGCGGACGATCTCGGCTCGGTGATGATCGAGGAGAACGTCGTCTCGGCGGCCGGCACAACGCACCGGGCGACGACCGAGGACTTCGTGAAGACGATCCGCGCGCTCGGCAAGACGCCGGTCCAGCGGGACACGCTCTACCGGGACGTCAAGGTCTTTCGCTGAAAGTCTCACGACTTTCAGCGACGATATGAAGCCGGGCGCCGCTTCCGCGGCGCGCGGCCGAGCGAGCAATGCGCCAGCCCCTTCACTCTGAACCGCCGGAGCGGAACGAGCGAGGCTCGTTCCGCGGCGAAGTACACACCACGCCTTGGAGTTGGTATCGCGATCCCGCGGTGCTCGAGCGCGAGGAGGAGGCGATCTTCGGGCGCTCCTGGCAGTACGTCGGCGTCCTCGGTGACCACAACGTCATGCCCGGCTCGGCCGGCCGGGTCCCCGTCGTGGCGGTGCGGGACGACGAGGGCGCCGAGCGGGCGTTCGTCAACGTCTGCCGCCACCGCGGTTCCGTGGTCGTCGAGGAGGCGGGGCGCAGGAAGGCGCTCCAGTGCCCGTACCACGCCTGGACGTACGGGCTCGACGGCTCGCTCAGGTCGGCGCCGCGCGGAGAGGAGCTCGGCGCCCGCTCCGACCTCGAGCTCGTCGAGATCCGGCTGGCCGCCTGGGGCCCGTTCCGCTTCGTGAACCTCGACGGCAAGGCGCCGCCGTTGGAGGAGGTGATCGGCGAGGTGCCGGCGATGCTGGCCGAGGGCGGGATCGACGTCGACGGGCTCGCGTTCCACCATCGCGTCGACTGGGAGGTCCCGGCGAACTGGAAGATCGCGACGGAGAACTTCCTCGAGTGCTACCACTGCGCCGTCGCGCACCCGGGCTTCTCCGCCGTGGTCGAGACCTCGCCCGACAGCTACCGGCTGGAGTCGCGACCCTGGCACCTGAGCCAGTTCGGCCAGCTCAAGGACCCGACCGGCGCGCCGCTGCCCGAGGGACAGTTCCACCTGATCTGGCCGAACACCGGGATCAACGTCTTTCCCGGGCGGCCGAACCTCTCGATCGGGCCGATCCTTCCACTCGGCCCGGAGCGAACCCGGCGAGTCCTGGACTACTTCTTCGCGCCGAGCGAGGACGAGGCCTGGGTCGCCGAGTTCCTCGAGTTCGACGACCAGGTCGGTCGGGAGGACGCGAGGCTCGTGGAGTCCGTCCAGCGCGGCGCCGGCTCCGGCGTCCTGCCGGAGGGTGTGCTGCTGCCGGAGAGCGAGCAGCTCGTCGCGGACTTTCAGTACCGGGTCCGGGAAGCGCTTTCCTAGTCCCCGTCGCGGAACGGGCTTTGCCGGTTCCGCCGCCTCGGTGCTTGGGCGAGGAAGAACCACAGGCTGCTTGTCCGCGCGTCCGCACAGCGGACGCCCGGCTTCATACCGTCGCCGAAAGTCGTGAGACTTTCGGCGAAATGGGCTAGCCGCCGCCGGCGGCTTCGGCCTTCCGCAGCCCCCGGACCGCCCAGACCGAGAAGAGCAGGATCAGCGTCAGCGCGCCGAGGAAGGCACCCGTGATGTGCGCCGGATCGCCGGCGATCAGGCTGCGACCGGCCTCGAGCATCAGCGTCACGGGATTGAGCCGCGCGATCGCCTCGAGCCAGCCCGCGAGGAGCTCGACCGGCACGAAGACGGGCGCGAAGAACAGCGAGAGGAACACCGGCAGCTGCATGATCGGCGCCGCCTGGAGCGTCCGGAACCGCATCGCCACGCCCGCGGACCAGAGCAGCCCGATCACGTTGACGAGGGCGGCGAGCGTGTAGAGGGCGAAGATGTCGACGCCGTTCCCGCCCACCTCCATGCCGGCGATCATCGCCACGCAGGTGAGCACGGTCGCGGTGAGCGCCCAGCGCCCGAGCGCGCCGATCCCGTAGCCGAGCAGGATCCCGCGGCGGTCCGGTGCGGCGACCATCAGGCGCCGAGCGAAGCCGGTCTCGAAGTCGCGGACGATCCCGAAGCCCGTAAAAACGCCTGCAAACGCCGCAGATTGCAACAGCACGAAGACGAACTGGAATGCGGTGTAGCCGACGGGGAACTGAAAGCCCGGCACGTCGTTCACCCGCGAGAGGCCGCCCGCGAAGGCGACGAAGAAGAACATCGGGAAGGCGAGCCCCGGGATCAGCAGCGACGGTGTCGTGAAGTTGTTGTGCAGCATCCGCCACCCGACGGCGAGGGCCACGCTCACGACGTTCCTCATGTCCGCGCCATCCTCGTGCGGAGCGAGAGCGACGACAGCGTGAGGCCGACGATCGCGAGGCCGATCGAGATCGAGAAGCCGAGCACGAGCGCCTGCTCGTCCCACCCGACGATCACGAGGCTCCGGATCGCCTCGATGAGGTACGAGACCGGGTTCAGCGACGCCGCGACCTGGAACCACTCGGTCTCGATGAGGTTCCGCGGCAGGTTCATGGACGAGATGAACAGGAAGACGAAGAAGACGGGGAAGAGGCTGTGAACCGCCTCTGTGGAGCCGGTCCGCAGCGCAGCGAGCGCGCCGAACGAGCCGAACGCCAGGACGATGAAGACGGCGAGCACGAAGATCACCAGCATCCCGAGCGGCCCCGCCTCGATCCGGACGCCGATCAGCAGCCCGACGCTGAGGTACCAGGCGGCCTGCACGACCCCCATCACGATCACGCCGCCGAGGTGACCGACGAGCAGCGCAGCGCTCTGCATCGGCGTCAGCGCGAGCCGGTTCAGGAAGCCCGTCTGGATGTCCCGCGCCAGGTCGACGCCGGCGTTCACGGTCGCGAACAGCGACCCCTGGATGAAGGGGAAGGCGAGGAAGAACGCGATGAACGAGTCGGTCGGGAAGCCGGGGAGGCTCGTCGCGGCGTCGAGCCCGCCGGAGTTGACCGCCATGAGCGCGAGCGGGAAGACGAGCGGGGTGATCCAGTTGGCGGGCTGGCGGATCGTCCTGATCACCGAGCGGCGGGCCAGGTGGAGGACCTGCGAGGTGAGGTTCACTCGGCGTCGGGCTCCGAAGGCTCCTCCGAGCCCTCGAGCGAGCGACCGGTCTTCGCGAGGAAGACGTCGTCCAGCGTCGGGGCGTGCAGGTGGAGCGCCTCGACGCTCACCTGTGCCGAGTCGAGCGCGCGAACCACGTCTGCGAGGCCGCCCTTGCCGTCCAGCCGCACGGCTACGCCCGCCGTCGACGGCTGCAGCTCGCCGAACCGGCCGAAGATCTCCTCGACCTGGGCGGGCTCCGTGCCCTCGGTGGGGACCGCCTCGACCGTCGGCCGTCCGATCTCGGCCTTCAGCGCCGTCGGCGTGCCTTCGGCGACGATCCGGCCGTGGTCGATGATCCCGACCCGGTCGGCGAGGACGTCCGCCTCCTCGAGGTACTGCGTCGTGAGGAACACCGTCACGCCCTCGTCGCGCTTGAGGCGGACGACCTCGTCCCACAGTGCGCTGCGGCTCTGCGGGTCGAGGCCGGTCGTCGGCTCGTCGAGGAACAGGATCCGCGGCCGGTGGGCGAGCGCCAGCGCGAGGTCGAGGCGGCGCTTCATCCCGCCGGAGTAGCCGCCGATCTTCCGGTCCGCCGCCAGGCGGAGGCCGACCCGCTCAAGCAGCTCGTCGGTGCGCGCATCGCGCTCGGTGCGCGGGATGCCGTGCAGCGCGAGCTGGAGCTTCAGGTGCTCGCGGCCGGTCAGAAGCGGATCGAGTGCCGCTTCCTGGAGCGCGGCGCCGATGACGCGCCGCACGGCGGGACCCTCCTGGACGATGTCGTGCCCCCCGACCCGCGCGCTGCCGGCGGTCGGAGGCAGCAGCGTCGTGAGCATGTGGACGGTCGTCGACTTCCCCGCCCCGTTCGGCCCCAGGAATCCGTAGATCTCTCCCGGAGCGACGTCGAGATCGATCCCCGCGACTGCGTGGATGCCGCCTTTGAACTCGCGAACCAGGCCCCGGACTTCGATCGCGCGCTCCACCTTCAGCACCCTACCGTTGTACGAATGCTGTAAAGCCGCAGCTTGCCTTCGCCGGCTTTTCGATAACGTCAGCCGGGGTCGATGCTGAGGAAGGCGATCATTTTCTGCCTGCTCGCAGGCACTTTTGTTTCGCCCGCGGACGCGGCGCCGAAGGTGCTGATGCCCGGCGTGACCTACGAGAAGCGGCTGCAGTTCACCCGCTTCGGCCCGCAGGCCCTCCACATCCTCACGGCCCCGAAGCCGGCCGGCGGCCTCTACGGGCTGAAGCCGGTCCTGTCGAACGGCGCGGCGACCGGGCGCGAGCGCGTCACGTCGATGCAGCGGCGCGCCGAGGCCAGCGCGACGGTTGCGGGCGTCAACGGCGATCTCTTCACCTGGGCCGACGGCATCCCGAGCAGCGGGCTGATCCAGGACGGCGTCCTCCGCACGACGCCGCACCCGAGGCGTTCGATGCTCGGTGTCGACAACGCGGGGAATCTTCGCGTCGACCGCATCGCGATGCTCGGCACCTGGCAGGGAGGCGGGCCGCGCCGGCCCGTCCACCTCGTCAACCGACCACCGGGTCCGAACGGGACGACGCTCTACACGCCGTCCTACGGCGCGACGACGCCCACCGGCAACGGCGTCTTCGAGGCGGTCCTCGCGCCCTTCCCGTCCGCCACCCCGAACGCCGACCTCGTCGGGTTCATCTCGGAGAACCGGCGCGGCGGAACGCCGATTCCGGCCGGCGGCGCCGTGCTCGCCGCCCGCGGGTCGCAGGCCCAGCGCCTCGCCGTCGAGGCTGTGGCAGGCGAGATGGTCACCATCCGGCTCGTCCTGCGCCCGGAGTGGCGCGACGTTCCCGAGGCGCTCGGCGGCGGCCCCGAGCTGATCCGCCAGGGCAGGCCGATCTTCCGACCGAACGAGGACTTCGGCACGTACCACCTGAACCGCCGCCACCCCCGCACCGCCGTCGGTCAGAAGTCCGACGGCCGGATCGTGATGCTCGTCGTCGACGGGCGGCGCCCGGGGTACTCGTCGGGCATGACGAACTTCGAGCTGGCGCAGACGATGATGCGGCTCGGCGTCGTGACTGCGTCCGCGCTCGACTCGGGCGGCTCGTCGACGATGGCGTTCGGCGGCCAGCTTCTCTCGCGCCCGTCCGACACCGGCGGTGAGCGATTGGTCTCGGAGGCGCTGCTCGTCATGTACTACGGCGTCCACGCGCCGGAGACGGAGCTGTCTTTCTCGCCGAACGGCGACGGCGCCGGCGACCGTCAGCGGCTCGAGTACAAGCTCGTGCGGGCTTCCACGGTCACCGCGACGCTGACGGGGCCCGACGGCGTGGCCCGCACCATCGACTCCGGCGAGCGCAGGCCGGGTCTCTACAAGTTCGCGTTCGCGGGCGGAAGGCGCACGAGCAGCACGAGACAGGCGGAGCCGGAAGGCCGCTACCGCTGGTCGATCACGGCGGTGGACTCCGAGGGCCGGCGCTCGACCGCCGAGCGGTCCTTCAGCCTGAACAACACGCTCGGCTTCATCTCCGTGCAGCCGACCCGGCTGACGGTCCGGAGAAAGCGGGGTGGGCGGCTCCTGATCGGCTTCAGGCTCACGCGGGCCGCTCGGGTCAACGTGATGATCACCTCGAAGACGGGGCAGCTCCTGCGCGTCGTCCGCAACTTCAACGCCCAGGCGGGCACGTTCTCCGTGCTCTGGAACGGCAAGTACCCGAACGGGAAGCCGGTCTTCTCCGGCACCTACGTCGCCAGGGTCGTAGCGACGAATCGCGTGGGCCGCGCCGAGCTCGCGCGCTCGTTCCGCGTCCGGCGCCGGTAACTTCTCCTCCGTGCCGGAGGCCTCGATCCTCAGCGCGATCACCGACGCGCTCACCGAGGTCATCGGCGACCACGGGATCTACGCGGTCTTCATCCTCATGTTCGTCGACGCTGTCCTTCCTGCGGCCAGCGAGCTCGTCATGGTCTACGCCGGCGCAGTCGCGGCCGGTGCGTTCGCTGGTCAGGACGTCGTCCTCTTCGGGGAGAAGATCGACTCGGGGTTCTGGGCCTACTTCGCGATGGCGATGGCCGGCGGCATCGGCTACATCCTCGGATCGGTCGCAGGCTGGGCGATCGGCGACTACGGCGGACGCCCGTTCCTGGAGAGGCACGGGCGCTGGGTCCACGTCACGCCGCACACGCTCCACCGAGCCGAGGCCTGGTTCGAGCGCTTCGGGGACTGGGCCGTCGCGATCGGGCGGGTCACGCCGGTCGTCCGCTCGTTCATCGCGATCCCGGCCGGCGTCTTCGAGATGCCGTTCGTCCGCTACCTCCTGCTCACGATCCCCGGCTCGCTCGCGTGGGCGTTCGCCTTCGCCGGGATCGGCTGGGCCTTCGGCTCGCAGTGGGAGGACTTCCACCACAGCTTCCGCTACGCCGAATACGTCGTCGCCGTCGCGATCCTCGCCGTCATCGGCCTCGGGATCTGGCGTCACAGGCGAGGGGCTAGGATTGACCGCCGTGCCGAAGATCCCGCTCGTTGACGTCGCGGCCCAGTACGGGCCGCTGGCGGAGGAGCTGCGAAGCCGCTTCGACGAGGTCCTCGAGGCGGGGCAGTTCATCCGCGGCCCGAACGTCCGAGCCTTCGAGGAGGAGGCGACCGCCTACCTCGGCGTGAAGCGGACGGTCGGCGTCGCGAACGGCACCGACGCGCTCGTGCTCGTCCTCGAGGCGATGGGGATCGGGCCGGGGGACGAGGTGATCTGCCCGGCGTTCACCTTCTACGCGACGGCGGAGTCGATCGCGCGACGCGGCGCGACGCCCGTCTTCGCGGACATCGACCCGGCGACGCTGAACCTCGATCCGGAGGACGTCTCGGCGCGGATCACGGACCGGACGAAGGCGATCATGCCCGTCCATCTGTTCGGGCGGCCGGCGTCCGTCGCGGAGCTGGCCCAGCTCGGCCTCCCGTTGATCGAGGACGCCGCGCAGGCGTTCGGCGCGCCGGGGATCGCGCAGACGGGCATCGCCTCGACCTTCAGCTTCTACCCGACGAAGAACCTCTTCTGCCTCGGCGACGGAGGGTTGGTCACCGCCAACGACGAAGACCTCGCCGAGAGAGTCCGCATGCTCGCTTTCCACGGCTCGCGCGACAAGACCACGTTCGACTTCGTCGGCTACAACTCGCGGCTCGACGAGCTGCAGGCTGCCTTCCTACGGGTCTTCCTCGAGCATCTGGACGCGTGGACGCGCGGCCGCCGCGAGGCCGCCGCCCGCTACGCGGAGCTGGGCCTGGGCGAGCTCGTGGACATCCCGGAGGACGAGCCCGGCCACGTCTACCACCTGTTCGTTTCCCGCTCGCCCGACCGCGACCGGATCCGCGAGGCACTGAACGCCGCCGAGATCGCGTCGGCCACCTACTACGTCACGCCGCTGCATCTCCAGCCGGCGCTGCGGTTCCTCGGCTACGAGCCTGGCTCGCTGCCGGAGACCGAGCGCGCCGCGACGGAGAACTTCTCCGTGCCGCTCTGGCCGGGCATCGCTCCGGAGATCCAGGAGCGCGTCGTCGAGACCGTCCGCTCGGCGGTCGGCGCACCCGTCACCTGATGTTCCCGGTCAACCGACACCGGCTGTGGCAACTCGCGGCCGACGCCGCGCTGATCGCAGTCGCCTGGTGGCTGGCCTTCCAGCTGCGGTTCGACTTCAACGTCCCGGCGAACTTCCAGGAGGGCTTCTGGACGACGGTGGTGATCGTCGTCGCGATCAAGCTCGCGGTCTTCATCGCCTTCGGCTTCTACAACCGCTGGTGGCGCTACGTGTCCACGAAGGACATGTGGCGGGCGGCGCTCGGCGTCGTTGTCGCCTCGGTCATCGCCGCCTACGCCATCTACTTCATGGATCCGTTCGAGCGCAGGCTGCCCCGAGGCGTCGCGCTCATGGACGGCGTGCTGCTCCTCGGTCTCGTCGCCGGCTCGCGCCTTCTCGCGCGGAGCATCTTCGAGCGCCCGTCGGCCTCGCGGCTCGTGGCGCGCGGCAAGGAGGTCATCGTCGTGGGCGCCGGCGACGCCGGCCAGCTGGTGATCCGCGAGATGCAGCGGTCGCGCCAGCTCGGCTACACGCCGATCGGGATCGTGGACGACGACCCGCGCAAGAAAAACCTCCGCGTTCACGGCGTCCGGGTGCTCGGGACGACGGACGAGCTCCCGCACGTGCTGCGGGACAATCGCCCGGACGAGCTCCTGATCGCCATCCCGTCCGCCTCGGGTGAGCAGCGCCAGAAGATCGTGGAGGTCGCCCGCCGCGAGGGCGTCCCGGTCAAGACGCTGCCCGGCCTCTACGAGCTGATCGCCGACGAGGACAACCTGGCAGCGCAGATCCGTCCCGTCCAGGTGGAGGACGTCCTCGGCCGGGAGCAGATAGAGGTCGACCTCGAGGCGATCTCCTCCTACCTCGAGGGCGAGACGGTGCTCGTCACCGGCGCGGGCGGGTCGATCGGCTCCGAGCTCTGCCGCCAGATCTCCCGCGCGGCGCCCTCGCGCCTGATCCTCGTCGACCAGGGCGAGACGCCGCTTTTCGAGATCGAGCGCGAGCTGGTGGACGAGCGCCAGTTCACCGCCAGCATCCCGGTGCTCGCGGACGTCTCCAACCGCCGGAAGATGCGTCAGGTCTTCGACCGCTACCGGCCCGGCGTCGTGTTCCACGCTGCGGCGTACAAGCACGTCCCGCTCATGGAGGCGAACCCGCTGGAATCGATCCGCAACAACGTGCTCGGCACGAAGGTCGTCGCCGATACCGCTGTCGAGTTCGGCGCGAAGCGTTTCGTCCTCGTCTCGACCGACAAGGCGCTGAACCCGAAGGCGGTCTACGGTCAGTGCAAGGCGCTCGCCGAGTGGATCGCCGAGGCCTACGGGTCGCGCACCGACGTCGCGACGCGGTTCATGGCCGTCCGGTTCGGCAACGTGCTCGGCTCAGCCGGCAGCGTGATCACGATCTTCAGGCGCCAGATCTCGAACGGCGGCCCGGTCACGATCACGCATCCGGAGATGACCCGCTACTTCATGACGATCCCGGAGGCGTCGTCGCTCGTCGTCCAGGCGGGCGCGATCGGAGGTCGCGGCGAGATCTTCGTCCTCGACATGGGCGACCCGGTCGGGATCCTCGACCTCGCCCGGGACATGATCCGCCTCTCCGGCCGCGAGCCCGACCGCGACATCCCGATCGAGTTCATCGGCGTGCGCGCCGGCGAGAAGCTCCACGAGGAGCTGTGGGGGCCGGACGAGGAGATCGCCGCGACGACGCACCCGAAGATCAGCCGTGCGCGGCGGGCGCCGATCGACGCCGGGTGGCTCGACGCGCAGCTGACGGAGCTCGAGAGCCTCGTCGACGACGGAGAGACCCTCGAGGCGGTCTCGCGTCTCTCCACGATGGTGCGCGCCCCGAAGCCTGCTGCAGCAACGGCCCGGACCTCCGCGAACGTCTGACTCGTAGAGGAGGCGTGCGCCTCCTCGCCGTCCTCGCCTGCAGCGCGCTCGCCGCGATCCAGCTGCCGGGCGCCGGCGCGAGCGGGCCGCGGGGCCCGACCACGTTCGCGGTCGGCCAGGGTGCCGTCTGGGTCGGCTTCGGCGACGGTCGGGTGGTGCGTGTGCCTGCCGCGATCCGTCCACAGCGGACGGTCGTTTCACCGAAGGCTTCTGCTTCGGGTTACGTCGGCGGCGTCGCGTCGGGTTTCGGCAGCGTCTGGATCGCCCGCCATGATTCGTCCGTTCTGCGTCTCGATGACAAGACCGGACGGCTGATCGCCGTCCTGGATCCGGGATGGGAGCCGAGCTACGTGGCCGCGGGGCTCGCCGCGGTCTGGGTCGTGGACAGCGGCCACAAGACGCTCTTCCGCGTCGATCCGATGACGAACCGCGTGACGGGACGCATGCGCATCCGAGGAACGCCGATGGGCCTAGCCGTCGGGGCCGGCGCCGTCTGGCTCGCCGCCGCTCCGGGCCCGATCACCGGTCTCCGTGGCCGTCGCGTCGTGTGGAAGGTTCATCCTGCGACGCTGACCGTTCGACGCCTTCTGCGCGCCGAGTGCAACGTCTCGCTGCACGCTGCCGACGTGAGGCTCTGGGTGCTCGACAACTGTGATGGTCATCTCCGCTCCATCGACACGCGGACCGGACGGTGGACGATCTCCGGTTTCACGCTCCCCCGAGCCTCGGCGGTGACATCCGCGTTCGGCGCAGTCTGGGTCGGGAATGGGTCGACGGTGGCGAGGGTCGGTGCCCGCGGCACCATGGTGGTCCTTCCGGTGAAGGGGCACGCGCTCGCAGCAAGCCGGCGGTGGCTCTGGGTGCTCGACATGGGCAACGGCATCACCGGCTGGCTTCGGCGGATCGACCCCGAGACGAACCGGCTCGTGGGCCATCGCATCCGCCTCTCAGCCGGGTAGCAGCAGGTCGAGCATCTCGGCGGGGTCGCGGCGGACACGGCCGGCCGCGTCTGAGTCCCGTTTGCCGATCTCGAGCGCGCGAGGGTCCGTGATCGGCACGAGTCGGCGCTGGCGGATGAGCTCCTCGTCGACGCCACCGAGCCGGCCGCCGAACGTCGTGTAGACGGGGACGCCGAGCGCGGCGGCCTCCCGGTTCATCGTCCCGCCGGCGGAGACGACCAGATCGGAGAGCCCGATCAGGCTCTGTGCATCGACCGCGCGCTCGGGGACGACGACCGCCGGCAGCTGGAGACTCCGGACGTACTCCCCCTGCTCCGCTGTTCGCGGCAGGACGACCACCTGGACGTCCTCCTGGTGCCCGAGGTGGTCGAGCACCTGCGGGAAGAGCGGGTTCGAGGTGCGGTGGTAGAGCGAGACGTCGGGCGGCGTCCGGACGACGATCAGCGTCCGTTCCGCGTCGAGGCCGAGCTGGTCGAGGACCGACCGGTCGGGCTCGAAGTCGGAGAGGTAGTACTCCTCCTTCAGGCCCGGGTACTGGCGCAGCTTCGGAGGCTTCACCCCGTACTTCTCGAGCCGCTCGGGCGGAATCGCGTCCGGCACGACGACATGCGTCGCCGCCCGGAGCCCGAGTTGATGCTGGAGCCACGCGAACTCGTAGTCGAAGGTCGTCGAGCTCGGGATGCCGAGCCTCCGCGCAGTGATCGTGAGCTCGTGGGAGCCGTGGGCCAGCGCGGCGTCGAAGTCCTGGCCCTTCGCCCAGCGGCGAAGCGCACCGAGCCGCGAGGTCAGCGCGCGCGCCTTCCCGAGTCGGGATCGTCCGCCGTGGCTCCCGAAGACCTCAGCCCCGATCCCATGGAGCTCGAGCAGCTGGAGCGTCTGCGCGTAGTCGCGCGCAGTGATCTCGACCTCGTCCCCGCGGTCACGCAGGAGCCGGATCAGCGGCCGGAACACGAGCACATGGGCCGGCGCCGTGATGTCGATCCAGACCCTCACAGGCGTTCCACGAGCCGGAACCGCTCGGCGAGGATCGGCGTGTCGGGCTCGATCGGCCGCTCGAAGAACCGTTCGTGCGCCACGCGCCACTCCTCGACGGACTCGAAGCCCTCACCCTCGTCCCGCGCGAACTGCTCGTCGATCTCCGACGCCGGGAGAACTTTCGACTCCGTGACCTCGACGACGCCGACGGGCCGGTCGTCGTAGTCGAGGAGGGCGAAGCGGGTGCCCGGCGGGACGGGCTTCTCACAGAGCTCGGGCAGGCCAGCCGTGGCGGTCTTCTCCCCGGCGAGGACGGCGTCCACGAGGCGGCGCCGCAGGTCGGTCCGCGCGTAGCCGAGTTCGAACGGCGGCAGCCCGCTCAAGCGACGGCTGCGGCGAATCGCTGCTCGCGGAGCGGGCCCGGTGTCCGTTCGACGTGGTGCTCGTGCCAGAGCGTGAACGCGAGCAGGCCCCAGAGCTGCCGCGAGAGGTCCTCCCGGCCGGAGACGTGGTCGTCGAGGAGCCGCTGCACGGGCTCCGGGCGGAAGTAGCCCTGCCGGCGAAGGGTGTCCGGTGCGAGCACGTCCCGCGCGAACGGCTCCAGCTCGCCGCGGAGCCAGGCTGCGGCGGGGATCGAGAACCCGCGCTTGCGCCCGTAGACGATCCGGCGCGGCAGGAGCGGCGCCGCGGCCTTCCGCAGCAGCCGCTTCTTCCCGAGCCCGCGGACCTTCAGGCGCGTCGGGAGCGCGAGCGCCAGGCCTGCGACGACCGGGTCGAGGTACGGCACGCGTGCCTCGAGCGAGTGCGCCATCGACGCCCGGTCTGTCTTCACGAGCAGGTCGTCCACGAGATAGGTGCCGAGGTCGACGTCCTGGAGCCGCGCGAGGAGGTCGGCGCCCTCGGTCTCCCCGAAGCGGGCCTGGAGCAGGTCGACCGGGTCGTGTGCCGTCTGCCGCCCGGTCAGCTCCGCGCGAAGCTCCGGCGAGAAGATCTCCTTCCACGCATGGTGCCGCTCGAGCGGCGGGAGGGACGCGCCGCCCACGAACCGCTTCGCCTTGTAGTCGAAGCTCGCCTTCCGGCTGGAGCTCGGCAAGCGCTCGACGAGCGGCCGTAGGGCCGGCGCGAGCCGGCCGACCCGGAGCGCGAGGAGATCGGCCGCGTACGTGTAGTAGCCGCCGAAGAGCTCGTCGCCGCCCTCGCCCGACAGCGCGACCTTGACGTGCTGCGCGGCCAGCTCCGAGACGAGATACGTCGGAAGCGCCGACGAGTCGGCAAACGGCTCGTCGAAGGTCTCGGCCAGACGTGGGAGGAGCAGCGCGGCGTCCGGCCGTAGCACGAGCTCCTCGTGGCGCGTCCCGTACATCGACGCCACGGATTGGGCGTCCTCGAGCTCGTCGAACGACCGCTCCTCGAAGCCGATCGAGAACGTGTGGACCGCCTCGCCGCTCTCCTGGGCGGCCAGCGCCGCGAGGAGCGCCGAGTCCACGCCGCCGGAGAGGAGCACTCCGACCGGGACGTCGGCGATCAGATGCGCGCGCACCGAGTCGCGAAGCCGCGCTCGGAGCTCCTCGGCGAGCTCGGAGGGGTCTTCGTCGCGCACCTCCGCCGCGGACACCGGCGCCGGCCGCGCGAACCGCATGACGCGGGTCCTCCCGTCCTCCCAGACGAGCAGATGCCCGGCCGGCAGCTTCCGCGTGCCGCTGAAGATGGAATACGGGGCCGGGACGGAGTTGAACGCCAGGAACGCCTCGAGCGCCTCGGGGTCGACCTCGCCGCGCGGGAGGGCGCGGAGCTCGGAGGCGAACGCGAGCTCGCCGACCTCGTCCCGGTAGTAGAGCGGCTTGATCCCGAACCGGTCTCGCGCGATCACGAGGCGCCGGCGCCGCGAGTCCCAGATCGCCACGGCGAACATCCCACGAAGCCGCTCCGCGAAGCCCTCGCCGTGCTCTTCGTACAGGTGGACGAGCGCCTCCGTGTCCGAGCGGGTCGCGAACCGGTGGCCTGCGGCCTCCAGCTCGGCGCGGAGCTCCTGGAAGTTGTAGATCTCGCCGTTCTGGACGACGTGGACGGTGCCGTCCTCATTCGCGATCGGCTGGTCGCCGCCGGCGAGGTCGATGATCGCCAGGCGCCGCGCCGCCAATCCGACCGGTCCGTCCAGCAGCTCCCCGTCGGAGTCGGGGCCGCGGTGGACGAGCGTCGCGCTCATCGCACGCAGGCGCCCGGGGTCGACCACGCCGCTCCGCGACGCGATTCCGGCTATCCCGCACACGGCGCCCTACTCTACGCGCGTGGGTCGGACCGCCCCGCGCAGCGACTGCCGCAGTACTCGCCAGCCGGTCGCGAAGAGCGTCCTGAGGTAGAGACCGACCGAGCGGTCGGCGATCCACTCCATGTCGTGCGCGAGCTTCTCGGCCATCGAGGTCTCGTAGCCCCGCCGCACCTGCGCGAACCCGGTGAGGCCGGGGCGCACGACGAGCCGCTGCCAGTACGCGGGCAGCTCCGCGGCGAGCTGCTCGAAGAAGATCGGCCGGATCGGCCGTGGCCCGACGAGGCTCATCTCACCGCGGAGGACGTTGAGGAGCTGCGGCAGCTCGTCCAGCTGCGTCGCCCGCAGCCAGCGGCCGACCGTCGTTCGCTCCTCCTTCGTCCGGAAGACGAGCTCCTCACCGAGGTATGGACCGAGCCGCTTCTCCGCGCCCGGGCGGAGCGTCCGGAACTTCAGCATCGTGTAGAACTCGCCGCCGCGCCCGACCCGGGTGCCGCGGTAGAGGACCGGCCGGCCGCTCGTCACGAGGATCGCGATCGCGATCAGCGCCATCGGGATCAGCGCGATCGCGAGGAAGACGAGCGACAGGATCACGTCGAGCACGCGGAGCACTGCGTCGATTCCGTCTCGTCGGGGGCTCTCGCGGGCCCGGCGGATGAAGCTCTCCGAGAGCGACGAGCTCCGCGGTTGCGTCTGCATCAGACGATGGTAATCCGCGTGCAAGAAGACCGAGGGCCGGCGTGTGCCGGCCCTCGGTGATCGTTCGCTTCTTGGCTAGGGACTAGCCGCGGGGCTTCTTGCCGTGCCCCTTCTTCTTGCCGTTGTCGTCACCACGGTGCTGGCCGTGGTCACCCGTGTTCGGGAGGCGGAAGAGCAGGAGCTGACCGCCCTCACGCTGGTACGTGAGCCGGTTGTTCCCCTCGACGCGCACCTCTTCCTGGATGGCGAGCGTCGGCGCCTGGATGTCGACGAGGAACGCGCCTTTGCCGAAGAACTTCGACGCGTCGATGATGCCGCTCGACTCCCAGGCTCCCGCGAGCCCCTTCGTCGTGCTTGCGTCCTTGTCGGTCGGACCCTCGTCCGCCGACTGGTTGACGCGGGCGACCACGAACGGTGCGCCGCCCTTCTTCAGGTCGTAGGCCCAGATCCGCGCGGTCGTGCCGGTTCCGAGCGGGTACTGGTTGTGGCTCCCAGGGTCCTCCTGGAAGAGCAGGAGGTCCTTCGTCGTCTCGACGTTGTCCGGCTGGTGGATCAGGTCGAGGGCGCCTGCGCCGGCCGCGCCTCGAGCGTCACCGTCGATCAGGATCGACAGGCTGAGGACCTTCTTCGGGTCGGTCCTGTCGAGCACCATCTTGAACATCCGGCCGTTCGGCCACGGGCCGATCGTGCCGGCAGGCCCGCGGCGGAGCCGGCCCGTGGCCGGATCCGGCAGCGCCCGGGGCTCGCCCGTGTCCGCGAAGTAGACGACGTTCCGCTTGTGGCGGTCGTAGGCCAGATCCTCGATGCGGATGAACTGGAAGACGTTGTTCGCGTTCGACCAGTTCTCGAGCGCCGTCTGGTCGCCCTTGGCGACCTCCAGCGGCACCCGGATGAACTCGCCCGAGACCGACTGCGAGCCGCTCAGATCGCCGTAGTCGTTGACGGCCGCGTTCGACGACTTGAACGCCCAGAGCGTGCCCTGGTCGTTCCAGACGGCGTCCGCGTTCGCGGCGAGGTACAGGTACAGCTGCGAGGACGGCGCGGTGAACGTGTCGTCACCGGAGAGCACGACCGGATGCCCGTAACGCTCGAGGGCCACGCTGTTCTCGTGGTTGTGCCGGCCCATGCCGTAGATCGCGCGCGACTGGCCGGTCCTCACGTCGTAGGCCACGACCACTCCGGCCTGTTCGGCGCCCGGGCCGGGCGGCCATGAGACGCCGGTGCGGTTGACCAGGTCGGTCGCTTCCTCGTTCGTGAAGATGAGGGGCCGCTCGAACCCGTGCTTCCGCGAGGCGAGGAAGTTGGAGCAGAAGCGGTGGAAGTTCTGCTCGCTCCTGATCACGTACTCACCGCTCAGGACTCCTGCGCCGTGACGGCTGAGCGACAGCTTGCTCAGCATCGCGTTCGTGAAGTCGTTGAAGCCGGTGCCCTGCGTGGTCGGCGTCGCCGGCGTGAACGGGAACGGCACCGTCGACGTCTCGTGGTTCACGTACGCCTCGACCTTCCAGCCTTTGCCCTTGCGAAGAGCGATCCCGTCGGGGATCGACTCGAACATGTAGGACGACCCGGGCAGCGTCTCGCCGACCGTGATCAGCGGTGTGACCTTCGCGCCGGGCACGGCTGGATCCAGCATGGCGGCCTGCGAGGTCTTGAACCCTGCGTGGTGAGGCTTGCCTTTGCCCTTGTGGGCGGCCGCCGGCATCGCGACGGTCGCAGTCGCGACGACCAGCGCGCCGAGCACGGCCAAACCGGCCGCTCGGCGACGTTTGTGCACAAATCTCGAGCTACGCATTTCTCCCCTTTCCCCGACCGAGAACGGCCGCAGTTGTTCCCTGGCGCGGCATTGTCCCAAACCTCCCCGCTTATGGGTTCGCCCGCATCTATCATGCGGGCTTATGGATACGCGCCAGCTCGCCGCCTTCTGCGCCGTCGTCGACCGCAAGAGCTTCTCCCAGGCTGCCGAGCAGCTCGGCGTCACACAGCCCGCTGTGAGCCTGCAGATCCGTTCGCTCGAGAAGCGGCTCGGCGAGAAGCTCCTCGACCGGTCCGGCCGGCGCGTCGAGCCGACGGAGGCCGGCCAGCGGCTCTACCGGAGTGCTCAGCGGATGCTCACGCTCGAGCAGCAGCTGCTGGAGGAGGTCTCGGGCGACGGCGACGAGCTCCGCGGGCGGCTCGAGATCGGCTGCTCGACCGGGCCGGGCGCCACGGTCCTCCCGCTGCTCCTGTGCGAGTTCCAGGCCGAGAACCCCGGCGTCGCGATCTCGCTGTCGGTGAACGACACGCTCCACGTGATCGACCTCGTGGCCGAGCGGCGCCTCGAGCTCGGTGTCGTGGGTGCCGCTCCGCGCCATCGTGCCGTGACGTTCGAGCCGTTCTTCCAAGACGAGGTCGTGCTCGCCGTCCCGCCGAAGCACCGGCTCGCCGGCAAGCGCGTGAAGCTGGACGACCTTCGCTCCGAGGCGCTGATCCTCATGCAGGAGGGCGCCGGTGTCCGACAGATGGTCGAGGACGAGCTACGGGCGGCCGGGCTCCGGCTTCGGGACCTCGACGTGAAGCTCGAGCTCGGCCTGCAGGAGTCGGTCAAGGCCGCGGTGGCGGCCGGCCACGGCGTCACGTTCATCTCGCGCTCGTCGATCGAGCCCGAGCTCGCGGCCCGAACGCTGGCGGCGGCGACCGTCGACGGCCTGGCGCCCACGCGTGAGATCTCGCTCGTCCGCTCGACGGGCCGGACACCGAGCCGGGTCGCTGAGGCCTTCGTGGAGTTCGCGCGCGAGCGGCTGGCGTGATCGTCCGCTGGGGGCTGGACGAGCTTCCCGGCGTGCTCCGGGAGGTCGGGATCGAGCGGCCATTTCTCGTGGCGAGCCCGCGCTGGAGCTCCCTCGACCTGCCCTCGGCGGCTCGTTGGGACGAGATCCCCTCGCACCGGATCGACGTGCCCGACGGGGTGGACGGGATCCTGGCCGTCGGAGGCGGCAGCGCGATCGACACGGCGAAGGCGGCGTCCGCGGCGAGCGGCCTGCCGATCGTCTCCGTGCCGACGACGTACTCCGGGTCCGAGTGGACGGCGTTCTACGGCGTGCGCGACCCGGACAAGCGGATGGTCGGCGGCGGGGGCGGCGCACACCTCGCTGCGATCGTCTACGACTCCGAGCTGACGCTCGAGCTGCCCCGCCCGGAGACCGCCGGGACCGCCCTCAACGCGCTCGCGCACGCGGCGGAGGCGCTGTACCACCCGGCGCGAAGCGCCGAGTCCGACCGCGCGGCCCACGAGGGGGCGGAGCTCATCAACGGCTCGCTGCCGGCTGTGCTGGAGAACGGACGCAATCCCGGCGCGCGCAAGACGCTCCTGATGGGCGCTGCACGGGCCGGCGAGGCGCTGGGTCGTTCCGGCCTCTGTCTCGGCCACGCGATGGCGCAGGCGCTCGGTGGCCGCTACGGGCTTCCGCACGGCGCGATGAACGCGCTGTGCCTGCCGCCGGCGCTCCGCTTCAACGAGCCGGTCGCGGCGGAAGCGATCACGGACTTCGGCAAGTCGCTCGGCACCGACCGCCCGGACGAGCGCGTGGAGGAGCTCGCGCGGCTCGGCGGCTTCAACCGCCTGCGCGACTTCGGCGTCCCGGAGGACGAGCTGGGCGACGTCGCCGACGCGGCGGCCGTCAGGGGAGGAGCGAAGGCGAACCCGCGGCCGGCGTCACCGCCGGAGATCGCCGACCTGTTCCGCTCGATCTACTAGCGAGGACAGGAGCCCTCGGCAGGCGTCCCGCCCGGGCCCTGGACGAACCAGCCCATGGTCTCGATGCAGTACCGGAACTGGTCGGCCCAGACGAGCGTCACGCCGTCGGGCGGCTGGCCGACGTAGGTGCCGGTCTCGCGATGGCTGAATTCGATCGCAGTGGCCGCGGCCTGGAGGACGGCGGCCGGGGCGGCCTCGGTCGTCTGAAGCTGATTGCGCGTGAACATCCAGCCGGTGATCGCGAGGCCGCAGAGAATGGAGGCAAGCGCAAGCGTCCGCAGCATGGGCTCTGTATCGGCTGCAACATGCTGAATAATGAGCGCTAATGAGTGGGATTAGCGCGCCGGTGGTAGGATCGCAGCGTGGGCGGCAAGCTCTCTTTCGACGTGCTCGTGATCGGATCGGGAGCCTCCGGGCTCGCCGCAGCCGTCTCTGCGGAGAAGGCCGGCGCGCGCGTGGCGCTGGCGACGAAGGGTGCGCTGCAGTCCTGTAACTCCGCCAAGGCGCAGGGCGGGATCCAGGCGGCGTTCGGAGACGACGACTCGCCCGAGATCCACGCGGAGGATGTCTGGAAGAGCTCCCACGAGACCGCCGACCGGCGGCTCGTCGAGATCCTGACGAGCGAAGCGCCGTCGGCGATCCACTGGCTCGAGGAGCTCGGCGTCGAGTTCACGCGCGAGAACGGCGGCTACCGCCTCGCGAAGTGCGGCGGCGCGACGAGGAAGCGCCTTCTCCAGGTCGGTGACCGGACTGGGCTCGCGATCACGATGGCGCTCAAGGACGCCTTCGAGGCGGGCTCGGGCACCGCCTTCCCGAAGTCGCCGCTCAGTGAGCTGAAGGCGACCGAGAACGGCTGGCTCGCGCGGTGCGGCGAGCACGAGATCGAGGCGGCAACCGTGATCCTCGCCGCCGGCGGCCGCTGCTTCCGCGAGGCGAAGGAGCGCGGAGAGCTCTCGACGAACCATCCCGGCGCGACGGGCGAGGTGACGCAGATCGCCCTCGACCTGGGTGTGGAGTCGCGCGACCTCGACGCGCTCCAGTACCACCCGAACGGCGGCGCCTGGCCGGAGACGATGCAGGGCTACTCGATCCCGGAGACGACCCGCGCCTACGGAGCCGTGCTGCTGAACGCCGACGGTGAGGAGTTCACCGACTCGCTGGGGCCTCGCGACGAAGTCTCGCAGGCGATCTTCGACGAAGTCTCGAAGGGCAAGGGCGTCGAGACCGAGGACGGCCGCCCCGCGGTCTACCTCGACACGACGCGCATCGCCGAGGCGGACGCCGAGGTGTCCCTGCCGTACATGCTCCGGCGGTACCGCGCCGGCGGGATCGACCCGCTGAGCGAGCCGATCCTCACGTACCCGGTGCTCCACTACCAGAACGGCGGGCTCGTGATCGACGAGCACGGCGGGACGACGATCGAAGGGGTCTACGCGGCCGGCGAGATCGCCGGCGGCACACACGGAAGGAACCGGATGATGGGCAACTCGCTTCTGGAATGCACGGTCTTCGGCCGGCGCGCCGGCAAGGCGGCGGCCGAGAAGGCGGCGGCATGAGCACGGTCGAGCTCGATCTCCAGCAGGCCGTCGAAGACGCCGCGGCGCACCTCTACGTCTGGGCGCTGAAGGACATCCCGCAGGACCTCCGCGACGCGCTCGCGGACGCGTCCGGCAAGGAGACGTCCGTCCCGGGCCAGCGCGTCCTCCAGACGATTCTCAAGAACGTCCAGGTCGCCGAGCGCGAGAACAACCTCGTCTGCCAGGACACGGGCATCGCGGTCTACTACTGCCGCGTCGGCGAGCACTTCCCGCTCCACCCGGCCCGGATCTACCAGGCGCTCTACGACGGAACGGTGCGTGCGACGCTCGACCACCCGCTGCGCTCGAACACCGTCCACACGCTCACACGCGAGAACACGGGGCCGAACGTCGGCTACCGCGTCCCGATCGTCCACTGGGACTTCGTCGCCGACTGGGACGGCCTCGACGTGAAGTGCGTCCCGAAGGGATCGGGCTCGGAGAACATGAGCTTCCTGAAGATGTGCGTCCCCGCCGACGGCGTGAAGGGGATCAAGCAGTTCGTCCTCGAGTCGATCGTCGGCGCCGGCGGCAAGCCGTGCCCACCCGGGATCGTCGGCGTCGGGATCGGAGGCTCCGCCGACTACGCGATGCACCTCGCGAAGGAGGCGATCGCGCGGCCGGTCGGTACCCGCAACCCGGACCCGGAGGTCGCGAAGCTCGAGGAGGAGCTCTTCGAGCTGCTGAACGAGACCGGGATCGGGCCGATGGGCCTCGGCGGTGACGTCACCGTCCTGCAGTGCCACATCGAGCACGCGGACACGCACATGACGCTGAATCCGGTCGCCGTGAACTACCAGTGCTGGGCGGCGCGGCGCGCCTCGGCGCACATCGCGGCCGACGGATCCACCGAGTTCGACAGGGAGGCCTGATGGCCGAGCACCGTCTGACATTCCCAACCACCGAAAAGGAGATCCGCAAGCTCCGCGCCGGCGACCTCGTGACCGTGGACGGCCACATCTTCGGGATCCGCGACCGGACGCAGATCCGGATCTTCGACCAGGGCGTGGAGCCGCCGGTCGAACTGAACGGCGCGTTCCTGCTCCACACGGCGCCGAACGTCCGCAAGCGCGACGACGGCGGCTACGACCCGCTCTGTATCGGAACGACGACGAGCGCCCGCATGGTGCGCTTCACGGAGCCGCTCGGCCGCGACCACGGCGTCCGAGCGATCTGCGGCAAGGGCGGCCTGCCCGACGACGCGATCGAGCCGATGCGTGAGCACGGGATGGTCTACTTCGCGATCGTCGGCGGGGCGGCGGCGCTCGAGACCACCCAGATCGAGGCGATCGAGGAGGTCTACTGGGAGGAGCTCATGCCCGAGTGCCTCTGGAAGTTCCGCGTCAAGGACTTCGGGCCGCTCTGGGTCGGGATCGACTCCCACGGCAACTCGATGTTCCACGACGTGAACGAGGCCGCGAACAAGCGTCTGGAGAAGATCCTTGCTGAGCTTTGACGCACCGGAAGCCGGGGTGACGCACGTCCTCGACAAGG
>Ga0081538_10000180_pt1 | contig 69017 bp, 71 predicted proteins | sample TabmetS5T2R1_FD_71022 | JGI IMG/M metagenome (GOLD analysis project Ga0081538, IMG submission 71022) | Tabebuia heterophylla rhizosphere microbial communities from the University of Puerto Rico - S5T2R1 | ecosystem: Host-associated > Plants > Roots > Rhizosphere ... | reverse complement strand
TCCCGGATGAGCTCGCCCCCCAGTTTGCCGACTCCGCCGACTTCTTCGGGGCGTTCGGATGGACCGTGGCCGTCCACGACTCGCTGGAGGCGGACGACCTGCTCGGCACCTACGCGCGCCTCGAGGAAGAGGCGGGCGGACGGGCGCTGCTGCTGACCGGCGACCGCGACATGTTCCAGTGCGCAAGCGAGCGGGTGAAGGTGCTGTACGTGCGCACGGGCTCGCGCGGCGCCGAGGAGATCGGCCCCGAGGAGGTGGAGGCCCGGTACGGCATCTCCCCGGAGCTCGTCCCCGACTTCATCGCCCTGCGCGGAGATCCCTCCGACGGGATACCCGGTGCGAAGGGTGTCGGCGAGAAGACTGCGACCGAGCTGCTGCGCGAGCACGGCTCGCTCGATGCCGTGCTCGACAACGCGATCGGGATCACCAAGCCGCGGCTTCGCACCGCGCTCGTCGAGGGCCGGGAGGACCTGCTGACGTTCCGCGAGATCGCAACCCTCCGCGACGCGAAGGTGAAGCGACCCCGGAACCGCAAGCTCGACCGCGCCGGGGCCGCCCGCGTCGCCCGCGATCGGGGAATGAACCGTCTCGCCGAGCGGCTCGAGGGCGAGTAAACCGGAGACCGCGTCGCCGGCGAACGCGAAGCCGAGCACGCGGCGCGTCTATTTGAGCTGATCGAGCGTGCAGCTGCGCGGGTCCTTGTCCTCGCGCCAGCGCTCGATCTTCGCCCCGTGGCGGATCCGGCCCGCGCTCACGTGGTCGAAGCTGACCTCGACGACGAGCTCGGGACGCAGGCTCACCCACTCGAGGTCGCGGTCGGCGCTCCACCGGCTCGGGTCGGCGGAACCGCGCTCGCCGGTCTCGTAGGGCTCGAGCTGCTTGAGCAGCTCGCGCTTCTCCTTCGCCTTGAAGCCCGACGTGTGCCCGATGATGTGGAGCTCCCCCTTCTTGTCGTAGAGGCCGAGAATCAGGGAACCGACGGTCCCCTCCTCCTTCCCCGGCCGCCACCCGGCGACCACGCAGTCGATCGTCCGCACGCGCTTCACCTTCACCATCCCCTTGCGCTCGCCGGGCTTGTAGCGCGCATCGAGCTGCTTCGCGATCACCCCCTCGCCACCCTGGAGCCACGGCTGAGCGTTCTTCGGAGACTCCGTCAGCGGGGTGAGCTCGACCGAGCCCTTCCCTTTCCCGATCATCTCCTCGAGCGCGGCGCGGCGCTCGCTGAACGGCTTCGCCATCATCTTGGACCGATCACGCGCCAGGAGGTCGAAGGCGCGAAACAGCGCCGGCGTCTGCTCGGCGAGCATCCGCACGCGCGACTCCGCGGGATGGAGGCGATTCTGGAGCGCGTCGAACACCTCACGGCCATCGTCGTCGAGGATCACCAGCTCGCCATCGAGGACGTAGCGGCCACTCGGGAGCTCGAGCTCGGGGAAGTAGCGGCGGAGCGGCCGCCCGTTGCGCGACTGGAGGAAGACCTCGTCGCCGTCGACGAACGCGAGCGCGCGGAATCCGTCGTACTTTGGCTCGTACGCCCATTCGTCGCCCTCCGGCAGGGTCGTGCGCGACAGCGCGAGCTGCGGCTTGACCGGGGGCTTGAGTGGAAACGCCAACTCACGCGATCCTAGACTGACCCGATGCCAAGCGCAGCGTTCGCGGCGGGCGAGACACCGCGCGAGTGCGACGTCGCCGTCGTCGGCGCCGGCATCGTCGGGCTGGCCACCGCCAGGGAGCTCGCCCTTCGCCATCCGGACGCGAGCGTCGCCGTGCTCGAGCGGGCGCCCGAGATCGCGTCGCACCAGAGCGGCCACTCCAGCGGCGTCATCCACGCCGGGATCTACTACCGCCCCGGGTCACTGAAGGCCGAGCTCTGCGTAGCGGGCGCCCGGGCCCTGTACGAGTACTGCGACGAGCGGGAGATCCGCGCCGAGCGCACGGGCAAGGTGATCGTCGCCACCGAGCCGGAAGAGCTTTCGCGCCTCGACGAGCTCGAGCGGCGCGGGAGCGCCAACGGGGTACCCGGCCTTCGCCGCATCGACTCCGACGAGCTGCGGGAGATCGAGCCACACGCGCGCGGGATCGCCGCCGTGCATTCACCAGTCACCGGCGTGGTCGACTTCGGGCTCGTCGCGCGCTCGCTCGCCGCAGATCTCGGCGCGGCGGGCGGAGTGATCGCGACTGGGTGCGGCGTGGGTGCGATCACAACCGGCGGTGGCCGGATTTCACTTGTCCACCAGCGTGGCGAGACGCGTGCCCGCGCTGCGGTGTTGTGTGCGGGCGGGTGGTCGGATCGCCTTGCGGTTGCGGCGGGAGCGTCGCCCGACCCTAGGATCGTCCCGTTCCGCGGCGCGTATCTGAGCCTACGCCTCGAGCGCCGCGAGCTCGTCCGAACGAGCATCTACCCCGTCCCCGACCCGGAGCTCCCATTCCTCGGCATGCACCTCACCCGCGGGCTCGACGGCGATGTCCAGCTCGGGCCGTCGGCGCTGCTGGTCGGCGCCCGAGACGCGTACAGGCTTCGGCGCGTGCGCCCCCGCGATCTCGCCGAGACGCTCGCGTGGCCGGGAACGTGGCGGCTCCTCGGGCGCCACTGGCGCACCGGGCTGGCCGAGCTGCGCCGCGCGATCAGCCGCCGCGCGTTCGTCGAGGCACTGCGCCGCTACGTGCCCGAGTTGCGCGCCGCCGACGTCGATCCTGGCCGCGTCGGCGTGCGGGCCCAGGCGCTCGGCCGCGACGGCGAGTTGATCGACGACTTCGTCGTCTCGCGGACCGAGCGCGCGCTGCACGTGCGCAACGCTCCCTCCCCGGCCGCCACCTCGGCGCTCGCGCTCGCGGCCCGGATCGCCGACATGGTGGAGCAGGACCCGGGCCTGAATTAGGGCAGCTTCGGCGGCTCGGGCTCGATGCCCTTCCCGCGGCCCGCGACGTCGACGGTGCGCTCGTACGAGGCGCGCAGCGCGCCCGCGTCGGCGTCCCCGGCCTCGAGCGCCGGGCCGACCGGGAGCACCGTGTAGTCCGGCTGCTGGACCCACGTCGGCACGTAGCGCACGCGCTCGACGCGCGCGCCGTCGCCGTCGACGACGAGGTCGAGCAGGCCGATGAGCCCGTCCTGGCTCGCGGCCGAGAGGCCCACGGCCGCGCCCTGGTTCGAGACCAGGTTGCCCTCGCTGAACACCACGTACTTGCGGTCGATGCGGTCGATCGACTGGACGACGTGCGGCCCCTGCCCGACGATCGCCGTGATCGAACGCGCGTCGACGAGCGGCTTCACGAACGCGCGCTGCTTCGAGCTCGGCTCGCCGACGAACTCCGGCGTCTGGTCGATTCCCCAGTGGACGTTCACGATCACCGCGTCGGCGCCCTTCTGCCGTGCCCGGCGGGCCGCGGCGACGATGACCTTTGGGTTCTCGGCCAGGTTGACCGACCACGGCTGCGGAAGCGGGACCCCGTTCGTGTCCGTGGTGTAGGAGAGGTATCCGACGCGGACTCCCTTGACCCCGAGGATCAGGGGCTTGCGGCTCGCCTTCTTTGACGCGTACGTGCCCGTGTGCTTGACAGAGGCGCGGTCGAGCGCATCGATCGTCTCGACGACCCCTTCCTGGCCGAGGTCGAGCGAGTGGTTTGCGGCGGTGCTGCATGCTTCCCATCCCGTCTCGGCGATCGCCTTGGCGAGAGCGGGCGGCGTGTTGAAGATCGGGAAGCCCTGCGGCGGCCCGGGCGTCATCGGCGTCTCGACGTGACACACCGCGACGTCGACGCCGTTCACGTAGGGCCTCACCTGCGTGAACATCGGCGTGAAGTCGTATTGCTTCCCGCCGCCAATCGCCAGCGCGCGCTCGAAGACCGGCGAGTGAATCAGCAGGTCGCCGCTCACCGAGACCGTGAGCCGCACCGGCCTTTCCTCTCGCTGGCGCGCGATCACTTCGTCGGGATCGCGGGGAGCGTCCGCGACGTTCGCGTCCTCGCCGTCCCAGAACGCGAGACCGATCACGACGAGCAGGACGAGAAGCACCGCGCCGGCGAGCAGTCGCCGCCGCTGGTAGGTGGCGGGGGTATCGCCGCGTCTCGGGCGACCCGGGGATGTCCCGGCCATCGGCTCATTCAAGCATTAGGCTCGGAGTGTTGATGGAGGCCGCGACCGCAGTGCGTCCGAAGGAAACCGCGGACTGCTCGTCGTTCTCCAAGGCGCTGTTCCTCGGCGAGATCCACGAGGGACTGGCGTTTCCGTGGCCCCAGCCCGATCCCGCCGAGCAGGACCGGATCCGCGCGCTGATCGCGTCGGTCCGCGAGCTCGGGGCCACGATCGACCCCGCCGAGTTCGAGGAGAAGCGATGGATCGGTGACAAGCTCGTGCGCGAGCTCGGCGAGCGCGGGCTGTGCGGCCTGTACGTGCCCGAGGAATACGGCGGCCAGGGGCTCTCCCAGACCGGCTACGCCCGCGTGTTCGAGGCCTTCACTCAGTTGGACGGCACGCTCTCCATCGTGATGGGCGTCCACCAGTCGATCGGCTTCAAGGGGATCGCGATGTTCGGCACCGACGAGCAGAAGCAGCGCTTCCTCCCGGATCTCGCCGCCGGGCGCAAGCTCGCGGGCTTCGCGCTCACGGAGCCGAGCGCGGGCTCGGACGCCTACAACATCGAGTCCCGCGCGGTGCTCGAAGCCGATGGGTCGTGGCGGCTGAACGGCGAGAAGCGCTTCATCGGCAACGGCGGCAAGGGATCGGTGTTCACGACATTCGCCCGCTGCGAGGTCGGCGGGAAGGACCGCCACATCGCGCTGATCGTCGAGAAGGGGATGAAGGGGTTCGTGGTCGGGGAGCGCTACGACACGATGGGTCTGCGCGGCAACGACCTTCGCCCCCTCTACTTCCGCGACGTCAAGGTCCCGGCCGAGAACGTTCTCGGGGAGCCCGGAGAGGGCTTCAGGATCGCGATGGAGATCCTCAACAACGGCCGGATCGGGCTCGGCACCGGGTCCGTGGGCGCCGCCAAGGGCCTGCTCGACCGGATCATCGACCACGTCAAGGAGCGCCACCAGTTCGGCGGCCCGCTCGCCGACCTCGAGCTCGTGCAGGACAAGGTCGGGTGGATGGTGTCCCACCTGTTCGGGCTCGAGTCGATGGCCTACCTCACGTGCGGGCTGGTCGACCGGGATGTCAGCGACTACTCGCTCGAGTCGGCGGTCTGCAAGGTGTCTGGGACGGAGTTCCTGTGGTACGCGGCCAACCGCGTGCTCCAGCTCAAGGGCGGCGAGGGCTACCTGCGCGACCGACCGTACGAGCGCGTCCTCCGCGACATCCGCATCTTCCCGATCTTCGAGGGCGCCAACGACGTCCTGCGCTCGTTCATCGCGCTGTCGGGAATGAGGCCGCTCGGCGAGCAGCTGTCCGGGCTCGCGGACCTCGACCTCGGCGACCCGATCGGGTCGCTCGGGGTGCTGATCGACTACGTCGGCGGCCGGATCCAGCGCGAGGTCCGCCCCGACAGGGTCACCCGCGCGCACCCCGAGCTCTCCGAGCGTGCAGACGCGGTCTCGGGTCAGGTCAAGCGGCTCCGCGACGTAAGCGAGTCGCTGCTGCGCCGCGACGGGCGGGAGATCGTCAGGCGCGGGTTCCAGCACAAGCGGATCGCCGACGCCCTAGCCGACATCTACGGGCAGGTCGCGGTGCTGTCGCGGGTGAGCTCGATCTTCGAGGAGCAAGGCGTCGAGCCGTCGGGCCAGGAGCGCTACATCGCCGAGACGTTCTGCGCGCGGGCCGCCGACCGCGTACACGGCCGCTTCGACCAGATCGAGGACAACGACGACGAGCGGATGTCGGCGATCGCCAAGCTCGCGTACAAGCGGGGGGAGTACGGCTACGCGTTGTTCGAGGATTGATCCTCGAGCGGGGGCTCTTCGATCGACATCTCCGTCACGGTGCGCTCCAGCAGGTCGCGAAGCCGGTCGCGCTCGTCGGCGCTGAGTCCCGCGAACAGTTGATCCTCGAGTTGGTCGAGCGGCTCGTCGCAGACCGGGATGCGCGCGGAGCCCTCCGGCGTGATCTCGACGATGTGCCGCCGCCGGTCCGCGGGGTCGCGCCGGCGCACCAGCAGCCCGTCGTCCTCGAGCGCGTTGAGGAACGCCACCAGGTTGCTCGGATCGATGTGCAGCCGCTCGCCCAGCGCCTGCTGGCTCAGCGGGCCGAAGTTGCGCAGCTCCATCAGGACCGCCGCGTGCGGCCGCTTCAACCCGGTGACCGCGAGGTAGTCGTCAAGCTGCCGCGCCGCAATCCGACCGAGGCGGGCGAGAAGAAACACCGGACGGTCGAGGACGTCGCGCTTCGCTTCCAAAGGCTGTGTCTTCGTCGGGCTCACGATCTAAAGCATACTACATATAATTGATGAGGGTAAATCGTCGGTAACCACCTATTAACAATTTCGGCGGGCCCGGAGCGTCGAGCCGGGTTCACGGGCGCACCGCATCTGGCGCGGCCGACGGCGAGCGGAGGATCGGCAGCGGGGCAATCCGGGCGAGGCGAGCGGGAAGCAGGCGGGCGCTGGCCACCATCGCGACGGTGAACAGACCGAACTCGTAGCCGAGCACAGTTCCGACGACGACATCGAGGGGGAAGTGGGAGCCGAACAGGACGCGCGAGAATCCGACCGCGGCGACGTACGCTACGAGTGGGCCACGGAGCCATGGCGCAATCGCGCCGGCCACCGTCGCGAGCGCGGCCGTGACGATCATGTGTCCCGAGGGATACGAGGCCAGGTGCGACCAGGTCCGGGATTCCGACAGCAGTACGTCTGAACCGAGGACCTCCTCGGGACGGGCGCGTTCGATGAAAACCTTCACGAGCTCGAGCGCGACGCCGGCGACGTACCCCGCGAGAAGCACGGCGATCGCGGCGCCCACGATGTAGCGGAGCCTTCGGAGGACGACGGCGCTCGCGAGCACGGCAAGGGCGAACAGCACAGCGTAGTTTCGCGCGTGTGGATCGAGCACTTGGTACAGCCATTCCGGGCCATCGCCGAGGCCATTGATCGCGCGGAAGAGGGCGTGGTCGATCGGCTGGATCACCGGGAGCACGAACCCGATCGCGATCGACGCGGCCACCAGCACGCCGAGCCACGGCGCCCAATCGCGCGGCACCGCAAACCGCCCGTGCGGAGCGACGTCCGTCTCCTCGGCGGGCTCGGGTCGGAACAGAAGCGCGCGCAGCACCGCGATCGAGTCGGCGAAGGGACGGAAATGGCTGGGCTCGCCGTCGTAGATCGTCGGGACCTCGACCGAGCCGACCCGGTGCCCCTCCACCAGCAGCGCGCGCAGGTGACGGCTCTCGGCATCGTAGCCCCCGTCGGGAAGCGGCACGCGGCGGAGAGCGTCGGTGCGCAACAGGCGCATGCCATTCTGCGTGTCGGGGATCCAGGAGCCCGTAGCGGCGAGCAGCGCGAGGCTCGCCGCGCGGTTGCCGGCGCGCCGCAAGATCGGCATCCCCGCCCGGTCTCGGCGCCACCCGATCACGGCATCTGTGGTGTCCGCCGCCGCGATCAGCGCCGGGATCCGCTCGGGGTCGTGCTGTCCATCGGAGTCGAGTACCACGATTGCGTCCGGCCACCGCCCCTCGTCGAGCAGATGCCGCACCCCGGCGGCGACCGCCGTGCCCTTTCCTCCGTTGTCGCGGAGCGTCAATATGCGCACGCGCTCGTCCGCGGCGAGGGGAGCGAGCGATCGAGCGATCTGCGGCGGTGCGCCGTCATCGACCAGCACGACCTCGTCGACGTGGCGGAGCGTCGCCCGCGCGACCTCTGCGGCACGTGGTGAGGCGAACACCGGGATCACTGCGGCGAGCGACGAGGGACGCATCCGTGGAAGGAGCTCGGCGGTGCGGCGACGTTGAGCTATTGCCAGCGGCACGATCGCGACGAGCGCGGTGCCGCCGAGCAGCAGGACGCTCCGGTACGTGCCCGAGACCTCGATGGCGAACCCCGCGAGCGGCAGCGCGGCCGCGGACGCGACACCACGCCCGGCAAAGAACACGCCGCTGTACCCGCCCGCCTCGCCCTCCGGGACGAATCGCGCGAAGTACGGGAAGCCGAGCGAGGTCACTACCCCGGCGCCGAGCGCCGCCGGTGCGAGCAGAGCGGCCACGGGCGCGAGACTAGTCGTCATCCCCGCGCCGAGCAATCCCGCGCCGAGCAGAGCGGCGCCCGCCAGGAGCGTCCGGTGCACCCGCTCCGGTCGAGTGCGGGCGGCGAGCGCCATGCCTCCCGCGATGAAGATCCCGAACGCGAGCGGCAGGATGCCGGCGACTCCGAGCTCGAGGTCAAGCTCCTCGAGGGCGTAGAGAACGAAGAACGCCGGCAGCGCGGCGTAGGCGAACACCCACAGCGTCTGAGCGAGGAGCACCTCGCGTGCTCCGGGCATGCGGAGAGCGCCGAGGAGGGAGCGGCGGACTCCTCCGCGCGGCCGTGGACGCTCGGCGGAGCCCAAACCTAGGCGGCGGGTCACGATCAGCGTGGGCAGCGCGGATGCGCCGAGGACAATGGCCGCGAGCGCGAACGCGACTCCCGGCGCCGGCTCGATCAGCGCGCCGCCGATTCCGACCGCGGCGCCGGCGCCCAGTGCAGCGCCGATCTCCTGGGCGCTGGTTGCGGCGGGGCGTCGTGCGTCGGTGAGGTCGTCGGCGACCACCGCGCGGTGGGCCGTCGTGAGCGCGTTCAACCCGATGTAGGCGACTGCCGCGGCGAGCCCGAGCGCGATGTATGAGGTGCCGTTGCCGAGCCCGATGGCGACAAGGCCGCCGGCCGCCAGGCCCGCGCCGCCGATCATGAACGGGAGCCGGCGGCCGAGCCCCGTCGCCTCGCGCCGATCGGACCACAACCCGACGGCGAGCGGCACGGCGAAGCCGGAGACCGCGTTTACCGACATCACCGCTCCAATCAGGGCCGGGGCGTCGTCGATGCTATCGAGCAGGACCGGGAGGTAGCTCGTCGTCAGCGCGCGGGCGGTGCCGGCGCCGACGGCGACCAGCGAGAACGCGAACAGCAGCCGCGGGGCCGCCAGCCGAACGCGGTCGCCGCTGGAAGTCATTTCCGTGCCCCCGGGGGATCGGGAGCGGCGACGCGCAGACGGCCTGGTTCGACGCCCACGGTCGCCGTCGTGGTCCCGAGCGGCACCGCGTCGGCAACCAGGGGAAGTGGCTCGTTCAGCTCGGCGTGCCGGGTCGTGATCCGGTGGACGCCGGGATGCTCGAGATGGTGGCCACGGTAGCTCGCCGCGAGCAGTCGCAGCAACTCGCCGCGCCTGGTGGCCTCGACGAGGATCGCCTCGAACCGGCCGTCGGACGGGTCGGCGCCGGGATCGACCTCGAACCCGAAGCCGAAGTAGGGCAGGTTCGAGAAGAAGAGCTGCGCGCCGGTGCGCGAGGCGAGCTCGGCGTGGTCGAACCGGGTGTGCACCCGGTAGGGCGCGAAGTCGCGGAACGCGTCGATGAGAGCGCGCAATCCCTCTCGCAGGTCCGCCGAGTTCTCCGCGTTGTATCCCGACCTCGCCTCGGCCTGGAAGCCGGCGCTGACGGCCTCGACCGCGTACAGCGATTCCGTCGGCGTGTCCACGCGCAGGGCATCGAGGGGGCGGGCGGGAGCGTGGGCTGCGACAGCAAGCGCGCCGACGCGATCCGTCGGGATCCCCAGCGCGCGCGCCACGTTGTTCGCGCGCCCCTGGGGTATCAGCGCGAGGTCGGGCAGCCGCCCGATGCGGGCGTTGGCGGCGGCGTGCAGGGAGCCGTCACCGCCGACGAGCACCAGCCGGCGCCGCGTCGCGACCGCGCTGCGAAGCGCCTCGAACAGATCGTCCTCGCTCGACGTGACGACGGCGTCCGCGGGCGACTCGATCTCTTCGAGGATCGCGACCAGCTCGGCAGCCGTCCGGCGAGGATCTTCGACCCCGCTCGCGCGGCCATTCACGGCGAGGAGAAGGCGGGTAGGGTTGCTAGCGTCGTTGTGGTGATCTTGAACTCGCTCGTCGAGCTCGACGAGCTCCTTATCGAGGCCGCGCCCGCCTTCGAGCACCCCGTGCTCACGGCGGTGTTCGTTGCGCTGTCCGCGTGGTGGGTGAAGGGACCGCTGCTCGTCGCGCTCGGCCTCGGGTGCGATCTGTGGCGCCGCCGAGTGCCGGTGGCCTTTCTCGCCGCGGGAGCCGCGACCCTGACGGCGTCGCTCGTCGTGAATCCGCTCAAGGAGCTGTTCGGCCGCACTCGACCTCCGGCCGCCGAGCCCGAGCTCGGATCCGTGGTCCCAATCCCGGACAACGCCTCGTTCCCGTCCGGGCACAGCGCGACCGCGTTCGCGGCCGCGACCGCGATCGCCATTCTCAGCCCTCGAATGCGGCCCTTCGCGCTCGCCCTCGCCGCCGCGATTGCTCTGTCGCGCGTCTACCTGCGCGTGCACTTCCCGGCCGACGTCGTCGCCGGAGCGCTGCTCGGCGCGGGCATCGGCGCCCTCGCCGCGTGGATCGCGCTGAAGCTGATCCGCCCGGCCCCAGTCCGGGCGGCGTGATCGACTGACGAGCAGGAACGCGCTAGCGACCAGGAGGCCGCCCGCGGCGATCGCGTTTCGGGCGATCGCAGACTTCGACGGGGACCGGTCCCGAGTTCCGTGACTGGACGCAAGCATCCGGTCCCCCCATGCGCCTCAAGCCCCGCCCCGGGTAGCGCCGTCGTCGATGGCTGAAGCGAAGGGGCTGGGGTGCGTTACAAGTATCTTGCTGACGATTGACTGCATCGGTGCGTTTATCGTAGCAAATGATTTGTATCTGTCAATCTTCCACTGTGATCAAGGAAGTGTGAGGATGGTCACGGATGCGCCCTCGCTCTTAACGACGAACGAGAGGCTCCAAAGCGAGCTCGGCGGTTTCCGTCCGGCTAGCTCGAGAACACCCGGTAGGTCACGAGGCCCTTCGCGACCGGTGAGCCGTCGCCGTCGGTGACGTCGACCTCGAGGAACGAGATCGCCCTTCCGCGGCGCATCACCCGAGCGCGGGCGCGCAGGTCGGACCCCCGCGCCGCCGCCAGGAGGCTGACCGAGATGTCGACGGTCGTGCCTCCGGCGAGCGTGTCGCCCTCGGCGGCCGAGACCGCCGCCGCGGCGGCCGCGGCGTCGATCAGCGAGCTGATCGCACCCCCGTGGACGACGTCTCCCATCGTCGCCAGCTTGTCGTCGTAGGGGAGGCACAGCTCGGCCTCCCCCTCGCGCAGCGACTCGAGCCTGATGCCGAGATGCGAAGCGAACGGCGAGTTCTCGAGCCAGCCGCGAACAAGCGCGACGGGCTCCGCAGCTGTGCCGTCCTCGCCCACGCCACTTAGTCCGCCACGGCGGCGGGCTCGCGCACGAACCCCGCGATCAGCTCGGACAGGCGCTCCGGGTTGTCCTCCATCGAGAACGTCCGCGCATCCTCCACGAGCTCGAACCGGGCCTTCGGCAGGTCGGCGGCCAGCCGCCGGCCGTCCGACTGCGGGAACACCTTGTCCTCGGCCGACCAAGCAATCAGCGCCGGGCGGTCGAACTCGCCCAGCCGGTCCGCGGCGGCGACGGTCTGCGACGGGTCCGACCCGCGGATGAACCCGCGGGCGTCGCGGCGGATCGCGGCGTCCGTGATCGATGGGTAGAGGTAGGAATCCTCGGCGCGGCGGTCGATCGGGCGCTTCGTGAGCCACCCGAATGCGATTGGCGTTCGGCGCGCCAGTCCGAAGCGCATCGGCTGGAGCAGTGCCCACATCAGCCCCGGCACTGCCGCCGCCGGCTTGAAGTAGGCGAACAGCTTCGGCGGGAAGTTCTCCCGGTAGTCGCACGAGGTCAGCGCGAGCCGCCCTACGCGCTCGGGCCGGGTCGTGACGACGATCTGGGAGATCGCGCCGCCGGAGTCGTTCCCAACCAGCGTCACCTGGTCGAGTTCGAGCGCGTCGAGGGCATCGGCGACCAGTCTCGCCGCGGCCGGCGCTCCGGCGGAGGCGCCCTCCGGCAGCGCGAGCTCGTGCGACCCGAGCGGCATGTCGAGCGCCACGCAGTGGAAGTCGGGCGCGAGACGCGGAACTACCTTGCGCCACAGGTTCGCGTTCACGAGCAGGCCGTGCACGAACACGATCGGCGACCCCGAGCCGGACTCGAAGGTCCGGAGCGGACCGCCGGGAAGGTCGAGATCACGCGATTCTCCGAGGGCGGGGTCGCGCCAGAGGGTGTTCGATTCCTTCATCGTCCGCGCTCCTTTGTTACATGCAACCTGTATGGGACTGCGCGCAGCGTAACATACAGTCTGTATGTGTGCGAGGAGCAGGTCCGTGAGCCGCCAGGCCGAGCGGTCGGACGCGACGCGCGCGAGGCTCGTCAGCGCGGCGCGCGCGCTGTTCGCCAAGCGCGGGTATGCGTCCGTCGGAACGGAGGAGATCGTGCGCCACGCCAAGTTGACCCGCGGTGCCCTGTACCACCATTTCGACGACAAGCGGGACCTCTTCCGCGCGGTCCACGAGCAGATCGAGGGCGAGCTCACTGACGCGATCGCGGCCGAGCTAGCGGGCGCCGGGACGGACGACCCGATCGAGGCGCTGAGGACCGCGGTGCGGACATTCCTCGACGCGTGCACCGAACCGGCGATCGCACGGATCACCCTCCTGGAGGCTCCCTCCGTGTTGGGATGGGAGAAGTGGCGAACGATCGACGAGAAGTACGGCCTCGGCCTGACGATCGCGGGCCTGGAGATGGGCATGGACGCCGGCCGGCTGCAACGCCAGCCGGTGCGCCCGCTCGCGCACCTGCTGCTCGCGGCGCTACGGGAGGCCGGAATGGTGATCGCCAATGCTGGCGACCCGAAGGCAGCGCGCGCCGAGGTCGAGCCTGCGGTCCTGTCGCTGCTCGCCGGCCTGGAGCGGCCGGGTTCATGAGGAGAGGCCCGCGGGCGCGGGCCTCTCGGGGACCAACGGAAGCATTGCGCCTTACCCGCCGGCGGCCTCGGCGCTGCGCAGACCGGTGCGGGCGAAGACGAACAGCACGGCGGCCAGCGCCGTAGCGGCCGTGAAGGCGAGTGCGAGGTGGAAGGGGTCGCCCGCCATCAGGCTGCGGCCCGCCTCGATGATCGCGGTCATCGGGTTGAACTCGGAGACGGTCTCGATCCACCCGCCGAGCAGGTCGCGCGGCACGTAGATCGGCGCGGTCATCAGGATCATGAACACGGGGATCTGCATCGCGGGCGCGGCTTGCAGCGTCCGCAGCCGCGTCATCACGCCCGCGGCGAAGAGAAAGAAGGCGACGTTGATGATCAACGCGAGCCCGATTAGCCCTGACAACTCGACGCCGTTCCCCGCCACCTCGAGCCCAGTGAGGAGCGCGATCGCGAACACCATCGCCCACACGAGGGCCGCTCGGATCACCGCCGCAACCCCGAAGCCGGCGATCACCGCCGAGCGGTCCTGCGCGGCGAGGAAGAGGCGCCGCGTGAACCCGGAGTCGAAGTCGGCGCCGATTGCAAACCCGATGAACACACCGCCGAAGGCGGCCGACTGTAGCAACACGAAGACGAACTGAAACGCGTTGTAGTCGTAGTAGTCGAACCCGGGAAGGTCTCCGACCGTCGACAGACCGCCCGCGAACGCCATGTAGAAGAACAGCGGGAAGATCAGCGCCGGCAGGAACAGGGCCGGGCTGCGCACCGCGGAGTGGAGGTTCCGCCACGCGACCGTGCGCACCACCGAGAGGTAACGGCCGCGCCGGCTCACGTTCGCACCAGCCTCTCCCGCAGGGCGATCGTCGAGGCCGCCAGGCCGAGCGTGAAGATCGCGATCGCGATCGCGAAGGCGAGCGCCAGCGCCTCGGCGTCCCAGCCCGTGATGATCAGGCTGCGCAGCCCCTCGATCAGGTAGCTGACCGGGTTGATCGTGGCCACGGTCTGGAACCAGTCCTGGGCGATCAGGTCGCGCGGCAGCGCCGCCGAACTGAGGAAGAGCAGGATGAACATCACGGGGAACAGCCCCTGGACCGCCTCGCCCGAGCCGGTTCGCAGGCCGGCGAACAGCCCGATCGTGCCGAACGCGGCAGCAATCGCGAGCGTGAGCACGAAGATAACCAGCGCCCCCACCACTCCGGACTCGATCGCCGCGCCGGCGGCGAGGCCGGCGGCCAGGAAGGCGACCGCCTGGATCGTCCCGATCAGCAGCACCCCGGTGAGCTGGCCTGCGAGCAGCGACGGGCCCCGCATCGGGGTCAGCGAGAGTCGGTTGAAGAAGCCGCTCCCGATGTCCTCGGCGATGTTGGTGCCGGCCGTGTTGGTGGCGAAGATCGCGCCCTGCATGAACGGGAAGGCGAGCGCGAAGGCGAGGTAGGAATCGGCCGGAAAGCCCGGGATGCTCGTCGCGGCGTCGAGCCCGGAGGCGTTGATCGCGAGCAGAAAGAGCGGGAAGACAAGCGGCGGCACGATGATGATCGGCTGGCGCGCGGTGCGTAACAGCGAGCGCCACGCCAGATACTTCGTCTGGGTGGGCAGCAGGGCTTTGGCCGTCGACCCTGACATCGAGGACCTACGCAGGCACGGCCTCGCGAACCGGCTCGCTGGTGTCCTGTTCACCGGCTCCCTCCAGCGAACGACCGGTCTTGGCCAGGAACACGTCGTCCAGGCTGGGAGCGTGGAGCTTGAGGTCGGCGACCTTGATCCGCTCTCCGTCGAGACCGCGGACCACTTCGGCGAGCTCCTCGGTGCCGTCCGCCAGCCTCACGGCGGCAGCGCCGCGCGCCGCGGGCAGCGGGTCGCCGAACCGCGCCAGCACGGCCTCCAGGCGCTCGATCTCCGCTGCGTCCGCCGGGACAGCCTCCACGCTCGGACGGCCGATCGCGGCCTTGAGCTGGGCCGGGGTGCCCTCCGCCACGAGCTTGCCCCGATCGATGATCCCGACCCGGTCTGCGAGCGCGTCGGCCTCCTCGAGGTACTGGGTGGTCAAGAATACGGTCACGCCCTCGTCGCGCGAGAGGCGCGCGACCTCGTCCCACAGCGCCTGCCGGCTCTGGATGTCGAGCCCCGTGGTCGGCTCGTCCAGGAACAGGATCGTGGGCCGATGGACGAGCGCCAGCGCGAGGTCGAGGCGGCGCTTCATCCCGCCCGAGTACGCGCCGACCCGTCGATCGGCGGCGTCGGCGAGGCCGACGCGCTCGAGCAACGCGTCGCCCGACCGTTGGCCCTCCTCGCGGCCGATCCCGTGCATCCCCGCCTGAAGGCGCATGTGCTCGCGCCCCGTCAGCAGCTGGTCGAGCGCCGCCTCCTGGAGCGCGACTCCGATCTCGTCCCGCACGGCCGCGCCCTCGCGGATGATGTCGTGCCCCGCCACCCGCGCCGAGCCCGCGGTGGGGGGCAGGAGCGTGGTCAGCATGTGGACCGTGGTCGACTTGCCGGCGCCGTTGGGGCCCAGGAAGCCGTAGATCTCGCCCCGCGGGACGCTCAGCTCGATCCCGTCAACGGCACGCGGGCCCTTCTTGAACTCTCGCACGAGGCCTTCGACCTCGATGCCGTTGCCTGTCGAGTCGCCGTTGGAGCGGTCGCCGTTCTGGAGCGCGAAGCGATCTGTCGTTGCCATGGAGCCTCCGTCGTGCCTCTCTGATCCGGTTGAGGTAGTCGATCTCAGATGCCATAGATAGTTGAGCTACTCAACTGTCGACACCGTAGAGTATCATCGTTCTCCAATGAACGCGCCCTCATTCGCGCAAGCCACGAAGGACGTCGGGGAGACCTCGCAGCGACGACCGCTGTCCGAGGCACTCGACATCGCCGAGTACGCGTCGGGCACCGCGGGCGAGGCGTGGGCCCTGCTCGCCCGGGTTTTGTTCCTGCACGGCAAGCCTCGGATGTCGGCGATCGCAGGGGAGCTCGGGCTGCACCCCGGACAGGCGATCGTCGTCCGCCTGCTGGACGAGCCGCGTCCGATGGGTGAGCTGGCCGACGCGATGCACTGCGACAACTCGAACATCACGGGGATCGTCGATCGGCTCGAGGAGCGCGGGCTCGTCCAGCGGGGGTCCGCCGACTACGACCGCCGCGTGAAGCTGATCGCGCTGACCCCCGACGGACGGCACCTCCGCGAGGCGCTCAATAGGCGCTTCGCCGAGCCGCCCGAGGCGTTGACGAGGCTCTCGGCCGAGGACCAGCGGACGCTGCGGGACATCCTGAGGCGCGCGGTCGCGGAGCCCGAAGCCGGACCTTAAGAGAACGCGCCGGCCGGTCTCCTCGCGAGCTAGGCGCTCAGTTCAACCGCTCGACGATCATCGCTTCGCCCTGCCCGCCGGCGACGCACATCGTCTCGAGGCCGACCGCGTGGTCGTCGGTCTCCATCGCGTTGAGCAGCGTCGCCATGATCCTCGCCCCCGTCATCCCGAACGGATGACCGAGCGCGATCGCGCCACCGTGCGTGTTGAGCTTGTCGAGCGGGATGTCGCACTCGTCCATGATCGGGATCACCTGCGCGGCGAAGGCCTCGTTCAGCTCCACGACGTCCACGTCGTCGATCTTCATCTCCGCGCGATCGAGCACCTTGTTGATCGCGCCGATCGGACCGATCCCCATGTACTCCGGCGCCACGCCGTGCGTGGCCGCGGTCACGATCCGGGCGCGGGGCTTGAGCCCGAGCTCGCTGGCCCGCTCGGCCGACATCACGAGCGCCGCCGCGGCACCGTCGTTGAGTGGGCAGGAGTTCCCGGCGGTCACCTTCCCGCCCTCCTTGAACGCGGGCTCGAGCTGTGACAGCTTCTCGAGCGTGGAGCTGGCGCGCGGGCCGTCGTCCTTGGCCACCTCCGATCCGTCGGGCAGACTCACGGGAACGATCTCGCGGTCAAAGAAGCCCGACTCCTGCGACGCGACGGCGAGCTCCTGCGAGCGCTGCGCGTACTTGTCCATGTCCGCGCGGCTGACCTCGTAGCGGTCGGCGACGTTTTCGGCGGTGAGCCCCATCGTGATGTATGCGTCGGGCTGGCCGTCCTTGCCTTGGAGGTTCTCGTTCTGGTCTGCCTCGCCGGCCGGCTCGGTGCGCTCGTTGTAGCGGCTCACCCACTCGACCCCCGCGGCGATGTAGGTGTCGCCCTGGCCGGTGGCGACCGAGTTCGCCGCCTGGCGGATCGACTCAAGGCTCGAGGCGCAGTAGCGTGAGATCGTCACCCCGTTCACGGTCTCGGGAAGCTTCTCGGAGAGCAGGACCATGATCCGCCCGATGTTGAAAGCCTGCAGCCCCTGGGGCATCCCGCACCCGCACATCAGCTCCTCGACGTCCTCGGGCCGAACGTCCGGGTTTCGCTCCAGCAGCTGGTCGACGATGAAGGCGCCGGTCTCGTCGGGGCGGAGCCCGGCAAGCGAGCCTTTGAACGCGCGGCCTATCGGGGTGCGCACGACGTCGACGATGACTGCTTCGGGCATTGCGTCCTCCTGGGTCGGTTCCCGCTGCGGGCCCGAATGCTACGGACGACGACTACCCTCTGCGCCATGGAGGCCGACACCTCCGCCGATCCCCAGGTCTCACTCCCGCCGCGGCAGGTCGCCGAAATGCTCGATCGCGGCGAGGCGGCGGTGATCGACGTCCGCGAGGACTCCGAGTGGGAGGCCGGCCACGCCCCGGGCGCCCGTCACATCGAGTTGGACCAGCTCTCAGGTCGCGGCGAGGAGATCGAGAAGGACCGGCCGGTCGTGTTCCAGTGTCGCGGCGGCTCGCGCTCCGAGATGGTCGCAGCCGCGTTCCGCGAGTCGGGCTGGGATGCGCACAACATGGAGGGGGGGCTGCGCGCGTGGGAGGAGCAGGGCCTGCCGCTCGAGCCCGAGCGCGGGCACATCGAGGGGGCGTGAGCAGCGTTTAGTCTGGCCGGCCGATGGAAGCCAAGCCCCCACAGCCGCCAAAGCCGCCCACACCGCCGTCCGGCGCGCCGCCTCAGCCCACACGCCCGACGCCCCCGCCCAAGCCGGTCGACCCGCAGCAGAGGATCGACGGCCTGCGGAGCTGGATCGCGCAGCTCGAGCGCAAGCTCGGGGTGCGCACGTACATCGGCGCCGCGCTGACGGTGCTCGCGCTGGCGGCGGGAGGCGCCGGCATATTCCTCGCGCTTCGGGTCGAGCGGGACGCCGCCACCGACGCGGATGTCGAGAACCTGCGCGAGGAGCTGACCGGCGTCGAGCAGACGGCGGCCCAAGCGGCACAAGAGGACGTCCAGGCGCTCGGCCGGAGGATCACCGACCTCGAGGGTCAGATCAGCCGGCTCAGATCGCAGCAGCGCTCTCAGTCCAACGAGCTGTCGGTCACCGAGGACGACATCCAGGACCTGCGCGATCAGATCTCAGAGTTGGACACGGGGGGCGCCGGCCCCGCGGGCGCCAGCCCCTAGAGCCCTCTACCCGGGAACCGGCTCGAGTCGACGATCCTGCCTGCGAGCGCGGGGAGCGTAGCGGCCATCCCGAGCGCGAATGGTGTCAGCGGCGAAAACCCGCCAATCCCGCCCGCAGGCACGAAACTGGGTCGATTTAGGGCCGCCTAATTAGCGCGATTACGCACTAATTTGGCATTCCAGGCACGGATCGGCCCAACGGCGTCTGACGAGTGCGCTACGGTCGCCTGCAGGCGTGGGTGTGAGGAGAGGTCTTTCTCGCGCGTTCGCCTTCGGCTAGGACGCGGCAATCGTCGGCCCGCGAGGGTCGGACGCCTGAAAGGAGACGTCGCAAGATGCCAGAGGGTTACTGCGTCAAAGAGCGCAAGAAGGTCGAAATTCAGAACCCGCAGCAGGTGACGATGAAGAACGGTCGTCCGGCGATCCAGGGCACTTGCCCCGACTGCGGGACGAAGATCTTCAAGATCGGCAAGCTCTAGTCCCCTCGGACAAGCTCCCGCACCCGCCTGCGGCCTAGCCGGTCGCGGGGTGCAGACGCGGCTGCGCGCTCGCGGTGGCGATCCCGGCCTCCTCGAGCCGCAGCGCGCCAGATCGGCCTCCGTCTTCGGGAGTCCCCGAACCGCCTGGACGAGATCAGCGGTCCTCGAACCGCGTGAGTCCCGCGAGCACGCCGACGTACGCCGTGTCGTCCGGCCCGATCGTGACTGGGGCGAAGTTGTTGTTGTACCCGAGCCCGGTGCCGGCGAGCCGCCGGTAGACGGTGCGGCCGGTGCGGTAGTCAATCGCGGTCAAAAACCACGTGTCGTCGCCGCTCGGCATTCGTGGCTTGGTGTACGTGAACACGAGCCCGCTCCCGGCCGCGAGCTTCGGCACCACGGACGGCGCCGTCTCCTCACTCTCCCAGACCGTGTGGCAGCCACGGCCGTCGAAGTCGATCGCGACGCGCGTGAGGCCGGGAGCGGTGGTCCCCCCGCTGCTCGCCGCGGTGATCCCCGAGTAACCGAAGTTGTTCTCAACCACAATCGAGCGCCGCGTGCCGATCAGCGACTGGTCGGTGGCGCTCGCGCCCGGCTCGAAGACGGGCTCGCGGCACACCCGCCGCTCGCCCTCGACCCGGCGGCGCCGCTTGTAGACGACGACCTGCATCGGGTCGGAGTTGTCGGTGATCGAGACGTACCGCCTCCCCATCAGCGTCGGAGTCGTGCCGGATCCCGCCTGCGTCTGGCCCGGCTTGCGGGCGCCGATGTTCTCGTAGGGCTCGCGCCAGATCGTCCGCACCTGCCCATCCGAGGCCTCGAAGCGGTAGAGCGCCGCGTCGGTGACCATGAACACGCCCCTCCGGTCGACCGCGAACGAGTTGCCGATCGGCTCGCCGAGCGCGCGCGAGACCGCGGCACCGCTGTGCGGCGCGATCCATCCGACCCGTCCTGCGCGCGTCGCGAACCAGATCCGGCCCTCCCAGTCGGGCAGCACGGAGATGATCGCGTCGCGTTCGGGGACCACGTCGGTGAGGTCGTGGTCGCGCTCGATCGCGAATCCGGGTTGCGGCGTCTGGCCCACGACGAGGACGTGGCGCGACGTGGTCGGAACAACGGCTCGGTCGCGGTGGTCGAGGTAGAAGTACCCGCCGCCGCTGAAGTCGGTGAACGGGTCGCCGCCTAGGTTTCGCGGCGGAAGCTCCAGCCTCGCGAGCGTCTCGAACGTGCGCGGGTCGAGCAGCGCGAGCACGGGGCGGTCGAGACCGACGCACACGGTCTCGATCCGGTCCTTCCTGTCGAAGGTCACCGACCCGCACTCGCGTGCGAACAGCGCCGAGCCGGTCCTAGTGTCGCGCCCGAGCGGGCCGTCGAGCCCGGGGTATACGTCGGTCATGTAGGCGTCGTTGTGGAGGTTGCTGCGGCCGTTCGGGGCCATGAACGGGTGGCGCGGCACACGCGGTGTCCGGACCGGGTGCGGCTCGGCAGCCGCGCCGGAGAACTCGTCTACGCCCCCGGCCAGCGGGTCACCTCGAATCGGAAGCGCCGGGATGCCGGGCTGCTGTGCCGACGCCCCCGCCGCGACGGAGAGCGCGGCGATCGCGAACGCGAGTTGAGCAATTGGCGCTCGCATCGCGAATCGCAGGCTAGCCGCGCCCAGCGCTTTTTGCGGCAGTTCGATGCGAGAATGGCCGTGATGAGCGATTCGAGCGCCCACCGCCCGCAGAAGCCCCTCGAGCTGATTCTGGCCCGCAACCTCCTCACGAGCATCTCCACCCCCGCGTTCCTCGTCGACAACCGCGGATTGCTGCTGTTCTACAACGAGGCCGCCGGCGCGCTGCTCGGGATCCCGTTCGAAGAGGCGGGCCGGATGGAAGCCCAGGAGTGGGGGACGAGGTTCGGACCGATCGGCAGCGATGGCGAGCCGATCCCGTTCGATCAGCTCCCGCTGGTGATTGCACTGCGCGAGGGGAGACCCGCCCACGCGAACCTTCGCATCCACTCGGCCGCGGGCGAGGAGCACGACATCGAGGTCAGCGCGCTCCCGATCTCCGCCGAGGAGATCTCGGGCGCGATGGCGATCTTCTGGCCGAGGCACGACGACAGCCCGAACGGCGGGGGCGAGGAATGAGGGTCAAGGTGTGGGGGGCGCGCGGATCGGTTCCGGCGCCCGGGCCAGAGATGAACCGCTACGGCGGCAACACGTCGTGCGTGGAGGTGACGCTGTCGGACTCCGAGACGCTGATCCTCGACGCCGGAACCGGGATCCGCACGCTCGGCTTCGCTCTGGCCACGGGGATCGCCAACATCAACATCCTCCTCACGCACCTCCATCTCGACCACATCCAGGGGCTGATGTTCTTCCCGCCGTGTTTCAGGACGGACTCCCGGATCACGATCTGGGGCCCTGCGTCGCCCGAGGCGTCGCTCGAGCACCGCGTCGCCCGGTACATCTCCGCCCCGCTCTCGCCCGTCGAGGTCCGCGAGCTGCCGTGCGACGTCTCCTTCCGGGACACTCCGCCGACCGAGTGGGAGATCGGCTCGGCCCGGATCCGCGCAGAGTCGGTCACGCACCGAGGCCCGACGCTCGGCTACCGGGTCACCGACGGCGATGCCAGCCTCTGCTACATCCCCGACCACGAGCCCGGGCTGGGGACGCCGCTCGACAACGTCGAGCCGGAGTGGCTATCGGGGTTCGGGCTCGCCCGCGGGGCGGATCTTTTGATCCATGATTGCCAGTACACCGACGAGGAATACCCCGAGCACATCGGGTGGGGACACTCGCCTCTGCACGACGCGCTCACGTTCGCGCGCCGCACGGAGGTCGAGCGGCTGGTTCTGTTTCACCACGACCCGTTGCACACCGACGACTTCCTCGACGGCTTCCACGAGACCGCGCTCGATCGCTGGGAGGCGGTCGGCGGCCGCTCGGATCGGCTCGAACTAGCCGCCGAGCGGACCGAGGTCAAAGTAGGGTCGGCTCGAGAGCTGGCGGCGAGCTGAGCGACCCGCGAGCTCCCTCGAACCCAGCTAGCCCTCGGCCTCCTGGCGGGCCGCTGCCATCGCCTCGCGGCGGGCCTGCTCCGTCGCGAGGCGGACCTGCTCCTCGACCTCGTGGTTCGCCTTCTCGGTGAGCGTGGCTCGGCGCTGCTTGGCGGCGCGCCGGGCGGCCTCGGCCGCCTCTCTGGCCTCGACCTCGACCTCGCGGTTGAGGCGCGTCTCGAGCGCGCTGATTCGCTGCTCCGCCTCCTCCCTGGCGCGATCCTCGGCCTGCTGGCGCAACCGCGCCTGCTCCTCCCGGATGCGGAGCTCGAGCGTCGCCCGCGAGCGCGCCATCGCCTCCGTGTGCGCTCGCTCCGCCTCGGCTTCGATCTCCTTCTCGAGCGACTCGATCTGCTTCTTCTTGCGCGCCTCGGCCTCGTCGCGGGCGCGTCGCTCCGCCTCCCGCCCCAACCTGTCGATCAGGGCGTTCAGCCGACCCCGTGTCTGCGTCAGCTCCTCCTCGGCGCGGGCGCGGCCCTCGATCTCGGCGCGCAGGCGATGCTCGGCCTCGCTCAGCTCGTCGCCAACCTCCTGCCTCGTCCGCTGCCTAACGGTCCGCTCTGCCTTCGCGATCTCGGCTTTCGCGCGTTCCTCGTTCTCGGCCGCGAGCGCGCGAACGCGCTCCTCTCCCTGCTCCCGCAGCCTGCCCGCAAGCGCCCGGAGCTTTTCCTGAGCCTGCGAGCGCAGGTCCTCGCGCGCGGCACGCAGCCGCTCCTGCGCCTCCGCGGTCGCCTTGCGGACGGCGGCTTCGCGAAGGCCAGCGGCCTCGCGCTCCACTTGCTGGCGAAGCTCTGTGAGCTCGCGGGCACCCTCCACCCGCACGCGCTCGAGCTCTCGCAGCGCCTCCTCGTCGCGCCGCTGCGCCTCCTGCGCAGCCTCCCGCTTGGCTTTCTCCGCCTCCTGCTGGGCCGCGCCCTCGACGTTCTTCGTCTCCTGCTCGGCGACCGCGACCGCACGCCGCGCCTTGGTCAGCTCCGAGCTGAGCTTGCGGACCTGCTCGCTCAGCTCGGCGATGCTCTCGCGTCGCGCCTCGTCGGCTGCGCTCCCGACCTGCTCGGCGAGCTCGCGGGCCTCGGCCGCGCTCGCGCGCGAGTCCCGGGGCTCGGCCTCATGGCGAGGGTCCTCGACGGCGCGCAGACGGCGCTCGGCTCCCTGGCCGCCCGCCCCGCCTGACTCCTCGCCTCGTCGATCTGGCATAAGAAAGACCTCCGGCCCAATCGGACGTCCGAGGAGCCGAGACTACCGAAGCTTCGGGACATCCGTAACAGCCCTCACAAGCGCGGAGCCAAGAGCGATCAGTACGGCGTCGGAATGTTCGGCCCGGGCGGATTCGGGTCGTCCTCGAGGATGTTGATCGCGACCGGGAGCAGGAAGGTCGCGAGGAAGATCATCACGATCCCGACGGCGACCAGCCAGCGAAGCCTGAACAGGTGCCCCACGACGCCGACGGCGAACCCGGCGAGCAGCAGGGCAACGTAGGGGCCCATCTCGTCGGGGACCATCGCCTCATTATCATCGGGCGATGGCAGCCACCGGGACACCTGCGTCCGTTGACGACGTCAAGTCATCGCTCGGCGAGGTCGGATACCTGGCCGACGAGCCGGCGGCGCTCGTGTCCTATCTCGCCCAGCGGCTCGGCAAGCCGGTGCTCGTCGAGGGGCCCGCGGGAGTGGGCAAGACCGAGCTCGCCAAGGCGCTCTCGCGGGCGTCCGGGCGCGAGCTGATCCGCCTGCAGTGCTACGAGGGGCTCGACGAGGCGAAGGCGCTGTACGAGTGGAACTACCGCAAGCAGCTTCTCCGGATCCAGGCCGAATCCGGCGAGGAGCGACGCGAGAGCTGGGAGGCCGTTCAGGAGGACATCTTCGGCGAGGAGTTCATCCTCACCCGCCCGCTGCTCGCCGCTATCGCCTCCGAGGATCCGGTCGTCCTGCTGATCGACGAGATCGACAAGACCGACCAGGAGTTCGAGGCGATGCTGCTCGAGGTCCTGTCGGACTTCCAGATCTCGATTCCGGAGCTGGGCGTGATCGAGGCCCGGACTCGCCCGCTCGTCGTGCTCACCTCGAACAACTCGCGCGAGCTGACCGAGGCGCTGAAGCGCCGGTGCCTGTACCTGTGGCTCGACTACCCGGTGGTCGAGCGGGAGGTGGAGATCGTGCGGCTGCACGCTCCCGATCTCGACGAGCAGCTCGCCCGCAGGCTGATCGAGGTGGTGCACATGGTGCGCTCGCTCGACCTCAAGAAACCGCCTTCGATCGCGGAGTCGATCGACTGGGCGCGCGCGGTCCTGCTGCTAGGAGCAGACGATCTCGACCGCTCCGTGTTCGAGCGCACGATGAGCATCATCGTCAAGCACCGAGCCGACCTCGACATCGTGGCCGAGCGCGTCGGGGTCCGTCTGGGCGAGGAGGAAAAGCTCGACCTCGGCGCCGCGCGCGGCCAGGGATCCTGATGGCGGACGGCGGCCTGGGGGGGAGCGCGCAGGTCCAGCTTCCGGTCGGCTTCGGTCCCCGGCTGGTCGCGTTCTGCGAGGAGCTGCGCAACGAGGGGTTGAGCGTCGGCACCTCGGAGATCCTCGACGCCTTCGAGGCGCTCGAGAGCGTGCCGTGGACCGAGGCCGCCGATTTCCGCGAGGCGCTCGCGGCGACGCTCGCGAAGTCGCAGGAGGATCGCCGCGTGTTCGAGCTGCTGTTCGAGCGCTTCTTCTTCCGCGGCGCCGAGGCCGAGGCGCTCCGGCACGCAATCGGTGAGCAGGGGCGCTACGAGTCGGGCGGCCATCTCGACCTTGACGAGATCCGCGAAGCGGTCCGCCAGGCGATCACCGAGGGTCGCGACGGGGAGATGCGGGACCTGGCGCGGCTCGCGATCGCCGCCTTCGGGCGCGGCGGCGAGGGCTCCGGGGTGGTGGGCGTCGACGTTCAGCGGATCAGGCGCACGCTCGGGCTCCAGGTCGGGGGGCGGACGGAAGGCGAGGACGACGACGTACTGACTCTCGACCGCGAGAGCCTGAACCAGTTCGAGCGCCACCTCCGGCGCGAGCTCGAGCGGGGGCTGATCGAGCGCACCGAGCGCCTCCCTCCCAGCCGTCCCCTGGCGGACCTCGACCGCGCGCTGCCCACTAGCCCCGCCCAGGACCTGACCGCGGTGCACCGCGCCGTCGCCCAGCTCAAGCGCCGGCTCGCGACGCTCGGCCACGAGCAGCGCGGGCGTCGCAGGGGCGCGATCGTCGACGTGCGGCGCACGATGCGCGCCTCGCTCGAGACGGGCGGCGTCCCGCTCCGGCTCAAGCACCGACCCCGCCGGCCCCGCCGGCCCGAGATCTACGTCCTGTGCGACGTCTCGACCTCGGTGACCTCCGCGAGCGTCTTCTTCCTCTCGGTCCTCCACGCGCTGCACGAGTCGTTCCGCAAGCTGCGCAGCTTCGTGTTCATCGAACGAATCTCCGAGGTGACCAACGCGTTCGAGCGCGAGCGCGACTTCCGCCGCATCTCCGAGAGGGTGAGCCGCGAGGGCGGGGTCGCGGACGTGTCCGGCTACACGGACTACGGTCGGGTGTGGCTCGAGTTCGAGGCCGAGATCTCCGAGGACCTCGACCCCCGATCGACGGTGATCGTGCTGGGCGACGCCCGCACGAACGGGCGCGACCCGCACGCCGAGACGTTCGCGCGCGTCGCCGAGCGCTCGGGCCGCACCTTCTGGCTCAACCCCGAGCCGCGCTTGTACTGGAACTACGGCGACTCGGTGATGGCGGCGTACGAGCGCCACTGCGACGGCGCGTTCGAGTGCTGGACGACGAAGCACCTCGAGAACTTCGTCAACGTCGTTGCAGGCGGCTCGCCGGCGGTCGACTGAACGCGCGCCAGCGCGGAGGCTCCGTAGGTTTTACACTCGATGTAGGAACTCACAGGGGGGCTCGCAGGTAAGCGGGCTGAGATAGCGCCTCTGGCCCCCGCCACCCGGCGCTGACCCTTTGAACCTGTGCGGTAATTCGCGCGGAGGGAGCATGCACAAGTCCCAGGAGGCTCCCGTAGCGGAGCCTCATTCGATTTCGGAGCCCGGCACGCCGAACGGCGGCCCGGCCGCCTCCGTGCGCGCCCTCTCGCACTCGTTCGGCGAGTTACGGGTGCTCGACGGGGTCGACCTCCACGTCGCGCCCCACGAGGTGCTGGGTGTCGTGGGGCCGTCGGGGTGCGGGAAGTCGACCCTGCTCGAGCTGGTCGCCGGGCTGCGGGAGCAGTCCGTGGGCGATATCTCCGTCGGCGGCGCCACCTGCGCTGAGGACCGACTCGCGCGCTGCGCGTACATGCCCCAGCGCGACCTGCTGCTCCCATGGCTGTCGGCGATCGACAACGCCTCGCTCGCGCTCCGCAACCGCGGCGAGCGCCGCGAGGCGGCCCGGCGCGCGACCGCGCCGCTCTTCGAGCGCTTCGGGCTCGCGGGATTCGAGCGCGCGCGGCCGGCCGAGCTGTCGGGCGGGATGCGCCAGCGCGTCGCCTTCCTGCGCACGCTGATGGCGGGCAAGCCGGTGCTGCTGCTCGACGAGCCGTTCGGAGGGCTCGACGCGATCACCCGCGGTGAGATGCAGGAGTGGCTGGCCGGGGCGCTCGCGGCCGAGCCGCGCGCGGTGATCCTCGTCACCCACGACGTCGAGGAGGCGCTCTACCTCTCTGACCGGGTCGCTGTGCTGTCCGCGCGCCCGGGCCAGCTCGTCGCGAAGCTCGCTGTTTCGGGGGCTCGGGCGAGGCCGCGAGCCGACGCGATCACCACGCCCGAGTTCGCGCGGCGCCGCCAGCATGCGCTTGCCGCGCTAAAGGAGGGTCGGTGAGCGCGAGGCTCTCCAAAGGTGGGGGTGGGCGGGGAAGCTGATGTTGCGCCGAGCGCGAATCCAAATGATGTTGGCGCCGCTCGCCGTGATCGTGCTCGCGCTGGCCGCGTGGGAGCTCGCGGCGCGCTGGGAGTTGGTCGCCGACGCACTCAGCATCGAGCCGTTCCTGATCCCGGCACCGAGCGACATCGCCGAGGCGCTGTGGAGCGACCGCGAGCTGCTCGCCGAGGACGGTTGGGTGACGCTGCGCGAGATCCTGCTCGGGTTCGGGCTCGCGCTCGTCGCCGGGCTCACGTTCGCGACCGCGCTCCACCTCTCGGACACCCTCAGGCGGGCCTTCTACCCGCTGCTCGTCGCGTCCCAGACGGTGCCGATCATCGTGATCGCTCCGATCCTCGTCGTGTGGTTCGGCTTCGGGATCACCCCCAAGCTCGTGATCATCGCCCTGATCTGCTTCTTCCCGATCACCGTCAACGCGCTCGACGGGCTGCGCTCGGTCGATCCAGACCTGATCAAGCTCATGCGCACCCTCGACGCGAGCCGGCTGCGCACCTTCATGCGCGGCGAGGCGCCGTCGGCGCTTCCGTACGCGTTCAGCGGCGCCAAGGTCGCTGTCGCGGTGGCGGTGATCGGCGCCGTGTTCGGGGAGTGGTCCGGCGCGGACTCCGGCCTCGGCCACCTCATGCTGCAGTCGTCGGCGCAGCTCGAGACCGCGCGGCTGTTCGCCGCAGTGGTCGTCCTGTCCGCGTTCGCGATCGGGCTGTTCGGGCTGCTTTCGCTGCTCGAGCGGCGGGTCGCGTGGTGGGGCCGATGAGGCACGCCAGCCTCGCCGTCCTCGTCGCCGTGCTCGCGGTCGCGGCCGGATGCGGGGAGCGCGAGGAGCCGAGCGGCGACGGCTCCCAGCCCGAGCGGTTGGACCTCGCGCTCGACTGGTTCCCGAACCCGGATCACACCGGAATCTACGAGGCGCTCGAGCGCGGCTACTTCGACGAGGCGGGCCTCGACGTGCAGCCCCAGATCCCCTCGGATCCCGCAGCGCCGATCAAGCAGGTCGCCGCGGGTCGCGTCGATCTCGCCGTCTCGTACGAGCCCGAGGTGCTGCTCGCGCGCGAGCAGGGACTGGACGTGATCGCGGTCGGGGGCCTCGTCCCCGAGCCGCTCACCTCGGTGATCTCGCTCGGCAAGGACGCCGTCCGGGTTGGTCGCGGGCTCGACGGAAAGCGGGTCGCGACCGCCGGCATCCCCTACCAGGCCGCGTACCTGCGGACGATCCTCGAGGAGGCGGGGCTCAGCGAAGACGACGTCGAGCAGGTCGACGTCGGCCTCAACCTGCTCGCGCCCCTGATCGCGGGGAAGGTCGACGCGACGCTCGGAATGTTCTGGAACATCGAGGGCGTCGAGCTCGCCCGCCGCGGCGACGACCCGACCATCCTCCCGGTCGACGAGCTCGGGATCCCGCCCTATGACGAGCTCGTGCTGGTGGCGAGCGGCGAGCGCGTGGACGAGGACCCGGAGGCGATCCGCCTCTTCCTGGCGGCCCTGGAGCGCGGGACCCGCGACGCGGTCGACGACCCGGCGGCGGCGACCGAGTCGCTGCTGCGGGCAAACGAGGACCTCGACCCGAAGCTGACCCGCGCTCAGGTCGCGAAGACCCTGCCCGTGCTGCTGCCGCGCCAAGCTGGGCGGGACTACGGCTTCATGGACCCCGACGAGTGGCGCGAGTTCGCCGGCTTCATGGTCGACGAGGACCAGCTCGACGCCCTGCCCGCCCCGAAGGACGTGCTCACGAACGAGCTGCTGCCGGGGAAGATTCCCGAGTGAAACAGGCGCGGCGGGCTCAGGCGGCGCGGCGCAGTGGCCGTCCCTCCTGACGGTCGTGCTCTGCTTGACCTCGAGTGGCTCCGCCGCAGCTAGCGGCCGAGGACGTGGACGTCGATCAGGAACGAGCGGCTGGCGACGACGTCGATCGTGCGCTCGCGCTTCGACTGGCGCTTGCGCAGCCGCGGGCGCGGCCGCCGCGTGCCGACGGCCCGCGCGGCATTCACCGCGGCGACCGTGGCCACGCCAGCGACGATCCCCCCCGCCGCCGCGATCGCGGCGGTTCGAACCTCGCCCTTCCACGCCTCGAGCTCCTCGCGATCTGCCCGGGTCGCGATCGGCCGCGCCGGTGCGGTCCGCGCATCGCCCGCCGGAACCGGCTCCTCGATCGCCTCCGCCTCGAGTAGCTCCTCGCTCACCCGGCTCAGTCTAAACCCGCGTCAAGCGGCCGCCGGGGCTCAGAGTTCCAGTTCATACAGCCGGTACTTCTTGACCACCGTGCCGCCCATCCCCTCCATCGCGCGGTTCATCGACTCGTTGGTCTCCAGGATCCACCCCATCTCGCCGGCCATGATCCCGGTCTTCGCGGAGGCCTCGAGGTGGCGCACGAACAGCGCCGCGGCGACCCCGAGATGCTGGTGCTCGGGCCTCACTCCCAGCGCGAAGACGCGGATGAGGTCGATCTTTCGCCGCCCGAGCAGGAACCTCAGCCATCCCAGAGGAAGCAGGCGCCCGCCCATCTTCGCGAGCACCTGATTTGAGTCCGGCAGGGTCAGCGCGGCCCCGAGCACCTCCCCGTCCCGCTCCGCGATCATCGCCCAGTCCTCGCTCAGTATCGGCTTCAGGTTCTTCGCCTGGAACGCAACCTCGGCGTCCGTTATCGGGACGAAGCCCCAGTTGTCGCCCCACGCCTCGTTGTAGATCTCCATGAACCGGTTGACCTCGGCCTCGAGGTCGTCCTTGCGCATGCTGCGCAGCACGACGCCGTGCTCGGTCTTCGCCTTCTCCGCGGCCGCGTGGATCATCGGGTGGAACTCGGTGCCCTCGTGCAGCTCCCCCATCTCGAGCCACCACATCAGCAGGTCGATCCGCTTGTCGAGGCCCTGCGACTCGAGCAGCTCGTGGTAGTACGGCGGATGCCACGGCTCGAGAATCATCGGCGTGCGGTCGTAGCCCTCGATCAACATCCCGCACTCGTCGTTGGTCGTGAAGTCCATCGGGCCGAGCACCCGCCCGCGCCCCCGCTGGCGGGCCCATTCCGCCGCGGCGCCGACCAGCGCCCGCGCCGCGGCGAGGTCGTTCTCGCACTCGAAGAACCCGAACATCGCGTCGTTTCCGCCCTGGTAGGTGTCCCAGCGCGAGTCGATCTGAGCCGTGATTCGCCCGACCGGACGGCCGTCCCGCTCACACAGGAAGTACTCCGCCTCCGCGTGCTCGAAGTAGGGATTGCGGCCGCGGTCGAGGAACCGCCGGCGCTCGTAGATCAACGGCGGGACCCACTTGTCCTCCTCGCGGTGGAGGCGGAAAGGGAGCTTGATGAATCGCGTTAGGTCTCGCCGCCCGCGAACCGGCCGCACCGTCAGCTTCCCGGTCGCCGGCGCTCCAGCGGGCCCAGCGCGACGCTGCCGGGCGCTCCTCTCCACGGCCGGACGGTATCTCACTCGCTCGGCACAGCCCGGTCCGTGCGGTACCGCGATTGATGCCAGACTCCCCGCATGACCGAGACCAGCGCGCAACTCGACGTCTTCGAGAAGGCTCGTACGCACGACCGTGCGGAGCAGCTCGCCGCCGCCAAGGAGGCCGATCTCGTCCCCTACTTCCGGGTGCTCACCTCGGCAGCGGGCCCGGTGGTCGAGATGGAGGGCCACGAGACGATCATGCTCGGGTCGAACAACTACCTCGGCCTGACCGGCGACGAGCGCGTCAAGGGCGCGGCCCGCGACGCGCTCGAGCGCTACGGGACCGCGCTAACGGGATCGCGCCTTCTAAACGGCACGATTCCCCTCCACACCGAGCTCGAGCGCGAGATCGCGGAGTGGATCGGCGCGGACGACGCGATCGTGTTCACCACCGGCTACCAGGCGAACCTCGGGACGATCGGGACGATCCTCGAGCCCGGCGACACCGTGATCTGCGATTCCGGCGATCACGCGTCGATCCTCGACGGATGCCGGCTGTCGGGCGCGCGGCTGCGGCCGTTCCGCCACAACCGAATGGAGAAGCTGGAGCGGATGCTCGAGCGCGCCGCGCTCGACGGCGGCGGGGTGCTCGTCGTCGTCGACGGCGTGTTCTCGATGGAGGGAGACATCGCCCCGCTGCCGAAGATCGTCGACCTTTGCGAGCGGCACGGCGCGCGGTTGATGGTCGACGAGGCCCACGCGGTCGGCGTGCTCGGCGAGCGCGGTACCGGGTCGTGCGAGCTGTTCGGGCTCGAGGACCGCGTCGGCCTCCGGATGGGGACGTTCTCGAAGAGCCTCGCGTCGTGCGGCGGCTTCGTGGTCGGCCCCGCCGACGTGATCGAGTACCTGCGGATCGCCGCGCGGGCATTCGTGTTCACGGCCGCCGCCGTCCCGGCCGCGGTCGGCGCCGCGCTCGAGGCGGTGAAGATCTGCCGCCGCGAGGGCGGTCCGCTGTACGCGAAGTTGCTGCAAAACGCCGCATATCTGCACGAGGGCCTGACCGACCTCGGCCTCCGGGTCGTCGAGCCCACCAGGCTCCCGGACGGCGCCGAGGCGATCACGCCGGTGGTCCCCGTCGTCGTCGGGGACGACTGGCAGGCGGTGATGCTGTGGAAGGCGCTTTTCGACGCCGGGGTCTACACCAACGTCGCGCTGCATCCCGCAGTCCCGCCGGGAGGGGCGCTGCTGAGGACGAGCTTGATGGCGACACACGAGCGCGAGCACCTCGACCGCGCGCTCGAGATCTTTGCCAAGACGATCGAGCAGTTCCCCGAGCTGCCGAAACAATGAATCTCCGGAGTACGCCGCGGAGGTTGTTTCCATCCCCCTGTTAGGGGAGTTTCGTCTTGTCCATCCGTGCACAAGACGAACCACCCAACAAAAACGTGCTCCTAGCGAACCTCGCCGAGGGCAGGGGGGTCGCATCAACTTGACGGCGGCGTTCGCGCGGCAGTAGCGTAGCGGCCGCCGAACGCACCCGGGGCAGGGAGCGGACAGGGACGGAGAAGAAGCCCTCCAGACGCCCTCCCGGCTCGGAGCCGCCGGGGCCGTTTCGGATCGATAGTCCCCCCTGGGAACTCGCTACCACTCGAGGAGGAGTGACGATGGAAGCTGCGTCGACGGCTGTCCCTGCGCAATTGCCTCAGCACATGCGGGCGCTCGCGCACGCCAATGAGATTCGTCTGGCCCGCGCGGCGCTGAAGCGGGCAATCAACGCAGGCAACGAGAGCGCGGCGAACGTTGTCCGTGATTGCCCCTCGGAGGTGGAGACGATGACCGTGAGCGAGCTCTTGCGGAGCCAGCGCCGCTGGGGTCGCACGCGTGTCAGGAAGTTCCTCATCCCGCTCGCGGTGAACGAGAATCGCGAGCTTGGCAGGCTGACCCTCCGCCAGCGGGGCGAGCTGGCAAAGAGGCTCACGGCGATGTCCGTCCGCTGAGGACTGGCCAGCGAGAACACCAGCGCCGATTGAGAGCCCGGGCCCCCCGCGGTGCCCGGGCTCCGGTGTTTCCGGGCCCTTAGCGTCGGCGCAAGCCGCTGAGTCGAAACGGCAGACCGCCGGAACGCCGCCTGAACATCGTCGTCAGCCACCAGGCCGCGATCCCGAACGCCGCCGCCGCGATCGCGATCCGTGCCAGCGGCGGCAACCCGGACGGACCGAGGAAGAACAGGGCCGCGAGAACCACGAGCGCGACGGCCCCCGCGAGCAGGAGCGTGTGCGATCGGTAGCCGGCGAAGTGCTCGCGCGCGGAGAGCTCCAGGCCGGCGAGCGAGCCGAGCGCGAGGCCCGTGCCGATCAGCACGTTTCCCTGCGTCCCCGAGACGATGAAGCCGCCGATCAACATCACGATCGCGACCAGCACCACCAACTCGACGAGCGGAAACGATCCCCACGGCGCGGCCGGTGGATCGTCGGGGCCTGGACGCCGCGGGCGCTTACCGGCCTTGGTAGCCACTAGGTGATCCTCGGCTGGAGCGGGACGCGGCGGTGCCGCGCCCCCCGGCTAACGGACAACCCGAGGAGAGCTTGACGCGCCACCATCCGAGGATCATCCCAAGCAGGCCCCAGCGCGGTCGCGAGTGCCAGTGACGGCAGCCTCGCTCGCCGATGTCCTCGTTGGAGACGCGGATCCAGCGATGCCGCTCCGGCTCGACGATCATGCGCTCGATCAGCTCACGGTTCTGCTCCTCGAGGTCGACGCGGCTCGTGAGCTCCGCCCGGGCGGTTTGAAGCCGGGCCGCGAGCGCATCGCGGACCCGCTCGAGATCGCTGATGCCGAGCACGCGCGGGCCGCCCGCCGCGGGGACTCCGAACTCGATGCCGGTGCGGGGGAACGCGGTGGCGAACAGCTCGCCGAGCTCGCGCTCCAGATCGCCGATCTGGCGGCGCAGGTCCTGGCGGGCGAGTCGCTCGGCGTCCTCCCGGACCCGCGCTCGGCCGGCGCCGGCCGGTGAAACTGGCGGGTCGGCCGGTGCGGGTCCCGTTGGGACGCTCTGCTCAAGCAGCTCGGGCATATCTCCCTTCGACGACCGTGGCTCGACGCGCCGGATTCTACTCCCCGCCTCGCTCGGCGCCCATCACCTCACACGCCAGCCACAACGCCTCCTCGGCGGCGATGTCGGGCACGCCCTTGACCTGGGTGGTCACGAGCATCGTGTTGCGGGTCCTGGAGCGGACGCCACGGCCGCTCGCGATCGCTCCGAACAGCAGCGCGATCGGCCTTGCCTCGTCGGCGAGCACGAGCGTCCCTGCCGGCAGCTCGCCGGGTCTCCCCTCTAGCCCCTCGCCCGAAGCCGAGCTCCTCAACCCAACAGCGCCCTCGATCTTGTCGGCGTCGAACGCTCTCATCGCCACACCCGATTCAACGATCGCGATCGTGAGCGCGTCATCGAGCAGGTTCAGGCTCCGAAAGCCGCCGTGTTTCATGCGATCCAGGGCCGCCTGCTCCACGGGCGTCCGGGTGCGATCGGGGTCGAGCCCGATATGCCTGTAGAACACGCGGTACGCCCACGGAATCGGGCGGTGGCGCATGTTGACCGCCTCCCCCCCGCTGATACGGTTGCTGAGCGCTCGCAGCCGCTCCTTGACCTCCCTCGGGCTGCGACCGGAGCCGCGATCCACGGTCAGATAGCGCAGCGCGAGCCCCGGGAACTCGTCGCGCAGGGGCGCGGCCACCGACCCTGTTGCGATCGGGGTCGCTCGGGTCATCAGCGGTCGGTGCGGGCGCGGCGGCGCGACTCCCGGAGCAGGCGCCCGACCTGATCTTCCAGCGCGCCGTCGTCGAGCTCCTCGCTGCCCACGCTCGCGCTCCTCAGGATGCCGCCCGGGTATGCGAAGGCGACCGTGGGACATACGCCCACGCGGTAGATGTTGCTCACGGCTCCGTCCGCGTCGTAACCCACTGGGATCCGCCATCCGCGCTCGCGAATCACCTCGCGCACCTCGTCGCGGTCGTCGCGAACGTTCACGCTCAGGAAGTTGACCCGGCCACGGTACCGCGAGGCGGCTTCGTCGACGAGGTCCTGCGAGGGCAGGCAATCGCCACCGCGGCCGAACCAGAACGAGATGACGAGCGGCTTGTCGAAGAAGTCGCACACGCGCAGGACCTCGGGCAGGTCGACCGCGCATGCCGGCGTTCGCCGCTGATCCTCGGGGCAGGGAACCTCCGAGCTCTCGCAGTCGTCCTGGTACACGTTCGCGTCCCCCTCCAAGCCTCCGAGGGCGTCCGGCACCGCGAACTGGGACAGCGCCGTCCCGCGGTCTCCACCCGCGCCGAGCAACCCCCCCTCGGTCGTGCGGATCGTGTTCACCAGCGCAAACGCGATCAGGGCGACGAAAGCCACCCCGACGACAAGCGAATACACCCTGCCCGGCCCCGCGCGTCTCGAGGGATCGGGCTCCGGGCTCATCGTTCCGCGCCCCGCCCGGCAGGCGACGGCGCTCCGAGACGCCGCCGCGCCCACGCCGCGATGCGTGGAAACGGCTCGAAGCCGCCCTCGGCCCACACCAGCGTCGCCGGCAGAACGATCATCACGCCCAGCAGCGCGACCCCGAGATCCACGACAGTCACGATCCCGAAGTCGCGCAGCATCCTGATCTCGGTCGCGATCAGCGCGGCGAAGCCCGCGATCGCGGTCAGCCCGGAGGCGAGCACCGCGGCGCCGGTGCGCGAATAAGTGTTGCGAAGGGCCTCTCCGACCGAGCGCCCCGCGGCGCGCTCCTCGCCGAACCGCGCGGACAGGATGACGCTGAACTCGGCCGCGATCGCGATCACCAGCACCCCGAGCGTCGCCGACATCGGGTTGAGCGGGATCCCGATCGCCCACAACACAAGCGCCGACCACCCGGTCGCCAGAACGATCGGGATCAGGGGCACCAGGGCCCGCCGCGCCGATCGGTACACGGCGAGCAGCACCACGGCGACCGCGAGCAGACCCACCGCCGTCAGCCAGTAGCGGCTGCTCGAGAGGTCATCGTTCGCCTCCGCGGCGAGCACGGGGAGCCCCGCGACCTGAGCCTCGACCCCGGGTGGCGGCGCCGCGCCCGCGCCCGCGCCCGGCGGGTCGATCTGCCCGCGGACGTCGGCGATCAGCTCCTGCTGCTCGTCGAGCGGCATCACCGGAATACCGAACGCGATGTTCGCGGTGTCGGGGGGGCCTTCCGGGGCGGCGCGCGCGATCACGGCCTGCGAGAAATAAGGCGGGACCGCCGCGAGCACCGACTCGACGCGGGCGCGCGTCAGCTCGCCACCGCCCTCGAACAGGTCCGGCAGGGCGATCGCCGGGCACAGATCAGCGTCCCCGCAGCGCTCCAGATCGCCGCTCGCTCCGTGCCGCTCGAGCACGCGCTGGCGGTACTCCTGCATCCATTCGATCACGGCCGGGTCCGTGACATCGTCGGCGCGCACGACGACGTTGAGCTCCCCCGACACCCCGGTTGCGTCCTGGAGCTCGTCGACGTCCCGCAGCGCGGGGAGATCGCCCGGGACGAGCTCGGTGATGTCCGAGATCACCTCGGTGCGCGTGCCCGCCACCCACCCGGATGCCGCGATCACGAACGCCACCGCCAGCACCAGCCCCGGGGACGCGATCGCGAGCGCGAGGGTGCGTTTCGCGGGGCCGCGAAGGGCCGCCGCGAGCCGGCCGCTGGCGCGTCGCGCTCTGCGGCGCCGTCCTCGAGCCCGCCGGGCGGGTTGCGCCAGCACCAGGGCCGAGAACCCCGAGGTGAGGGCAACCACGAACGCGATCCCGATCCCGAGCACGAGCAACAGCCCGAACGCCCTCACCATCGGCACCGGCGAGAGCAGAAGGACCAGGAATCCCGCCGCGGTCGCCATCCCCGCCGCGGCGATCACGGGCCCGCCGCTCGCCGCCGCTCGCCGGGCGGCGACGGCCGGGGCGAAGCCGGCCGATTCGGCCTCGCGAAACCGCGCCTGGAACTGAATCGCGTAGTCGACCGCGAGGCCGATCAGGACCGGGAGCACCGCCAGGGACGCCATCGTGAGCGAACCACCGAACAGGCCCAGGCCGCCGAACGTGATCGCGGCCGCGACCACCGCAACGCCGAGCGGAAGGAGCCTCAGCCGGCCTCCGAACACGAGCGTCAGGGTCAGCGCCATCACCGCGAGCGCCGCCGCGAGCAGGATGAAGATCTCGCTGCGAATCTCGTCCGACAGGCCGTCCACGACGGCGGGAACTCCGCTGAGCACGTAGGCGCCCCCCGCGAGACGGAACTGCTCGTCGGCGACTGCCTCCCGGAACAGGTCGATCGCCTCGGAGCGCTCGCTCTCAGTGAGCTCGGGGCGGAGCCGGACCGAGATCAGCGCCGCATCCGAGCTCGGGAACAGGTAGGCGAAGCGCTCCTTCGGGGTGCACTTCGGCTGGCGTGGGTCGCACACCACCCGCGACACGAACCGGGGGTCGTCGATCGTGGGCGGGCCGGCCAGCCCCGAGCGCGCCGCAAGGTCGACGAGCCCCGACTGGAACCTTCTGAGCACCGCCTGCGAGGCGGCGCGAGCCTCCTCGCGCTGAACCGCCTCCGATGCCCCCCGCCGGGCGGCGTCGCGCGCAGCGGCTTCGGCGGCGGCGCTCGCCCGCGCGGTCGCGGCCTGGGTCTGCGAGCCGAGGAACCGCTCGGCCTGGATCGCGGATTGGTTGAGGAAGGTCGCCGGCCCGTAGGTGACCTGGCTGGGATCGAGCTCGGCGATCCTCGCGCACGTGTCCGAGAGCGGCTGCTGGCCCTCCGGGACGCTCCCCGACAGGCAGCCCTCGAGGTTGAGCAGCCGGCCGAGGTTCTGGGTCAGGACCAGCTCCTCGAGGTCGCCCCGGACGAGGATCACCACGGGGTCGTCGCCGAACTGACGCTTGAAGTCCTCGGTCGCCGCGAAGCTCTCCGAGTCGCGGTCGACGAGGGTGTCCGTGCCCGCATCGGCCTCGAGGCGCAGCGCACCCGCCACTCCCAGCAGGCACAGGAACATCGTGCCCACGACCACCGGCACCGGCCGCCGCGCCGCCCACCCCACAACCGTGGCAAACAACCCGGTCATCCCGAAACCTTAAGGCGGTGACAAGCGAGCCTGCCTAGGACGCAGCCGGATCGGCGAAGCGAGCGCACTCGAGACGTGCGTGAGCGGGACGATCCGGCGAGGACAACGGCAGGCGAAGCCTTGCAGCCGCCTCAGTCCATGGCGAGGGGGCCGCGCGTCTCGGCGTTGAGGAACTGGCGGACGAACTCGTTGTCCGAATTGAACAGCTCCTCCTGCGGTCCGCTCTCGACGATCTTGCCCTTCCAAAGCACCGCGAGGAAGTCGGCGACGCGCCTTGCCGTGCCGAGGTCGTGGCTGATCACCAGGTAGCACCCGCCGTTCTCCTCGTGCACCTCGCGGATAAGCTCGCACAGAAGCGCGGTGCGGACGGGGTCGAGGCCCGAGTCGGGCTCATCGAACATCACGATCGCGGGATCGAGCACGAGTGCGCGCGCGAACCCGGCGCGCTTGCGCATCCCGCCGGAGAGCTCGTTTGGCATCTTGTAGATCGCGTCAGCGAGCCCGACCTCCTTGAGGCGCCGGTTGACGATCTCCCCGATCTCCTCCTCGCTCTTGTCCGTGTGCTGGCGGAGCGGGAAGGCGGTGTTGTCGTACACGTTCATCGACCCGAACAGCGCGCCGTCCTGGAACAACAGGCCGAACTTCTTGCGCACCTCGAACAGCTCGTCGTCGGACATGTTCGGGATCGACTCGCCGTGGACGAGTACATCCCCCGAGTCCGGGTAGAGCAGTCCGACGATGTGCTTGATCAACACGCTCTTCCCCGTCCCGGACGGACCCAGCACCATCGAGATCTGGTTGTCGGGCAGACCGAGGTTGCACTCGTTGAGGATCCGCATGCGGCCGAACTGCTTCACGAGGTCGATCACCTCGACCGCTTCCCGGCCGCCGTGATCGCGCTTCTCGCCCGTGTGCCACTTGTAGGGGTTGGGATCGTCCGGATCGACCCCGGGGATGATGTAGTCGCGCCTCGCGACGGCGGGTGCGCGCCCGGGTCCAGCGGGCTCCGGCTCAGGCGGGGCTTCCGGGCTTGCCTCGGCGGGCGCGTCGGCGCCCTCGTCGGCGACGACGCCCTCGACTGTCGTCTCGCTGCGCTCCTCGGGCTCGGGCCCACTTCTGTGCTCGTCGGCGTCGGGCAAGCGTTCTTCTCCTTGTTATCCGCCTATCGGGGCTCTCGGGTTGGCGCCCCAGAAGATCAGGGTTCCCATCATCCCGATGATGTGAACCAAGACGATGTTAAGCACCATGGATTTCGCGGTCGCCGTGCCCACACCGACGGGACCGCCGGAGGCGGTGTAGCCGTAGTAGCAGCCAACGAGCACGATGGCGGTCGCCATCGTCATCGCCTTGATGAGGCTGAATAAGAGGTCGCCCGGGTTCTGGAACATCCAGAAGATCAGGAAGTAGCCGCCCTCGCTCACCTCCCCGATCTGCTCGACGACCGCGAGCCAGGAAGCAAAGTAGCCGACGCCGATCGCCGCGAGGTACATGAACGGGAGCGTCATCCACGCGGCGAGCAGCCGCGTCGCCGCGAGGAACGTCACCGGGGGAACGCCCATCACCTCGAGCGCGTCGATCTCGTCCGAGATCCGCATCGCTCCGAGCTCGGCGACGATCCCGGTCCCGACCTTCGCCGACATCATGTACCCGAACGCGTATGGGATCACCTCGCGCAGGTCGCACCACGCGGCGAACACGCCCGCGTATGCGGGCGCGCCGACCGCGCGATTGAAGTACGCCCCCTCGATCCCACACTGGAGTCCGAGGATGAACACGAGTCCCCAGATCACGATCGTCGAGCCGAGGATCAGGATCCCGGCCTGGCGCAGCGACTCGCCGAAGAACTGCAGTACGCGGCCCGAGTAGACGAGCCCGATGACGCGGAAGCAGAAGCGCGCGATGTCGCCGAGCGAGGAGAGCCAGTCGCGCGGTATCGCCAGCCAACCGGGCATTACTTGATCACCAGCAGCTCGGGGTGCGTGGCCAACAGTGTTTGCGTGAACACATAGTTGAACGCGAACACGCCCATGAAGCTGATCACGACCGACTCGTTGACCGCTCTGCCGACCCCCTCGGCGCCCCCGGAGGCGTTCATGCCCTTGTAGCAGGACACGATCGCGATGATCGCCCCGAATAAGGTCGTCTTCACGACCGAGCCCCAGAGGTCCGTCGTCGAGGCGTTGGTGAGCAGGGTGGCGAAGAAGCCTCCAAGCGGCTGGCCGTAGAGCAGCTCGGCGCCGATGCCGCCGGCGATTCCGAACATCAGCGCGTAGATGTCGAGCAGGCCGGTGATCAGCATCAGGGCGAGGAACCGCGGCACGACCAGGTTCTTGATCGGATCGACGCCGAGCACCTGGAGGGCGTCGAGCTCCTCGCGGATCTTCCGCGCGCCGAGGTCGGCGGTGATCGCCGTGCCAGCGACCCCCGCGACGACGACCGCGGTGACGAACGGGGCGAACTCTCGAATCGAGGCGAGGACGAAGAACCCGCCGAGACGGTCGAGCGCGCCGAAGAGCGACAGGAAGTTGGCCGCCTGTAGCCCCGGCGCCCCAAATCCGAATGCGACGGTCGAGATCAGCATCGGGAACCAGGTCAGCTGGAGCGCGAACAAGAACTGACCGATGAACTCGCCGCCGTACGGGTACGGCGGCCTGACCGTCGAGACAATCGTCTTCCCGGTCAGGATCATCATGTTCCCGACCTGCTCGAACAGCGACTTGGCGGGCAAGAATGCCCTGTCGGCAAAGCCTCTGACCATGTCTCCTCCCGGCCCGGGCGCCCCGGCCGCAAGCGACAGGGTATTTCATCACCCTCCACTGCGCCACCGCTAACGCTTCGGGTGGCCCGAGGGTCCCGTGGTATGTTCCTCGCGCCTTGGGGAGAGAGGCCAAATCACCCGAGGGCGAGGCTTGATGAGGGTCGGGGCAACGATCGCCACGGGAGTCGCCGTTCTCGTGCTCGCCGCATGCGGCGGCGGTGGCGAGCGGCAGGACGAGTCAGAGCCCGAGGCGGAGTTCCCGGTCGACGTCGCGACCGCGAAGTTCCCGAACCGCCAGCGCCTCGCCGAGGCGACCGAGCTGCGGCTCGGGGTTGAGAACACCGGCACGGAGACGATCCCCGACCTCGCGGTGACGATCTTCATCGAGGGCGGCGGACAGGGCTCGTTCGACATCCGGCTCGACCAGCCCGGCCTGGCGAACCCGAACCGGCCGGTGTGGGTGCTCGAGGACAAGTATCCGCGGCTCGCCGGCGAGAGTCGCCCGCCGGGCTCCTCCCCCGCCGACATCGCGGCCTCGAACACGTTCGCGTTCGGGCCGCTCGATGCGGGCGAGGAGCGTGAGATGATCTGGAAGGTGACGCCGGTGCGCGGCGGCACCTACACCGTGAACTACGAGGTCGCGGCGGGGTTGTTCGGCAAGGCCAAGGCGGTGACAGCGGACGGAAGCAACCCGAGCGGTAAGTTCCTCGTCACGATCTCCACGAAGCCTCCCCAGGCCAGGGTGAACGACGAAGGCAAGGTCGAGATCGAGCAGTAGGTTGCGTGCGGCGATCGCCGGGTCCGTCGCCCTGTTCTGCGCGACGGCAATCGCAGCGGGGTGCGGCGATGACGACGACGAGGGGACCACCGCCGCCACCCCGACGACGGCGACCTCGCCGGCCGACCGCGGGCCCCCGCGCGACCCGCCGCCGGTCGGCGACGGGCGCGGAGGGGTGCGACTGGTCAAGATAGGGGAGTTCGAGCAGCCACTCTACGTCACCCAGGCGCCGGGAGATCTCGACCTGTACGTCGTCGAGAAGACCGGGCGGATCATGCGGGTCGAGGGCGGGGCCGGGCGCCCCGTCGCGGCGGAGCCGTTCCTCGACCTCGGGGGCGAGGTGTCGACGGGAAGCGAGCAGGGGCTGCTCTCGGTGGCCTTCGCCCCCGACTACGCCCGATCGGGGCGCTTCTACGTGGACTTCACCGACACCGAAGGCGACACCCGGATCCAGGAGTTCCGCCGCGACCCGGACGACCCCGACCGCGCCGACCCGGCGACCCGCCGCGAGCTGCTTCGCATCGATCAGCCGTTCGACGACCACAACGGTGGGTTGCTTCTGTTCGGGCCCGACGAGCTGATGTACGTCGGCACCGGCGACGGCGGCTCCCTCAGCGACCCGATGCGCAACGGCCAGAACCTCTCGACCCTGCTCGGCAAGATCCTGCGCATCGACCCCACCCCCGCGGGGGGCCGCCCTTATCGGATCCCCTCCTCGAACCCGTTCGTTGACAAGCCCGGCGCCCGCGGCGAGATCTACTCGTACGGCCTGCGCAACCCGTGGCGATTCTCGTTCGACCGCGTCGGCGGGGCGCTCTCGATCGGAGACGTCGGCCAGGACTCGCTCGAGGAGATCGACCTGGTTGGGCGCGGAAAGGGCCGCGGCGCCAACTTCGGCTGGTCGGCGCTCGAGGGCGACGAGCCCTTCAACGAGGACCAGGAGGCCCCCGGCGCGGTCCCCCCGGTGCTCACCTACCCGCTGACCGAGGCGTGCGCGGTCACCGGCGGCTACGTCGTCCGCGACGAGGCCCTGCGCTCGCTCTACGGGCGCTACCTGTACGGGGACTTCTGCGTCGGCGAGCTTCGCAGCTTCACTGCAGATCCCGGTCGCCCGGCGGCGGACGATCGACCGCTCGGCCCAACGGTCCCTCAGCTCAGCTCGTTCGGCGAGGACAGCGCCGGCCGCGTGTACGCGGTGTCCCTGGACGGCCCCGTGTACCGGCTCGAGCCGCGGTGAGCGAAGCTTTGCTCGCACCGGGGTGTTAGGAGAGTCGTGCGCGCGTTCGCCGTCGCGATCGCCCTCGCCCTCGTCGCCGCCCTCCCGTCGGCCGCCGCCGCGAAGCCGAAGGCCGGCGACGGCACCGGCGGCGTCGAGCTGCGCAAGCTCGGCGATTTCGACTCCCCGGTCCACATAGACAACGCACCCGGCTCCAAGCGCCTCCTGTTCGTGGTCGAGCAAGGCGGCACGATCCGCATCCTGCGCGGCAACGACACGCTCGGCAACCCGTTTCTGGACATCCGCGATCGGGTCGAGGCAGGCGGTGAGGAAGGACTCCTGTCCGTTGCCTTCCCCCCCGACTACGAGCAATCGGATCGGTTCTTCGTCTACTACACGGTTCGCGGGGGCGACGTCAACCGCGTGTCGGAGTTCCGCCGTTTCACAGCCACGACCGCGGATCCGGCCTCCGAGCGGCCAGTGATCCAGTTCTCGCACCCGAAGTTCGGAAACCACAATGGCGGCCAGCTCCAGTTCGGCCCCGACGGGCAGCTCTACATCGCGACTGGCGACGGAGGCGGGGGCGGGGACCCGGACGGCAACGGCCAGAACGTCAACAGCCTGCTCGGCAAGCTTTTGCGCATCGATCCGCTGCCCGGCAACGCAGGCGGGTACGCGATCCCGGCCGGCAACCCGTTCGCCGGCCCGACCCCGGGGCTCGACGAGATCTACGCGCTCGGGTTGCGCAACCCGTGGCGGTTCTCGTTCGACCGCAAGACCGACCGGATCGCGATCGCGGACGTCGGGCAGGGCAGCTGGGAGGAGGTCAACTTCACGTCACCGTCCCGTCTCCCCGGCGCAAACTTCGGCTGGGACGCGTTCGAGGGGACCCACCGATTCGAGGCCACGACGCCCGTGCCATCGGGCCACCAGCCGCCGATCTTCGAGTACGAGAACGACGGCGAGAACTGCGCTGTCGTCGGCGGGAACGTCGTGCGCGACCGCAAGCTGCGCTCCCTCAACGCCCGCTACCTGTACGCCGACCTGTGCGCCGGGGAGCTGCGGAGCTTCGTCCCTGCCCTCGACGGCGCCAGGAAGGATCGCGCCCTCGGCCCCACCGTCCCGTCGCCGACATCGTTCGGTGAGGGAGCCAAGGGCAGGATCTACGTCGCGTCGCTCGGGGGTGGCGTCTGGAAGCTGAAGTGACCGCGTACGCGTCGCGCGGCGGGATCCTCGCGGCGGCGATCGCCGCGCTCGCGATCCTGGCTCCTGGTTCGGCGGCGGGCGCGATATCCGCAAAGGAGGTCGGGGATTTCAACCGACCGACATACGTCCACGGTCCCGACGGCGCCGGCGGCGCGCTGTTCGTGGTCGAGCGGGCGGGGAGGATCGAGGTGATCCAGGACGGCCGACGCCAGGACCGTCCGTTCCTCGACATCGAGGGCCGTGTGTCGTGCTGCGCGGGCGAGCGGGGGCTGTTCTCGGTCGCGTTCGAGCCCGACTACGCAACCTCGGGCCGCCTGTACGTGTACTTCACCGACCGCCAGGGCGACATCAGGGTCGAGGAGTACCGGCGGAGCGCCGAGGACCCTCTGCGCGCGAATACCGGCACGCGGCGCAAGGTGATCCAGATTCGCCACCGCGCGTTCTCGAACCACAACGGCGGCCAGCTTCAGTTCGGCCCCGACGCGCAGCTCTATGTCGCGACCGGCGACGGCGGCAGCGCGGGCGACCCGCGCGAGAACGCACAGAGCCGGCAAAGCCTGCTCGGAAAGCTGCTCCGCATCGACCCCACGCCGCGCAAGGACGGCCCCGGGCACGGCGTCCCGCGCTCGAACCCGTTCGTGCAGGGCAAGGGCGCGAACGAGATCTACGCGCGCGGGCTGCGCAACCCGTGGCGATTCTCGTTCGACGGCAACCGGATCGTGATCGCCGACGTTGGTCAGGACCGCCGGGAGGAGATCGACTACGAGACCGTCGACGGCGCACGCGGCGCCAACTTCGGCTGGGACGCCTTCGAGGGCTCGGCACGCTACCGGTCTGTGGACGCGAGCCCGCCGCCCCGCAAGCACAACCGCCCGATCGCGCAGTACGGCCACGGGCGCGGAAGGTGCGCGATCACGGGCGGGTACGTGGTCCGCGACCCCCAGGTTCCCGCGCTTGAGGGCCGCTACCTGTACGGGGACCTGTGCACGGGCGAGATACGCAGCCTGGTCCCCGAGCTAGGCGGCGCGCGGGACGACCGCGCCCTGGGATTGCGCGAGCGGGGCCTGACGACGTTCGGCGAGGACGCCGCCGGCCGCGTGTACTTCGCCTCGGCGTCCACCGGGAAGGTCTTCAGGATCGTCCAGACGGGATGAGGGGCCCCCACGCGGTGCGCGGGGTAGAGTGGTGGCGCGACGTAATGGAGAGCGGCACCGAGCCCACCGGCACCGACGAGGCGGCCGCCGACGGCGGCGACGGCGCCCGGCCGGCCTCCACGCCCTCCCGAGCGACGTTCCAGGTCCACAACCCAGCCGACGGCTCGCTGATCTCGACGGTACCGATCGACGGCCCGGACGAGGTTCGCGCAGCAGTCGCGCGGGTGCGCGCGGCCCAGCCCGAGTGGGAGGCGATGGGACCCGCGGGCCGCTACCGGTGGCTCGGGCGGTGGCGCGACTGGATGCTCGCGAACAGCCGGACGATCGCCGACGTGATGGAGGCCGAGACCGGCAAGGTTCGAAACGACGCCGCGCTGGAGGCCCCGTGGCTCGCCGACACGATCAACTTCTACGGCGAGAGGGCCGCCCGCTTCCTTGCCGACCAGCAGGTGAGCGCCCACAACCCGCTGCTGAAGGTCAAGGCACTGAAGGTGGTCTATCGCCCGCACCCGGTCGTCGGGGTGATCGCGCCGTGGAACTTCCCGCTGCTGCTCGCGGGGGGAGACGCGATTCCCGCCCTCGCGGCGGGCTGCGCGGTGGTCATCAAGCCTTCCGAGGTCACGCCGTTGTCGCTGCTCGAGCTGGTGCGGGGGTGGACCGACGAAGTCGGCGGGCCCGGCGTGATCGAGGTCGCGACAGGGCTCGGAGAGACCGGATCGGCGCTCGTCGACGAGGTCGATTACGTCCATTTCACGGGCTCGGTCGCGACGGGAAAGAGGGTGATGGCTCGGGCCGCCGAGACACTGACGCCGGTGAGCCTCGAGCTCGGTGGCAAGGACCCGCTGATCGTGCTCGACGACGCCGACCCCGAGCGGGCGGCGAACGGTGCCGCATGGGGAGGGCTTGCGAACTCGGGGCAGATCTGCGTGTCGGTGGAGCGGGTGTACGCGACCGAGCCGGTCTACGACCGATTCCTCGCGGCGCTCACCAAGCGTGTCTCCGGCCTGCGCCAGGGCGCCGACCGGCCCGCGTACACGCACGAGCTCGGGGCGATGACCACGCCCGCCCAGCTCGAGATCGTGGAGGACCACGTCCGTGACGCCGTCGAGCGTGGAGCGACGGTCCTGTGCGGCGGCAAGCGCCGCGACGGAGCCGGCGACTACTTCGAGCCCACGGTGCTCACCGGGGTCGACCACTCGATGCGAATCATGCAAGAGGAGACCTTCGGCCCGGTGATCCCGGTGATGAAGGTTCGCGACGAGGACGAGGCGGTGCGCCTCGCGAACGACTCCGAGTACGGGTTGTCGGCGTCGGTGTTCGGCGAGCGCGACCACGCGGAGGCCGTGGCGCGCCGGCTCGAGTCCGGCGCCGCGAACGTGAACGACGTTCTCGTCAACTACCTCGCGCTCGACGTCCCAATGGGCGGATGGAAGGACTCGGGGATCGGGACGCGATGGGGGGCCGAGGGGATCCGGAAGTACTGCCGCACCGAGTCGATCGTGGTGACGCGGTTCGCGCGAGCGAAGGCCGAGCCGATGTGGTTCCCGTACTCGCCCGGCAAGGGCCGCATCCTCGGCGCGATCTCCAGGTTCGTCAACGCGCGCGGGCTGCGGGGGCGGCTTCGCGCGCTGCGCCGCTAGCCGGGATCCCCGCGGCGCGATACTTCACCCGACGGATCGTGTTGAGGGTGTCGTGAGCTGGAAGAGGCCGAGGGTCGGGATCGCCGTCGTCGCGTGCGTGATGCTCGTGCTTTCGCTCGTCCTCGCGGCGCCCGTCGTCGCGGGCTTCAAGGCCGGCAAGTACGCCGGGATCACCACCCAGGGTCATTCGATCAACTTCAAGGTGACGAACCTGGTGGTGAAGAAGCTGACCTTCACGATCGACGTCACGTGCGACGACGGGACCAATGTTCCACTGAAGACCACCGAGCCAGCCAAGGCGCCGATCAGCGACCGAGGACGTTTCGTCGCCCTGTTCACCGGCGACATCACCGCGGAGGTAACGGGCAAGGTGAAGCGCAGACACGCGGCCGGCAAGATCGAAACCTCCGGCGAGCTTCCGAAGACCAGCGCGACGTGCTACGGCACCTCGGACTGGACGGCTGACAAGCAGAAGTAGCGGCTCACCCCGCCGGCACGAGCTCCTCGCGGCGCTGCTTGGCAGCCTGCACCATGTTGCGCAGGCTCGCGTCGACTTCCTCCCACGCGCGCGTCTTCAGCCCGCAGTCCGGGTTGACCCACAGCTGCTCGGGCCGCAGGACCCGGGCCGCGGCGTGGAGCAGCTCGACCATCTCCTCCGCGGGGGGCACCCGCGGTGAGTGGATGTCGTACACCCCGGGACCGATCTCGTTGTCGTACCCGGTGCGCTCCCAATCGTGCAGCAGCTCCATCCGCGAGCGCGCCGCCTCGATCAACAGCACGTCGGCGTCCATCTCCTGGATCCGGTCCATGATGTCGCCGAAGTCCGAGTAGCACATGTGTGTCTGAACCTGGGTCTCGTCCCGCACCGGTGAGGTCGCGACGCGGAAGCAGTACACGGCCCACCGCAGATACTCGTCCCAGCGGTCCCGGCGCAGCGGCAGGCCCTCGCGAATCGCCGGCTCGTCGACCTGGATGATCCGGATGCCGGCGTCCTCGAGATCGGACACCTCGTCGCGGATCGCCAGCGCGAGCTGCTCGCAGGTCTCGGCGCGCGGCTGGTCGTCGCGCACGAACGACCACTGGAGCATCGTCACCGGCCCGGTGAGCATGCCCTTGACCGGCTTCCCGGTCAGCGACTGCGCGTAGAGCGTCCACTCCACGGTCATCGGATCGGGCCTGCTCACGTCTCCGTACAGGACCGGCGGCCGCACGTAGCGGGAGCCGTAGGACTGGACCCATGCGTTCTGCGTGAACGCGTAGCCCTCCATCTGCTCGGCGAAGTACTGGACCATGTCGTTCCGCTCCGGCTCGCCGTGGACGAGAACGTCGAGCCCGACCTCCTCCTGGAACGAGATCACCCGTTCGATCTCGGCCTTCATCCGGTGCTCGTAGCCGGCGCGGTCGATATCTCCGGCCCGCAGCGCCGCCCGCGCCTTGCGGATCTCGGTGGTCTGGGGGTAGGAGCCGATCGTCGTGGTGGGGAACAGCGGCAGGTCGAGCCGCTCGCGCTGCGCCTCGCTGCGCACCTCGAACGAGCTCTCGCGGCGCGCGTCCTCGTCGGACAGCGCCTCGACGCGCTCCCGCACGAGCGGGTTGCGGGTGCGGTGAGAGTTGCGGCGATCCTCGAGCGCGCGGTCGTTCGCATCGAGCTCACCCGCGATCGCCTCGCGGCCGGTCAGGCCGCGGCCGAGCGTGACGACCTCGCCTACCTTCTGCTTCGCGAACGCCATCCACGAGCGCAGCTCGTCGTCGAGGCCGGGCTCGGAATCGAGGTCGATCGGCGTGTGGAGCAGCGAGCAAGACGTCGAGACCACGACCTCGCCGGCGTGGGTGGCGAGCCCCTCGAGCAGGTCGAGGCTGTGCTCGAGGTCGGAGATCCACACGTTGCGCCCGTCGACTATGCCGGCGAACAGGGTCTGGTCGGTGAGCCCCCCCTGCTCGGCGATCAGCTCGACGTTCTTGCGCCCGCGATGGAAGTCCAGCCCCACCCCCTCGACCGGGATGTCACGCAGCACGCCGTAAGCGTCGCCGGCGTGATCGAAGTAGGTCTTCACCAGGATCCGGGTCCGCTCCTGGACCTTCGCAAGCTCCTCGTAGGCGAGCCGCAGGGCGTCGAGCTCGCGCTCGGAGCGGTCCTCGACGAAGCACGGCTCGTCGAACTGGACCCAGGTTGCTCCCTGCTCGGCCAGCCGCTCGAGCACCTCTCCGTACACCTCGATCAACGGCTCGATCAAGCTGAGGCGGTCGAAGTCCTCGGGGACGCCGTCGGCGGACTTGCCGAGCAGCAGGAACGAGACCGGGCCGACGAGCACCGGGACCGTGTCGATTCCGAGCTCCTCCATCGCCTCGCCGTGCTCCTCGAACGGCTTCTCGGAGGAGAGTGCGAACTCGGTCTTGGGGCCGAGCTCGGGGACGAGGTAGTGGTAGTTCGTGTCGAACCACTTCGTCATCTCCATCGCGGTCACGTCCACGCCGCCGTCCTGGCGCCCGCGCGCCATCGCGAAGTAGGTGTCGAGGTCGACCGGGCCGGAGCCGTGCCCGTAGCGCGCGGGGACGGCACCGACGAGGCACACCGCGTCGAGCACCTGGTCGTAGAGCGAGAAGTCGTTGGACGGGATCAAGTCGACACCGGCGTCCTGCATGAAGCGCCAGTTGCCGAGCCGGATCGCATGCCCGGCTGCGAGCAGGTCCTCGGCCGAGACCTCGCCCTTCCAATGGCCCTCGGTCGCGAACTTAAGCTCGCGGTTGGGACCGATTCGCGGGAAGCCTGAAATGTTGGAGAGCGCCATCGTGGCTGAGAGTACAAGAGAGCACGATCTCCGAGCGCGGCGTCGATCCCGGGCGCGGCTCAGGTCGTTTTCGCGCCGGCCGTCCCGCGTTCGCTGCCGGACAGGCGCACCGGCGCCGTGCTGAGCGCGCGCAGCCTCATGTCGGTCCACGTCACGCCCTCACGGACGAGCGCCGGGAGACCGAGAGCGACCGCCGTGGCGATCTCGATCGCCTGGAGGATCACCCCGTAGGCGAGGGCGTCGGACGCGCCGACCCCGAAGCCGGCGGTGAGCACGCTGATCACGGCGAGCTGGAACACGCCGATGTTCGAAGGGGTGGCGGGGACGACGGCGGTCACGTTGACGGCGAACAGGACCGCCGCGCAGGCGCCGATCCCGGCTTGGCCCTCGAGCCCCATGGCGACCGAGAGCGCGTAGCAGGAGGCGAGCTGGACCCCCCACGCGGCGAGCTGCGCCCCGGCGGCGAACGACCCGCGGCGGGGGTCGCGAAAGACCCTCAGGCCGCTTCGGACCTGAACCAGCGCGCTGCGGATCGCCTCGAGCACGCGGGCGACTCGACCGGACCCGGTTCCGCGCATCACCGTTGGCGCCAGGATGAGCGCGACCAGCAGCGCCAGCGGCGCGAGACTGACGATGAAGAGCTTCTCCTGGCTCGAGTGGAAGAGGTCGGTGGTGAGGACGATGGTCGAGCCCAGCAGGGCAAGCGCCACGAGGTTGAGCGCTGTCTGCGAGACCAGCGTCCCGAGCAGGACCGGTAGCGCCTCGCGCATCCGGCCGGTGCGCCGCGCGAGCACCATCGCGCGCGCCGGCTCGCCAAGCCGTGCTGGCAGCGTCGCCGACATCAGCACCCCGATCATCGTCGCCGAGGTCACGTCGCGGCGCCGGATCGAGTAGTGCGGAAGCGCCGAGCGGGCGATCGCGTACCACGACGCGGCGCGAAGGAAGAGCGAGCCCATCATCAGCGCCGTCGCGACGATCACCCAGGCTGCGTTCGAGTGCACCGCGCTCGCGACCACGCTGTCGAACCCGATCCGGTTCGCCGCGATCGCCGTTAGGCCGATCCCCATCGCGCCCGCGAGCGCGAGCCCGATGCGCCGTGCGACCCGGTATCGGTGCCCGGTATGGCGGGCGGGCGCGGGGTCGAGCGAGGGAAGGCGACGCGGCGGGCGGGACGGCCCGCCGTCCGCAGGCGCGAGCCCGGCGCGCCGCGCGACGCGCGACGCGACGTGGTTGGGTGCCGGCACGGATCGGGCGGACTCATACACCTCGGAGACCTCGTCCGCGACATGCCGCCACGCGTAGCGCTGCGCCGACTCGCGCGCTGCCACGCCCATCGCCACCCGGCGCTCCGGCTCGAGATGGAGGCGCTGGAGCTCCTCGGCGAGCCGCTGCGGATCGGCCGGTGGAAAGAGGATGCCGTCGACGCCGTCGCGCACGACCTCGGCGTATCCGGCTATCTCGGAGGCCACGACGGGAGTCCCGGCGGCGAAGCCCTCGATCAGGACCATTCCGAAGCTCTCGCCGTCGAGCGAGGGGGCGCACAAGATGTCGGATTCGTGCAGGGAGCTCCACAGCGTCTCGCCCGAGACGCGGCCGAGGGCATCGATGTACAACGCGACCTCGGGATCGGTGAGGTAGCGCGAGACGTCGTGTCGATCGGCGCCGACCACGGTGAGGCGCGCCGGAAGGTGGCGGACCAGCTCATCGAAGGCCGAGAGCAGGACCGGGAGACCCTTGCGCTCCTCCGGGCGTCCGACGAAGATCAGCCGCAGCTCCTCCGCCTCCGGCTTGGGGCCTGCGGGCGGCGCATCGAGGTCGACGCCGTTGGGGATGATCCGGTAATCGCCGCCGAACCACCGCCGGCCGGTCCACGCGGCCGCCCTCGATACCGCTATCCGCGCCTCGAGCTGGTTCAACTTGCGGCGCGCGCCGAGCAGGTTTCCGATCTGGTTCGGAACGAGCTTGGTCGAGTACGCGTGGAACGTCCCGACCACTGGCGCGTCGGGGAACGAGACAGCGTCCCAGCCGAGAAGCGGCGCGATCGGCTCATGAACGTGGATCACGTCGAAGCGTCCGGCGCGAAGCTCGCGACGCATCGTGGTGACCGCCCCGGGGGACGGCGACAGATTGGAGACGGCGCCGTTCGCGCCGAGGCCGATCGTGCGGCCAAGCGGGACCAGGTAGTCGGGGCGCGACCGCTCCGAGGCCGGTGCGCGGTGCAACACGCTGCTGAGCCGGTCCCGCGGGTCCCACGGGGCGAGCACTCGCACCTCGTCACCGCGGGCCAGGAACTGCTCTGCGAGCGCCTCGACGTGGCGGTTCACGCCCCCCTCGTAGGTCCACGAATACGGCGTCACGAGGGCGATCCGCATCAACCGATCCTAACAATGCGCTCAGCGCCGGATGTACGGTTAACCAGCGTCTTTGGGCACGTGTGCAGCGTCGCCGCCCACCTATAATCGCGGGCCCGCCGCCCCGCCGGGGCGGCTTTCGATATCTCGACGCGAGAGGCACCGGTGGCCGACTCCAGCCGCACGTTTGCGAAGTTCACCTTCTTCAAGGTCGATCCTGCGTGGCAGCGCCGGGATCCCGATCAGCGCGCCCAGGACAAGCGCGAGTTCAGAGCCGCCTGCGACGACTTCGCCCTGGAGCGCTCGCTTCGGGCCTACTCGACCGTCGGCACCCGCGGCGACGTCGACCTGCTGCTGCTCGCGCAGGCGCCGGCGCTGGACGAGATCCACACATTCCACGTCGTGCTCGCCCAGAGCGGGCTCGCGAGGTGGGCCTCGATTCCCCATTCCTACCTCGCGCTGACGAAGCGCTCGCCCTACTCGGAAGCAGAGGCCCGGACGGAGATCTGCGTCTCCGAGCGCAAGTACCTGTTCGTATACCCGTTCTGGAAGAAGCGGGAGTGGTACCGGCTCCCCGCGGACGAGCGCCAGCGGATCATGAGCGACCACATCGAGATCGGGCGGCGCTACCCCGAGATCACGATCAACACCGCGTACTCGTTCGGGCTCGACGACCAGGAGTTCGTCGTCTCCTTCGAGGCCGACGAACCGGACCGGTTCCTCGACCTGGTCCAGGAGCTGCGCTCCTCCGAGTCGAGCTCGTACACGCTGCGCGACACGCCGATCTTCACCTGCGTCGCGATGTCCGTGGCAAAGGCGCTCGACGCGCTCGACGGCACCGCGACGGCACGCAGCGAGCCGGCACTAGCCTAGATGAGTGATCCCACAACCGCGCACACCCGGATGACGCGCGTGGCGCGTCGCATCTCTTCGTCCTCGGGCGCTCGTGTGCTTGAAGCACACTTCGCGACCTGCGTCCTCGATCTGCTCGGCCACGCGCGCGGGGGAGGCGCACCGAAGGTGCGCCGAGGGGGCGGAGCCCCCATGGCGCACGCCGCTACGGAATCACTCATCTAGGTCTCATGCCCGGTACTCCCGACAGCCCGCTGCGGGTCGCGATCGTGGGCTCCGGCCCCGCCGGCTTCTACGCCGCCGACCACCTGCTACGCCGCGAGGGCGTCGCTGTCGAGGTCGACATGCTCGACCGCCTCCCAACGCCGTTCGGGCTCGTGCGCGGCGGCGTCGCGCCCGACCATCCGAAGATCAAGTCGGTGATTCGGGTGTACGAGAAGACCGCCGCGCGCGACGGGTACCGGTTCTTCGGCAACGTCCAGCTCGGGCGCGACGTCTCGCCCTCCGAGCTCGCCGAGCGCTACCACGCCGTGATCTACGCCTACGGCGCCGAAACCGACCGCCACCTTGGGATCCCCGGCGAAGACCTCCCCGGGAGCGGGCCGGCGACCGCTTTTGTCGGCTGGTACAACGCCCACCCCGACTACGCGCACCTCGAGTTCGACCTCTCGTGCGAGCGCGCGGTCGTGATCGGGAACGGCAACGTCGCAGCGGACGTGACGCGGATGCTCGCGCTGACCCGCGACGAGCTCGCGGTCACCGACACCGCGGATCACGCGATCGACCCGCTCGCTGACTGCGCGATCAATGAGATCGTCGTCCTCGGTCGCCGCGGGCCGGTGCAGGCCGCGTTCACGAACCCCGAGCTGCGCGAGCTGGGCGAGATGGCGGACGCCGACATCCACGTCGACCCGGCGGTGCTCGAGCTCGACGAGCTCAGCCGCTCCTACCTCGAGTCGGAGGCCGACATCACCGCGCGCAAGAACGTCGAGATCCTGAAGGAGTTCGCGCGCAAGGAGCCCGAGGGCAAGCCACGGCGGATCGTGCTGCGCTTCCTCACATCGCCGATCGAGATCCAGGGCGACGGCCGCGTCGAGCGCGTCGTGGTGGGGCGCAACGAGCTCCATCGCGACGAGACGGGGGCGCTCCGGGCCCGCGACACCGGGGAGCGCGACACGATCGAAGCGGGGCTCGTCCTGCGCTCGATCGGCTACAAGGGCGTGCCGGTCGACGGCATCCCGTTCGACGATCGCCGCGGCGTGATCCCTAACGAGGCCGGCCGTGTGGTCGATCGCGATCGTGGCGGGCACATGCGCGGTCACTACGTGGTCGGGTGGATCAAGCGCGGGCCGAGCGGAGTGATCGGGACGAACAAGAAGGACGCCCAGGACACCGTCGCCAGCCTGTTCGAGGACCTCGAGGCCGGCCGGATGCCGGAGCCCGCCGACCCGGGACGCGATTCAATCCACGCGCTCGTCACCGAGCGCCGCCCCGACCACGTGAGCTACGAGGGCTGGCAGGTGATCGACCGTGCCGAGGTCGAGCGCGGCAAGCCGCTCGGCCGACCGCGAGTCAAGTTCTGCAACATCGACGAGATGGTGGAGGTCGCTTCGCGCGACGCGGACGCTCGGGAAGGCGCCGCTGCGCGGCCCCGAGAGGAGCTTCACCCGTCTCGCCGCGGCTCCGCCGCGGCTTCCCGGGCCGCCCAGCGCGGCTGAGCGAGCGCATAGAATCAGCCGCGTGACGGTCGACCTGGACGAGGTGCGCGAGTTGATCCTGACCGCACTGCCCGGTGCCGAGGTCGAGGTCACCGACGAAACGGGTGGAGGCGACCACCTGCGGGCGGTCGTCCGCGCGCCGCAGTTCGTCGACCTCAGCCGCATCGAGCAGCACCGGCTTGTCAAGTCGGCGGTTCAGGAGCGCATGGACGATGGCTCGATCCACGCGCTTTCCGTAAAGACCTATCCGGCGGCGCCCGGAGGCGGGTCGGGTGAGCATGGTTCCGGTCGCAACTCCGTAACCTCTGCGATGGAACCCGAGAGCCCACCCGACGACCAGGAGGATTGACCCGGTGACAGATCCAGCGCTGCGCGACAAGGTCGAGGAGCTGATTCGCGAGAACCCCGTCCTGCTCTTCATGAAGGGAACTCCCGAAGCGCCGCGGTGCGGGTTCTCGATGCGCGTCGTCCAGGTGCTCGACTCGCTCGGCGTCGAGTACGGCGCGATCGACGTGCTCCCCGCGCTCGACCCGCTGCGCGAGGCGACGGGCGAGATCTCCGACTGGCGAACCTTCCCGCAGCTCTACGTCAACGGCAAGCTCGTCGGCGGCGCAGACATCGTCGAGGAGATGTTCGAGTCGGGTGAGCTCTCCGAGCTGCTCGACGTCGAGCAGCCGACCGACGCCCGGGCCGAGGCCGCCGAGGGGAGCCCCAACGGCCACCCGCCCGCGGGGCAGAGCCCGCCGCTGCCGACCGAGTAGGAACTCCTTTCTCGCCGGCGGGACGAACCGCGGCTCAGCAGCGGGCGTTCGATGGATGCTCGTCGCAGATGGACCCCGGAAACCGTTGTTGATCCGCAGGTTCGGTCCGGACGGGGGCGTACGGTTGGCCCGCGCATGGGCAGGCGGCCGCGAATGGGTAGGCGACCGAAACCGATCAGGGTGCTCGATGCCATCAACGAGTTCGCGGATTGGAGCGGAAACGTCCCTTACGACCACCTGTCGTGGCGGTTCTGCGCGCGCGGCGGCTTCACCGCCGACGGCCTGAACGCCGTGCTGGACGAGCTGGAAGAGAGAGACTTCCTCGTTCGCGACGGGCCTACCCACCACGGCGTCCACTATGCGCTGACGAGCAGGGGCAAGGCCCAGCTTCAGGTAGAGGACTTTCGGCGGGCGGCGTAACCCGCCTGGCCCGGTGGTGGCGGCCTAGACGCTTGCCGCCTGCTCGGTGGCGTCCTCGCGGACCTGGAAGGACGAGCCGCAGCCGCAGGCCGCGACCACGTTCGGGTTGTTGACGGCGAATCCGGCGCCCTGGAGGCCGTCGACGTAGTCGACCTCGGAGCCGAACACGAACTGCATGCTGACCTTGTCGACCGCGACCGACACGCCATTGTGCTCGAAGACGTGGTCGTCGTCGCGGACCCGGTCGAAGGCGAGCGAGTACTGGAAGCCGGAGCAGCCGCCGCCGCGCACCGCGACACGGAGTGCCTGATCGGAGTCCTCCTGGGCGGAGAGCAGCTCCTCGATCTTCTCGGTTGCCTTGTCGGTCAGCGTCACCGCTGCTTCGGGGGTCTCCATGGGTGCAATTGTAGACGGCCTTACCGACCGAGCCGCTCGCCCTGACCGTGGGCGTGCTCGAGGTACTCGAGGATGCGCTTCGAGTCGTGAATGACCTCGTCGCCATCGACGAGCACCGGGACGCGGCTCTGCCGCGTCAGCTCGACGATCTCGGGGCGATCGCCGCGCCGGTAGGGCACGCGCAGCGTCTCGTACTCGATCCCCAGCTTGCGAAGGCGCCGTGCCACGGCGCCGCACGGGCACAGGACGTTCGTCGGCGTGCGGCACCGGTAAAGCGCCACCCGTCGCCCCGGTGTCGGACCGTCCGAGGTGCTCACCGGCCCAGCAGCCTACCCGCGAGCCGCAGCGCCCCACCCGCCACGTCGAGCGGCACGTCGTAGATCCGTCCCGGGCCGGCGCGGTTGCCGAGCGCATCCATCTGCCACCGCACGGTGTCCTCGAGCGTCTCCTCGTGGGGACGTGCCGAGTAGCCGAGCTCGCGTTCGGCCTTGGCGCTCGTGTACGTCCACCACTCAAGCCCGGAGCGCACCTCGTCGCCGGTTGTAGGGATCGGAATCCCCACCCGGGACGCGACCTCGACCCCGGTGAGCGCGATCCGCCCCGGCAGCCTCAGCGGGGGCGGCCGCACGCCGGAGATCCTCGCCAGATCGGCGAACAGGCGGTCGAGGGTGAAGTTGCGTCCCCCGAGGATGTAGCGCTCCCCCACCTTGCCTCTCTCGTCGACGAGGAGATGGCCCGCCGCGACATCGCGCACGTCGACGATGTTCAGCGCCCCCTCGACATAGGTTGGGATCTGGCGCTGCAGGAAGCGGCGCACCAGGCGGTTCGAGGTCCCCGCCGGATCGTCGGGGCCGAGCACGAAGGTTGGGTTCGCGATCACGACCGGCAAGCCGCGCTCGGCGTAACGCAGGGCCTCGAGCTCCGCCTCGTGCTTGGAGTTGATGTAGGTGATCCCGAGCCGCCCGCCGGTGAACCTCTGGGTCTCGTCGGCGGTCTGCCCTCGCTCCGCGGGACCGATCGCCGCGATCGAGGACGTGTGGACCACGCGCTCCACGCCGGCCCGCTCGGCTGCCTCGAGGACGTGTCGCGTGCCGGAGACGTTCACATCGAACACCCTCTCGCGGTCGCTGGGGCGCATCGAGGGGATGCCAGCGACGTGAAAGACGCGTCGCACCCCTTGCATCGCGCCCTGGAGGGACTCCTGGTCCATGATGTCCCCGGGCGCCGATTCGAAATCGATCCCCAACACCGCGTCGAGCCGCGACGATTCGCGAGCGAGCAGCCGCAGCTCGTCGCCGCGCTCCGCAAGCGCCTTGACGAGATGCGAGCCGAGGAACCCGGTCCCGCCGGTGACGAGTGTCTTGCTCACCGCGGCTGATGCTAGTGGTGGCTCTCACGACGTTAGAGACACCACTAGTCCGGGCGGCGTGCGAGCTGATAGAACGCCCACGGTGGAGGCAGGCGGCACGAACACGGCGATCGTCTGCGACACGACGACGTACCTTCCGCCGGAGATCCTGCGCCAGCTCGCGATCCGCGAGGTGAGCCTGTACGTGTCGCTCGCCGGCGAGCAACGCGCCGAGGCCGAGATAGAGGACTACGACGAGTTCTACGACCGCCTGCGGGCGACCGAGGAGGGCGTGACGACGTCGCAGCCCTCGGTCGGCGACTTCGTGGCCTCCTACGAGCCGCTCCTGGCCGAGGGAAAAGGAATCGTGTCGATTCACCTGTCGGCGGGGATCTCCGGCACCTACGAGGCGGCCACGCAGGCACGCGAGCGGCTGGTCGACGAGGATCTCGGCGGCGAGCGGATCAGGGTCTACGACAGCCGCTCGAGCGCCGGCGGAATGGGGCTCGTGGCGATCGCCGCCGCACGAGCCGCCGAGGCCGGCGGCAGCCCGGACACCGTGCTCGATGCGGCCCGAGCCGCGCGTGACGCGCTGCTGATGTGGTTCGCGATCGACACGCTCGAGTACCTGCGTCGCGGCGGCCGGATCGGCGCCGCGCGAGCGTGGCTCGGCTCCGCGCTCAAGATCAAGCCGATCCTCACGCTCGAGGAGGAGATCACCCCGGTCGAACGCGTCCGCACGCGCAAGCGCGCTTACGAGCGGCTACTTGAGTACATGCGCGAGCGCCGCGCGGCCGGCGCGGACGCGTGGGTGGTCCAGCACGTCCAGGATCCCGAGACAGCCGAGCGGCTGGTAGAGGAGTGCCGCGGGATATTCGGCTCGGATCCTGTCTTCGTCTCGGAGATCGGCCCGGTCATCGGCGCGCACACAGGGCCCGGCCTGATCGGCGTCGGAAGCGTTCCTCGGAGCGTGCTCGATGCGGCCTGGCGCCGCTAAGCTGTCGCCGGGAGAGTGGATGCCGACGACGCCGACATGTCCGTAGCCCGCGGAAGAGACATCGCCGCGTTCGGCCTGGTCGTGGTCATGGTGCTGGGCAGCATGACCCTGTGGCTCGCCGTTCCTCTGGCGTGGTTGTGGGCCGCCTCGAAGGTCAACAACTCGCTCGATCCCAGCTTCGGCGCCTACGTCGCCGTCGCGATCGGGATCCCGGCAACGATGCTGGTGTTGTTCATGCTCCTGCGCCGCGTGGACGCCGCTCACCGGGCGCTCACCGCAACGGTGACCGAGTCGAAGGCGGTCCCGCCCCCGTGGCGTCGCAGCATGCGCGACGAGCGCAACATGCACGCGCCGACTTCCGCACTCGACACGATCCTGGTCGCGACAGCGGTCGCAGCCGGGCTCGTGCTCCTCGTGTGGTTCGCGTTCTTCGCCGGCTCGCCGTTGCCGCGCTAGCTTTCCGCGCCTAATCGCCGCGCCGGCGGCGTCGTCGCAGCGCCACGAAGCCGCCGATGACGAACCCGGCGAGCGCGGCGCCCGCGATCAGCTCGTCGCGATGTTCGCGTACCTGGCGCCGCCAGTCGGTGAGCTCGTTCACGCGGCCGCGAAGCAGCTCGACGGAGCCGGCGAGCTGGCCGCGGCGCGCCACGACGTCGCGGCGGATCTGGTCGGAGGTGCGCCCCGGCGCTCCCGGCGCGGGCAGACGCTGGGCCGGTACCGTCCCGCCGCCGACGCGTTGCGGCGTCGTGCTCACGGCGCGGGGCCCCCGGTGGGAGGCCGCGCGCCTCCGGACGGCGGCGCCGGCTCGCCGGCCGGCTGCTGCAGCTCCGCCTCGAAGGTGTCCCTCGCCAGCTTCGCCTCCTCGATCGCCATATCGGGGGTGGGCGGTGCCCCGGCCTTGAACGAGCGCCGCGCGAACAGCCCGGCCGCGATCCCCACCAGGAGCCAGAACAGCGCCTCGACCAGGAAACCCAGCCACACGTTCTCCTCGAAGAAGAGGTCATTGAGCAGCCACGCGACGCCGTGCATGAACATCGCCAGCGCCATCAGCACGAACACGCCCGCGACGATTCCCGCCACCGAGCCGCGAAGGATCTTGTTGACCTTCTCGGAGACCTCGGTCTTGGCGAGCTCGATCTCCTCCCGAATCAGTCCTGAGGCCTGCTCGGAGATTTCGACGACGAGCTCGCCGACCGTCCGCTCGTCCGAGTTCGTCTCCGGCGGTCCGGGCACGCCGTCAGCCATCCACCCCTCCCTCCACCCCGCTCACTCGGGGGGGTCCTCGCGGAACATGCGATGCCAGAGCACCGCCGAGAGCCGGTGGGCGGCGAGGCTCGCCAGCGCGCCGGTGGCGGCGAGCAGGCCGCTCCACAGCAGGCGTCTGAAGATTTCGTTGTTGTCCATCCTGTCTACGTCCTCGCCCCCGCGGTGTTGACATTCCCGCGGCGGCGGGGGGAGTAAACCACCTCGGCCGCGGCGGGCGCGGTCCCGTGGGGGCGCCGGGCATCGCCGTAGTCGGCCCAGCGCTCGAAGAACGTGCGGTAGACGGCGTACGTCCACCGCGGATCGAGGATGTCGAACGCCGCATGGGCCCCGCCTGGCAGGATCCACACCCGCACGAGCTCGTTGTCGCCCTTCGCCTCGTCGAGCATCCGCGCGTGCTCGACCGGGACGATCAGGTCGTCCTCGGAGTGCAGCACGAGCACCGGGACGCGGGCGCCGGCGATGTTGTTACGCGGCGAGGAGCGCTCCCAGATCTCCTCCGCGGTGACCCCGTAGTAGGGCGCGGCGAGCGCCTCGATCGGCTCGACAAGCGTGTCGATCTCGTCGGGCCAGCGGCCTGCGCGCACCCGCGAGCGAAGCATCGCGGCGAAGAACCTCGAGATCGGGTACGCGGGGTGAGTGGGCGGGACCTTGCGCGAGAGCCGCTTCGCCGCGCGCAGGGTGTCGGCGGGGCCGCAGATCGCGAGCACCCCACCGTCGAGCGCCTCCTCCGCGCCCGGTAGGTGCGTCGCGTTCAGCGTCGCGGCGGAGCCGAGCGATATGCCGAGCACTCCCACGGTCGTGGCGCCGAGCTCTTTGAGGTGACGCCCGGCAAACACGATGTCCTCCCCCTCCTTCCACCCGGCGCTCGAGGGTGCGTGGCTGAGCAGCTCCGTGAGCCCGAAGCTGCGCAGATCGATGGCGGCGACGTTGAAGCCCCACTCGAAATAGGCGCGGACGGCGATCTCGCGCACGTAGTCGAAGAGCCGGTTCGAGAACAGCCCGTGGACGACGATCAGCGCGGGGCGATCCTGCTCGTGAAGCGCCACCATCGCGGCGATCCGCTCGCCGTCGGCGCCCTCGAAGTAGTCGTGGCGGAACTGGCTCGGGTACGAGTAGCCCCATCCCACCGTGTGACGGTGCTGGGCGAGCACGAACGGCGCCCAGTCGAGCAGCCCCTTGCGGAGTTGCGCGGCCTCGGAGGGATGGAGCCGGTGCGGGATCGCCTCGAGCTCGCCCATCAGCGCATCCATCGAGCGCTCGCGCGGGGCGGGGACCGGCAGGGTCTTGGGTTTTTGGCCGGCGCGTGCGAGCAGGCGCCGGAGTTGTCCACCGAGCCGCTGCCCCACTAGCCACACCGGAAAGATCAGCGCGCCGACGAGGACATTGAGGATCTTCGCTGCTCCGTGCAGGACGCGGTCCTGGCGCCGCGTGGTGGCGGCCGACTCCCACACGGTCACCCGGCGCCGTCGCGCGCGGCGCCGTCGCCGGCCTGCGGGCGTGGCTCGAGCCCGCCGCAGATCGTCTCGACGACCATCTCCTTGGCGTGCTCGAAGTCGCCGGCGGCGGTGGGGATGAGCTCGAACACCCACCCCGAGAGCAGCTGCTCGATCGCGCCGTAGAACCACATCGCGGCGAACTCCGGGTCGACATCGCGGCGGAACTCGCCGCGGCTCTGGCCGTCGGCGACGATCTTGGCGATCTTGTCGTAGGCGCGGCGGATCTCGGGGAGGTGGGTGCGTCCGAACGAGTTCGCGGCCCGCGTCACCTCGACGATGATCACCTTCATCAGCTCGGGGTCGTGGCGGTAGGAGTCGACGATGAAGGTCGCGACGGCGGCGAGCTTGTCGCGGGCGGGGATGTCCTCGGCGTCGACCTTTTCGGTCGCCGCGAGGAGCAGCGACCAGCGCTCCGTGAAGAGCTCGTTCAGCACCTGGTCTTTGGACTTGAAGTAGTGGTAGACGAGCCCGTACGCGACCCCCGCCTCGTCGGCTATGTCCGAGACGCGGCAGTGGTGGAAGCCCTGGCGCGCGAACACGCGGATCGCGGCGTCGAGGATCATGCGGCGCTTGTCGAGCGCGGGGGCATGAGCCATCACGCCGGCACCTCCGAGATGGCCCAGGCCGGTCCCGTGGACCTCGGGGACGCGAACACCGAGCCTGGCAGGGACGCAGGGCGCAGCCTTTGCTTGCTGCAAAGGCAAGCCCGAGGACACGGCCAGGCGAAGGTCTGCAGCGTCATCCGAGATACGCGGCGTCGGGTTCAGCCATCTCTGGCCAGCGGTAGGACTCGGGGCGCCGGTTGGCGAGCGACGGCAACGACTCGCGGATGCGGTCCTGAAGGGCGAAGTCGAGGTCCGCTGCCACGAAGCACTGCTCGTCGGGGGCGGTGGCGAGAGGCACTCCCCACGGGTCAACGATCATCGAGCGCCCGTAGGAGCTGTAGTGGGGCGGCGCCTCGCCGATCTGGTTCGGGGCGAGGACGAAGGCCTGATTCTCGATCGCCCGCGCGCGGAGCAGCGGCTCCCAGTGATCTTTGCCGGTGTGAAGCGTGAAGGCGGCGGGGACGGTGATCACGCGCGCCCCGCGCACGGCGAGGATCCTGTACAGCTCCGGGAAGCGGAGGTCGTAGCAGACGGTGAGCCCGATCGGAACGTCCGCGGCGTGCGCCACTACGATCTCGGTGCCCGGCTCCTCGTGCTCGGACTCGCGGTAGGCCACTCCGCCCACATCGACGTCGAACATGTGGATCTTGCGGTAAGCGGCCTCCACCTCACCGTCGGGGCCGACGAGGACCGACGTGTTGGAGAGCTTGTCGCGCTCGGGGACCCGCTCGGAGATGCTGCCCGCGACCAGATGGACGCCGAGCTCGCGAGCCCACGACCGAACGGCGGACAGCGTGGGGCCGTCGAGGTCCTCGGCGCCGGCGCGAAGCGCCTCGCCCGGCCCGAGCAGGTTCCACTTCTCGGGCAGCGCGACCAGTTCGGCGCCGTCGCGCGCAGCGTCGCGCACCAGCCGCTCGGCGGCCTCGAGGTTCCGCTCCTTGTCATCGGTGGAGTTGAGCTGTACGGCGGCGGCGCGCATCGCTGCCCCGACCTCCTCCGCTGGTTGACTGACCAGTCAATCCAGTCTTGCCCCAGTATAAGGCGGGCGCCGACCGTCATTCGCGGCCCGACGCTCGGCGGAGGCCGACGGTTAAGTCTCGCGCGCCGCCCGATGGCGCTCGAGCTCGGCGACGAGCAGCTTTGTGTGGAGCGCGGCGATCAATTCCTGGAGCGGCTCTGCGCCCGCCTCGATCAGCTCGACGGCACGGTCCGCGTCCATCTCGCCGGCGAGCCGCTCCATCAGGACGTCGACCTCCTCCTTGACGAGCCCCTCGAGCGCGCGCTTGTAGCGAAGCGTGTCGTACACCGTGAAGCCGATGCGCTCGTCGTAGCCGCCGGCGCGAAAGCGGCTGATCGCCTCGACGATGCGAACGTCCGAGGGCGAGTAGCCGCGGCCGTCGGGGCTCAGCACCTCGAGCTCGGCGAGGCGGTCGAGGACCTCCTTGGGGAGCTCGTAGCGGCGCCGGACCTCGCGTCCGGAAACGCGCTTGCGCTCGCCGGCGAGCGTGCGCTCGAGGATCCTGTCCTCGAGCTCGATCAGCGCGCGGAGGCGCTCGGGGTCGCCGTTGCCCGAGTCGAGCAGCTCGCGGATCACCTTCAGCGGCATGAAGCGCTCCTCCTGGAGCTGCTTGATGAGCCTGATCCGGTCGACGAGCTCGGGCGAGTAGTAGGCCATGTTGCGGCTCGTCTTCTCGGGCTCCGGAAGGAGGCCCTCGCGGAGGTAGTGGCGGACTGTGGCCACGGGCACGTCTGCCGCCGACGCCAGCTCCGAGATCTTCATCTTTCCGGCCGCTTCCACCGCTCCGCGTCCGGGCGCGGCCAGGTTCGGTCTCGCCCTGCTCACGCCCGAAACACCACCTCGGATCCCTCCGTCGCCGCACCCGCGACCGCCCCGCTCCCGATCATCGCGTCGATCTCCTTGTCGGAGTAGCCGACGTCGCCGAGCACCGCGCGCGTGTGCTCGCCGAGCGCCGGCGCCGGCGCATCGACGGCGCCGGGAGTCCGGCTCATCTTCACCGGGAGCCCGAGCTGGCGCACCGGCCCGAGGTGGGGCTGGTCGAGCTCGACGACCATCTCGCGCGCCCGCACGAGGTCCGAGTCGAGCGCCTCGTCGAGGTCGAGCACCGGTTCGATGCAGCAATCGTGTTCGTCGTTGAACGCGCGCCACTCCTCGCGGGTGCGGGAGCGGAAGATCTCGGCGATCTCGCGCCACGCGTCGGAGCCCGGGCGCTCGAACTGCTTATCGATCAGCTCGTCGCGCCCCGCGCCGCGGCAGAACGCCTGCCAGAACTTCGGCTCCAGCGCGCCGCACGACACCCAGCCGTCGGCGGCCTCATATGGGAAGTAGCACACGATCCGTCCCGCGAGCTCGTTGTCGCCGCGCCTGGGCACGACGCCGTCACAGAAGTAGCGGCCGGCGACCATCGCGAGCCACGCGAGCGAGCCGTCGGTCATCGAGACGTCGACGAGCTGGCCCTCGCCCGAAGCGCGGCGCTCGTGGAGCGCCGCCATCACCCCGAACGCCGCCATCAGCGCGCCGCCGCCGAGGTCGGCGATCTGGCCGCCCGCCTGGACGGGCGGGCCGTCGGGGACGCCGGTGAGGCCGAGCAAACCGTTCAGCGCGAGGTAGTTGGTGTCGTGGCCGGCGCGCTCCGCGTTCGGCCCCGTCTGGCCATATCCGGTGATCGCGCAGTACACGATCCCGGGGTTGACCTCGCGAAGGCGTTCGTAGCCGACCCCGAGCCGGTCGAGCACGCCGGGGCGGAAGCTCTCGAGCACGACGTCGTACTCGCGCGCCAGGCGCAGGAACGCGTCGCGCCCAGCGGCGGACCTGAGGTCGATCCGGATTGAGCGCTTGCCCCGGTTCAGCGACAGATAAAGCGCCGAGCGCGTGCCGAGCGGCTGGTGCTCCTCGTGGCCGTAATACGGCGGCGCCCACCGCACGTAGTCCCCCCCGCGCGTGTCCTCGACCTTCACCACCTCGGCGCCGAAGTCGGCGAGTAGAAGCGAGCAGAAGCCGCCGGGCAGCAGCCGGGTGAGGTCGAGCACGCGGATATCCGACAGCGGACCGCCCATGATCTACGCCTCGACTCGCTTCGGCGTCCCGAGCATCTCCCGAGCCTCCTCGACGCTCGCCACGCGACGCCCGGCGGCATGGACCATCTCGACCGCCCTGGCGATCAGCTCGCCGTTCGAGCGTGCCATCTCGCCGTCCGGGAGGTAGAAGTTGTCCTCGAGGCCGACCCGGAAGTTGCCGCCGAGCGCGAGCGCCGCCGCACCCAGGCGCCACTGCTCGCGCGAGATCCCGATCACGCCCCAGTTGTTGCGCCCGCCGCGCGCGTCGGGGATCTGTCGCGACATGAACTCGAGCGATTCCGGGGTCGCGGGGGCGCCGCCGGTCACCCCCATCACGCAGTCGACCTGGAGCGGGCCCTCGAGCACCCCCATGTCGATCAGCGGGGGCAGCGACGCGACGTGGCCGAGGTCGAAGCACTCGTGCTCGGGGCGGATCCCCAGCTCGACCATCGCGGTGAGAAACTCGATGATCGTGTCGAAGCTGTTCTCGAACACGAGCTTGAACACGAAGTCCTTGCGCCGGCTCGAGTACTTCGCATAGTTCATCGAGCCCATGTTCAGCGCCGCGACGTCCGGGCGAAGCTCGCGCAGGTACTCGATCCGCTTCTCGATCGACACACCCACGGCGCCGGTCGAGTAGTTGATGACGACGTCGTTCACCTCGCTCCGGATCGCCTCCGTGATCGCGCGGTAGTCCTCGACCTCGTACGAGGGCGACCCGTCCGGCTTGCGCGCGTGGATGTGGATCATCGACGCGCCTTCGTCCACGGCGCGCCGGGCCTCGGCCGCGTACTCCTCGGGCGTGTACGGGATCGCCGGGCACTGCTCCTTGTTCGCGACCACGCCCGAGATCGAGTTGGTGAGGATGACGGGGTCCTCGAAGCTGCTCACACCGGCATCACCCCGTGCTTTTTCCAGGGGCGCTGGATCCGCTTGTCCTTCGCCATCCGCAACCCCCGGACGATCGTGGGCCGGGTCTCGCGCGGGTCGATGATGTCGTCGACGAGGTCGTTGCGCGCCGCGATGTAGGGGTCGATCGACTTCTTGATCTCGGCGAGCATCTGCTCGCGCGTCGCGTCGGGATCGTCGGACGCCTCGATCGCGGACCGGCCGATGATGTTGACCGCGCCCTCGGGCCCCATGACGGAGATCTCGGCGCCCGGCCACGCGACGATCAGGTCCGGCTCGTAAGCCCTGCCGCACATCACGTAGTAGCCGGCGCCGTAAGCCTTGCGCACGATCACCGTGACCTTCGGCACGGTCGCGCGCGAGACCGAGTACAGCATCTTCGCCCCGTGGCGAATGATCCCCGCGTGCTCGACCTTCGAGCCGACCATGAACCCCGGGACGTCCTGGAGGAAGACGAGCGGGACGTTGAACGCGTCGCAGAGGTTGATGAACCGCGCCGCCTTGTCGGCAGAGTCGTTCTCGAGGATGCCGCCGAGATGCTTCGGCTGGCTCGCGACGATCCCGGCCGGGCGCCCACCGAACCGCGCCAGGCAGGTGATGATCGTCCGGGCGAACTTCGGCTTGATGTCGAAGATCTCGCCGTCGTCGACGATCTCGCGAATCACGTCGTACATGTCGTACGGCTGCCGCGAGGACTCGGGAACGATGTCAAGCAGCTTCTCCGACATCCGGTCGTCGGGGTCGGAGGCGTCCCGCAGCGGCGGCGCCTCCTCGCAGTTGGACGGGAAGTAGGACAGGTAGCGCTTCACGACATCTATGCACTCGGCGTCGTCGGTGACCTCGAGGTCGCCGACCCCCGACTTGCGGCAGTGGACCCTGGCGCCGCCGAGGTCGTCCATCGAGATGTCCTCGCCGGTCACCGCCTTGGTCAGGTGCGGCCCGGCGAGCGCCATCGCTCCCTGACCGACGACCATCGGGACGAAGTCGGAGAGACCGGGGACGTACGCGGTCCCGGCCGCGCAAGGGCCCATCATCGCGGCTACAAGCGGGACGACGCCGGACATCGTTACCTCCTCGCGGAACAGGTGGCCCGAGCCGGCGAAGATCGACCCGGATGCCTCCTGGATCCTCGCGCCGGCCGAGTCGAGCAGCCAGATCAACGGCATCCGCTTCTGGAGCGCCATCTCGCGCAGCCGGCCGACCTTCTGCTCGCCGGTCACCCCCATCGACCCCGCCATCACCGTGAAGTCGTACGCCGCGATGCAGCACGGGCGCCCGTCGACGTCGCCCCACCCGGTGATCACGCCGTCGGCGGGCGCCTCCCGGCCCTCCATCGCGCGCTGCGAGAAGTGGGGGCCGGCCTGGATCCCGATCTCGACGAACGTCCCGGGATCGACGAGCAAGTCGATCCTCTCGCGCGCCGTCAGCTTGCCGCGCTCGTGCTGGACGGCGATCTTCTCCTCGCCGCCGCCGAGCTTGGCCTTCTCCCTGCGCTCGTGGAGATCCTCGACCAGGTCTCGCATCCCAGTGGCCTCGCCGTGCTCGGTGTCCGCCGGCGCCTCGGGAGTCTCGCTCTCGTGCTCGGTCGCCTTCTGCTCCTCGGTCGCCATCAGCGCCCCTTCCATTCCGGCTCGCGCTTTTCGAAGAACGCCTGCACGCCCTCCTGGATGTCCTCGGTGGTGAACGTCAGCGAGAGTTGCGAGCGCAGGTACTCGAGCGCGTCGTCGAGCGCCATGTCCTGCTGGCGGTACATCGCGTCGTGGCCGAGCCGCATCAGCACGGGGCTCTTCGACGCGAGCTTGCCAGCCCAATCGGCCACCGCGGCCTCGAACTCTTCCGACGGGACGACCTTGTTGGCGAGCCCGTCGCGCACCGCTTCCTCCGCGCTCAGCCGCTCACCGAGCAGGATCATCTCGTTCACCCGCTTGCGCGGGACGTTGCGGTAGATGATCGACATGATCATGTAGGGGAACGCGCCGACGTTGATCTCGGGCGTCCCAAAAGTCGCGCCCTCCCTCGCGATCACGAGGTCGCACGACAGCGCCAGCCCCAGCCCGCCGGCGAGCACGTGGCCGTTCGCGGCGCACAGCGACGGCTTGCCGAGCCGTGGCATCAGCTTGAAGAAGTCGAGGAAGCGGTCCGAGCCAAAGTGCTTGCGGACCAACGGCGCGTCGGCCGCGAACCCCGCGAGGTCGGCACCCGCGCAGAACACCTTGTCCCCCGCACCCGTGAGGACGAGCGCGCGAACCTGATCGTCGTCGCGAACCCGCCGGATCGCGTCGACGAGCTCCTCGAGCAGCTCGGCCGAGAGCGCGTTTCGCTGCTCGGGCCGATTGAGGGTGACCGTGGCCACGCCGTCGGAGACGTCGTAGAGGAGCTGCTTGTAGCCCAACGCGACGAGCCTACAGCGTGACGGGGGATTGCGCGAAGTGCGAAGTCCTACTTCGTACCGGTAGGCTTTATGCCGCCGCGGCGTGATCGGTGATCCCGCGCGGCCTTGCCAGCACGCGACCGAACCACCCGGGAGGCTTCGTTGGCCACATCCACCCGAACGCCCGCCGTCATCAAGCCGGACCACGATGGCAATCGCCGCCACCTGATCTTCACCGACGAACACGACGCCCTGCGCGAGTCGATGAGGTCGTGGGTGCTCAAGGAGCTGACGCCGCACCGCAACGAATGGGAGGAGACGCTGTGGCCCAACGAGGTGCTGCGCCGCGCCGGCGAGCTCGGCTTCCTCGGACTGTGCTTCCCCGAGGAGTACGGGGGCCAGGGCGGCGACTACTTCTACTCGCTCGTCCGCGCCGAGTGCCTGAGCCACTCGGGCAACGGCGGCCTCAACATGGGCTTCGCCGTCCAGACCGACATGGTCCTGCCGCCGATCCTGCTGCTGGGCACCGAGGACCTCAAACAGCGCTACCTCGCGCCGGGAATCACGGGGGACAGGATCGGGTGCCTCGGGATCACCGAGCCCGGCGCGGGCTCCGACGTCGCCGGGATCCGCACCACCGCGATTCGCGACGGCGACGAATACGTGATCAACGGCTCCAAGACGTTCATCACCAACGGCGTCCGCGCCGACTTCATCCTGCTCGTCACCAAGACCGATCCCGATGCGGGCCACGATGGGATCACCCTGTTCGTGGTCGACCTCAGGGACGAGGACGGAACCCCGGCGCCCGGCTTCTCGGTCTCGCGCAAGCTCGAGAAGATGGGCATGCACTCCTCGGACACCGGCGAGCTCTCGTTCGAGGACGTCCGGGTGCCGGCGGCGAACGTCCTCGGCGAGGTCGGCAAGGGCTTCTACCACATCTCATGGGAGCTCCAGGGCGAGCGCATGGTCGCCGCCGCCGGCTCCGTCGCCTCGTGTGAGCGGATGTTCGAGAAGACGCTGGAATACGCGAAGGAGCGCGAGGCGTTCGGGCGCCCGATCGGCAGCTTCCAGGCGATCCGCCACAAGTTCGCCGAGATGGCGACCAAGATCGAGGCCGCGAAGCAGTTCAACTACGTGACGGCATGGCGGTACGCGAACGGCGAGTACCCGGTGCGCGAGATCTCGGAGGTGAAGCTGTTCACGTCGCGGGTCGCGTGCGAGGTGGCCGACGAGTGCCTGCAGATCTTCGGCGGCTACGGCTACATGAAGGAGTACGAGATCGAGCGCGCGTACCGCGATGTGCGCCTGAACCGGATCGGCGCCGGAACCGACGAGATCATGCTCGAGGTGATCGGGCGCTCGTACGGGCTGTAGCGGCCGGGGACGCCGATCAAGGCAAAGGCCCGGTAGGCTCGCCCGGGCTGTCCAACCTCGATCACATCCGCTCCTACTACGAGGCGCTGAACACGGGTGACCCCGACCGGGTCGCAGAGCACTTCACCGAGGACGCGGTGCACTACTACACGCGCCTGGGGCCGCACCAGGGCGCGCGGGCGATCGGCGAGAACACGCGGTGGGCGGTCGACAACCTCAAGGGCCGGTGGCACCTCGAGCACGCGATCGAGCAGGGCGACGAGGCGGTAATTGAGT
>Ga0081538_10000179_pt1 | contig 69107 bp, 67 predicted proteins | sample TabmetS5T2R1_FD_71022 | JGI IMG/M metagenome (GOLD analysis project Ga0081538, IMG submission 71022) | Tabebuia heterophylla rhizosphere microbial communities from the University of Puerto Rico - S5T2R1 | ecosystem: Host-associated > Plants > Roots > Rhizosphere ... | reverse complement strand
CGAGCTGTCGCCGCTCGTGGCCATCGACCGTGAGCGCTGCATCCTCTGCTACCGCTGCGTCCGCTTCTCGCAGGAGGTGGCCGAGGACTACCAGCTGGTCTTCCTCGAGCGCGCCGACCACACGTTCGTCGGCACCCACAACGGCAGGCCCTACGTGGCGCCGTTCAGCGGCAACATCATCGAGCTGTGCCCGGTGGGCGCGCTCACCTCGACGGCCTACCGCTTCCGCGCGCGGCCGTGGGACATCGAAGGGGCGGGCACGATCTGCACGATGTGCCCGTCGCAGTGCAACGTCGAGCTGACGCTGCGCGACGACGCCAAGGTCGTGCGAGTGCTGGCGCGGGACAACGTGGACGTCGACGACGGCTGGCTCTGCGACAAGGGCCGCTTCGGCTACCAGGCGTTCTCCTCGCCCGAGCGGATCACGGCCCCGCTGGTGCGCGACGGCGGCTACCTGCGGCCGGTCTCCTGGGGGCGGGCGCTGAGCGAGGCGGCCCGGGCGCTCGAGCGCTCCGGCGAGCGCACGGCTGCGCTCGTGGGGGGGCGGGCCACCAACGAGGACGGCTTCCTCGTGCAGCACCTGCTTCGCGAGGGGCTCGGCTCGCCGCACGTGGACTCGCGCGAGGCGGGCCGCCTGTCCGGCGCCCACGCCCGCGCGCTGGCGCGCCCCGACCTCTCGGCCGCCGTCGCGGACATCGACCACGCCGGGGCCATTCTCGCGCTCGGCACGGAGCTGGTCGACGAGGCGCCGATCCTCGACCTGCGCGTCCGCAAGGCGGTGCGGCGCAACCGCGCCCGCCTGGTCGTGGCCTCGTCGGGCCCGTCGACGCTCGACCCGAACGCGACCGCGGCGCTCCGCTACGCCCCGGGGTCCGCCGAGGCGGCGCTGGCCGCCCTCGCCGCCGCGCTCGGCTCGCCGCGCGCGTCCTCCGCGTCGCTCGACGGGCTGGCGGGGAAGGCGCGTGCGTCCGAGGGCTTCCGCCCGGGCGTACAGCGCGGCGGGCGCGGCGCCTCGGACGCCGTCCGCGCCGCCGCCGACGTGCTGCGCGACGCCGGCGACGTCGTCGTCATCTGGGGCGAGCGCGTCGCCGCCGGCGAGCGCGGCGCCCAGGCGCTCGACGCGCTCCTCGCGCTGGCGGGGGCGCTCGGCCTCGGCGAGAAGGCCGAGTCCGGCCTGATCGAGGTCCCGGCTGGGACCAACGCGCGCGGCCTGCGCGAGGTCGGCTGCCTGCCGACCGCCGGCCCCGGCCTCGCGGACGCCTCCGCCGAGGGCATGACCGCGGCGGACATCGAGGCTGCCGGCGAGCTCGGCGCGCTGCTGCTCGTCGAGCGCGAGGTGCCGGACACCACGCTCGAGGCGGCGACCGCCGTGATCGCCTTCGCCCAGTTCCGCGACGAGGGGCTCGACGAGCACGCCGACGTGGTCTTCCCGGCCGAGATCTATCCCGAGAAGGAAGGCACGATCACCCACCCCGACGGCCGGCTCCAGCGCGTGCGCCAAGCGCTCGGCCGCGCGAACGAGGTGCGCCCCGCCTGGCACGTGCTGGCCGACCTGTGCGAGCGCGTGGGCGCCGGCGTGGGCGCCCTGAGCGCGCGGATGGTCACCGACCGCCTGGCCGAGGCGGTGCCGTTCTACGCGGGCATCACGCTCGACGAGATCGGCGGCCTCGGCATCCGCTGGCAGGAGCGCGACGCCGCGTCGGCGCTCGCCGCCGAGGAGTTGCCGAGCGAGCCGCTCGACGACCCGCCACCCGCGCCCGACGGGCTGCGTCTCGCCGCCATGCCCACGCTCTGGACCGGCCCCGAGCTGGACCACTCGCCGTCGCTCGGCTTCCTCGCGCGGGGCGCGCGCGTGGAGCTCTCGATGGAGGACGCCCGCCGCGAAGCCATCTCGGAGGGGGATGAAGTTCGGCTGAGCGTCGGTGGCGCGGAGGCGACCGCCGTCGCAGCCATCCGCACCGGGGTGGCGCCCGGCACCGCGATCCTCACGGGCGCGGTGCTCCCGGACGGGCCGGTCGCGCTCGCGCCGGCGCGCCCGCCCGTGGAGGCCGTGGCCGCCGGGGAGGTTGCGCGCTGATGGATCCGATGGTCGAGGGGACGCTCGTCCTGATCGCGAAGTCGATCGTGATCTTCCTGGTCTTCCTCCAGCTCGTGCCGCTCGTCCTGCTCGGCGAGCGCAAGTTCCTCGGCCGGCTCCAGTCCCGCATCGGCCCAAACCGGGTCGGGCCCTACGGCCTCCTCCAGCCGATCGCGGACGTGCTCAAGCTGCTGTCCAAGGAGGCCTTCACGCCCGCCACCGCGGTGCCCTGGATGATGGCCATCGCGCCGGTGATATCGGTGACCACCGCGATCGCGACGATGGCGATCATCCCGTTCGGCCCCTACGACGCCTGGGGCGGCGGGTTCGGCCTCTACGGCATGGACGTGTCGATCGGGCTGCTCTACTTCTTCGCGTTCGGCTCGCTCGCCTTCTACGGGCTGATGCTGGGCGGCTGGGCGTCCGGCTCGAAGTACTCCTTCCTGGGCGCGATGCGGGCGGCGGCGCAGCTGATCTCGTACGAGGTCGCTCTCGGACTGTCCCTGCTCGGGGTGGCGATGACGGCCGGCTCGCTCTCGCTCGTCGACATCGTCGAGCACCAGGACGGGATGTGGTTCGTCGTCCCGCAGTTCGTCGGCTTCTGCATCTTCCTGGTGGCGGGCTTCGCCGAGACCGCGCGCTCTCCATTCGACCTGCCGGAGGGAGACGCCGAGATCGTGGGCGGCTACAACACCGAGTTCGGCGGGATGCGCTTCGGCTCGTTCTTCATGGCCGAGTACATGGAGATCCTGGTCATCTCGGCCATCGCCGCCGCCTGCTTCCTGGGCGGATGGCACGGGCCCGGACCCGAGGCGCTGGGGCCGCTCTGGATGCTCATCAAGATCGTCCTCGGCGCGATTTTCTTCATCTGGGTCCGCGGCTCCGTGCCGCGCCTGCGCTACGACCAGCTGATGTCGTTCGGGTGGAAGGTGCTGCTGCCGCTGGCGACGCTGAACGTGCTCGTGACCGCGATCATCCTGGTGGCCACGTAGGTGCCCTCCTTCGCGACCCCAGCACGCGTCTGCCGGCTGCAAACCTTCGCCAGCCGGCGTCCTCGGTCGGCCCCGTGCATTCCATGCACGAGGCCTCCCTGCGTCCTTGCCTGGCTCGGTTTTCGCTCGGCATCCGAGCACTGCGGTCACGAAGGAGAACACTGATGGCAGCGGACTGGCAGAGCGCCGCGCGACCGGTCGAGCGGGGGCCCGAGCCCGGTGGGGTGGGCGCCGTCTACCGCGTGTTCGGCGAGACCCTGCGCGGGCTCCGCAGCACGATGGCGCGCGTCGTGGAGGGCCACCACGTGATCGAGTACCCCGAGGAGAAGACGCCCGTCTACCCACGGTTCCGGGGGCGGCACAAGCTCCATCGCTTCGAGGACACGGGCCTCGAGAAGTGCGTGGGCTGCTCGTTGTGCGCCGCCGCCTGCCCGGCCGAGTGCATCCGCGTCGTGGCGGCCGAGAACACGCCCGAGAACCAGGTCTCGGCCGGCGAGCGGTACGCCGCGGTGTACGAGATCAACATGAGCCGCTGCATCTTCTGCGGCTACTGCGAGGTCGCCTGCCCGTTCGACGCGATCACTATGGGCAACGACTACGAGCTCGCCGACTACAACCGCAGCGACCTGATCTTCACGAAGGAGATGCTGCTCGCCGACCCGCCCGAGCACACGCCCCTGCGGCGGGAGGGCGAGTAGCGATGTGGTTCGAGCAGGTCATCTTCTTCATCGCCGCGATCGGGGCGCTGGCGGGAGCGCTCGGCGTCGTGATCCTGCGCAACCCGTTCTACTCGGTGCTCGCCCTGGTCGCACACTTGGTCGCGCTCGCCGTGCTGTTCCTGCTGCTGAACGCCGAGTTCCTGGCCGCCGGCCAGGTGGTCGTCTACGCCGGAGCGGTGATGGTGCTCTACATCTTCGTGGTCGCCTACATCGGCGGCTCGGACGAGCCGCTGCGCCCCGAGGGCGGCGCCGTGGCCGTGCTCGGACCGGTGTTCGCGGCGGCGGTGGGCGTCGAGCTGTGCATCGCGTTCATCGCCAGCGGGCTCGACGCGCTCGACTCGACGGGCGCCGACGTGGGCGCGGGCTTCGGCTCGCCCGAGGCGATCGGGCAGCTGCTCCTGACCCGCTTCCTGGTCCCCTTCGAAGCGGCCTCCTACCTGCTGCTGGTGGCGGCGGTCGGGGCGGTCGTGCTGGCTCGGCGTCGTCGCGGCCTCGAGGCGTAGATGGACATCACCTGGTACCTCGTCCTCTCCGCCTTCATCTTCGCCATCGGCGCCGCCGGCGTGATGAGCCGGCGCAACCCGCTGGTGGTGCTGCTCTGCCTCGAGCTGATGCTCAATGCGGGCAACCTCGCGCTGGTCGCCTTCTCCCGGATGCACGGCGGCGAGGCGGGCCAGGTGTTCGCGCTGATCGTGATGGTGATCGCGGCCTGTGAGGTCGTGATCGGCCTCGGGATCATCGTCGCGATGTACCGCCGGCGGCTCCCGATCGACGTCGACGAGATGTCGGAGCTGCGCGGGTGAGCGCGACCGACTACGGCTGGCTCGTCCTGGCCTTCCCGGTGGCGGGCATGCTGATCGTGGCGTTCGGTTGGCGGCTGCTCCCCGGCCGCCTGCCGGGCTGGATCGCGAGCGGCGCGATCCTCGGCTCCTTCCTGGCGTCCCTCGGCGCGCTCGACACGGTGGACGGGGAGGCGCACGTGGACTCCGCCTGGACCTACGTCGACACGGCCGGCTTCACGGCCGACATGGCGATCCTCGTCGACCCGCTGTCCGTGTTCATGTGCCTCGTGGTCAGCGGAGTGTCGTTCCTGATCCACGTCTACTCCGTGGCGTACATGGGCGGCGACCGCGGCTACTCGCGCTACTTCGCCTACCTCAACTACTTCGTCTTCTCGATGCTGCTGCTGGTCCTGGCCGCGAACTTCGTGATCCTGATCATCGGCTGGGCCTTCGTGGGCGCCGCCTCATATCTGCTGATCTCGTTCTGGTACCGGCGCACGACCGCCACCTACGCGGGCATCAAGGCGTTCGTCATCAACGTGATCGGCGACGTCGGGCTGGTCATCGCCGCCTTCCTGCTCTTCGACAACACCGGCGCGCTCGACTACGCGGGCGTGTTCGGCGGCGCCGAGGAGGCATTCGGGACGAACGACGGCACCCTCGTCGTCGCCTGCCTGATGCTCCTCGTAGGCGCCTTCGCGAAGTCCGCGCAGCTCCCGCTCCACACCTGGCTCCCGGACGCCATGGAGGGCCCCACCCCCGTCTCGGCCCTGATCCACGCCGCCACGATGGTCACGGCGGGGGTCTACCTGATCGCCCGCATGCACCCGCTGTTCGAGCTGGCGCCGACGGCCGCGGACATCAGCGCGATCATCGGCACCGCCACGCTCGTGTTCGCGGCGACCGTGGCTCTCGTGGTCACCGACCTCAAACGCGTGATCGCCTACTCGACGATCTCGCAGATCGGCTACATGGTGCTGGGCGTATCGGTGGCGGCCTACGGGGCCGGCCTCTTCCACCTGATGACGCACGCCTTCTTCAAGGCGCTCCTGTTCATGGGGGCCGGCTCCGTGATCGGCGCGATGGCCGGAATCCAGAACCTCGACCGGATGGGCGGATTCCGGAAGGCGATGCCGTTCACCTTCATCACGTTCACGATCGGCGCGCTCGCGCTGGCGGCCTTCCCGCTCACCGCGGGCTTCTTCTCCAAGGACGAGATCCTCGCCTTCTCGATCGAGCGCGGCGGCGGCTTCGTGGTGCTCGCGCTGCTCGGGTACGTGGCCGCCTTCCTGACCGCGTTCTACGCGTTTCGCATGGTCTTCCGCGTGTTCTTCGGCGACCCCGTGCCCGAGGCGCGCGAGCTCGAAGGCGGCCATGTGGCGCACGGCGAGCCGCTGAACCCGATGACGGGGGAGGCGGAGGACACCGACGTCGGCTTCCCGGGGCCCGAGCACCACGTGGCCGAGCAGTCCTGGCCGATGAAGGTCGCCATGGCGATCCTCGCGGTGCTTGCCATCGTGGGCGGAGTCGTCGGGATCCCCGCCGCGACGGACACGCTCGAGCACTTCCTCGAGCCGACCTTCGAGGACTCCCGCTACATCGACACCCACCCGAGCGAGGGCGCCGAGTGGGTGGGTCTCGCCGCCGGCGGTCTCATCTCGATCGCGGCCATCGCCCTCGCCTACGTCTTCTACATCCGCCGCCGCGGCATCACGCTCCAGCTGCGTGACCGGTTCGCGTTCGCGCACCGCTTCCTCGAGCACAAGTGGTACTTCGACGAGCTGTACGACGCGGTGTTCGTGCGTCCGTTCACGGGCGCCGGCGCCTTCGGAAGGCGCGTGATCGAGACCGACTTCGTGCAGGGCTTCATCGTCGGGGGCGCGACCGGCGTCGTGCGGGCGGGCACCTCGTTCGCGCGGGCGATCCAGACCGGCTACGTGCGCGCCTACGCGCTCCTCCTGCTGCTCGGCGTGGGCGCGCTGGGCCTCTACTTCCTGGTGCAGAGCTCGTGACGATCCACCTCTCGATCGTCCTCTTCCTCCCACTAGCCGCCGGCCTGATCGGCGCGGTGCTGCCGCGCGACCTGGCCCGCTGGGCCGTGCTCACCGGCACGGTGTGGGTGCTCGCCTACGTGATCGTGATGCTGGCCGACTTCGACTCTGGCGGCGGGCTCCAGTACGTCACGGACGACGAATGGATCTCCGAGCTCGGCATCAGCTACAAGCTCGGCGTCGACGGGCTGAACCTGTTCATGGTCGCGCTCACCGCGATCGCCTGGGTGCCCTGCACGCTCGTCGCCGCCTTCCGCGAGCACGATCGCCCGAAGCTCTTCTTCTTCAACCTGGCCCTGGGCGAGACCGCGGTGCTGGGCGCCTTCATGGCCCAGGACCTGGCGCTCTTCATCGTGTTCTTCGACCTGATGCTCGTGCCGTTCTACTTCATGATCGGCGGCTGGGGCACGGGCGAGCGGGTGCGGGCGACGACCAAGTTCGTGATCTACACGCTGGCGGGCTCGCTCCTGATGATGGCCGCGGCGATCGCGCTCGGCGTGCTCGCGACACCCGACGGCGGCGAGATCTCGTTCGCGCTCTCGGACCTCCAGGAACGCAGTGTGAGCGAGGGCACCCAGCAGTGGATCGTGCTGCTGTTCGCCCTCGCCTTCTTCGTGAAGGCGCCGCTCTTCCCGCTGCACGGCTGGGTGCCGGAGACCTACCGCGCGTCGCCGGTCGTCACGATCGCGCTGCTCTCCGGCGTGCTGTCGAAGGTCGGCGTGTACGGCTTCCTGCGCATCGTGCTGCCGGTCATGCCGGAGGGCTCGCAGCACTGGCAGGAGCTGTTCATCGTGATGGCCGTCTTCTCGATCCTGTACGGGTCGGTGCTGGCCTTCTCGCAGGACAACGTGCGGCTGGTGGTCGCCTACTCCTCGATCGCCCAGCTCGGCTTCATCGTGCTGGGGATCTTCGCCCTCGACGACACGGGCGCGCAGGGGGCCGTCTTCCAGATGCTGAACCACGGCCTGGTGGTGGTGCCGCTCTTCCTGATCATCGGAGTCATCGCCACTCGCTCAGGAGGTAGCGAGTCGCTCGCCGAACTGGGCGGCATCGCGTTCCGGGCACCCGTGCTGGCCACGCTGTTCCTCGTCCTGACGTTCGCCACGCTGGCGATGCCCGGCTCCGCCAACTTCATGGGCGAGATCCTGGTGCTGTTCGGGACCTACGAGGACAAGCTCGTCTACGGCCTGGTGGCGAGCATCGGCGTGGTACTGGCGGCGGTCTACATGATCCGCATGTTCCAGCGCACGACGCACAACCGCGTCGGTCCGGCGGTGCAGTCGCGTGAGATGGACGGGCTCAACATCGCCGCCGTCGCCCCGCTCGTGGCGGTGGTCGTGGCGCTCGGGATCTATCCGAACTTCGTGGTGGACCGGACCGAGCCGGCGACGACCGCCGCGATCGAGCGCGCCCAGGAAGTCGGACAGGAGCTGGCCTCGCGATGACGCTCCCGCTCGCCGAGGTCCAGGCCCCCGACATCGACTACAAGGCGCTCTCGCCGCTGATGGCGCTGGTGGGCGGCTCGATCGTGGTGCTGATGGTCGGCCTGCTGCGCCCGCCCTTCGTTCGCCACGCGCTGGTGCCCGCGCTGACCGCCGTGACGCTTCTGACCGCGATCGGCCTCACGATCTGGATCTGGGAGCCGGGCGAGCAGCGGCCGGTCATCGAGGGCTCGCTCACCGTCGACACGCTCGCGCTCGGGCTCTCGATGCTCTTCTACGTCGCCGGGCTCGTGTGCATCGCGCTGTCGCTGCGCGCGATCGCCGCGCGCGAGGCGGGCCATGGCGAGTACTACGGCCTGCTGCTCGGCTCGATCGCCGGGATGGTGGTCCTGGCCCAGGCCTCGGATCTGATCACGCTGTTCGTGGGCATCGAGCTGCTGTCGATCCCGCTGTACGTGCTGTGCGCCACCGAGCTGCGCCGCGCCACCTCGCTCGAGGCCGGCCTGAAGTACCTCGTGATCGGCTCGGTCGGGTCGGCGACGCTGCTCTACGGGCTGGCGCTGATCTACGGCGCCACCGGCGCGATGCAGTTCGACGCCATCGCCGCGGCGCTCGACTCGGCGGAGCTGAGTCCAACCGACCCGCTCCTCCTCACCGGGATCGCCCTCGCCGCGACGGGCCTGGCGTTCAAGGCGTCCGTCGCGCCGTTCCACCAGTGGACGCCGGACGTCTATCAGGGCGCGCCCACCCCGATCACCACGTTCATGGCCGTGGCCACCAAGGCGGCCGCCTTCGCGATCTTCCTCCGCCTGTTCGACCACGCGCTCGGGCTCGCCCAGCTCGAGTGGGCGCCGGCGCTCGCGGCCCTGGCCACGGCGACGATCGTGATCGGAAACGTCGGCGCGATCGCCCAGCGCTCGCTCAAGCGGCTGCTCGCGTGGTCGAGCGTGGCGCAGGCCGGCTACCTGCTCGCCGGGGTCGTGGTGGGCACCACGCTCGGCCTCCAGGCCACCGCGTTCTACCTGGCGGTCTACCTGCTGATGAACGTGGCCGCCTTCGCCGTCGTCGTCGCGCGGGAGCGGGTCTCCGAGCACGGCGACGACCTGGCCTCGGTCGAGAACCTCGGCCGGGCGGAGCCCTGGCTCGCCTGGCCGATGACGATCGCGATGCTGTCGCTCGCCGGCTTCCCCGCCACGGCGGGCTTCATCGGCAAGTTCTATTTGATCGACGCCTCCGTGGCGGGCGACTACACCTGGCTCGGGATCGTGATCGTGGTCGGCTCGGTGATCTCGCTCGCCTACTACCTGCGCGTGATCGCCGTGATGTGGATGGGCCGCTACGAGGTGGACTGGCCGACCGTGCCGCGCCGCCGCGTCAAGCCGGTGGCGGGCTGGTCGCCGGAGGCGCAGGCGCGGGCCCAGCCCGAGGTGGCGCTGGTGGCGGTCCTGTTCGCGGCCGCGACGATCGTGTTCGGCATCTGGCCGGACCCGCTCTTCGACGCGGCGCGAGACGTGGGCACGGCGCTGTCCGCTCTCGGTTAGAGCGCGGGCGCAGGCGGGCGCGGATCGATGCGGATGATCTTGCCGAGCAGGGTGCCCAGGTTCTGGGCGTTCCCGTTCGGATCGCCCGACCCGCCGCCGTCCCCGATCGCGGCGTAGAGGAGCCCATCGGGGCCGAACTGGAGCTGACCCGCGTTGTGGTTGCCGTTCTCGCTGTGCTCCTGCGTGAGGAGAAGCCGGCGCGAGGCGGGGTCGGCGACGTTCGGGTCCGCCGAGCGCCGGAACTCCTCGATGCGCACGTCTCCGTTCCGGTCCGTGTAGTAGACGTAGAAGCGGCCGCTGCCGGCGTAGTCGGGAGCGAACGCCATGGACAGGAGGCCGCGCTCCAGGTTGTCCGTGCCGACGTCTGCGGAGATGTCGAGGAAGGGCGTGGCCGCGGGCACGCCGCCATCCACCAGCTGGATCCGGCCGCCCTGCTCGACCACGTACAGGCGATCCGGGTCGCCGGGCTCGGAGGTCACGTAGACGGGCATGTTGAAGACCCCGACGGGCGCGGGCACCGTGGCCGGGCCCACGCCGGTCAGGCGGAACACCGGACCACCGAGCGACACGGCGTAGACGCGCCCGGCGGCGTCCTCGCCGAAGGAGGACAGCGCGGGCACGACGCCCTCGCGCCGTATGCCGCTCGCCCCGCCCGCGGCGAGCACCGCAGACCTCAGCTCGCCCGTGCAGAAGTCGCCGTACAGGTAGCGGCCGGCGAGCGGATGTCCCTGCTGGCGCACGACGTAGCCGCCGACGATCGAGCACTCCGGGGCCGCCCCGCCCGAGCTGTACTCGAGCACGGGGGGCACGTGGCCGGGCGCCGCGCAGCCGGCGGGCGCGCCCTCGTAGGGCGCGCTGCCCTCGAAGCAGTTCCAGCCGTAGTTGTCGCCGGCTCCCTGCCCCGCGGGCGCGAAGTTGACCTCCTCGGTCGCGTCCTGCCCGACGTCGCCGATCGCGAGGTCGCCGGTCGCGCGGTCGAACGAGAAGCGCCATGGGTTGCGCAGCCCGTACGAATAGATCTCGGGACGCGCGCCGGCCTGCCCGGCGAACGGGTTGTCCGCCGGCACCTGGTAGGAGACGCCCGCCTGGCCTGCGGCGCCCGCCGGCAGCCCCAGGGCAAGCGCCGCCAGGACGGCTGCGATGAAGGCCCCCTGCCCTCGCACGGCGCGCATTGTGCACCACCGCGCGCGAGTGTGCGCCGGTTGGGTGCGGTCGGGCTAGCCCTCGAGCGTCCTCGAGGGCCGCTGGGTCCACTCGAGGCTGTAGCGGGGCGGGCGGCGGCCGACCTGGTCGAGCAGCCGGTGCCACATGTCGCGCACCACGCGCGGGTGCTTCGAGGCGACGTCGCGGCGCTCCTCGGGGTCGCGGCGCAGGTCGTAGAAGAGGCGCCAGCCGTTGTCGTTGCGGACCACGAGCGCCCAGCGCTCGTCGCGGATGAAGGAGAAGTTCCCGTAGCCGCCGTAGGCGAACTCGCGCTTCTCGGCCGGGGCGCCGCCGTCGAGCAGCGGCGAGAGGTCGGCCCCCTCGAAGCGCGAGGACGGCTCAGCGCCCGCCATCGCCGTCAGGGTCGGCGCGAGGTCGGTCGTGGTGGCCCAGTAGTCGCTCTTCACGCCGGCGGCGCGGCCGCCGGGGTCGCGCAGCAACAGCGGCACGTGGATCAGCTCTGGATGCAGGTAGCTGTCCGACTTGCCGGTGAGGCGGTGCTCGCCCAGGTAGATGCCGTGGTCGCTCACGAGCGCGACCACGGTGTCCTTGTCGAGGCCGCGCCGGCCGAGGGCGCCCAGGAAGTGCCCGAGCCAGCGGTCCACCGCGGTGACGGAGGCGGCGTAGGTGGCGCGCAGGTGACGCAGCTGCGCGCGCGTCAGGTAGTCCGACCACGTGTAGCGCACGTCGGCGATGTCGGCCCCGCGATAGTCCGGGTCGGCGTACAGCTCGAGGTCGCTGCGGAGTGGCGCCCAGAACTCGTGCGGGTCGAACGAGTCGACGACCATGAGGAAGGGCCCGTGGCGGGCGGCCTCGTCAAGCAGCTGCGCGCTTTCGCTGAACACGCGCGCCGCGGCCGTCTCCTCGTCCACTTCGCCGGCCCCGTTGTTGGCCAGGTACTGGCGCACCTGGCGGATCGCCGCCTCGGTTCGCATGACCCGCGGGAGCCGGCGCACTGCCTCCGCACGGGGGACGGTGTCTGCCGGCCTGATCACGCCGCGCTGGCCCATCACGCTCACGTAGCGATCGACGCTGGCCCGGAAGGGCTCGAAGACGTCCGTGTGCGTGAGGAAGGGGTTGTCGCTCACGTAGGCGGTCCAGTAGCCGCGCTCGCGCAGGATCGTCGGGAGCGTCGGCGTGCCCGGCATGATCGGCGTCCAGCCTGCCCGCTTGGCGAGGCCCTGCCACGGCTCCCAGCCGCGGAAGGGATAGACGCGCCGCCCCGTGAGGATCGAGCGCCGCGCCGGTACGGTCGGCATCGCCTCCGGGAAGACGCGCGTGAAGCGCAGGCTCTCGGCGGCGAGCGCGTCGATGTTCGGCGTGTGCATGCGCCCGTTGCCGTAGCAGCCGAGGTGATCCGGCCGCAGCGTGTCGATCACGATCAGGACGATGTTGCGGGGCCCCGCCTCGGCCGCGCTGCCGACGCTGCGGCAGCCCGCATTCGCCAGAGCGGCGCCGGCCAGCCCGGCGCCGGCGGCGCGCATGAAGTCCCGGCGTCGCAGCACGCCGGAAACCGTAGTCAGTCGCTTGGAGGCCACGGGCTACGGGTAGGCTGCCCTCACCAACGGAGGGAGCGACCGAATGAGCGAGAACCTGGCGACGATCCTTACCGAGACGGCGGCCGAGCACGGCGACCGCACTGCCTTCAAGCTCGACGACGTCGAGCTCAGCTACTCGGTGCTCGACAACTCGAGCGCCCGGATAGCCGCGCTGCTCGAGTCGAAGGGGCTCGAGCCGGGTGATCGCGTCGGGCTGATGCTGCCGAACGTCCCCTACTTCCCCGCGATCTACTACGGCATCCTGCGGGCCGGCGGCATCGTCGTCCCGATGAACGTGCTCCTCAAGGGGCGCGAGGTCAAGTTCTACGTGGAGGACAGCGGCGCCAAGTTCCTGTTCGCGTGGCACGACTTCGCCGAGGCCGCCGAGAAGGGCGCGGAGGAAGCCGGCGCCGAGTGCATCATCGTCAAGCCCGGCGACTTCGAGAAGCTCGTCCTGGAGCACGAGCCCGACGGCGACGTCGCGGACCGCGCCGCCGACGACACCGCGGTCATCCTCTACACGAGCGGCACCACCGGCACGCCCAAGGGCGCCGAGCTGACGCACTCCAACCTCCGCCGGAACTGCGAGGTCGCGTCAAAGGCGCTCGGCTCCTTCGGCCCCGAGGACACCCTGCTCGGAGCGCTGCCGCTCTTCCACTCCTTCGGCCAGACCTGCACGATGAACTGCGCGGTCCTGAACGGCGCGCGCGTGACCATGCTCCCGCGCTTCGATCCCGAGAAGGCCCTCGAGATCATCAACCGCGACCGGGTGACGGTCTTCCAGGGCGTGCCGACCATGTACAACGCGATGCTCCACGCGGAGAAGGCCGACGAGGTGGACGCCTCGTGCCTACGCGTCTGCAACTCCGGCGGTGCGGCCATCCCGGTCGAGCTGATCCGGGGCTTCGAGGAGAAGTTCGGCTGCGACATCCTCGAGGGCTACGGCCTCTCCGAGACCTCACCGGTGGCCTCCTTCAACCATCCGGACAGGGAGCGCAAGCCGGGCTCGATCGGCACGCCGATCGAGGGCGTCGAGATGCAGGTCTGGGACGACGACGGCAACGAGGTCCCGCAGGGCGAGGTCGGCGAGATCGTCATCCGGGGCCACAACGTGATGAAGGGCTACTGGGACCGTCCCGACGCCACCGAGGAGGCGATCACCGACGACGGCTGGTTCCACACGGGCGACATGGCCAAGGTGGACGAGGACGGCTACTTCTTCATCGTCGACCGCAAGAAGGACCTCATAATCCGAGGCGGCTACAACGTCTACCCGCGCGAGGTGGAGGAGGTGCTCTACGAACACCCCGCCGTGCAGGAGGCGGCGGTGCTCGGAGTGCCCGACGACTCGCTCGGCGAGGAGGTCGGCGCCGCGGTCGTGCTGAAGAAGGGCGAGTCGCTCGACGCGGACGAGGTCAAGGCGTACGTCAAGGAGCAGGTGGCCGCCTACAAATACCCGCGCAAGGTGTGGTTCGTGGATGAGCTGCCGAAGGGGCCGACCGGCAAGATCCTGAAGCGCGAGATCGAGATCCCGGAGAAGGTGGGGGCGGGCTCCGCCTCGTGATCGAGGAGTCTCCCCGCTGGGTGCGAGGACGCCTCGGCGGCGAGACGGTGGTCGACAGCAGGCGGGTGAAGCTGCTCTACCGGCCCGGCCACGTGCTGCCGGTCTGGCTCTTCCCTGAGGAGGACGTGCGCGTCGACGCGATCCCGGGCGACGCCGTAAGCCGCCACGACGACCTGGTCCACGTGGACTTCAACGCGCTCGACGAGTGGCTCGAGGAGGACGAGCGCCAGATCGGCCACCCGCCCGACCCCCATCACCGCATCGACGTGCGCCGCACCTCGCGCCACGTGCGGGTCTCGATCGGCGGCCGCGCCGTCGCCGAGAGCACGAACGTGAGGGCGCTGTTCGAGACCGGGCTCCCGGTGCGGTGGTACCTCCCGCGCGAGGACATCTCAGCCGAGCTCGAGCCCAGCGACCACCGGACCATCTGCGCGTACAAGGGCCGCGCCACGCACTTCGACGTCGCCGGCGAGAGGGCGGTGGCCTGGACCTACGAGGATCCCCTCCACGACGGACTCCCTGTGAAGGGCCTCGTGGCCTTCTACAACGAGCGCGTGGAGCTCGAGGTGGACGGTGAGCCGCAGGAGCGGCCCCGTACCCAGTGGTCCGTTCATTAGTGTTCCGCGCCCCGTCAAGCTAACCCAAGGGGGGCTACCCACGTGAAGGTGATCGGCGCCGGCTTCGGCCGGACCGGGACCATGTCGCTGAAGGCTGCGCTCGAGCGGCTGGGCGCAGGTCCCTGCTTCCACATGATCGACATCATCCGCGACCCGGCGCCGCTGCCGTATTGGCAGGCCGCGGCCGCGGGCGAGAAGGTCGACTGGGAGGAGGCGCTCGAGGGCTGGCAGTCGAGCGTCGACTGGCCCGGCTGTTCCTTCTACAAGGAGCACATGGAGACCTGGCCGGACGCCCCGGTCCTGCTCAGCGTGCGCGACCCCGAGGCGTGGTACAGGAGCGTCTCGAACTCGATCCACGCCGCCAAGGAGATGGCCATGAAGGGCGAGCTCGAGCCACCCGAGGAGAACCCGCCCTCGCCCGAGGTCATGCAGATGATCAACGGGCTCATCTGGAACGGCACCTTCAACGGCCGCTTCCAGGACAAGGACTACGCGCTCGAGGTCTTCGAGCAGCACAACGAGGACGTGAAGCGCACGGTTCCCGCCGGCCGGCTCGTGGTCTACGAGATCGGCGAGGGCTGGGGCCCGCTGGCGGACATGCTGGGCGTCGAGGCGCCGGACGAGCCGTTCCCGCATCTGAACGACACCGAGTCGTTCCGGCAGATGTTCGGAATGCCGGCGGTGGCCGCCTGACGGCGTGGGACTGACGCGCAGAGGACTGTTCGGGGCCGGGGCGGCGGGCACCGCCGCCCTCGGCCTCGGCGCGTGCGGCGACGACTACTTCGAGCCGTCGACCGACCACGCCGACGACGCCCCGAACACGCTCCTGATCGTGGGTGAGTCCACGCGCTACGACTACATCCGCTACTTCAACCCAGACAGCCTCGCCAAGACACCGAACTTCGACGCGCTGGGCAAGGACTCGCTCAGCTTCTCGCTCGCGGTCCCCGAGGCGATGCCCACCGGCCCGGTGCGGCGGGCGATCCTCACCGGCGTCCGCTCGTTCCCATTCCGGAACTACGTGCCGACCAAGGGCCTGCCGGTGGGCCCGGGCTGGACTCCTATCCCGGACCACTACCCGATCATCACGGAGGTCATGGGCGAGGCCGGCATCGAGACGGCCTACTGCACGGACAACCCGTTCCTGGTGGGGCCGCGCTTCGCCAACTTCCGCCGCACGCTCGACTTCGCGCGGCCGAGCTACTCCCAGGGCGCCTACCGCTTCCTCAACAAGCCGTTCAAGCGCCCCGCCCCGCGCAGCTCGATCGAGCGCTACCTGCTGCCGGACCTGTCGGACAGCGTCGAGGTCGGCCGCCTGCGCGCGATGGCGGGCTGGAACTCGATCTACCGCGACAGCGAGCGCCAGTACCCGACGGCGCGGGTCGTGCGCAGCGGCATCAACCTGGTCGACGACCTCAAGGAGAAGCGCCCCTTCTTCCTGGGCGTCGACCCCTTCGACCCCCACGAGCCGTTCGACGCGCCGCGCGTCTACCAGGTCGCCGCGGGCAGCCCCAAGGGGCTCGAGCTCGAGGGGATCACGCCGATCCAGCCGTTCGAGACGCCGTATTCGTGGGTGATCGACGTCGACGTCGACGACGACACGATCCAGCGCGTGCGTGAGCTCTACGCGGCCGAGCTGACCTTCATCGACGAGTGGATCGGGCGGCTCATGAACACGCTGGCCGACGAGAACCTGCTCGACGAGACCGTCGTCTACTACATGGGCGACCACGGGCTGACGCTCGGCGAGCAGGGCGTCCTCGGCAAGCACGCCGCCCGCTGCCAGTGGCACATCTACCACGTGCCGTGCATGATCCGGCACCCCGAAGGGAAGCTCGCGGGCGAGACGAGCGACTACTTCGCCTCGACCCACGACATCGCGCCCACGCTGCTCTCGTTCATGGGCGTGCGGCGGCCGGGGTTCATGAACGGCGAGGACCTGTCGGTCCTGTTCGAGGGGGGCACGCCGCCCGCGCGGCCGCATTTCACCTCCTGCTACGACGACCACGTCCTCGCCGGGGACCGCGACTGGTTCATGCTCGCCGACAGCGAGGGGCGGCTGAAGCGGCTGTACGACAAGCGCAGCGACCCGACGGAGCTGCACGACGTCGCCGCCGCGCACCCGGAGATCGTCGATCAGCTCTGGAGGGTCCTCGAGGACGAGGCCGGCGGCACGCTGCCGCAGTTCGGCGCGTCCGGGAAGAAGGCGGTGATCGGCGGGTGAGGCTCACGCGCCGCGGCCTGCTGGCCAGCGCGGGGCTGCTTGCCGCTCCCGCGTTGCCGGCGCGCGCCGCGGCACAGGAGGAGAACGGGCGCCGCGCGCTGCTCGTGGTCCTGCCGCTCGTGCGCAAGGACTACGTGGACGACTCGGGGACGGACACGCCGAACATCAAGGAGCTCCAGGACAGCTCGCTCCGGTTCGATCGCGTGATCCCGGAGTGCATGCCCGCCCTGCCGGTGCGGCGGACGCTCATCACCGGCATGCGGTCGTTCCCGTTCCGCGACTGGAAGCGCACCGACGGCATGCCGGCCGTGCCCGGCTACAACCCGGTCTGGGACTGGCAGCCGGTGATGACCGAGACCATGCGCGACGCGGGCGTGGAGACGGTCTATGTGACGGACAACCCGATCATCGGCGGACCGCGCTTCCCCGACGTCCGGAGGACGGGAGGGGGCGACGAGCCGACCGGGCGGAGCGGGATCAAGGACGAGATCGCCGCCATCCGGCGCGCCACTCGGGCCACCGAGCGCACCTTCAGCGTCGGTATCCGCGAGCTGCGCGAGTTCTCGGGCTTCGTCGGGATCGACCCCTTCGATCCCGTGGATGCGGTGGAGGCGCCGCCCATCTACATCAAGCCGGGCGAGGTGGAGCGCGAGGGCATCGGCCCGATGCACGACCGTCTGGTGGAGCTCAGGTTCGGAGGCGACGAGGTGGACGAGCTCCGCTCGGCGTACCGCGATCACGTCGAGGCGGTGGACGACTGGGTCGGGCGGCTGATGGACGAGGTGCCGGACGACGTCTTCGTGTTCATGCTCGGGGACATCGGGATGGCCCTCGGCGAGCACGACTACATCGGGCGCGGCACGCCCACCTCGCACCGCGAGTCGTACGAGATCCCGTTCATGATCCGGGACCCCGACGGGCGCAAGTCGGGGGACGACGTGGACTGGTACGCGTCGACGCACGACGTGGCGCCCACGATCCTGTCCTTCATGGGCCTCAGGATCCCCGGGAAGATGTGGGGGGAGGACCTCACCGCGCTGCTGGACGACGTCGACGAGGACGACCTCTTCGACCGCCCGTTCTCGATCACGGCCAGCGGGGCGCTGATCATGGTGCGGGACAAGCGCTGGCTGATGGTCGCCGACCGCGAGGAGATCGAGCGGCGGATGTACGACGACGACGAAGAGGTCGAGGACGACATCACGCGCTTCCAGGACATCGCGAACGAGGACCCGGGCCAGCTCACGGACATGTCGCTCGCGGCGCTGGCGGTGGCGGGCGGCACGCTGCCGGAGTTCGGCCAGGCCGGCGCGCTGCGGCCGCCGCGCGAGCGGGGCGACGACGACGCGGACGACGACGGCATCCCGAACGACTTCGACGCCGTCGACAACGACGAGCCCGACGACAACGACGACCAGGAGGCGATCGAGTTCGACGGGCGCGACGCCGAGGACCAGGTGCCGGCTCAGCCGTGACCGCCGAGCGCCAGAACCCGCCCGCCGAGTTCCTCCACGCCAACAAGTGGCGCATCTTCGGCGTGATGATGATCGGCTGGGCGATGTCCCTGCTCGACGTGTCGATCGTGAACATCACGATCCCCGAGCTGCAGGACGACCTGTCCACGGACATCGGGACCGTCACGTGGGTCATCAACGCCTACAACATCGTGTTCGCCGTCCTGCTCGTGTCGATGGGACGGCTCGCGGACCAGTTCGGCCGGCGCCGCTTCTTCGTGCTCGGCCTGACGGTCTTCACGGTCGGCTCCGCCCTCTGCGCCACGGCCTGGTCGGTCGAGTGGCTGATCGGCTTCCGCGTGATCCAGGGCATCGGCGCCGGCATCCTCGCGCCGCTCGGGTTTGCGCTCACGGTGCTGGTCTTCCCGCCGCAGCAGCGCGGCCGTGGGCTCGCCCTCATCGCCGTGGTGGCGCTCGTCTCCTCGGCGCTCGGACCGGTGCTCGGCGGCGTGCTGGTGGAGGTCGCGAGCTGGCACTGGATCTTCCTGATCAACATCCCGTTCGGCATCCTCGGAGTGGTCCTCGCACTGCGCTGGTGGCCCGAGACCTGGGACCTGAGCGCCGGGCGCGAGGTGGACGTCCGCGGCATGCTTCTGCTGGGGCTCGCCGTGTTCTGCCTTCTCGTGGCGCTCGTCGAGGCCAACCCGTTCGGCGGCAACCTGCCGCTCTGGCTCAGCCTCATGCAGGCGGCAATCCTGCTCGGGGTGGCGTTCGTGATGTGGGAGCGCCGCGCCCCCAACCCGATCCTGATGCCGGCGCTGATGGACAACAAGCAGTTCCGCAGCGCCAACCTCGGCATGCTGTTCTTCGCGGCCGGCGCCATCGGCAGCCTGCTGTTGCTCTCGCTCGTGTTCCTCAACCTGTGGGGCTACGAGCCGATCGAGGCGGCGCTCGCGATCGTCCCGGTCCCGCTGTGCGGGCTGATCGTTTGGCCGTTCGTGGGCCGCGCCGCGGACCACAAGGCGCCCGGGGACATCGCCAAGCCGGCCCTGATCGTGATGGCGATCGGGATGCTCTGGATCTCGTTCCTGCCGTCCACCTCCGACAACGCCTTCTCCTACCTGCGCATCCTGCCCGGCCTGGCGATGCTCGGCATCGGCATGGGGATCGGCTTCCCGGCGCTGAACGTCGGCGCCATGGGGGCCGTCGCCGGGCCGATGGTGGGGCTCGCCTCCGGCGTCCTCAACACCGCCCGCCAGCTCGGCGCCGCGATCGGCGTGGCGATCCTGATCGCCACCTTCGGGGGCGCGCTCCACGCGCACATGAGCTGGTTCGCTGACGAGGAGATCGAGGACATCGTCGACGAGTGGGAGATCCCGGGGCCGGTCGCAGGAGCGGTCATCCAGGGCACCCTCCACGACTACTCGGGAGGCACGGAGGACCGCTTCGAGCCGAAGCCCGGGTTCGACGAGGCGATCATCCGGGAGACGGCCGGCTCTGCCCGCGAGGGGTTCGCGTGGGCCTTCCGGCAGGCCGCGCTCCTGATCCTGTCGGTCCTGCCGCTGATGGGAGCGCTGCGGCGCACGCCCGCGCAGGCGCAGGCCGAGTTCATGGCGCAGATGAAGGCGAAGCAGGAGCGCGCAGGGCCGGACGGGGCGCCACAGCCGGCGCCCGCGCCCGCCGAGAACCCGGCGACCTAGAAGCCGAGCGCCGACGCCCCGCCCACGACCGGGAGGGTCACCGCGCTGTCACCCGGGTCGAGCGTGAGCCGCGTGCCCGGCAGCGGTCGGAGCGTGTAGTCGAAGTCGGTCGACACCACGACGAGCCCGATCCGGTGACCCGACCGGAAGACGTAGTCGTCGGGCTGGAGGTCCCACCGGAAGGCGTACTTGCGGCCTTGAACTACTCGCTCGCTGCGGGTCAGGCTGTTGCGGTTCTGTGGATCGAGCCAGCCGCGCGTGACCATCACCGGCTCCTGTCCGCCCGCGCCGTAGTCCACGAGCACGGCGGTCAGGTTCGCCGCGTTGCGGTTCTCGATCGACATCCGCAGCGTGACCCAGGGCGTTCCGCTGATCCGGACGTCGCGGCGCAGCTTCGGCGAGGTGTAGATCAGCCGGTTCGGGTGCGCCGTGTTCGGCTTCTGGATCAGCACGTCGTCGGTGTCGAGCTCGCGCCCGCGGTCCACGAAGCTCTGCTCGCGACTCGGTCCTCCGTCGCCCGTGGAGAGCGCGCCGGGTTCGGTGGAGCTGTCCGCAGACAGGCTGAGCGCGGCCGAGCGGGCCCCGGTCCGCGGCCAGTCGGACTCGTGGACGTAGGCGCCGTCCTCGCGCTCGATGCTCGCCCGCGGCTCGGACATGATCCCGTTCTGGACGCCGAACAGCCAGAAGTCGAACCAGCGGTTCTCCGTCCGCTTGTAGACCGCGAAGTCCTCCGCGTCGGCGTTCGCGCTCTCGCCGCCGTGGCCGCCGTTGTGGAGCCAGATCTTGCGCGGGACGCCGCGGTCGGCGAGCCGGTACCACCACTCCGCGAACGCCTTCGTCATGACGTTCCAGTCGTTCAGCCCGTGGACCACGAAGACGCTCGACTCGACGCCGCCGACGCGGCTCAGGTAGTCGCGCGCCTGCCAGAACGGGCTCCAGTCGCCGGTTACCCGATCCTGTTCGCGGTTCAGGAACCGCATCACCTCGGCGCATTCCTCCGTCATCCGCGGACCGCCGGTGAACGCGGCGAGCACGTCGGTGTCCTCGCCCTGGAAGGCGTTGTCGCCCGCGCCCTGCACCTGCGAGTGGGGCGCGCGCACCAGCCCGTTGGCGCGGTAGTAGTCGTACCAGCTGGAGATCGCCGAGATCGGGACGATCGTTTCGAGGCCCTCCACGCCGGTCGTCGCGACCTGGTTGGGGAGCGTGCCGTTGTAGGACACGCCGATCATGCCGACGGCGCCGGTGGTCCAGTCCGCCTGCACGCGCTTGCCGGACTCGTCCCAGCCGCGGGCGCGGCCGTTCAGCCAGTCGATCACTGCCTTGGTGCCGAGCGTCTCGACGCGGGCCCCCACGTCCGGGCAGCCGTCGGAGTTGAACGTTCCGAGGCTCTCGCCCAGCACCACCGCGTACCCGCGCGGCACGTAGTAGTTGTCGAGCGAGCCGGGCAAGTCCGGCGCGAGGTGCGCTCGCGCGCGTGCCCTTGCGCGGGCTCGCGCTCGCGCGGACCGGGCCCTGCGCCGGGTCGCCGTCGCCCTGGCGTCGCCGGCCGAATCCTGCGGCATTCGATCGACGTCCACCGGATGGTTGGGGAGCGAGCCGAGGTCGCCCCGGTAGGGGCTGTGCTCGAATACCACCGGCACGTCGATGCCCTGCGACTCGGTCTCGCCGGGCCGGCTGATCCGGATGCGAACCCGATCCCGCGTGCCGTCACCGTCGCTGTCGACCTCCGACTCGATGAACACGACCTCCTCGATCGCGTTCTCCATGGGGAACACCGGCTGGGTGACGCCGTCCTGCACGCTCAGCCACGGCGGCGGCGTGCGCTCCTGGGCGGCCGCCGGCGTGGCGGCCAGGACAAGGCTTGCGAGCGCGGCTGCTGCGGCGAGTGCCAGTCTGGACGGCATGGATGCTCCCCCGGGTCCGTTTTGCGTTGAGTGCCGGACGGGGCCATACCCGGGTCACGCCGACCTCAAGCGACCGGCGCTATCGGCGGAGCGCCTGCACAGCTTTCAGCACCAGATCCTTCCTCGCGGCGTACACCGAGATGACCAGGCCGCGGTGGCGCAGAACCGCCTGCTTCGCGCGTCCGCCTCCGGTCAGCAACGCCCAGCCGGGCGGCGGGGCATAGCCATAGCCGGCCGGCGACGGGCTAGGCAGACCTCGCAGTGGCGCAGAGCGGGGGCCCAGGGTGAGCGCGATGCTTGGGCGGCGCGCCTGGTTCACGATCAGCATGTCCCCCCTGCTGCTCGAGAAGACGAACCGGATCACGCGCTCGCGCGGCCCGTAGCGCGGGCGGCGCATCTCCTTCGTGAAGCGGTAGGGCCTGATCCCCACGGCGTCGATCCGTTCGAGCGTGAGGCCGGCGAGCCCCCGGCCCGGCCAGGCCAGCTCCGCTCCGAGGATCCGCTCCGCCTCGGCGCGGTCGATGTGATGGTGCTGCGGAAGGAACCTGAAGCCCGGGAGAATCGCCGTGGCCTTGCCCGGGATGTCGCCGCTGCCGGCCGGGAGGCTCTCGATCGTCAGGATCCGGTCGAGGACCCGCGGCCTGTACCCCGGGGGGGTGATGCTCAGGTACAGCGGCTCGTAGGTCTCGCGCGAGATGGCGACGTCCTGGCAGAACCTGTAGGGCCGGCACGGCGTCCTCGACTTGGGACTCTTCGGACCCAGCGGAACCCGGATCCAGTACACCGGATTCCCGTCCACCTCCTCCTCGCCCAGCACATGGGCGCGCCCGGAGCGCAGCGCCTCGCGGTAGTCGCGGGTGAAGGCTTGTAGCGCTTCCCCGGCGTAGCCGAGCCGCCTGCCGGACCGCACGCCGTAGTCCTCCAGGACGACGCCCCGGAGGCGCACCGTCCAGCGCATCCCGCGCTCGGGATCGAACAGGACCTCGCGCGTGGCCCGGATCTCTGTCCGGCGGTCGCCGTCGAGCTCGACGAGCGTTCCGCCGATCTGAGTCTCGCTGACCACCCTCAGCACTGGGCCGTCCCCGACCGCCGCGAGAGCGCGATCGAGGACGCCACCACGATCCCCGCCGCCGAAGGGGTCGATGAGCACAGCGGCGCAGACGGCGCCCACGGTGGCGAGCGCGACCGCCAGGGCGCGGCGCCCCCGCCGGCGGCGGGCCGGCTGCACCGCCGCGCGGCGCAGAACCTCGTCCCACGCGTCCGGCTCGACATCGGCCGGCGGCACCAGGAGGTCGAGCGTTCGGCTCAGCTGGTCGTGCTCGCTCATCGGACCCTCTCCTCTTCGAGCAGGCGCCGCAGGGCGGCGCGCGCGGAGTGCAGCGTGGCGCCGACGGTGCCCGATGCGATCCCGAGCGCCTCGGCGATGGCCGCGTAGTCGAGATCGGCGTAGTAGTGAAGGAACAGCACCAGGCGCTGGCGATCCGAGAGCAGGGCCATCGCCGCGCGAAGCTGCTCGGCGGCGGCATCCACGTGGCCGTTGCCGGCGGGAGGGTCAGCCGGAAGCACCTGATCGGACCTGCGACGCTGGCTGCGCGCCGCGTTGAGGACGATCCGCCACAACCACGCCTCGAGCGATCCCTCGCCGCGGAAGTCGGCGCGGCGCCGGACGGCCAGCGCGAAGCCCTCTTGAACCGCCTCGTAGCCGAGCTCGCGGTCGCCGCTGATGGCTGTGGCCACCCGGCGGAACTGAGCGAGCCGCGATCGATAGATGCGTTCGATCGCCTCGAGGCTGGCGCCCTGGTGCGCGGTCATCTACACATACGACGCGCGGCGAGGATGGATTCTTTAGCGGGGCCGAACGCCGTCATCACGGCCTTATAGTCGGTGTGGCCCATGGCAACGGCGGAGCGTATGACCGCGGAGCAGTACTACTCGGTCACGGTCGAGGGCGACCGCAAGCAGCTCGTTGACGGGCGGATCGTCGTGAACGAGCCGAAGACGATCCATGCCCTGCTCCAGTTCCGGCTGGCGATGGCACTCGGGAAGTGGGTCGAGGGCGGCGACGGCCGGGGGATGGCCCTCATGCCCACCGACGTGCGCATGGACGAGTACAACGTGTACGGGCCCGACCTGCTGTGGTTCCGGCAAGACCGTATCCCCGCGGAGCTCGACGCGTATCCGGAGGACGTGCCTGACCTATGCGTCGAGATTCGCTCCGCCTCCACATGGCGCTACGACATCGGGGCCAAGAAGCGCGTCTATGAGGAGGGCGGCCTTCGCGAGCTCTGGCTGGTGGACGACGCGTCGGAGACAGTCCTTGTCTACCGGCGGGCGGCCGGCGGCGCGCCCACGTTCGACATCGCCCTCGAGCTCGGCCGCGGCCAGGTGCTCGTCTCGCCGATGCTGCCGGCGTTCGCCCTGCCGCTCGACGAGCTCTTCGCTAGACCGCGGCGGTGAGCGTCGCGGCGCCGGTGAGCCGCTCCTCCACCAGCGCGACCAGGCGGGCGGCCGAGTCGGCCGGCGTCTCCTGCTCGGTGTCGAGCACGAGCTCCGGGGAAAGCGGCTCCTCATAGGGGTCGGAGACCCCGGTGAAGGCGTCGATCTCGCCCGCCCTCGCCTTCTCGTACAGCCCCTTCACGTCACGGCGCTCGCACTCCTCGACCGAGGCGCGCACGTGCACCTCGACGAAGCGGTGTCCCATCAGGCCGCGCGCCTCGTCGCGCGAGTGGCGGTAGGGCGACACGGCCGCGACGAACGTGACGACGCCGTTGCGGCTCAGCAGGTCCGCCACCCACGCGATGCGCTGCACGTTCGCGTCGCGGTCCTCGCGCGAGAAGCCGAGCCCGGCGCAGAGGTTCTGGCGCACGTCGTCGCCGTCGAGCACCTCCACGCGGTGACCGGCGTCGCGCAGCTGGCCGGCGGCGAGCCGGCCGACGGTCGACTTGCCCGACCCCGACAGCCCGGTCAGCCAGATGCACAGGCCGTCCCCGCCGCGCGCCGGCGCGGCCAGCGTGCCGTGCGCGATCGGGCCGAGGTTGGGCTCGCGGCCGTGGAGGTCGAACGCGCGGAACCGGCTGAAGAGCCGGTGGTCGGGCCCGTGGTAGTCGGACGAGCCGGTGGCCAGCAGGCCGAGCTCGGCGCAGCGGTCGGCGAGCATGAGCGTCTGCTCGCGCGTGTGCGAGGCGTAGAAGACCTCGACCCCGTCCAGCCCCGCCTCCCGGTAGCGCTCGATTGCCGCGAGCACCTCGTCGTCCTCCTTGATGTCCCAGAACGGGTGCGCCCAGACGGCCACGCCGGCGGCGTCGTGGATCCACCCGATCGCCTCCTCGACCGTGGGATGCGTGCGCGCGACGTAGCCCGGCATGCCCTGGATGAGGTAGGCCGGAATGAAAGAGGAGACGTCGCCGTGGCCCTCCTCGTCGAGCCGCTCGGCGTTGGCCGGATGGGCCAGCACCGCTGCCGCAAGGTGGGGCCGCCCGACCGGCTTGCCGGCCGCCTTGCGCGCCTCGATCGGCGCCGGATCGATCTCGAAGCCAAGCTCGCGCAGCCGGTTGGCCATGCCCTCGGCCCGGCGCTCGCGGTCGCCACGAGCGTCGAGCAGGCGCTCGTTCAGCAGCGCGCTGCGGTGGTCGATGCCGTAGCCCAGCACATGCAGATCCTCGTACCGGCCGTCGACGGCCGAGATCTCGGTGGCCGGCACCACGCGCACCCCGTGGAGCGCCCCGGCCGCAAGCGCCTCGTCCACGCCGTCGACGGTGTCGTGGTCGGAGAGGGCAAGCAGGCGCACGCCGGCGGCGGCGGCGTTCTCGACCACCCGGGCGGCGGCGAGGTCGCCGTCGGAATGGAGCGAGTGCGACTGGAGGTCAAAGACCACGGCGCCGGAAGGGTAGTCACTCCACCGGGATGCCGTGGCGCATCGTGTTCTCCGTGACCACGCGCGGCTCCACGAACTGGAGCAGGTAGTCGGGGCCGCCCGCCTTCGAGCCGATCCCGGAGCGCCGGTTGCCCCCGAACGGCTGGCGTCCCACCATGGCGCCGGTGATGCCGCGGTTCACGTAGAGGTTCCCCACCGGCAGGCGCGCCGCGATGCGCTCGACGGTCGCCGGGCTGCGCGAGAACAGGCCGCCCGTCAGGGCGAAGGGCAGGGAGTCGACGATCTCGACCGCCTCGTCGAGATCGCGGACGGTCGTGACCGACAGGAGCGGGCCGAAGATCTCCTCGCGGTTGACCGGCGAGTCCTCCGGCAGCCCCGCGGCGAGGGTGGGCGGCGCGAACCAGCCGCGCTCCGGAACCGGCTGCGCCTCGGCCGCCAGGTGCGGTCCCGCCAGCTCCCGGTAGCGCATCACGCGCTCCTGCGCCTCGCGCTCGATCACCGGCGGCACCTCGGTGGCGAACTCCTCGGCCTGGCCAACGCGGAGCACCTCGACCGCCCCTGCGAGCCGCTCGAGCAGCGTCTCCGCGATCGCTTCGTGCACGAGCACGCGCGCCGCGGCCGAGCACTTCTGACCGGCGTAGCCGAACGCGGAGTACACGATCTCGGGCACGGCCTCGTCGAGGTCCGCGTCCGCGTCGACGATCACGCAGTTCTTGCCGCCCATCTCGGCGACCACCCGCTTCACGTGCGGCTGCCCCTCCGGGGTCTCCGCCGAGGCGCGCACGATCTCGAGGCCGACGGGAGCCGAGCCCGTGAACGCGATCACGTGCACGCGCGGGTCGCGCACCAACGCAGCGCCGACCTCGCCGAAGCCGCACAGCAATGACAGGGCGTCCGCCGGTACCCCGGCCGCGTGAAGCGCCTCGACCAGCGCGCCGGCGCTGGCCGGCGACTGCTCGGCAGGCTTGAGGATCGCCGCGTTTCCCGTGGCGAGGGCGGCGGCCGTCATGCCACAGGGAATGGCGAGCGGGAAGTTCCACGGCGCGATCACCGCGGCGACGCCGCGTGGCGCGTAGCGCATCGCGTTCCGCTCGCCCGGCACCTGGATCAGGCCCGGGCCACCTTCGAGCGCGGCGGCCTGCGATGCGTAGTACTCGAGGAAGTCGATCGCCTCGCACACGTCGCCGTCGGCCTCCGGCCACGGCTTCGCGCATTCGCGTACCTGCAGGGCGGCGAGCTCGAGACGGCGCTCGCGCAGCTGCGCCGCCGCGCCGCGCAGCACCTCGGCGCGCGATGCCGCGGAACGCGAGCTCCACTCGCGAAAGCCGCGTTCGGCAGCCTCGACGGCGGCCGCCGCGTCGGCCTCGCTCGCCCGCGACGCCACGGCGACCACGCGGTCGGGCATGCCGGGATCTGTGGATTCGAACGTGGCCCCGTCGCCGCCGAAATCGAGCGGCAGCCGGGCGTCCAAGTCCCGCAGGGCGGCGAGCAGCGACTCGCGGACCGGGGCGCGCCGGAGCTCGAGGATGGGCTCGTTGCGGAAGTTCACGGAGCCGCCAGCAGCTCCTCGATCGGCACGCCGCGCTGCTGGTCGCCCAGGAACGACTCGTTCGAGGTGTTCTCGAGCAGCCGACGCACCAGGTAGGCCATGCCCGCCACCATGTCGCCTACCGGGCAGTAGATGCGCACGCGCATGTCGAGGTCGGCGAGCGCGGCGGCGAGGTCGTCGCCGAGTCCGCGCAGCACCTGCAGCTCGAGGTCGCGGTCCTCGCGGCCGGCCTCTCGGTTGGCCGCGACCGCGTGGGCCACCGAGCGGAGGTTGTGCGAGGCGATCGCCGGCCGCACGTGCGGCCAGGCCTCGAGCAGCCGGCGGCTCAGGGCCTCGAAGTTCCGGTCCGAATCGGCCTTCTGCTCGAACACCGGCGGGGTCCAGCCGTGCTGGCGCGCCTCCACGACCTCGTGGTCCCAGTACGCGCCCTTCACCAGCCGGACCACGAGTGGCGGGCGGCGGCCGGACTCCCGGGCCCAGGCGATCACGCGCTCGAGCTGGTCGGGCGACTCGCGCAGGTAGGCCTGCATGACCACGCCGGTGGAGGGCCCGTCGTGCAGCTCGGGGCTGTCGAGCATGTCGAACACCAGCTCCATCGTGGCCTCGAGCGTGTCCACGGACTCCATGTCGATGTGCAGGTGCGCCCCCAGCTCCTTCGCGCGCACGAGCAGCGGGTGCATGCGCCGGGCGGCGTCGTCGCGGCCGATCTCCGGCGCCTCCGGCCGGAGCAGCGGGCTGAGGGCCGACACCTTCACGGACAGGTTCACGCGCGGGAGCGGGCCGAGCGAGTCCGCCTCGAGCGCGGGGCGGTCGGGCCAGCGGGGCGCCGCCTCCGCGAGGGTCTCGAGCGCGTCCATGCAGCGGGCGGCGTAGCGGTCCGCCTCGGCCTGGGTGACGGTGGCCTCGCCCAGCAGGTCGAGCGAGACGGCCGCGCCGTGCTCCCACAGGTGGCGGATCGCCTTGAGCGCGGCCTTGGGCGTCTCCCCGACGATGAAGCGGTGCGCCATGTGCCGCACGCCCGCCGCGGCGGCGGCGCCGAGCGCCGCGCGGCCGGGCTTAGTCCCTGACATCCGCATCGCGGCAGCGATAGGGGGCGGCCGCCCTTCCACCTCGTCGAGGTAGTCGGTCAGATGCCGCGCCAGGTCGTCGAGGTTGCGGCATGCCGGGGTGACGTCCACGAAGCGGAACAGGGCGGCCCGCAGCTCCTGGTCCTGAGAGGCGAGCTCCATCGCCTTCTGGTCGAGCGCGCGAAGCGGGTGTCGGGTTCGCTGGGGGAACGCGCCGTGGATCGAGCGTCCCACCTCCTGCACCTCGGCTTCCACGGCCGGAAGGCTACGCTCCCCCACCATGCCCCAGCTAGTGCTAGGTCCCCTCCTGCGCTACGTCGGCGAGACCGACGCGGTGATCTGGGTCCAGACCGACTCCCCCTGCGAGGTCGAGGTGCTCGGCGCGCGTGAACGGACCTTCTGCGTCTGCGGCCACCACTACGCGCTCGTCTGCTGCGGCGACCTCGAGCCGGGCGCCTGGCACGAGTACGAGGTGCGGCTCGACGGCGAGCGGGTGTGGCCGACCGACGACGGCTTTCCCGCCAGCGCCTTTCGCACCTACCCCAAGGACGGGGCGCTCGAGGTCGTGTTCGGCTCCTGCCGGGTGGCCGCGCCGCACCTGCCGCCGTACTCGCTGCGGAAGGACGAGGACCCGCGCGGCCGTGAGATCGACGCGCTCCACACGCTCGCGAACCGCATGCGACACCAGCCGCGCGAGGAGTGGCCGGACGTCCTGCTGATGATCGGCGACCAGGTCTACGCCGACGAGGTGTCGCCCTCCACGCGCTCGTTCCTGGAGACGCGCCGCAACCCCTCCGATCCACCCGGCGAGCGGGTGCTCGACTTCGACGAGTACACGATGCTCTATCGCGAGAGCTGGGGCGACCCGACGATCCGCTGGCTGCTGTCGACGGTCTCGACCGCGATGATCTTCGACGACCACGACGTCCACGACGACTGGAACATCTCGGAGGCGTGGCTCGAGGAGGCGCGCAAGCACGAGTGGTGGAACCGGCACATCCTGGGCGCGCTCTCCTCCTACTGGGTCTACCAGCACCTCGGCAACCTGGCGCCCGGCCAGCACGAGGAGGACGAGCTGCTGCAACGGGTGAAGGCGGCGGACGACGCAGAGCCGATCCTCGAGGACTTCGCCCGCCGGGCCGACCGCGAGAACGCCGGCACGCGCTGGAGCTACTGCCGCGACCTCGGGCGCACGCGGCTGATCGTCGTGGACTCGCGCGCCGGGCGGGTCCTCGACGAGGGGTCCCGCTCAATGCTCGACGAGGACGAGTGGGACTGGGTGGCGGAGCACCTGAGCGGCGACTTCGACCACGTGCTGGTCGCCACCTCGCTGCCGTGGCTGCTCGGGCCGGGCATGCACTACGCCGAGGCCTGGAGCGAGGCGGTCGCGGGCGGCGCCTGGGGCCCCGCGTTCGCGCCGCTCGCCGAGAAGGCGCGCCAGACCAGCGACCTGGAGCACTGGGCCGCGTTCCAGGAGTCGTTCCACCGGCTCGGGGAGCTGCTGCGCTCGGTCGCGGCCGGCGAGCGCGGGCCGGCGCCGGCCTCGGTCGTCGTGCTGTCGGGCGACGTCCACCACGCCTACCTGTACGAGGTCGCGTTCCGGCGCGGGTCGGGGGTCGAGTCGAACGTCTACCAGGCGGTCTGCTCGCCCTACCGGAACCCGCTGGAGAAGAAGGAGCGCATGGTGATCAAGGTGGGGATGTCGCGACCGTTCGAGGCGTTCACCCGCGCCCTGGCCCGCTCCGCGGGCGTGGACGACCCCGACGTGCGCTGGCGAATGGTGGGCGACGGCCCCTGGTTCGACAACCAGGTGGCGACGCTGAGAATCGACGGCCGCCGGATCGGGATGCGGCTGGAGAAGGCGGTGCCCGTCGACACCGACTCGGCGCGCCTGGAGCGCGTGCTGGACGAGCGGCTGGCCTAGACCTTCCGGTGCTCCGGCGTCCAGGTGCCGTCGTCGCCGCGGGAGAAGTCCTGGAACAGGCCGGGCGCCTCGCGGCACATGATCCGCGCCACCTCGTCGAACACCGACCGCAGCTCCTCCTCGGCGCCGGGCGCCGTGCGCATCTCGATCACATGCCTGAGCGTCCTGATGTTGGCGGTCCAGACGATGTCCGTGCTCAGCCCGATCGGCGCCAGGCGGCGTAGCGCCGAGGTGGCCTCCTTCTTCACGTGGAAGGGGACGCCCTCGTCGTCCAGCCCCAGTTGCTCCGCCGCGCTGACCTGGAACTCCTCGAGCTGCTCGACGAGCTGGATGACCTGATCGCGAACCGGCTCGAGGACCTCGGGGACACGGAACCCGATGTCCCTCAGCCGGACGTACCGAAGGCTTTCCTGGCTGAAGGCGGAGCCGGCCCGGTGGCGCACGAGCTCGTGGGTGAAGACCCGCGACACGTTGTGGAAGGCGAAGCTGTAGCTCGCGTGCTCGAGCACGCTGCCGTGGAGGCTGCTCAGCAGGTTGAGGAAGTACTCGCCCTGGTCCTCGCGGACGCGCGTGACGTTGGGGTTCAGCCCAGGGGCCCAGCTGCGGTAGCAGAGGCGCCCGCTGAACTCGACCAGCAACTCGGCGGAGCCGCTTTCCTCCGAGACCCTGCGCTCGAGCCACGGCTCTCCGCCCACCTCGGCGAGGTAGCCGCGCATCCCGTCGAGGTCGATCGACGGGCGCGCGATGAGATGGACTGAAGGCTGTGTTTCGCGCAACTCGAACGCCGGCGCTTCCAGGTCGGGAACGGTGCTGGCTCCATGCATCGTCGCATCGTGACCGTGGCGTCGGTCGGATCGGATAGCTTCGCGGCGTGCTTCACGACCTCATGCGCGACGTCCGAGTGGCGCCCTCGATCCTGGCGGCCGACTTCGCGCGCCTCGGGGAGCAGGTCGAGCAGGTCATGGAGGCCGGCGCACGCGTCATCCACGTGGACGTGATGGACGGCCACTTCGTGCCGCCGATCTCGATCGGCGCGATGATCGTCGACTCGCTCCGCGACCTCGTGCAAGCGAGGAACGGCGTGCTCGACGTACACCTGATGGTCGAGCGGCCCGAGCGGCGCGTCGAGGAGTTCGCCTCGGCCGGGGCCGACACGCTGATCGTGCACTGGGAGGCCACCCCGCACGTGCACTACGCGCTCAAGGCGGTCCGCGACGCCGGCCTGCACTCGGGCCTCGCGATCAACCCGGCCACGCCGCCCGAGGCGGTGGCCGGCCTGGCGGACATGTTCGACCACCTGCTCTGCATGACCGTGAACCCCGGCTGGGGCGGCCAGCCCTACATCGAGACCTCGACCGCGAAGGTCGCCCGCCTGCGCGAGCTGCTTGGCCCGGACGTGCCGATCGAGGTGGACGGCGGAATCGACGCGAAGACGGCCGGCCCGGCCTCCGGAGCGGGCGCGACCGTGTTCGTGGCCGGCTCGTCGATCTTCGGCGCCGAGGATCCGGCGGCGGCCTACCGCGAGATCGCAGCGGCGGCCGGCGCTATCTAGGACACGTCTGCCTGCAGCAGCGGCTTCGTCCCCACGAGGCGGCACTTCGTCACATCGCCGATCCGGGCCTGGTCGACCGGCACGTGCGCGTGCGGGCTCAGCGTGTTTCCGTCGGTCTGGGTCATCGGCCATGGGTCCTCTTGGGACGCCACGATGCGGCCCTCGGCGTCCAGGCACTCCACGGTCACGCTCGTCCGCCCACCGGCTCGCTCCGGGACGTTGGCGGACTCGTCGGTGATGTAGATCAGCATCTCGGGGAGCTCGGTCGAGCGCTCCACGCGGAGCTCATCGCTGCCGGATTCGTCGCCGCCCCCGCTGCCGGCCGCGGCGACCACCCCCAGCGGGATCGCGACCGCGAGGAGCACCACGAGCGCGACCAGCCGCGTGCGCGCGGGACCCTCCATGAGAAGCGGCATGCTAGACGCCCGAATCGGGTACCGTGCCGCCTCGGGAGGTGTCTCAATGGCACGATCGATCGCGGCAGTCGCGGCGGCACTTGCCGCCTTGGTACTCGCGGCTCCGGCACTGGCCGGCCACGGACTGACGAATCTCGACCACAACGTTCCCTTCACCGAGGGGCCACCCGCCCCCATGAACGCGAACTCCGGTGGCGACGGCGCCGAATGGGAGTTCCTGTCGAGCTTCGCCACCGGCAACCCGCACACCGACCTCGACTTCTTCACGCAGGGCAACAAGACCTACGCGTCGGTCGGCACCCTCGCGGTCGGCCCCAACGCCGGCGGCCAGACGATCCTGGAGCTGGCCGACGGGGACAAGGTCGAGCCGAAGTTCGTCTCGAGTATCCCCACGGCCTCCTGCCTCTCCGACCCGAGCCTCGCGCTCAGCCTCCAGCACGACGTCGAGGCGACCCCCAAGGGCAACGCCATCCTCAACACCGACGTGCTGGCCGCCCAGCGGACCGACACGCAGCTCCTGGTCGACGCCACGGACGCCGAGGGGCGCTGTCACGACCAGGGCACCCTCGGCCTCGCCGGGGCGCCCAAGGGCGGGCTCGAGATCATCGACGTGACCGACCCCGCCAACCCGGTCACGATCGGGCTGACCAGCCACATCGGTGAGGCGCACACGGTCAACGTGGACCCGAAGCGCCCCCACATCGCCTACGCGGTCACCTCGGACAACGTCTCGACCAATGCCCAAGGCGAGCGCACCGACGAGACCTTCGACCTCGACGGCTTCGAGGTGGTCGACCTGTCCTCGTGCATGAACTTCGCGGCCGGCACCACGGTCGAGCAGAAGCGGGCTGCCTGCCGGCCGCAGGTGTGGCGCTACCGCTACCCGTCGACGGAGATGTCGCTCGGCCACACCCACGCCGATGCCGGCATCTACGGCTGCCACGAGCTCGAGGTCTATCCGGACGACCGCCTCACCTGTGGTAGCGGGCAGGCGATGATCCTGCTCGACCTCGCGGGCGCGTTCGACGACCGCGGCACCCCGGCGGACTTCACCGACGACCGGCCGCGAGGAACCCCGCTGCCGTGCCGGGTGCGCGACTCGTCGTCCACGCCGCCCTTCACCACCGGCGCAAAGGTCACCGACTGCGTGTCCTCCGCGACCGACCCCGAGGCCCTCGGGGTGCCGAAGTGGCTGGCGGCAGGCGCGCCGTCCCTCGAGGGCGTGCGGTGGGTCGGCAGCGCGTTCCACCCGGGCCGCGAGGGGACCGGCAACCCGTCCCCGGCCTTCAACTCGACCGAGGACATCGACTTCAACCACGAGGCGGAGTTCACGCACTCGGGCGACTTCATCCTCTCCACCGACGAGCGTGGCGGCGGCGTCGCGCCGCCAGGCGCTTCCTGCTCGCCGGGCGCGGACAACACGGCCGGCAACGGCGGCGTCCACGCCTACCGGGTGGACCGGCTGCTGCGGAGACGGCCGACGTCGCCGGACGACGCCCATTCCTCCTACGCGAGGACGCCCGAGGGCGGCAAGGCGATCTTCCGCGCGCCCATCCGCACCGGGCCGCAGGGCAGCCTGTGCACGGCCCACGTGTTCCACCAGATCCCGGGCCAGAACCGGATCTTCATGGCGTGGTACTCGCAGGGCACGCGCGTGGTCGACTTCACCGAGCACGCCAACGGCACGCTCTCGTTCAAGGAGGTCGCTTGGTTCATCCCGGCGAATGCCGACGAGTGGGTCTCGGCCGTGTTCAAGGTGAAGCGCAACCCGGACGGGAGCTTCACCTACTGGGGCGCGGCGGGTGACTTCAACGTCGGCGCCGCGGGACGCAACGCGGTCGACATCTGGAAGGTGACGATCCAGTCGCCGCCGCCGGCGCCGCGCGGGTCGCTCCTGCCCGGCACCGGTGCCGGGTTCGCGCCGGCGTCGTGCGTCGGCCGCCGGGCGCGCTTCCGGGCCGGTCGCCTGGGACGGTTCCGCGTCGGGCTCTCGCGCCGTGCGGTGATCCGCAAGAAGGGCCGGCCGCTGCGGCGGCGGAAGCGCGTGCTCACGTACTGCGTCAAGGGCAACCGGCGCGCGCGGGTGATGCTCGGGTTCGACCGCCGCCGGAAGCTGCGCTTCATCGCCAGCACGGCGCGCGGCCACCGCGCAGGCAGGATCCGTCCCGGGTCCCCCGCTCGCAGGCTGCGGGCGCGCCCGACGCGCCGAGTCAGCCGCGGCGTCCGCGCAAACCGCAGGGGCCGCATCGTCTTCGGAGTCCGGCGAGGCAGGGTTCGCTTCATCGGAACCGTTGATCGCCGGTTGGCGCGCAGCGCACGCAAGGTTCGCGCCTACGTGCGTTTGACCCGGCTGCGCTAGCCGGCGAGAGCTCCGGCGGGGGCGCCCTCCTCGGGGCGTCCCCGCCGCGGGCGGATCCCGTCTGCCGAATTGACAGCGCGGCGGACCGCTGTTATTGCTGCGACGTGGAGGGCAGGCTCGCGTCGCTCGCCGTGCTGATCGCCTCGCTGGCCCTGCCGGCCGCCACCGCCGCCGCGCCCCACGCCACGTTGCTGGTGAGCCGTGCGAGTGACTCCGGCGGGCCGGGGACAGTCGCCAACGCCACCTCCACCAACAGCTCGATGTCGGCCGACGGCCGGTACGTCGCGTTCGAGTCGAGCGCCACCAACCTGACCGCGGAGGGCACCATCGGTGTCTTTCGACGGGATGTGCAGACCGGCACCACGGTCCTGGTGAGCCGCGCCTCCGGAGCCAACGGTGCGCCGGGGAACGGCGGCTCGTACTCCCCTTCCATCTCGGCCGACGGGAGGTTCGTCGCGTTCCACTCCGCCGCGCGCAACCTCGTCCAGGGCACGCCGATCTGCGCCGAGCGGTTCGAGTTCCTGTGCTACCTGGTCTACGTTCGCGACCTCGCGAGCGGCACGACGCAACTCGTGAGCCGGGCTCCCGGCGCGGACGGCGCGATCGCGGACTGGCACGCGATGAATGCCTCGATCTCCGCCGACGGCCGCTACGTCGCCTTCTCGTCCCTCGCCGAGAACCTCGGAGAGGACCAGGACTACCCCGAGAACGAGCCGTATGCGCTGATAGCCGACGTGTTCGTGAGAGACCTTCAGCTGCACACGACCGAGCTCGTCAGCAAGGGCAACGGGACCGCGGGGGCGGTGGGCGACCAGCACTCCGAGATGCCGTCGATCTCAGGTGACGGCCAGCGCGTCGCCTTCTATTCCTTGGCCTCCAACATCAGCAACGAGGACGCACCCGGGAACTCCAACCCCCAGCTGCCGGGCGACGAGATCAATGACGTCTTCGTGCGGGACCGGGCGACCGACGACACGATCCTCGCCAGCCGAGCGAACGGCGTGGCGGGCGCCCCGGGTGACGCCGGCTCGACGGGACCGTCGCTGTCGGCGGACGGGTCGGTCGTGGCATACGAGTCGGAGGCCACGAACCTCAGCAACCAGGATCAGGATCTGCCGCGCGAGATCTTCGTGCCGTATGACGTCTTCGCGCGCGACATCGATGCCGGCACGACCGAGTTCGTGAGCCGCGCCACCGGCCCGAATGGCGCGCCGGGCGGCTATTCCTCCCTGGCACCGGCGGTGTCCGAGGACGGCAGGCTGGTCGCCTTCGAATCCAGCGCGGACGAGATCAGCGCGGAGGACCGCGATGATCCCGGGTGCTGCGGCGCCAGGTTGGACGTGTTCGTTCGCGATCTCCAGGCGGACACGACGCACTTCGTTAGCCGCGCGTCCGGCCAGACCGGCGATGCCGCCAACGGGAACTCGGGCGTCGTGTCGATCGCGTCAGGAGGAGACTTCGTCGGGTTCTCCTCGCTGGCCGCGAACCTCGGTGGGAACGGGAGCACGCTCCACGTCTTCCGGCGCGACATCTCGGCCGGCCCGCCGCCCGACGCGGATCTCGACGGCGCGCAGGACGCCCTCGACAACTGCCCGGCCACATCCAACCCGTCCCAGTCGGACGCGGACGGGGACCAGCGGGGCGACGCCTGCGACGCCGACGACGACAACGACGGCGTGGCGGACCTGGCCGACAACTGCCGCCTCACCTCCAACCCCACCCAGGCGGACGGGGACGGCGACGGGCAGGGCGACGCCTGCGAGGGGGATCCCGACGGTGACGGCTTCCCGGACGGCCGCGACAACTGCCCGAACGACTTCAATCCCGACCAGGGCGACTTCGACGGCGACGGTCTCGGCAACAGCTGCGATCCGTTCACGCCCGGCGGGCCCGTGGGGGGCGGCGGCGGGGCCCCGTTCGGCACGTTCCCGGGACCGGGCGCGGGATCCGGGACCGGTGCGGGCGCCGTGTCGCAGGCCGCCGTCGCTGCGGCCCTCAGGTCGAGCGCGAGCGCACTGGGCCGCGCCCTCAAGCGGCTCGGTCTCGACGGCCTGGCCGGGAGCCGCCGGCATCGGCTCAGGGGCGTCTCGGCGGCCACTGCCGGGAGGGCGACCGCGACGCTCAGGACCGGCACCGCCGGGCGGGCCGGCCGGGCGGCGCGCACCAAGGTGATCGCGGCCGGCTCGAAGCGGTTCGCGGGCGCCGGAACCGCGTCGATCACGCTGAAGCTGACGCGACAGGGCAGGAAGGTCGTGCGCCGCGCCCGGCGCCTGCGGGCCAAGCTCTCACTCGCCTTCCGTGAGCCGAACGGGAGGGTGACCGTGGCCGCAGCGAACGTCAGGCTGCGCCGCTAGCGCTTCCGCTTCCGCTTGCGGGAGCTCGGCCGCTGCGGAGCCGGCTCCGGCTCGGCGGCGGGTGGCGCCTCATGCGGCTCGGGCTCGGGCTCGCCGCCCGGCTGCGCGAGGCCGCGCCGTTCGGCGGCGCTCGGCCACGGGTCCGCGTTGCCGGTCTCCCATGCCGGGCCGCGGCCACCGGGCCAGCTGCCCAGGAACAGCGCTCCGACCGCGCCGAGCCAGAACGCCTGGATCACGACGGGCACGCCGGGGAACAGCGGAAGCACGAAGAGGATGCCGGCGAAGACGCCGAGGATGCTCATGAAGGGGCTGAGCAGGCCCGCCCTGCGCGCCCGCAACGGCAGCATCACGAACAGGAAGGCGATCGAGACGCTCCCGATGAGGCCCAGCCCGATCGCCGCGCCGTTCGCCTTGTCGCGTGCCAGCTCCTCGGCGCAGTCCTCACCGAGGTTGCCGCGGATCGCCGGGCACTGGTCGAGGTTCGAGTCGGGGTCGGCGTCGGGGAACGAGTAGTCCTGGTTTGCGAAGGTCTCGGCGATGTCGACCTGGGTCACCGCCGAGACGAACTGGCCCGCCGCGTACATCGCGGGCCCGATCACGATGACGTAGACGAACCAGCGCGGGATGTTCGCGGTGCGGGCGATGATCGCGCGGAACAGGTAGAAGAACACCATGATCATGGCCAGCGCCGCCACCGCCTGCAGAGCGGTGGCGGCGTAGAAGCTCCCCGGCGACTGGTCGACGGAAAGCAGGAAGTCGGGGCGCGGCTCGACGCCGTTCCGGCCCTCGGGGATGGAGAGGAGCACGATGGTGCCGGCGAACAGCAGCAGCCCGGCCGCGAACGCCGCGAGGGCCGCCGGGCGGCCGAAGCGGGCCTCCCATGTGAGCTGGTCCTCGGTGCTCACCGGCGCTCTGGCTGCCGCTCCGCGCCGCGCGTGACCCGCGGCGGGTAGTACTCCACGTCGTCGCGCTCCACCACGCGCGAGATGCGGTCGCCCGCGGCCAGCACGAGATCGAGCGCCGGCGCCATTACCCGGATCAGGCTCTCCACGCGGCGCCGGTTGCGGAGCTGGTCGGGGGTCAGCGGCGCCATCGCTCAGCCGCCCCGCTGGTGGAAGTAGAACTCGGGCAAGGCGGCCTTGGCGACCTCCGCCGTGATCTGCTGGGCCTGGTGCAGGTCGCCGGCGCGCACCGCGAGATCGTCGATCGTCACGATGCCCACGAGCGCCTCACCGTCCGTGACGGGAAGGCGGCGTATGCGGTGCTGGATCATCAGCGCCACCGCCTCCTCCAGGTGCATCTCGACCTCGCCGGTGACGAGCGGGCGCGAGGCGTGCGTGCCGGCCACATCGGCGGCGTCGACCTGGTCGGCCACGACTGCCAGCGCCAGGTCGCGGTCGGTGATCACGCCCATCGGAGTGTCGCCGTCGCACACCACCACGGAGCCGACGTTGCGGTCCCGCATCAGCTCTCCGACACGGCGCAGGCTGTCGTCACTCTGGGCGGTCACGACGCCCTGAGTCATCACCTCCGAGATGCGCACGGCGCGACTCTAGCGTGCCACCGGGTATTGCTACTCCGTATGCGCCGCTCGATCGCCACCGCCGCCGCGCTCGCGGCGTGCCTCGCCCTTCCGGCCACCGCGACCGCCTCCGCGGAGCAGGAGTCGATCTTCCAGGACGACCCGTTGATCGTCTACCACTCGTCCTACCAGCAGCTCCTCGACACCCTTAGCTCCATCAAGAATCGCGGCGCTGACCGGATCCGCGTGCCGGTCTTCTGGCACGAGCTCGCGCCGCGCCCCGGCAGCCGGCGCCGCCCCCGCTTCCGGCGCGGGCCCGCCTCTCCCGGCTCCTACTCGCGGAAGTTCTGGCAGCGCTACGACCAGGTGGTCAAGACCGCCGACGCGCTCGGGCTCGGCGTGCTGTTCTCGATCAGCGGCTCGACCCCGATCTGGGCGCGCCAGGGCTCGCGGCGTGGGCCGAAGCCGTACCCGCGCCTCCGCGACCTGCGGAACTTCACGCGCGCCGTCGGGACGCGCTACTCGGGCACCTACCCCGACCCCTCCGGCGCGCGCCCCGTCCTCCCGCGTGTGACGCACTGGTCCGCGTGGAACGAGCCCAACTTCCTCCAGTTCGACTACCGGGCGCTGCTGCGCAAGCGCGGCGGCGCCCGGACGCGCCCGATGACGCCGGCGGTCTACCGCTCCGTCGTCGACGCGATCTACGCCGGGCTGCGGCGCAGCGGCCACGGCTCCGACGTCTTCCTGCTCGGGGAGACGGCGCCGCGACGCGGCGGCCGCCGCGACCCGAACGGAACGATCCCGCCGCTCCAGTTCGTGCGCGGCGTCTACTGCCTGAACGCCCGCTTTCGGCCGTTGCGCGCATGCCGGCGGGGATTCGTCCGCCGCCATCCGGGCCTGTTCAACTCGGCCGGCTGGGCGCACCACCCGTACACGGTCAACCTGCCGCCGTCCTGGGACGACCCGGCCCGCAAGGCCGTGCCGATCTCCGCGCTGGCCCGCCTGATCGACACGTTCGACCGGGCGCTGTTCCGCTGGGGCGGATCCGAGCGTCCCGTGTGGGTGACCGAATACGGCATCCAGACGAACCCGCCGGACCCGAACCTCGACATCACGCCGGACGAGCAGGCCGCCTACCTGGCGGAGTCCGAGTTCATCACCTACTCGAATCCGCGCGTGGCTTCGACCGGCTGGTTCCTGCTCGTGGACGACCGCCCGCGCCGGTTCCCGCGCGGCCGCCGGAACAGGAGCCGCCGCTGGGTCACCTGGCAGTCGGGGCTCGTGACCCGAAGCGGGCAGGCGAAGCCCGCCTATGACGAGTACCACCACCCGATCCACGTGACCGGAGCCGGCGGACAGCCGCGCGTGTTCGGGCAGTACCGCGTCGCGCCCGACGGCGCTGCGATCCAGGCCCGGATCGAGTTCCTTCCCTCGGGTGGCTCGGCCTGGCAGCCGCTCCAGGCGGTCACCGTGACGAACCGCAAGGGCTACCTCGACACCCAGGTCTCGCCACCCGGCCCGGGCTCGCTCAGGATCGTCTGGACCGACCCGGTGTTCGGCGGGGAGGTCCCTTCGCGCGCCGTGCCGGTCGGCTAAGCCGCAAGCGCTCGGCTCGGCCGAGTGCGCGCGGACTATGTAGTGCCGAAGCCCTCGCGCGCCTCGCGCACGAGGATCACGGCCTCCGGGAACACCAGGCGCATGGCCTGGAGCAGGTCCTGCGACTGCTGCTCGGCGTTGCCCTGGAGGTTCATGCGCTGAAGCCCGGCGACGGTCATCTCGACCGCGAGCTTGATCGCGTTGTCGGCCCAGGCCACGCGCTGGGCGCCCTGCATCTGCTCAGCGAACTCCGCCATGCGCCGGCGCAGCTCGTCCGGATCGCCGAAGAGGCCGCCGAATGGGTCTTCCGAGGACATGCTCCGAGGATAGACATCCGGGGGGTCATGCCCCCGGGCCCCCGCTGACTCCTGGCTGCTCGGGGCTCACCTCCGGCGCGCGGCGCTCCTGCGCGCGGTCCTCGCGCCCCAGCGCGATCACCTCCTTGAAGCTCCGGACACGGAAGATGAACACGAGCGCAGCGAAGCCGATCCCGAACGTGAGCGCGCCGATCGCGATCTGCTGGCCCACCGAGTAGGCGGCCACGGTCGAACCGCTCGCCGTGCCACGGAACACCTGCACGAGCAGGGCCTGCTGCACCCCCGCTCCCTGCGGCGTGAACGGCACGGCCGCGGACACCGCGTTCACCCCCAGCACGAGCAGCACGTTCTTGACCGAGCCGCCCACGTTGAAGGCCTCGAGCAGCATCCAGAAGGCGGCGAAGCGGAACAGCCAGCCCACGAACTGCACGGCGAAGACCTCGCGGAAGTAGCGCTCGCGGTCGCGCAGGATCGTGAAGCCCTGCTTGACCCGCTCCCAGAACGCCCGCACGCGCACGCTCAGGAGCGCGAAGCCGACGAGCGTCCCGACGGCGAGCGCGGTGAGCAGGAAGACCGTGAAGCGCGGGTGTTGGGCCAGGAAGGAGAGGTCGAACGCGTTCAGGTTCGCGAAGTCCGGCGGCTTCGGAAAGACGCCCTGCGTGAACGCGAAGATGAGGATCAGCGAGCCCATCGCGATGTCGAAGCCGAGCTCGGTGACGAAGGTGGCCGCCACGGCCGGATAGCTCGAGTTGGGGACCGACGACTTGGTCAGGAACAGCCGCACCACGTCGCCGCCGCGCGCCGGGATGACCGCGTTGAACCCGTACCCGGCGAAGTAGGCACCCCAGATCTCGCGGAAGCGGAAGCGCTCGGTCGGATAGGCGGCGCGCAGGATGTTGAAGCTCGCCCGCGCGCGCAGCGTCAGGTAGGCCGTGAAGCAGAGCAGCGCGAGGAACATCGGCCCGGGCCGGACGTCGGCCAGGTTGGAGAAGAACTGGTCGACCGCATCGAAGAACGACTGGAACGACTCGCCGATGGTGGCCACGGGCACGAGGCCAAATCTACGGTGCGCCCGGCCCGAACCGCCGTCGCCCCGCGCGCGTATAGCGTTGCTGCATGGCCCTGAGCGATGCCACGCTCGTCGAGCGGCTGCCGCGCGACGACGGCGGCGACGAGTTGCGGGAGCTCTACCGGCGCTACTCGGGCGAGCTGTTCGGATTCGCCTGCAACGCCCTCGGCGACCGCGACCTGGCCGAGGAAGTCGTGCAGGACGTGTTCGCCCGCGCCTGGCGCCACGCCGGGGACTACGACCCGCGCCGCGCCAGCGTACGGACCTGGCTCTACTCGATCGCTCGCAACCGGGTCGTCGACGCCCGCCGCCGCGCCGCGGTCCGCCCCGGGGTGGCGGGCGGCGTGGAGCCGGAGAGCCCGGCGGAGCTCGACCGCACGCTCGAGCAGGCTGTGCTGCGCTGGCAGGTGGCGGCCGCCCTGGCGCGGCTGTCGCCCGAGCACCGCGAGGTGATCCGGCTCGCCCACTATGGCGGCCTGACCCTGCGCGAGATCGCCGAGCGCAAGGGCATTCCGCTGGGAACCGTCAAGAGCCGCACCTCCTACGCGCTTCGCAGCCTCCGGCTCATCCTCGACGAGATGGAGGTGGCGGGGTGAGCTGCCCGACCCACGGCCAGCTCGTCGGCGGCTACGTCCTCGGCGTGCTCGACCCGGACGAGATGGCCGAGATGCGCCGGCACGTGGCCGGCTGTCCGCACTGCGGCCCGGAAGCCGACCGCCTCGCCGCCCTGCCCGGCCTGCTCGACCGGATCGACCCGGCGGACGTGCCGCCGCCCGTGCTCTCACCTCAGGTCGAGGAGAAGGTGCTGGACAAATTCGCCCGTGAACGGGGGACGAGGGGGCGCAGGCGCCGGACGCTGAGTGCACACCGCCGACTGGTCGGTTTCGCGGCAGCCGGCTTGGCGGCGATCGCGCTGGCGCTCGCGCTCCTGTTGTCGGTAGGGGACGACGATGGCGAGCCCGTCTACGCGCGCGTGTCGCTCGCCGGAGCCAGCGACGCCGCCGCTAGCGCCGAGCTGTTTCAGGTGGAGGCCGGTACGCGGATCCAGCTCGAGGCCCACGGCCTCAGCGAGACCGGCAGAAAGGAGTACGAGGTGTGGTGCATCCGCGCCGACGGGCGCTGGGTGAGCGGCGGCACGTTCCGCGCCAATCGAAACGGCTGGGCGGAGGCCGAGCTCACTGCGGCGGTGGAAGCCGGCCAGTACCACCGGATGGTGGTCACGAGCGGCCGGGTCCACGGCGAGCGCGGGCCCGCCGTGCTGCGCGGCAAGCTGCGCTATTGATGTCGGCATGGCCGACTACACCCTGCTGAACCTGAAGAGCGACGTCGAGGACATGGCCCCGGGGTTCGGGTACTCGCCGCAGGCCGAGGCCCGCTTCGCCCGCAAGCCGCTCGGGCTCGAGAAGTCCGGCGTCAGCTACTTCCGCGTGTCTCCCGGCTTCCGCTTTCCGTTCGGCCACAGCCATGGCGAGCAGGAGGAGATCTATGTGGTCGTGAGTGGAGGCGCCCGCATCAAGCTCGAGGACGAGGTCGTCGAGCTGAACGAGATGGACGCCATCCGGGTGGCCGGCTCGACCAAGCGCGGCCTCGAAGGCGGGCCGGAGGGCGCGGAGATCCTGGCGTTCGGCGCCCCGAACACGGACAACAAGGACGTTGAGATGGATCCGGAGTTCTGGGCTACTTGAGGAGACGCGACAGCCGGCGGTCCTTCAGCACCCGGCCGCCCGTCTGCTCCTCCGGGCAGTAGCACATCACGTAGTCCTTGAAGTGGATCGCCTCGATCTTCGTGCCGCAGCGCGGGCACGGCTGCCCCGCGCGGCGGTGGACCTGAAGGGGCATCGGCAGCTTGTCCGGGATCGTGTCGCCGATCACCTCCTCGTAGTGGGCAAGCGCGCCGCCCAGCACCTCGTCGCACGCCGCGTGAAGCCGCTCGATCGCCTCGGAGTCCAGATCGGATCCCTTCTGGAACGGCGAGAGCCGCGCGGTCCAGAGCAGCTCGTCCACCCACGAGCGCCCGATACCCGCCACCACGCGCTGGTCGCGCAGCAGCGGATGAAGATGCCGCGGCTGGTCGAGCAGCTCGGCGAACTCGTCGCGCGGCGGGGCGGGGAAGGCGTCCGGGCCGAGCGTGGCCACCGCATCGTCGGCCTCGAGCGCATCGGCGGGGAGCAGCTTCGCCCAGGCCCGCTGCTGCGTGCCGAACTCGCGCAGGCGGAGCTCGCGCTCACCCTCGAGCCGGATCAACAGGCGCGAGGTGCGGTCGCGCAGCGACGAGCGCGAGTCCCACAGCTGGAGCCGCCCCGCCGACATCAGGTGGACGAGCACGACCAGCTCGCCCGCGTCGACCACCAGCATCTTTCCTTCCCGGCGCACGCCCGCCACGGTCCGGCCGGCTAGCGCGTCCACCGGCGGGTCGAACGTCTTCATCGTGACCATGCCCGGCGCCAGCGCCGACTCGATCTCGGCGCCCGCGGCGCCGCGCGACAGGCGTCGCGCGGTGATCTCGACCTCTGGCAGCTCGGGCATGACACCAAGGGTAGGCTGCGGGGAATGAGGATCTCCGTCGCCGCCGACGAGCGGACCGGCGTAGCCGAGGCCGTCGCCGAGGAGCTCCGCAAGCGCGGCCACGACGCCGTGCTCCACGGCGCCCTCAACGACGAGGAGCGCGACGACTGGGCCTGGAGCTCCGAGGCCGCCGCCCGCGACGTCGCGGAGGGGCGGGCCGACCAGGCCGTCGTCTGCTGCTGGACGGGGACCGGCGCCTCGATCGCGGCGAACAAGGTGCCCGGAATCCGGGCCGCGCTGTGCGCCGACGCCGAGACCGCGCGCGGGGCCCGCAAGTGGAACGACGCCAACGTGCTTGCGCTGTCCCTCCGCAGCACGAGCCCCGCGCTCCTCGAGGAGATCCTCGACGGCTGGTTCGAGGGAGCGCCGAGCGGCGACGCCGACGACGTGGCGAACGTCCGCCACGTGGACGAGATCCGTTAAGCCGCGGCGAGCGGCTTCTCCTCCGGGTCGCGCACCCCGGGGATGAACAGGAACACCAGGGTGAGCGCGCCGAGCAGGCCGGACACGGCGAGGGTCGTGCGGGCGCCCAGCAGCTCGGCAACCGGGCCGGTGACGGCAAACGAGAGCGGGATCAGGCCCGTGGAGACGAACCAGTCGAAGCTCGACACGCGGCCCAGCATCTCGGCCGGCACGAGCGTGTTCATCATCGTGTTCCAGACCATCATGCCGAGCGTCCCCAGGCCGAAGGAGACGAGCGCGATCAGGCACAGCTGCCACGCCGCGCCCGCCACGGCCATCAGCACGACGAGCACGTCCCCCACGCACCACGCGCCCCACATGAACGTGACGTAGCGCCTCGGGACGCCCGTCCGGCTCAGGATCAGCGCCGCGAGGATCGAGCCGAGGCCGCCCGCAGCCAGGACGAGCCCGAACGTCTGGGCGTCGCCGTCCAGGTCGTTGCGGATGATGTAGGGCAGCAGGACCTCGAAGGGGCCGAACGTGAGCAGCAGGAAGAGCGCCGCCCCGACGAGGGTCGCCCATAGCCAGGCGTGCGCGCGCACGTAGGCAAAGCCCTCGAGCAGGTCGCGCCGCATCGAGCCGGGCTCCTCGCGAGGCGGCGGCTGTCGCGTCATCAACGAGACGGCGACGGCCGACACCGCGAAGGTCACCGCGTCCACGAGGAAGGCGATCCCGACGTCGAACAGGGCGATCAACGCGCCGCCGACCGCCGGCCCGGCGAAGCGAAGCCCGAGCGGCTCCATGAGCTCCTTCAGCGCGTTCGCCTGGAGGAGCTCCTCGCGCGGCACGACGTCGGGCACGATCGCCGTGAAGGCCGGCTGGAACAGGGCCTCGCCGAGCCCGTAGAAGACCACGAGCACGATCAGGTGCCACAGCTCCGCGCTTTCGGTCAGGGCAAGCACGGCGATCACGAAGATCGAGGCGAAGCGCAGCAGGTCGGCGATCACGAGCAGGCGGCGGCGTTCGAAGCGGTCGCTCAGCACCCCGGCCACCAGCAGCCCCAGCACCTGCGGCAGCGTCCAGGCGAAGCCCACGAGGGCGAGTGCCCCGGGTTCGTTCGAGATGTCGTACACGAGCCAGGCGATCGCGACGAGGTAGATGCCGTCGCCCATCAGCGAGACGGCCTGACCGGTCCAGAGCAGCCGGAAATCGCGGTGCCGGAGCGCGCGGAGCACCGGCCCAGGCTAAGGGGTCGCTAGCGGATCCTGAAGGAGTTCCTGGGCCTGACCGCGTTCTCGAAGTCGTCGATCACGGTGAGCGTGCCGCGGTAACGGCCGCGGGCCAGGCGCCTGACCTTGAACTTGTGCGGACCGGCCTCGAGCCTGCCGCGGCGGATCGTGCGGCGGCGCGCACCCCTGAGCCGGTAGGTCACCCGGGCGGGCTCGTTCAGCGTGAAGCTGATCGTCACGGACCTGCGCCGGCGCTTTGCGCGGAAGTCGTCGATGGTGTCGGTCACGGGGTCGCCGCCCACCTCGATGGTCCCCGACATGAAGCTCGCATGCGGCGTGCACACGTAGTCGTAGCGGCCGGGCTTCGTGAACACGTGCTCGTAGATCCCGCCGCCCGGCTGTAGGTTCGAGTCCCACTGCTCGGCCTGACCGGGACGCGCGGTGGCGGTGTGCCCGCCGTCGTGGAAGCGCCAGATCACCTTGTCGCCGACCTCGACCTGTCGCACCGTCGGCGTGAACGAGAAGTCCCTGACGTCGACCGTCCAGTCAGCGGCCCGTGCCGGGGCCGCGCAGGCCAACACGAGCAGGAGCGCGAAGGGGACGAGAAGCCGTCGGGGTCGCATCGATCCGGAAGCCTAGACTCCCCGCCCTCATGCCCTCGCCGGACGTCGTGGACACACCGCAGGAGGCGGCCGAGCTCGAGCTGCCGCCGCTCGTGGTGCGCGAGCCGCTCGAGGCCTTCCTCGACGACCGGGGCATCGGGGAGGGGCGCGTGAAGGCCGAGCGGATCGGCGAGGGGCATTCGAACTTCACGTTCCTGGTCGAGCGCGGCGACACGCGGGTGGTGCTGCGCCGGCCGCCGCGACCGCCGCTCCCGCCCTCCGCCCACGACGTGCTTCGCGAGGCGCGCCTCCTGCGGGCGCTCGAGACCACCCCGGTCCGGGTGCCGCGCGTGCTTGCGGTCGGCGACGACGAGTCGGTCCTCGGCGTCCCGTTCTACGTCATGGAGGAGATGCAGGGCTCCGTCGTGACGACCGACCTGCCGGACGCGATCGACACCGAGGAGGAACGGCACCGGCTGTCGCAGGAGCTGGTGGACGCCCTCGTGGAGGTGCACGCCGTGGACTGGCGCGCCTGCGGCCTGGAGGGCTACGGCAAGCCGACCGGCTACCTCGAGCGCCAGATGCGCCGCTTCACCGGGCTCTGGGAGTACAACAAGACGCGCGAGCTGCCGGTGGTCGAGGAGGTGCGCGAGTGGCTCGCGGCCAACCTGCCCGAGTCGCCCGAGTCGACGATCGTGCACGGCGACTACCGGCTCGGCAACGTCATGGTCGCCGACTCGGCCCCCGCCGAGCTCGTCGCGATCTTCGACTGGGAGCTCTCTACGATCGGGGACCCGCTCGCCGACGTGGGCTACCTGACCGTGACGTGGGCCGAGGCGGACGACCCGGCCGACATCTCGTTCTCGAGCCTGTCGGCCGCCACGCGCAGGCCCGGCTTCATGTCCCGCGCCGAGCTGACCGCGCGCTACGAGGAGCAGAGCGGGCGCTCGGTGTCGGCGCTCAACTGGTACCAGGCGCTCGCCCTCTGGAAGGCGGCGGTGTTCATGGAGGGGAACTACAAGCGCTTCACGCTCGGCGCCTCCGACGACGAGTACCTCGCGCTGTTCGACGAGGGAGTGCCCGCGCTGGCCGAGAAGGCGCGCGAAGTGGCGCTGTCCGGATGAAGGGCCTGCTGGTCGACTTCGGCGGCGTGCTGACGACCAACGTGTTCGACTCGTTCCGGGACTTCTGCGTGGCCGAGGGGATGGACCCGGACGCGATCAAGCGCCTGTTGCGCGAGGATCCGCGGGCACGCCGGCTGGTGCGGTCGATCGAAACCGGCGAGCTGAGCGAGCGGGAGTTCGGCGAGGAGTTCGGCGAGCTGCTCGGGATCGCCGACCGCGACGGGCTCGTCACCCGCATCTTCGCCGGCCTTCGGCCCGACGATCGGATGCTCGACGCGCTGCGCCGCGCGCGGGCGGCGGGGATCCGGACCGGGCTAGTGTCGAACTCGATGGGGGCGGGCACCTACGACCGCGAGGCCTTCCCCGAGCTGTTCGACGGCGTCGTGATCTCGGGCGAGGTCGGGATGCACAAGCCGCAGCCCGAGATCTTCCTGCTCGCCGCGGAGCGCGCCGGTGTCCCGCCCGAGCGGTGCGTCTTCGTGGACGACATCCGCGAGAACTGCGAGGGCGCCGAGGCCGTGGGCATGACCGCGATCCTCCACAGAGGCGCCGACCGGACGCTGCCGGAGCTGGAGCGGCTGCTCGGGGTCGAGCTGGGCTAGATGCTGCTGGTGCTGTGGGACATCGACGGGACGCTGGTCTACACGGCGGGCCACGGTCGCTGGGCCTTCAACGAGGCCTTCGAGGCGGTGGTGGGGCGCACGCCGGAGCAGGTCGACTTCGCCGGCCGCACCGACCACCAGATCGCTCTGACCATGCTCGGCGGCGAGCGCGACCACCTCCCGCGGGTGCTCGAGGAGCTGGCGGGCGCGCTCGACGCGCGCAAGGAGGCGATGCGGGCCGAGGGCTACGCGTATCCGGGCGTGGCAGAGGTCCTGGCCGCGCTGGACGAGCGCGACGACGTCGTGCAGTCGCTACTGACCGGGAACATCGAGGTGAACGCCGCCGTCAAGGTGAGCGCGTTCGGGCTCGAGCGGTGGCTCGACTTCGAGGTCGGGGCCTACGGCTCGGACCCGCACGAGGAGCGCTCAGACCTCGTGGCGGTGGCTCGCGAGCGTGCCGCGGCGAAGTACGGGGAGCCGACCGGCGCCGTCCTCGTCGGCGACACGCCGCTGGACGTGCGGGCGGCTCACGAGGCCGGCGCGCGAGCCGTCGCGGTGGCGACCGGCTTCGCTGATCGCGAGGCGCTCCGGGCGTCGGGCCCGGACGCCTTCCTCGAGGACTTCACCGACACCGCCGCGGCAGTGGCCGCGATCACTGCCTCCACTTGATGCTGCAGCCGACCGGCTCGGTCTCGGGGCGCTGGGGCTGCTCGCCGGCCAGCACCGCGTCCAGCGCCTCCCGCAGCCAGGCCGCGCGCGCCGCCTCCTCCCCATGATCCTCGTCGGGCGCGCCTCGGTAGCGAACAACCCCCTGGGCATCGAGCACGAAGACATCGGGCGTCGTCTTCGCGTCGTACGCGCGTGCGACCTCCTGTGATTCATCCCGCAGGTACGGATAGGGCCATCCCCCATCTGCCTCCACACGCTCCTTCATCGCGTCGAAGGAGTCACGCGGATAGCGCTCGGCGTCGTTCGGGTTGATAGCCAGGAAGGTGACGTCGTAGTCCTCCGCCACCTGGGTCAGCCGATCGTGCCAGGCGAGCGCATACGGGCAGTGATTGCAGGTAAAGACGACCACAGTCACGCCGTCCGGACCGTACTCCCGGCCGTCAGTCGCAGGAAGACTGAAGGTCGTCGCTTCATCACCGATGCGCATGGCGGCTCCTTATCGCTTCGCGAAGGTCCTCGGGGTCCGGCGTCGGCGACGGACGGCCGTCGCGGAGCCGGTAGACGCGGCAGGTCAGCGAGAACGGCTCCTGGTCCTCGGGCGGGAAGAGGTCGTCGCCGTCGATCCTGATCGTCGGCGAGCCGGGAAATCGCTCCCGGCGAGCCTGTTCGTCGCTGTCGACCTCGACCATCTCGATGTCCGCCTCGACGCCCTCCGCAGCGAGCGCCTCCCGTAGGTCGGCCTGCGTCTCCGGATAGGACGGGCACCCGTCCCACCACAGGAGCTCAACCCTCATGGACCTCCACTCGTTCGATCACCGCGTCATCGACCGGGCGGTCCTGGGCGCCGGTGGGGGCGCCCTCGATCGCGTCCACCGCCTCCATTCCCGAGCGCACCTCGCCGAAGACGGTGTGCTTGCCGTCGAGCCAGGGGGCCGCGTCGGTGGTCACGATGAAGAACTGGCTGCCGTTCGTGTTCGGCCCGCGGTTGGCCATGGCGAGCGCGCCGCGCACGATCTTGTGGTCGTTGATCTCGTCCTCGAACTCGTAGCCGGGACCCCCGGTGCCCGTGCCGTGCGGGCAGCCGCCCTGGATCATGAAGTCCTTGATCACGCGATGGAAGATCAGCCCGTCGTAGTAGCCGTCGCGCGAGAGCTTGACGAAGTTGTCGACGGTCTTGGGGGCGTCGCCGTCGAACAGCTCGAGCTCGATCGGCCCGTGGTTGGTGTGCATCGTCGCCTGGCTCATCGCCTGTTGGTCACCTCCAGCCGGAGCTCGGTTCCCCGAACTCGCTTTCCACTCACCTTGTCGGCCACCTCGGCCGCGCGCTGCGCCGGGACCTCGACGAACGAGAAGCGCTCGAGCACGCGGACGTGGCGGATGTCGTCGTTCTCGAGATGGGTGTGGTCGACCACGGCGCCGACCACGTCGGCCGGCTCGATCCCGTCCTGGCGCCCGGCACCCACCACGAGCTTGGCGTAGGGCACGCCGTCGCGGCTGTGCGGCTTGGTGTGGCGCGGCCGGCGGGTCTCGCGCTCGCGCGGCCTGCGCTCGCGGCGGCGCTCGGGCGACCAGGCCTCGATCTCGGTGTTCGCGTGCCGCTCGATCGCCTGCAGGTCACGGCGCTGGCGCGGCGTGATGAGCGTGATCGCCCGGCCGCTCTCGCCGGCCCGGCCGGTACGCCCGATGCGGTGGACGTACACGTCCGGCGAGTTGGGGATGTCGTAGTTCACGACGTGGCTCACGCCCGTGATGTCGAGGCCGCGGGCGGCCACGTCAGTGGCCACCAGGAGGCGCTCCCGGCCGCCCTTGAAGGCGAGCATCACGCCGTCGCGCTGGCCCTGCGTCATGTCGCCGTGGAGGGCCTTCACGCGAACGCCGGCGTCGCCGAGCTGGCGCGCCAGCCGGTCGACGCCGATCTTGGTGCGCGCGAACACGATCGCCTGCTCCGGCCGCTCCTGGGAGAGCACCCGGACGAGGGCATCGGGCTTCTCGCCGTCCTTCACCTCGACGAAGTAGTGGTCGACCGTGTCGATCGTCAGCGTGGCGGCACGGACCTTGATCTCGACCGGGTCGTGCATGAACTGCTCGGCCAGCCGGCGGATCTCGGGCGGAACGGTGGCGCTGAAGAGCGCCGTCTGGCGGCCCATCGGCGAGCGCCGCAGGATGGCCTCCACGTCCTCGAGGAAGCCGAGGTCGAGCATCTCGTCGGCCTCGTCGAGCACGACGTAGCGGGCCTGGTCGAGAAAGAGGTGGTGGCGGTCGATCATGTCCATCACCCGGCCGACGGTGCCCACGGCCACGTGGCCCTCCTTGAGGCGGGCGGCCTGGTCGCGGATCGGTGCGCCGCCGAAGACGGCGACCACCTCCATGCCCTTGCGCTCGCCGTAGGCCCGCAAGGCCTGGGTCACCTGGATGCAGAGCTCGCGGGTGGGAGTGAGCACGAGCGCCTGGATCTCCGCGGCGCCGGGATCGATGTACTCGACCATCGGGAGGCCGAACGCGGCGGTCTTGCCGGTGCCCGTCTGGGCCTGGCCGATCACGTCACGCCCCTCGAGCAGCGGCGGGATGGCCTGCTCCTGAATGGGCGTCGGCCGCTCGTAGCCGAGATGGGCGAGCGCCTCGAGCGTGGGCTCGGAGAGGCCGAGATCGCGGAAGGTCGTCACGGGCGGTCGAGATTACTCACTGGGGCGCGGGGCGAATGGCGGTGCTTGTCGACTTTCCCCTCCGAAATGGCCCAGAAAATCGACAAGCACTCGGTTGATCACCGGATCCTCGCCCTCGGTGGACGGCAGCACGGGCTGATCACAAGGGGTCAGTTGCTCGAAATGCGGATGACCGATCGCGAGATCGAGAGGCGAGTGCGATCGGGCCGCCTGCATCGGGTGCACCGCGGTGTCTACGCGGTAGGCCATGAGCGCCTGACCACCGAGGGCCGCTTCCTGGCTGCTGTCCTTGCGTTCGGACGAGGGGCCGTCCTGAGCCACCAGAGCGCTGCCGTCCTGTGGGGCATCCGGGCCGCAAGGGGGCCGCGCGTCGACGTGACCGTCCCCACGACCGGTGGGCGCGCGCGCCGCGGCGCGATGATCGTCCATCGCTCGCCGCTGTCGGAGGAAGAGATGACCGTCCACGATGGCGTGCCCGTCACCACGGTCGTCCGCACCCTGATCGACCTCGCCGACGTCCTCCCGCGCCGCGCCCTCGAGCGGGCCATCGACGAAGCGGCCTACCTGCGTCTCGACCTCGCCGGGCTCGAGCCGAGGCGCGGGCGACGGGGGTATGGCGTGCTCACGCGTGTGCTCGCGGAGCACGAGGCCGGCGCCACCTGGACGCGGTCGGACCTGGAGGAGCGCATGCTCGCCCTCTGCCGTCGCTCTTCACTGCCCACTCCCGAGGTCAACGCCAGGGTAGAGGGCTACGAGGTCGACTTCGTCTGGCGTAACGCGCGGCTGGTCGTCGAGACCGATGGATGGGCCGCTCACGGCACGCGTAAGGCGTTCGAGCGCGACCGCCTGCGTGATGCGAAGCTGACCGCTGCGGGCTGGCGTGTCGTGCGTGTCACGGACCGGACGATCGATGTGTTCGAGCAGCAGCTCGCGCAGCTGCTCGCCGCCTACCGCGACGGGTCCAGCAGCAGCTTCCCGCTCGTCCGGCGCCCCTCCAGGTCCTCGTGGGCCCGGCGCACGTCCGAGAGCGGGTAGGTCTCGCCCATCTGCGGCTTCAGCTCGCCCCGGGCGGCCCGGTCGAAGAGGTCCGCCAGCGGCTCCTCCATCATGTCCCGCCGCCCCAGGCAGTGCATCAGCCAGAAGCCCACGACCGCCCGGCTCTTCCTCATCAGCCGGCCCGTCTCGACCGTGTTCTGCTCCCGGCCCGCGATCCCGTAGGTGACGATCCGGCCAAACGGCGCAAGCGCTTCGAACGCCCCGGAGAAGACGTCCCCGCCGGACATCTCGAGCACGACATCCACCTGGCTGCCGTCGTTCGCCTGGACCAAGGCCCCCTTGAGATCGTCCACAGACGGATCGACCGCCGCGTCCGCGCCCAGGGACAGCGTGAGGTCCCGCTTCTCCTGAGTCGACGCCGTCGCGATCACCCGTCCCGCCCCGAACGGCTTCGCGAGCTGCACCGCGAGCGAGCCCACGCCGCCGGCCCCCGAGATCACCACCACGGACTCGCCCTCGGCCAGCTTCGCGGACGTCTTGAAGAGATGCCAGGCCGTCAGCCCCTGGACGAGCAGCGCCAGCGCGGCGCCCTCGTCGAGCCCGTCCGGGATCGGGTAGACGGCCGACTCGTGCGCCACGGCGTACTCGGCGTAGCCGCCCATCGGCACCATCGCGACGACGCGGCGGCCGTCCTCGGTCCTCCCCGCCACCTCGCCGCCCAGCACGAGCGGCGTCTCGAACTTCGACAGGTACGAGTTCTCCCGCTGGTGCGTGTCCGCGAAGTTCATCCCCGCGCGCGACACCTCGATCAGCACCTGGCCGTCGCCCGGCTCCGGCTTGGGCAGGTCGACGACCTGAAGCACCTCCGGCCCGCCGAATTCCTCGATCTGCACGGCTCTCACGCCGTGCGCAGGCTACCTTCCTCCACCTCCGCCAGGACGCGGGCGGCCAGATGTCGTGTCGCGTCGATCAGGAATGTCAGGTTGCCCGCGTCCTCCAGCGCTCGCGGGACGAACACGGTCAGCGCCCCGGCCTTCAGCTCGAAGCCGGGCTCGAGCGGGTGGTTCGCCAGCCAGCTCACGAGTGTCGGCGAGAGCAGGCGCCGAAGGCCGATCTCGTCCTGGTCGTCCGCCAGCCGCAGCTCGTAGCGCTGCGTGAAGTCAGAGCTCTCCATCTCCACGCTTCGCGCCCGCGCGCGCTTCAGCCAGTCCGAGTGCGGCGCGAAGACGCCGAGGCGCGGGCGGAGGTACACGCCGCGGAAGCGAAGCATCGACGACTCGAGGTCGACCACGCAGACCGTGAAGCGGTTGCGCTCCTTGACGTGCACGTCGTCATCGGCCTCCCGCTTGATGTGCTCCCACACGAGATGGCCCACGCCCCCGGTGAGCCCGCCCGGCAGCCGGCCGTGCATCCAGTGCTCGAGCCGCCGGCGGTCCCCCGCGCCGAGCAGCGGCGTGAGCGCCGGCAGCTCGGCATGGCGCGAGTACGCGAGGCCGACGCTCCCGGCGAAGCCGGAGAAGAAGCGATGAGCCGCCATGCGGTCCGCCACGAACCACGCGATCCCCACCACGCCGAGCACCACCGCGCCCGGGGACGCGGCCATGATGAGCGGATCGCGCTTCCAGGCGCCGTAGAGGAAGGCCGCCGACCCGCCGAACACCAGCGCGAAGACGGCCAGGCGACTCCTCAGGTACGAGCGGAACAGCTCGCCCTGACCGTGGTCGGCGTGCATGGCCCCCGCGCTAGAACGCGACCTGCGGCACGGCCCGCTCGGCCGGCGCCTCGATCTCGAAGAACTCGCGCGGCCGGAACGACAGCGTGCCCGCCACGAGCAGCGTCGGGAACTGCTGCGTGCGCGTGTTGTAGTGCTGCACGTTCGAGTTGTAGATCCGGCGCGCCGCCTGGATCTCGTCCTCGACGCCGGCCAGCTCCGCCTGGAGGCGCTGGAAGTTCTCGGCCGCCCGCAGCTGCGGGTACGCCTCGGCGAGCGCGTTGATCGCGCCGAGCGCGGTGGTCAGCTTCGCCTCGGCGCGCTCGATCGCACCGGGCGAGCTGGCCTCCACCGCCGCCGCGCGGGCCTCGGTCACGCCCTGGAGCGTCTCGCGCTCGTGGGCCGCGTAGCCCTTCACGGTCTCGACGAGGTTGGGCACGAGATCGTGCCGGCGCTTGAGCTGCACGTCGATGCCGCTCCAGGCCTCGTCGACCTTGTTGCGCGCCTTGACGAGGGCGTTGTAGGCGAGCACGACCCAGAGCACGAGCAGGGCTGCCGCTGCCAGCGTCACGTAGAGGCCTGTCATGCGGTGTTTATCGGCTAGCCTCCCCCGCCGCATGAGCCTCGTGGTGGTGGGATCGATCGCATTCGATGCGATCAAGTCGCCGTTCGGCGAGCGCGAGCGGGCGCTCGGCGGGTCCGCCGTGCACTGCTCCCTCGCGGCGAGCTACTTCACGGACGTCCGCGTGGTGGGCCCCGTCGGCGACGACTTCGGTGAGGCGGAGTACGACGTTCTGCGCCGGCACGGCGTGAACACCGACGACATCGAGCACGTCGAGGGCGGGAAGACCTTCTTCTGGGCCGGCGAGTACGAGTGGAACGTGAGCGTGAGGCACACGCTCGACACGCAGCTGAACGTGTTCGGCGACTTCCAGCCCAAGCTGTCGGAGGAGTCGAAGGCGGCCGACACCCTCTTCCTTGCGAACATCCAGCCCGATCTCCAGCGCGAGGTCCGGGAGCAGTGCAAGGCGGCCAAGCCCGCCGCGCTCGACTCGATGAACTACTGGATCGAGACCACGCGCGAGTCGCTGCTCCGCACGATCGGGACCGTCGACATGGTGCTGATGAACGACGACGAGGTGCGCATGCTGTTCGAGCAGCCCACGCTCCTCAAGGGGGTCCGCCAGCTGCTGGACCTGGGGCCGCGCGTGGTCGTCGTCAAGCAGGGCGAGTACGGGGCGGCGCTGTTCACGGAGAGCGGCTTCTTCGCTCTCCCCGCCTACCCGCTCGAGACGGTGCTCGACCCGACCGGCGCCGGCGACTCCTTCGCCGGCGGTCTGCTCGGCTACCTCGACGCGCAGGGTGGCGCCGATGACGACGCCACCCTGCGGCGAGCGATGACCTACGGCTCGGCGGTCGCCTCCTACTGGGTCGAGGAGTTCGGCTGCGAGCGCGCCGAGCGACTCACCCGCGAGGAGATCGACGAGCGCTACGAGGCGTTCCGCCGCATGACCTCCATCGAGGGCGTGACGACCGGGTAGCGGATGCCCTGCGGCAGCTCGCCGTTGCGGAGCATCCAGCCGATGGCCAGCCAGTAGGCGCCGGCGATCGGGCTGAACGTGGCGCCCATTGCGAGCGTCAGGATCCAGCTCAACGGGAGTCCGATCGCCAGTGACCTGGACAGCACGCCGCGGCGCCTGAGACCGACGGCGAGTGCGATCAGGCCGCCGAGGATGAGCAGGTTGCTCGGCGCCGCCACCGCGTCGAAGAACGCCGGGTCCTCGCCGCGGACGTTCGAGATCACGGTGAGGGACGCGAGCAGCACCTGGCCGGTGACGGTGACGGCGGCGGCCCGCGGCTTGCCCGCGAGGCGACCCAGATGAAGGACCACCGGGATCAGGAGGACCAGCGTGAGGGTCAGCCCGCCGAGAATGACGTGCTCGATGCCGACCGTCGTGTTCTCGGCCGACTGCGAGTCGCTGATGCTGAGGATGCCGAAGACGCAGATGGCGACGCCGGCAGCGAGGGCGGCCGTGGCCGCGGTACGAGTTGAGATGTTGATGTTGTTGGTCATGCGGCAGAGCCTGCGCCTTCGCGGGCGCCGCGGCGTCGGCCTGCAGTCGCGACACGGTCCGACCTTCGGATGATGCGCATACGCCGGAGGGGCCCTACCGTCGCCCCCATGGCAAGCCCCGTGCCGCCGATCGTCCAGCTCGCGCGCGTGCCCAGGCGGATCCCGCGCGTGGATCTCGTCATCGCCGGCGGCCTGCTCGTGTGGGCGGTGCTGGAGGCTCTCTTCGCCGACGGGCCGGGGTCGACGGCGACCCGGGTGCTGCTCGCCGTCGGCTTCACCGCCCCGATGGCCGTCCGGCGACGGTGGCCGGCGTCCGCGCTGCTCCTCGTCGCCGCGCTCGCACTCCTTCGCGGCGCGACCGGCGGGGTCGACGAGGAGGGCGCGATGCCCTTCCCCACGCTGCTCCTCGGGAGCTTCTCGGCAGCCCTCTACGCGCGGCCGCGCTGGCTCGCCTACGCGGCTGCCCCCGTTCCCGTCGTCGTCATGCCGCTCGCCGGCTTCGGCGGAGCGGAGCTGCTGCCCCTCCTCTTTCTTTCGAGCACCGCCTGGGGAGCGGGCTTCCTGATCCGGCGACGGGCCGAGCAGGTCGCCCACGCGCGGGCCCAGGGCCCCGAGCTCGCTCGGGAGGCGGTCGCGGCAGAGCGAACGCGGATGGCGCGCGAGCTGCATGACCTCGTGGCCCACTCGGTCACGGTCGTGTCGGTGCAGGCCGGCGCTGCCGAGGGCCTGCTCGAGCGCGAGCCCGGCAAGGCTCGCGAGCACCTCGAGGCCGTACGACGCGCCGCCCACGAGGCCCTCGTCGAGCTTCGCCGGCTGGTCGGGGTCCTGCGCGAGGACGAGGCGACCTATGCCCCCCAGCCCGGCCTGGAGCGCCTCGACGAGCTGGTCGAGCAGGCCAGGGCGGCGGGCCTCCCCGTCGAGCTCGCGAGGGAGGGCGCCGGCGAGCTCCCGGCCGGCGTCGACTTGACCGCGTACAGGATCGTCCAGGAGAGCCTGACCAACGTGCGCCGCCACGCAGGGAACGCCCCGACCCGCGTGCTGCTCCGCCACGGCGAGGACCGGCTCGGGCTGGAAATCGAGAACGCCGCGGGCCGCCGCGACGGAGCGGTAGGGGCGGGCAGCGGCCACGGCCTGATCGGAATGCGCGAACGCGTGCGCCTGTACGGCGGCACGCTCGAAACCGGCGCGACGCCGGAGGGAGGCTTCGCCGTTCGCGCGGAGCTCCCGCTGCAGGCGCCGCCGCGTGCGCCGGCCGAGGACGTGGAGAGCGTGAGTCAGCCCGCCCGCGCCCCGCTCGGCGTGTCCCGCATGGACGTGGCGGTCGCGGGCGGCTTCATCGTCCTCGGGCTCGTCGACACGCTTGTCAGCGGCGGCTCGGCCCCCATCGGGCTGCGCGTGCTCTTCGCCGTCGCGTCCGCGCTGCCGATGGTCGTGCGGCGCCAATGGCCGCTCGCGGCGCTGGCCGCCGCGTGCGTGCTGCTGGCTCTGCGGGGTGTCGCGTTCGAGGGTCTGGCGGAGGAGACGATCCCGTTCGCGGTGGTCCTCGTCCTGACGTTCTCGGCGGCGCTCTACGAGCGGCGGCGCCGCTGGGCGATCGCGGCCGCGCCGCTGCCGGTCGCCGGGATCGTCGTCGGCGTCCTGGCCGAGAACCTCGACTCGCCGCCCGGCGTCGACATCGCGATCCTGTCCGCACTCGCCATCGGGGCGTGGAGCGCCGGCTACGTCGTGCGCCACCGCGGGGAGCAGCTCGCGCTCGCACGGGCCCAGGCGCCCGAGCTCGCGCGCGAAGCCGTGGCGGCGGAGCGAGCACGGGTGGCGGCCGAGCTGCACGACCTGGTCGCTCACAGCGTCTCGATCGTCTCAGTGCAGGCCGGGGCTGCGGCCCAGCTTCTCGAGAAGGATCGGGCGGCCGCCCGGGAGCATCTTCGGGCGGTGCAGCAGACCGCGCGGGACGCGCTCCGCGAAATGCGCCGGCTGCTCGGGGTGCTCCGCGAGGAGCGCGCCGACTACTCGCCGCAGCCCGGCTTGGCCCGCCTGCCCGAGCTCGTGGCGGAGGCGCGCGGCGCCGGGCTGCCCGTGGAGTTGCGCGAGGAGGGCGAGCGCGGCGAGGTCGCACAGGGCGTCGATCTGGCAGCGTTCCGGATCGTGCAGGAGGCGCTCATGAACGTGCGCAAGCATGCCGGGCGCGTGCCGACCACTATCGGCATCCGCTACCGGCCGGAGGAGATCGAGCTGGAGGTGGAGAACGCACCCGGCGCGATCCGGAACGGCGGCGGCTCCGGGCACGGCATCCTCGGGATGCGGGAGCGGGCGCGTGTCTACGGCGGCTCGGTCCACGCCGGCCCCGACGAGCGCGGCGGGTTCGCGGTGAGGGCGAGGCTGCCCCGGTGATCAAGGTGCTCGTAGCCGACGACCAGGCGCTCGTGCGCGGCGGCCTCGTGGCGATGCTCGGCGCGCAGGACGACATCGAGATCGTTGGAGAGGCGGCCGACGGCGGCGAGGCCGCCGACCGCGCGATCGAGCTGCGACCCGACGTCGTCCTGATGGACATCCGGATGCCCCACGTGGACGGCATCGAGGCCACGCGGCGCATCGCCGTCCACGGGCAGGGCGCGCCGCGCGTGCTCGTGCTCACCACGTTCGACCTCGACGAGTACGTCTACGAGGCGCTGCGGGCGGGGGCAGCCGGGTTCATGCTCAAGGACACGCCCCCGGACCGGCTCGCGGAGGCGGTGCGCACGGTGGCGGCAGGCGAGAGCCTGCTCGCGCCTGCGCTGACCCGCCGGCTGATCGCGCAGTTCGTGCGGCTGCCGCCCCCGCAGGCGGCCCGGCGGGACCGGTTCTCGGAGTTGACCGAGCGCGAGCTCGACGTGCTGCTCGCCCTCGTCCGGGGGCTCTCCAACGCCGAGATCGGCGACGAGCTGTTCCTGAGCGAGGCGACCGTCAAGACCCACATCACGCGGATCCTCTCCAAGCTGGGACTGCGCGACCGCGTGCAGGCCGTGGTGCTCGCGTATGAGAGCGGGCTGGTCGCGCCCGGGGAGTCGTCCTAGCGCCCGGATCCGGGTACCATCGCTTCGATGTCCTTTTGGGCAGTCTTCTGGCTGGCGGTCGTCCTGAAGATCCCGATCGCCGCGCTGCTCTACATCGTGTGGTGGGCGGTGAAGGATCCGCCCATCCCCGAGGCTGGCCCCGACGACGGTGGCGGCCCCCGGCGCGATCCGCATCCGAAGCTGCGTCCGCCGCATCCGCCCCGCCGCGGTCCGCACGCCGATCCCGCGCCCGCCGCCCCTGACCGGGTGCGAGTGGGGCACCGCGGTCCACGCGTGCCAGAGCACTAGACCGTGGCCCCCATCGACGACGGGCACGCGCTCCACTACTCGGCCGTCCCGCGCGGCGTGCCCGTGTACGGCTCCGACGAACAGGAGGTCGGCAAGGTCGTCGAGGTGCTCGACAACTACCGCGAGCACATCATGGACGGGGTCGTGTTCGAGACGCCGGACGGCGTGCGCCGCTTCGTCGACGCGCCCGAGGTGGCGCGCACCGCCGAGCGCGGGGTGACGCTGACGATCCCCGCGGCCGAGGCCGCGCTCCTGCCGCCGCCCGAGAGCGGCCGGAGCGTGGGCGGCGCCGTCAAGCGGCTGTTCGGCGGGCGGCGCCGGCGCTGACCGTGGGTCAACCGGCGCCGTAGAGCGTCCGCTGCCAGATCGTGAGCGTGTCGGCGGTCGCGTCGAGCTCGGGGCGCGGGTTGTCCACGAGCTGATCGAAGAAGAACTGGAGGTTCATCCCGATGAGGGCGCGCGCGGTCGGCTCCGGGGTCGACCCCGGTGATCCTGCCGAGCTCCATCTCCTCGCGGATCTTGTCGGCGTGCCCCACGATCACCGGCTCGAGGAACTCGCGCCAGGCGCGCTTGGCCTCGCGACCCTGGCTCGACGCCTCAGCTTCACCGAGGTTCGCGGGCCCGGCGCCGCGGCGATCAGGCTCGAGGGCGCCGACGGCGGCTCGGCCACCGGCGAGGCTCGGGCCAGCGAGAACGAGGACCCGGTCGCGATCGCCGAGAAGTGCAGCGGGGACGGGCTCCGCGGGGTGCGCATCCACATCGACCTCACGACGACGCCGAGCATCTCCGGGTAGCGCTTCCCCACGCCGGATAGGCGATATTTCCCGGCATGCTCAAGCTGCCGGACGGGATCACCGCCTGCCTGTTCGACCTCGACGGGGTGGTCACCCAGACCGCGAAGCTCCACTCGGCCGCGTGGAAGCAGATGTTCGACGAGTTCCTGAAGGAGCGCGCGGAGCGGACCGGCGAGACCTTCGAGCCCTTCAGCGCCCGCGACTACGACCGCTACGTCGACGGCCGCCCCCGCATCGACGGCGTCCGCACCTTCCTCGATGCGCGCGGGATCGAGCATGACGACAAGCTGGATCGCGAGCTCGGCGACCGCAAGAACGAGCTCGTGCTGCAGCTCATTCGCGAGGAGGGCGTCGAGGTGTACGACAGCTCGATCGCCTTCGTGAAGGAGGCGCGTGACCAGGGCCTGCGGCGGGCGGTCGTGTCCTCCAGCGCCAACACGCGCGAGGTGCTCAAGTCGGTCGGGATCGAGGACCTCTTCGAGGACGTGGTCGACGGGGTGGTGGCCGAGCGCGAGGGGCTGAAAGGCAAGCCCGCTCCGGACACCTTCCTCGCGGGCGCCCGCGCGCTGGAGGTCGAGCCCGTCCAGGCGGCGGTCTTCGAGGACGCCCTGGCCGGCGTCGAGGCCGGCCGTGCCGGCGACTTCGGCTGGGTCATCGGCGTGGACCGCACCGGGCAGGCCGCCGCCCTGGCCGAGCATGGCGCCGACGTCGTAGTGAGCGATCTCAGCGAGCTGATGGAGGCGTGACGATCGGCCCCGAGGTCTACGAGGTCGAGCCCTGGACGGTGCGCGAGCGCGAGCTGCGCATCGACAGCCTCGGGCAGAGCGAGTCCGTCTTCGCGCTGTCGAACGGCCACATCGGCCTGCGCGGCAACCTCGAGGAGGGCGAGCCCTTCGACGTCCCCGGGACGTACCTCAACGCGTTCTACGAGGTGCGGCCGCTCCCATACGCGGAGACGGCCTACGGCCTGCCCGAGGATGGGCAGACCGTGGTCAACGTCACCAACGGCAAGCTGATCCGGCTGCTCGTGGACGACGAGCCGTTCGACATCCGCTACGGCGAGCTCCTGCGACACGAGCGGGTGCTCGACTTCCGCGACGGCGTGCTGCGTCGCGAGGTGCACTGGCGCTCCCCCACCGGCCAGGAGATCCGCGTTCGCTCGACCCGGCTGGTCTCGTTCGTGCATCGCTCCGTTGCGGCGATCGCGTACGAGGTCGAGCCCGTCAGCGCGATGGCGCGCGTGGTGGTGCAGTCCGAGCTCGTGGCGAACGAGCCGGTCCCCGCCCAGTCCCACGACCCGCGGGCGGCCGCCGCGCTCAGGCACCCGCTCGAGTCCGAGCAGCACGGGCACCACGAGCTGCGGGCGGGGCTCGTCCACCGCACGCGCAAGAGCGAGCTGCGCATGGCCGCCGGCATGGACCACATCGTCGAGGGCCCCGAGGGCACCACGACCGCAGCGGAGAGCGAGCCCGACCTGGCGCGGGTCACGATCACCACGGAGCTCGACGCGGGCCAGCCGCTGCGAGTCGTGAAGCTGCTCGCCTACGGCTGGTCGAGCCGGCGCTCGCGCCCGTCGCTGCGCGACCAGGTGGACGCCGCGCTCGCGTCGGCGCGGCGCGCCGGCTGGCAGGGCCTGTGCGAGTCGCAGCGCGCCTACCTGGACGACTTCTGGGCCCGCGCCGACGTGGAGTTGGACGGGGACGCGGCGCTGCAGCAGGCGCTCCGCTTCGCCCTCTTCCACACGCTGCAATCGGGCGCGCGCGCCGAGCGCCGCGCGATCCCGGCCAAGGGCCTGACGGGCACCGGCTACGACGGGCACACCTTCTGGGACATGGAGACCTTCGTGCTCCCGGTGCTCACCTACACGGCTTCGGACGCGGCCGCCGACGCGCTGCGCTGGCGCCACTCGGTCCTCGACCTCGCGCGCGAGCGCGCGGCCGTGATCGACCGGGCGGGTGTCGCGTTCCCGTGGCGGACCATCCGCGGTCAGGAATGCTCCGGCTACTGGCCGGCGGGCACGGCCGCGTTCCACATCAACGCCGCGGTGGCGGACGCGGTGCGCCGCTACCAGGCGGCCACGGGCGACGAGGAGTTCGAGCGCGAGGTCGGGCTCGAGCTGCTCGTCGAGACCGCGCGCATGTGGCGCTCGCTCGGCCATCACGACGCGCGCGGCGCGTTCCGCATCGACGGCGTGACCGGGCCGGACGAGTACACGGCGATCGTGGACAACAACGTCTACACCAACCTGATGGCCGCCCGGAACCTCGTCGAGGCGGCGAACACCTGCGCCCGGCACCCGGACCGGGCCGCGGGCCTCGACGTTGACGAGGAGGAGATGGCCAGCTGGCGCGATGCCGCTGCGGCCATGGCGCTCCCCTACGACGAGGAGCTCGGCGTGCACCCCCAGTGCGACGGCTTCACTCGCCGGCGGCACTGGGACTTCGAGCAAACGCGCGAGGACGAGTACCCGCTCCTCCTCAATTTCCCCTACTACGAGCTCTATCGCTCGCAGGTGGTCAAGCAGGCCGATCTCGTGCTCGCCCTCTATCTGTGCGGCGACCGCTTCGACCCCGAGGAGAAGGCACGCGACTTCGCGTACTACGAGGCGATCACGGTGCGGGACTCGTCACTGTCGGCCTCGACCCAGGCGATCGTCGCGGCCGAGGTGGGCCACCTCGATCTCGCGTACGACTACTTCGGCGAGACCGCGCTCGTGGATCTGCGCAACCTCGCCGAGAACACGCGCGACGGCGTCCACATAGCGGCGCTGGGAGCCTCGTGGCTGGTCGCGGTGGCCGGCTTCGGTGGGATGCGCGACCACGGCAAGACGCTCGAGTTCGCCCCGCGGCTGCCGTCGCGCCTGACCCGCCTCGCCTTCCGGGTCTCATACCGGAGCCGCTGCCTGCGCGTGGACGTCCGGCAAGACCAGGTCCACTACGCGCTCCTGAACGGCGACAGCCTGGAGATCGTCCATCACGGCGAGCCCCTCACGGTCGAGCCGGGGTCGTCCGTGTCGCAAGCCGTGCCGCCTCCGCCGAAGCGCTCGCCGCCGGAGCAGCCCGCCGGGCGCGCCCCGCGCCGCCGGGCGGGACGAGACTGACGGCCAGCCGGTAGACCGGCCCGCCCGGCGCGTACACGACGGCGAGCAGTGCGAGCGCGGCCGGCGCCCCTGCCGCGGTCCCCAGCGCGCGCAGCAACAGCGAGCACGCGATCGCCGGCGCGAGCGCCGCCCCGAACACGCTGGCGAGCCAAAGACAGCAGGCGCGGGCGGGGTGCGGCCGGCCGAGCCAGGCGACCTGCATGCGGAGGAGCAGCGGCACGAGGACCGCGCCCATCGCGAGGAGCGTGAGCGCCACGGGCGAGGTGAGCCAGGCCTGCCAGTCGCCGCTCCAGCCGAGGAAGTCCTCGCGTGTGGGCGAGAAGAAGCGCTGGTAGCCCTTGCCGTCCCAGCCGTGGACCAGCACGAAGAACATCGCGAGGTAGGCCCAGACGTGCTGGAGGTAGGCGAGATAGGTGCGCCCGGCGCGCATCAGCCGCTGGGCGACGAGATAGCCGAGCAGGCCCTGGGTGACGTTCGTGACCCCGAACAGGCAGACGAGCCAGGCAGACATGTCCCGGCCTCCGGCGTGCATGGTCTCCCAGCTCGGGAAGCTCCAGAGCAGGTACAGGCCACTCGGCGCGAACACCAGCGCGAGGAAGAGGAGCGTCTTCGTCAGGTAGGGATCGCTCAGGCGCGAAGCCGGCTCGCCCGCCGAGCGGCCAGCCGCGGCCACGCCAAGCCCGGCGCCGATCCCGTAGCTCCAGAAGACGTCCACCTGGACCATCGCGTAGGCTATGCTACCCCTGTTTGAACAAAGTTCAAACACCCGACGAGGGGCGCAGGGAGCAGCTCTTGCGGGTCGGCCGCCGTCTCTTCTCCGAGCGTCCGTACGACGGGCTCTCGATCGACGTCCTCGCACGCGAGGCCGGCATCTCCAAGGGCCTCCTCTACTACTACTTCGGCTCGAAACGCGGCTACTACCTCGCGGTCATCGAGGCCGCGGCCGCCGAGCTGCGCGCACTGGCGAGCCCGGACGAGAAGCTGTCCCCGGACGAGCGCATCCGCCGCACGCTCGACGCCTACATCTCGAGCGCGGAGCGCTACCCCGACGTCTTCCGCGCCGTCACGCACGCCGGCGTCGGCGCCGATGCTGAGGTGCGGGCCATCCACGACCGGGAGCGGGCCGCACTGCTCGAGCTGATCGCGGGCGAGACGGTCGGCTCTCCCCCGCCGGCCGCAGCCCGCACCGCGCTCGAGGGCTGGCTCTCCTTCGTCGAGGGGGCGACGCTCGACTGGCTCGCGCACCGCGACCTCTCCGCCGAGCAGCTCCGCGAGCTCCTGATCGAGGCGCTCGCCGGCAGCCTGGGGGCCGCCCATGCCGCCGTAAGGCACAATCCGGGGAAATAGAGACGACCGAGCGGCGCACGACGAGGAGAGACCATGGCCGAGGAACGGACAGGGCGCGAGGACGGTGGCGGCGTAGCCACGGCGCAGGAGACGCTCAGCGTCACCGACAACCGGACGGGCGAGAGCTACGACGTCGAGATCACGGACGGGACCGTGAAGGCGATGGACTTTCGCCAGATCAAGGTGTCCGAGGACGACTTCGGGCTCATGACGTACGACCCGGCATTCACGAACACCGCCTCATGCCGCAGCTCGGTCTGCTTCATCGACGGCGAGGCGGGCGTGCTCGAGTACCGCGGCTACCCGATCGATCAGCTGTGCGAGCGCTCGAGCTATCTCGAGGTCGCCTATCTCCTGATCTACGGTGAGCTGCCCACCCAGGAGCAGCTCGACGAGTGGGTCTTCGAGATCACCCACCACACCTACGTCCACGAGAACATCAAGAAGTTCGTCGAGGGCTTTCGCTACGACGCCCACCCGATGGGGATGCTGCTCGCCACCGTCGGCGCGCTCTCGACCTTCTATCCGGACGCCAAGAAGATCGACGACGAGACCGAGCGCCACATGGCCGCGGTGCGCCTGATCGCCAAGATCCCGACGCTCGCCGCCTTCGCCTACCGCCACAACCTCGGGCTGCCCTACGTCTATCCGGACAACGACCTCAGCTACCCGGGCAACTTCCTCTCGATGATGTTCAAGATGACCGAGGTCCAGTACAAGCCGGACCCGCGGCTCGAGAAGGCGCTCGACGTGCTCTGGATCCTGCACGCCGACCACGAGCAGAACTGCTCGACCAACGCGGTACGGGGCGTGGGCTCTTCGCAGGTGGATCCGTACTCGGCGGTGGCCGCGGGCGTGGCCGCGCTGTACGGGCCGCTGCACGGCGGGGCCAACGAGCAGGTGCTGCGCATGCTCGAGCGGATCGAGACGGTCGACAACATCCCCGGCTTCCTCGAGGGCGTGAAGAAGCGCGACGAGAAGCTGATGGGGTTCGGGCACCGCGTCTACAAGAACTACGACCCGCGGGCCCGGATCATCAAGGAGCACGTGGACGCCGTGTTCGAGGTCACGGGCCGCAACCCGAAGCTCGACATCGCCGTCGAGCTCGAGAAGCGCGCCCTCGACGACGACTTCTTCGTCGAGCGCAAGCTCTATCCGAACGTCGACTTCTACTCGGGGCTCATCTACGAGGCGCTCAACCTGCCGCCGGACATGTTCACGGTCATGTTCGCCATCCCACGCACGTCGGGCTGGATCGCCCAGTGGCGCGAGATGCAGGAGGACGCGGAGACCAAGATCGCCCGGCCGCGTCAGATCTACACGGGCGAGCGCGAGCGGGACTACGTGCCGATCGGCGAGCGCGAGAAGCTCACGGAGAAGCCGAGCGCGGAGACGAACCTGATCGATCCCGCGAAGGGCTGACCTGAGTTAAGCTCGGCCTTTCGCCTTGCCCCACTTTGTGGGGATCAACACGAAAGGACTACATGGGCTCGCTTTCCAGAAGGCTCGCGGCGGCTGCTGCCGTCGCGGCCGTATCGGCGGCCGCCGTGCCGGCAGCAAACGCGGCGACGGTCGAGACCGTCGCCCGCGGACTCGACAACCCGCGCAGCGTCGCCATCGGCCCCGATGGCGCCGTCTACGTGGCCAACACCGGCCGCGCCGGTCGCAGGTGCCAGGGCGAGGGCGAGGAGGCTCTCTGCATCGGCTCGACGGGCCGCATCGTGCGCGTCGCCGCCGACGGCAGCAAGAGCACGATCGCCGGAGGCTTCGCCTCCGTCGGCGGGCCGGGCGGCCCGTTCGCACAGGGCGTCCACGGCGTCTCCGTGGCGCCGGACGGGTCGGTGTTCGCCGTCACCGGATCGGCCCCGCCGCGCGACGTCAGGCAGATGCCGCGGGGGGTGCGCCGCCAGGTGGGCCGCCTCTTCAACGTGACCACCGGTGACCTGACCCAGGTCGCGCGCGTCGACCGGCTGGAGCACCGGCAGAACCTCGACAACGTCAAGGGCGACCGCAACTCGAACCCGTACGCGGTGCTCGCGCTGGCCGACCGCCAGATCGTGGTCGACGCCGGCGCCAACGCCGTGCTCGAGGTCAAGGACGGCGTGGTCAAGCTGCTCGCGCTGATCCCGAACCGCAGGAACGGCAGGCGGCAGTCGGTGCCGAGCTCGATCGCGCTCGGCCCGGACGGCGCCTACTACGTCGGCGAGCTGGCCGAGTCGTCGGGCAGGGGCAAGGCGCGCGTGTGGCGCGTGCCCGCCGAGGGCGGCACGGCGACCGTCTTCCGCTCGGGCTTCACCACGATCAGCGGCGTCGCCTTCGGGCCCGACGGCAGCCTGTTCGTGACCGAGTTCGCGCGCAACTTCGAGACGCTCAAGGGCCGTCTCGTGCAGGTCGCTCCCGACGGCAGCCGCTCCGTCCTCGCCGGCGGACGGCAGCTCCGGGCACCGACCGGAGCCGCGGTCGACTCGACCGGCGCGGTCTACGTGTCGAACTTCAGCGTGCTTCCGCGGCGGACGCCGCGCAACAGCCCCTTCCGGGGGGCGGGCGGCACGCTGGTGAAGATCACGCCCTAGCCGCCAAACCGGCGCGGCCAGGAATCGACGGGGGGCCGGGGGCGTGAGCCCCCGGCCCTCAAATCCGGAACACCGGCACGAGGCGCTTCTCGTGCTCGGCGTCGATCTCCGCGACGACCTCGATGTGCTCTTCGATCCCGGACCCGCGCAGCTTGGTCGCGAGCAGCTCGTCGACCTGGAACAGGCCGCTCGAGTTGTTCATCTCGATCTCGATCCGCACGGCACGCTCGTCGCCCGGCTCGATCGTCACGCCGTCGATCGCCGCCGCCGAGATCGAGTGGATGTTGGGGCGGCGTGTCTCGAACGGGATCCGTGAGCGGCCGCTCGCCATGTCGAGCGCGTCCGCCACCCGGACGACGCCGGCCTCCATCGTGATCGGATCGCCCGCGCGACGGTGGCCGATCACCGCGTGCAGCGCCTCGGAGACGACGACGGTCTGGACCGGCTCGTCGTAGATCCCCTCGAGCAGGAGCGGCAGCCGGTCGGCGGCCAGGAACAGCGAGTACTGCTCATGGTCGGTCCGATGGATGGACATGCCGGTGTCGTGGAAGAGGCACGCGGCGGCGATCACCACCTCCGCGTCGCGCGGCTTCATCTCGTGCTCGGTCACCATCGCCGGCTCGACTCCGGCCCGGTTCAGGAGCCGGAACAGGCGCAGCGCGATGTTGACCACGATCTGGATGTGCACCCAGGAGTGATCGGACATGTCGCGGCGGTCGGCGTTGACCTGCTGCATGTACCACCAGCCGTGTAGCCGGCGGTCGCGCGCGACGGCGCTCAGGAGCGCCTCGAGGCGGCGGTTGCCGCGCGTCGGGACGCGAATCTCGGTCTCGGGGATCTCCACGCGCGCAGTACCCTACGACGGGTGACCCGTGAGCTCCTCATAGACGGCCACGGCCGCGAGATCACCGACCTGCGCGTGTCGGTCACCGACCGCTGCAACTTCCGCTGCCAGTACTGCATGCCGGCCGACGGGCTGCCCTGGCTCGAGCGCGACGAGATCCTCCGCTTCGAGGAGATCGAGCGGCTCGTCCGGATCATGGCCGGCATGGGCGTGACCGACCTGCGCCTCACCGGCGGCGAGCCGCTGGTGCGGCGCGACTTCCCCCGGCTGGTCGAGATGCTCGCCGCGGTGCCGGGCATCGAGGACCTGTCGCTGACGACCAACGCCTACCTGCTGGAGCGCGACGCCGACGCCCTGGTCGAGGCCGGCATCACACGCGTGAACGTGTCGATCGACTCGCTTCAGCGCGACCGCTTCTTCCAGCTCACCCGGCGCGACTCGCTGCCACAGGTGCTGCGCGGGCTCGAGGCGATCGCGCGCCACGAACGAGTCCGGCCGATCAAGGTGAACGCCGTCGCCCTGCGCGGCTTCACCGAGGAGGAGGCGCTGCCGTTCGCGGACTTCGCCCGCTCGACGAGCTTCCAGGTGCGCTTCATCGAGTTCATGCCGCTCGACGGCGACCACGCGTGGAGCCGCGACCAGGTGCTGACCGGTGCCGAGCTGCGCGAGATCATCCACCGGGTCCATCCGCTGGAGGAGGCCCCCCGCGAGCCTCACGCGACGGCGCGCGTGTACCGCTTCGCAGACGGCCGCGGCGAGATCGGCTTCATCAACCCGGTCTCCGAGCCCTTCTGCGCCGACTGCAACCGCATCCGCCTGACCGCCGACGGCAAGCTCCGCACCTGCCTCTTCTCGATCCACGAGACCGACCTGCGCGAGCCGCTGCGCGCCGGGGCCACCGACGGCGAGATCGAGACGACGATCCGCAACGCGGTGTGGCGCAAGGAGCTGAAACACCACGTCGGAGAGCCGGGCTTCCGTCAGCCGCCGCGGACGATGTCCGCAATTGGTGGCTGAGAGCGGCTACACGGGCACGATCCGCAGCGGGGCCAGGGTCCGCAAGG
>Ga0081538_10000178_pt1 | contig 69139 bp, 65 predicted proteins | sample TabmetS5T2R1_FD_71022 | JGI IMG/M metagenome (GOLD analysis project Ga0081538, IMG submission 71022) | Tabebuia heterophylla rhizosphere microbial communities from the University of Puerto Rico - S5T2R1 | ecosystem: Host-associated > Plants > Roots > Rhizosphere ... | reverse complement strand
GGGTGGGGGGGGCGTGGGTGTCGCCCGGCAGCGCCTCGACGATGGGCCTCGTCCGGCGCTGGGCCGGGTCGAGCGCGCGGGCCCGGTTCCGGGCCAAGTCGGACTACTTCGACGAGCCGCTCCCACCGCGGGCGCGTGCGATCATGATCGACTGGATCGAGCGCCGCAACCGCGCGCCCTCGCAGGGCTCGGGCGCGCTGCTGCTCGACGCCTACGGCGGCGCGATCAACCGCCCGTCGCCCGGCGCCACCGCCTTCGTGCACCGCGACATGCTGTTCTCGCTCCAGTACCTCACGTACTTCGGCGGCAGCGGAGTGGCGGCGAACAGATGGATCAACGGAGTGTGGCGGGCGCTGCGCCCGTTCGCCTCGGGCCAGGCCTACCAGAACTACATCGACCCCCAGCTCGACGGCTGGCGGCGCGCCTACTACGGATCGAACCTCGCGCGCCTGCGCGAGATCAAGGGCCAGGTCGACCCGGACTTCCGCTTTCGCTTCCCCCAGGCGATTCCGCCGGCGTAGCCTCGCCGTAGCGGATCGGCGGCGTCTCGTGCTCCGGGGGCAGGTCGTCGGCCGGGCGCTTGGCCCGCTCGCGCGCGCCGGCGAGGAACAGGATCGCCGCGCAGGCGAGCGCCAGCAGGTTCTGCCCCAGAGGCCGGTCGAACAGCCGCACGACGATCAGCAGACCTGCCCAGATCCCGGCGGCGGCGATCACGGTGCCGTCGCCGAACGGCAGGTGGAAGCGCTTCCCGAGCGCGCGTGCACGCAGGAGCGCCAGCACGCCCGCCCCGATCAGGATCTCCGCGGCCTCCACGAACGAGAAGGGGCCGAACGTGCTCACGATCAGCAGCACGGCACCCACGGCCGCCACCCGCTGCTCGGCGTTCAGCAGGCGGAAGGTGCGGACCACGTCATTCATCGGCGAGCGGGCGCCGGCCCGCGAAGCCCGCCTCCGGGTCGTGCCAGAAGGCGATCTCCGCCTCGCCCTCCTCCCAGCACAGATAGACCTCGCGCTCGTCGCGCAACGCGGGGAAGTCGACCAGCCCGCGGTCGAGGTCGCGCAGCACGATCTCGCGCTCGCGGAGCTCGAGCATCGCCTCGCGCAACTCGAGGAACGCCTCCGACACGACCCTGCCGGGCTGGCCGCCCCCGTTCCCCTGCCCGGCCGCGGACAGCGCCGCTCGGGCGTCGGCGTCGCCGAGGCGGTCGCGCGCCGAGCGCATCCGCTCGAGCTGCTCGGCAACCCACGGAAGCAGTGCGGACGCCTCCTCGAGCGTGTAATGGCGCCCGTGCTCGGGCGTGCTCACGCCGCCGCGGGCGTCGCCTCGCGGAGCCGCCGCTCGAGCACCTCGGCGTCGGCATCCGAGACGGTCCGGAGCTGACCCTGAAAGGCCAGCTGCCAATGCTCCGCGGGCCACTTGCGGACGTGCTCGAGCTCTCGGGCCAGGCCGGCCGCCGGCACGAAGTCGCTCTCGTCCAGGACGAGCTCGGGCTCCATCTCGAAGCGCCACGGATAGGGGTCCGCCTTGCCCGGCTTGCCGGGCCAGATCTTCTCGCGGTCCTCGTACATCTCGCCGGTGATCCGCGCGATGGCGCCGAAGGCCTGGATCCCGGTGACGTAGAACACGACTCGATCGCCTGGCTCGATCTGCTCGGCCATCCTGCGCCGTCCCTCCTTGGCCCCGATCACCCGGAACCCGTGATCGCGCGTGGCGCGGAAGTTGTCCAGTGAGCCGGTGAGGATCCAGGTGCGTGCCACGACCCAAGGGTAGTACGGCTACTGTTCCGGGCTGCCATGGCTGACGAAGAGCTCCATCTGATCGGGCCGGACGAGATCGCCTACCGGCTCGACCTGACCGCGGCGCAGCTGAAGATCACCTGGACGGCGCTGAAGTCGTTCCTCGACGACTTCGGCCACGACGAGCGCGACGTGCACGACATCGTCCGCGAGGTGCTGAACAAGCTCCCCGACGAGCACGCCATCCGCTCGATCGACATCTCGCGGGGCCGGTCGTAGCGACTTGCGGGACCAGCTCACACGCCGGCGCCTGATCCAGGCCGGCGGCGCGGCCGCCGCCGGCGCGGGCCTGCTCGGGGCCGGCTGCGACAGCGACGACGACGCCTCCGGCAAGGAGCCGGCGCAGCGCCGGCCCGCGCCGCCCGGCGCGATGAACGTCGTCGTGGTCGTGATGGACAGCCTGCGGGTGGACCACGTGTACGGGCCCCGGGCCCGCACCCCGAGCATCGACAAGGTGGCGCAGGAGGGTCTCCGCTTCACCCGCGCCTACCCGGAGGGCATGCCCACGATCCCCGCGCGCCGCGCGATCATGGCGGGCCGCCGCACCTACCCGTTCCGGGGCTGGCATCCGTACAAGGACCTCCCGCCGCAGCCGGGCTGGGAGCCCGTGGGGAGCGACGGCAAGACCTGGACGGAGGCGCTGCGCGAGCAGGGCTGGACCACCGGCTACATCACGGACAACCCGCACCTCTTGCTCCGCGTCCACAAGCGCTTCCGGCGCACCTTCGACCGAGTGGAGCTCGTGGACGGCCAGGTGCCGCTGAGGCGGAAGCCGCGCCGCACGGTCAGCAGGGCCGAGGTCGCGCGCAACCTGCCGCCCGCCCTACGCGGATCGCGCGCCGAGCCGCGCATGGCCGCCTACCTGGCCGCCAACCCGCGCGACCGGAGCGAGGAGGAGTTCCTCGCCGCGCGCGTGTTCCGGAACGGCATGAACTGGATCGAGTGGGCGAACACGCGCCAGCCGTTCGCGCTCGTGATCGATTCCTTCGACGCCCACGAGCCCTGGGACGCGCCGCGCCGGATCAAGGACTTCTACGGGCCGGCGAGCGCGTCGCTCGAGCCGATCCAGCCGTTCCCCACGCCGGCCGCCAAGTACCGGTCGCTCGACCTCACGCAGGGGATCCTGCGCCGCATGCGCCAGCTCTACGCGGCCGAGGTCACGCTCGTCGACGCCTGGCTCGGCCACTTCCTCGACCGGCTGGCGAACCTGGGGCTCGCCGAGAACACGCTGGTCGTGCTCCTCAGCGACCACGGCGTACTGCTCGGCGAGTACGGCTGGGTGGGCAAGCGCTACACCGAGATCCACGAAGAGTTGAGCCACGTCCCGTTCGTGATCCGCCACCCCGAGGGCAAGGCGGCAGGCCGGGCCAGCCGCTACTACGCGTCGACCCACGACGTCGGCCCGACGGTGCTGGCCGCGCTCGGGCGCGAGATACCGGAGCGGATGAACGGGGTCGACCTCACGCCGCTGCTGGACGGCCGCCAGCCCGGTCGCAGGCGCCCCTATCGAACCACCTGCTACAACGACCACGTCGCCGCCTCGGACGGGCGCTGGCTGCTCATCTCGGACAACCAGGGGCGCGACAAGCGCCTGTACGCGATGAGCAACGAGAGCGCCAACGTGGCCGCGCGCTACCCGCAGCACGTGCGGCGGCTGTGGGGCTACGTCAAGCGCGACGCGGGTCCCGGCGGCCTGCCCGACTTCAAGTAGCGCTCCACTTCTTCGGCGTTGCGGTCGGGCGGGAACACGGGATAGAAGACCTTCTCGATCCGGCCCGCCTCGGCGACGAAGGCGAGGCGCTTGTAGAGAGTCGTGCCATGCACGTCGAAGGTCGGCAGGCCCAGCGCGTCGCGCAGCCGGAGCGGGCCGTCGTTCAGGAGCGGATATGGGATCTCCTCGCGCTCCGCGAAGGCGGCCTGCTCGGCCGGGTCCATGGCGCTGATGCCCACGACCTCGGCGCCCAGCTCGGTGAGCTCGAGATGCCGGTCGCGGAACCCGCAGCTCTGCGGCGTGCAGCCGCGGGCGCCGGGGATCTCGTCCCAGCCGGGCGGCAGGGACCTCCCGGGCGTGCCGGTGCGGGGATAGACGAACGCCACCAGCGTCCCGGAGGCGGTGGTCCCGCGCAGGTCGAACTGGCCCCCGCCCACCACCGGCAGCGAGATCGACGGGAGCTCGGCCCCGGGCAGGTGGTCGGCCGCGCCGTCGTCCTCGGGAACGGGCAGGTCCGGCGGCAGCGAGCCGTACTCGGTCATTCGATCGGGATCTCCTCGACCTCGGGCTCGCGCGGGCGGCTGTCGAGGCGCTCCAGATACCAGTCGATCAGCGACCGGAGCGTGAGCAGGAACTCTCTGATCAGGTTCGTGAGCTGGTCGCGCAGCTCGTCGTCGCGGAGCGGGTCAGGACGCATTGGAAGCCCTCTCGAACGAGATCTCGAGCGTGCCGTCGTCGAAGCGCGCGCCGCCGGTCGAGTACGCGGCGAGCGCGGGCGGCAGCATGATCGTGCGCTTCTGGCCACCCACGCGCACGATCACCTCGAGCCCGATCTTCTTCAGGCTGAGCTCGCCCTTCTCCGCGAACGGCACGTCCACGCGGAGCGTCGCACGGCCGTTCTCGGTCACGAGCTGCTGCGCGAGCTCCGTGTGGAGGACCTGGCTCGGGTCGCGCTCGCCGAAGACCTCGTCCGCGAGCCGGTCGAGCATCTCCGGACCCACCACCTCGCGCTCGAGGTACGGCGCGGTGAGCACCGGAACCGGCTCGAACGCCGAGCGCACCACGTCGAGCTGGTCGCGCTGCACCTCGCTCCAGGCGGCGAAGTAACCCTCCTCCGGCAGGAGGCGGTTCACGACGACCGCGTCGGTCAGGTAGCCGTACAGGTTGAGGTAGGTGAAGGTCCGCATCGCCTCCTTCACCACCATCCGGTCCGGGTTCATCACGAGCCGCACGGTCGTGCGCTCGCGGTCGCGGAGGATCCCGTTCATCGCGACCAGGTTGCGCGCCAGGCGCTCGACCTCCTCGAACACGCGGTCGCCGGGCAGCGGGATGTCGAACAGCGTGCGGGCGAACGGGGCGAGCTTCCGCTGCGAGGGCAGGATGCGCTCGAGCCACCAGGTCACCACGTCCGGGAACGACAGGAGCCGCAGCGTCTCGCCGGTGGGCGCGCAGTCGACGACCACGCAGTCGAACTCGGCCTCCTCGTGGTGGCGCTTGATCGACAGGAGCGAGAACAGCTCGTCCATCCCGGGGGGCACGGTCAGCTCGTCGGCGGAGATCCGGTCGATGCCGCGCTCCTCGAGCAGCGTGCCGAGCCAGCCCTGGACCGAGTCCCAGTGGCGCTCCATCTCCTCCTGGGCCTGGACCTCCTGGCCGAACAGGTTCGTCCCCACATGTGTGGGCTCAGGGCCGAGCTCAGCCTCGAGCGAGTCGGAGAGGCTGTGGGCGGGGTCGGTCGACAGCACGACCGTGCGCAGCCCGGCCGCGGCACAGCGCCGGGCGGTGGCGGCGGCGACGCTCGTCTTCCCGACGCCGCCCTTCCCGGTGTACAGGATCGTGCGGGGCGCCATGGAGCCGCCATGCTACGCGGCGGCTCGCTAGCGCGTGGCGGGCTGCACCTCCAGCTCGCCCGTCGCGCGGTCCTTCTTGCCCAGCCCGGTGCGCAGCTCCTTGGCCGCCAGCTGCACGGTGAGCGACCCGGGCGCTCCCGGCCGGAACGAGAACGAGCCGCTGCCGCGGCGGAACGTGGCGAGCTGGGAGAAGACCAGGTCTCCGCCCCTGTAGACCTTCACCTCGACCGCCGACAGCTTCGAGAGCTCGAAGCGGAGCGGCGTCTCCTGGTCCGCCACGGCCGTGTGGGGCCCGACGTACTCGAGCTCCGGCGGGTCGACCTGATAGCCGCGGTAGCGCTCGGCGTAGTCGCAGTACAGCGGCCCCTGCCGCCGCGTGCACATCGAGGCGAGGAACTCGCGCAGCAGCTCGTGGTAGTCGCGGGTGGACTCCGCGCCGCGATACGAGTAGCGCGACCAGTCGCCCACGTCTGACAGCGGCACCTCCTCGCGCGCCTCCGGCTCCGCCTCGGCGTAGAGCGATCGCGCGCGGTCGTCCTGGGCGATGCGGGCGAAGTCGTAGAGCCCGATCAGGGACTGCAGGAAGGCGTTGAAGATGTACAGGCGAGGCGCGAAGGAGTACTGGAGGTAGTGCACGCCGCCGGCCGGCCCGGTCGTGCGCACGCCGCGGGGTGGCGGGGTCTCGAAGGCCCCGAGGGCGGCCCTCGCGGTGTCCAGGTAGCGGGGCTCGCCCAGCAACTGGGCGGCCCGGCCCAGTGCCTGGATGCCCGTGGCGTCCGCCATCCCGCTGATCCAGGGCGGCGACCCCCCGCCGAAGTGGAACGCGTACTCCCACGCGATGAAGCGGCGCGAGCGCTTGACCGCGAGCTCGGTCATCTCGTCGAGCAGGCGGCGCAGGCCCGCCTCGTCGCACGTGGCGTCTCCGCGCTGGCAGTCGCCGTACATGTGGTTGGCCTTCTTGAACGTGGAGAGCGGATGGAGCTGCAGGCCCTCCCCGGGGAAGTACTGGTAGAGGACCTCGCTGCCCTTGAAGCTCACCTGGTCGCCGACGCCCGGGTACGGCAGCGAGCGCCAGTAGCGCCGGTTGCGCTCGAGCTGCACGAACGCGGCGGGCATGCGGGTGGGGGTGAGCCGCCGCGACAGCGCAAGCGCCTCGACCGAGTCGATCACATAGCCGAGCTGCTCGCGCCGGGCGCGGCGCAGGCGCTTGTAGGTGCGAATCGCGCGGACGTACCAGCGCCGCCAGCGCCGGTAGTCGCCCTTCTCGATGCGACCCCGCCGCAGGTTGCGCACGAGCGCCCGGTAGACCGCGCGCCGGTCGGCCCGCCCCTTGCGCTTGCGCTGCGCGGCGACGCCCGGCAACGGCGCGCGTCCGCCCATCGGCGGCCCCAGCGAGATCTCCCGCTTCGACGGGACGGCCGGGTCGTGCACGCGCTTGGCCTGGCCGTCCTTGACCAGGATGACCTCGCCGGCCTCGGCCGGCGCCGCCGCCAGCAGCGCGGCGGCTCCCGCGAGCATGATGATCCGGGCGATCTGCCGCATCTCCGGTAGAACGAACATGCCCCTTCAGGGTTGCGGTCTGCCCCAACGGGGGTTGCGGGCTGCAAGTTCGCGCCCACTATCCTGCCCCGCGTGCGTCGCCTGGGTTGTCTGCTGCTCTTTGCCGCATTCCTGCTGGGTTCGTGCGGTGGCGACGACAACAGCGAGAGCGTCGAGGACCTGCTCGACAAGGCGTTCGCCGAGGACATCCGGAGCGCCGATCTTCACCTCGACGCCGAGGTGCGGCTCGACGGCATGCTCGAGGAGCCGATCCGGCTCGAGGCCGAGGGCCCGTTCCGCAGCAACCGGGACAAGCTGCCGTCCGCCGACGTCGAGCTGCGCATCGGCACGGACGGCGGCGGCCAGACGATCACGAGCGGCGTCCTGACCACCGGCGACCGCGCCTTCGTCAAGTTCCAGGACGTCTACTACGAGCAGCCGCCCGAGCGCGTACGCGAGGCCAACGCGACGATCAGGCGCAATCGCGAGGGCGGTGACCGCCCGCTCAGCGAGCTCGGGCTGGACCCGCGCTCCTGGCTGGGCGAGGCAAAGGAGGAGGGTGACGCCGAGGTTGCCGGCGTCGACACGCGCCACGTGTCCGGCACGCTCGACGTCGGAAGCCTGATGCGCAACCTGAACGAGTTCGTGGCCCGCTCCAGCTCGGCGCTCGGCGGCTCGAGCGGCCAGGCCGCGCCGCCGCGGCTCAGCGACGAGGACATCAACCAGCTCACCGAGGCGGTGGAGGACCCGAGCTTCGACGTCTACGTCGGCAAGGAGGACGGCATCATCAGGCGCGTCTCCGGCAAGGTGGAGTTCGAGATCCCCAAGCGGAGCCGGGCCGGGCTGGGAGGGCTCGACGGCGGCTCGATCACGTTCTCGGTCGAGTTCCGGGACGTGAACGGGAACCAGCAGATCGAGGAGCCCGCGAACGCACGCCCGCTGTCCGACCTCACCGACTCGCTGGGCGGCGGCGGCCTCGCGCAAGGGCTCGGCGGGAGCGAGAGCACGCCGCCGGACGGGCCGGCCGCGCCGGAGGAGACGCCGCCCTCGAGCGGCTCGAGCGACCCGGAGGCATTCCGCCGCTACGCCGAATGCCTTGACAAGGCGCGTCCCGAGGACACCGAAGAGCTGCAGCGCTGCGCGGACCTGCTCGAGCAGCCCTGATCAGGCGACGCTGACCGTCTTCCGCAGGTCCCGCGCGGGGTCGATGCGCCAGCGCCGGGCGAGCTCGACCTGCTTGGGCGTCAGCGCCCAGCGGTCGGGAAGGTCCTCGCCCTCGTGGTCGGGCGTGGCGCCCTTCAGCAGCATCGAGCCGGTGTTGTCCCCGATCGCACGGATCTCGACGACTTCCTCGACCGACAGCGGCGAATGCTCGGGCACGGCCGCCAGCTCCTCGCGCTTGCGCTCGATCGGCTTGTCGCCGCCGGGCTCTTCGATCAGCGTGGGCGCGACACAGTCGACCGCCGCGTGCGACAGGTTCCACGCGCAGGCGAGCTGGAGCATGGTCAGGCCGCGCTCCTCCGCGATCGGGCGCATGTGGTCGAGTTTCTCGCGACCCGCCTCGACCCAGCCGGCCGGGCGGAAGCCGCGGTGGTCGCCGCGGGGGAACTCGTGGCCGGGGAGGACGTCGTCGTGGAACAGGCCGCCGTAGTCGACGACGCGGGTGATGACGCTGACGTCGAAGCGCGCCGCGGCGTCGAGCACGAGCTCGCCGGGCCACGGCTCCAGCGGATTGAGGATGACCATGGCCCAGTCGATCAGCTCGCCGTAGCGCTCGAAGCAGCCGATCAGATCGAGCGTGAACCCGTTGGCGGGGCCGGGCGCCACGCCGAGCGCGTGCGTGAGGCCCTGGGCCTTGAGCTCAGCGAGGCCGTTCCAGACCTCCGGCGACTCGAAGCCGCGCCGGTCGGGGTTGTGGAGGAGGAGAAGATCGAACGAGTCGGCCCCGCAGCGCTCGAGACTGCGCTCGGTGGCCATGCGCAGGTAGTCGCGGTAGCCCTCCGGGCCGCGGAGCCGGGGGTCGGTGAAGCGCGGGTAGCCCTTGGCGCCGTCCCGCTCGCCCTCGTAGAAGTCGTGGCCGACGGCGCCGACGAGCCCGTAGTCGGAGCGCGGCACGCCGGCCAGCGCACGGCCGAGCAGGGCGTCGGCTTCGCCCGCCCCGTAGGCGTCGGCGGTGATCAGCGTGCGGATCCCCTTCCCGGGGCGCAGCAGCGACTCGAAGCGCTCGTCGTCGACGGGCTCGCCGAAGCGCATGAAGCGCCCGCCGCTCCAAGTGCCGATGGCGACGTGCTCGACCATGCCTGCACTCTAAGGTCCACGAGATGACGGGGGCTGACACCGCGCTGCTCATAGGGCTGCTCGTCGCCCTGTTCCTCTTCCTGTGGCTCGACCTGCACTTCTTCGCGCGCGGCCGCGAGCCGAGCTTCCGCGAGGCGATCACGTGGTCGATCGGCTGGCTGGTGCTGTCGTTGCTGGCGGCGATTCCCGTCTTGATCCTCGAGGGCAGCGAGGACGCGGTCTCGTACACCACGGTCTATCTGATCGAGCGCTCGCTCTCGCTCGACAACCTGTTCGTCTTCCTGCTGCTGTTCGCCTACTTCGGCGTGCCGTACGAGCGCCGGCCGCGTCTCCTCTTCTGGGGCATCGTCGCCGCCCTTGCCATGCGCGGCCTCTTCATCCTGGCCGGCGTCGAGCTGATCGAGCAGTTCCACGTCGTCATCTACATCCTGGGCGCGACGCTCATCCTGCTCGCCTACCGGATCTGGCGCGGGGTGGCCGAGAACGTCGATCCGGACAAGAACCTCATGGTCAGGCTGGTGCGCCGGGTGTATCCCGTGACCGGGGAGTTCCACGGAGGCCACTGGTTCGTCAAGCAGGACGGCCGCCGCTTCGCCACCCCGCTGTTCCTATGCCTGTCGGCGATCGTGTTCGCCGACCTGGCCTTCGCGATCGACTCGATCCCGGCCGCATTCGCCATCACCCGCGAGCCACTCATCATCTGGATGGGCAACGTCTTCGCCCTGCTCGGCCTCCGCGCGCTGTTCGTGCTCGTCGAGAGCCTGATCGAGCGCTTCCGCTACCTCGACGAGACGATCGCGGTGGTGCTCGGCCTGGTCGGCGTGAAACTGCTGATCGAGGACCTCGTGAAGATCGGACCGGTGGTCAGCCTGGCGATCATCGCCGTGGCGTTCACGGTCGGCATCCTCCTGTCCGTGCGCGCGGACCGGCGCGACCCCGATGCAGAGGAACATCGCCGCGAGCGGACCGAGGCGATGCGGCGCGGGGGCGAGTTCGAGCACGACCGGCCCGAGCCCGCGGCGAGTCGGCAGGCCCGGTAGAGCGCGCCGTCCAGGTCAGGCCTTGGCGCGTCCCGAGGTGGCCAGCTGGCGCTCCAGCGCCGCGAGCCGGTCGTCCCACTGGGCGCCCACCTCGGCCATCCAGGCCATCGCCTCCGACATGGGGGCGGGGGTCGGCCGGTAGAGCACCTCGCGGCCCGAGCGGCGGGCCGACACGAGCCCCGCCCCTGACAGCGTGCCGAGGTGCTTCTGCACGGCCTGGCGGGTCACCGGGAGCTCGCGGGCGAGGTCGGTCGCGCTTGCCTCGCCGCGCTCGCCGAGCAGTGCGAGCAGGTGGCGTCGCGTGCCGTCGGACAGGGCGCCGAAGACGGCGTCGTTGGGGTCCGTCAACTGACCATCATCTCCGGCTGCCGGCGCTGCGGCGCGGTCGTGACGAACTCGGCCCCGTACAGGTCGAGCATCGCCAGCGGGCGGGACTCCACGACGCGCACGTGGGTCATGCCGTCCTCCTCCTCGAGCTCGAGCTCCACGCGCGTGGAGTCCTCGTCCGGGGCCGCCCACCAGAACACGAGCCGCTCCGGCTCCTCGACCTCCTCGACGAAGCCGCTCCGCTCACCGACGCGCACCTCCCCGTCCGGCTGCAGCTCGATCGAGGCGTCCTCGCCGAGCCAGATGGGCTCGGCCAGCGAGCGCCATACCTCCTCCGCCGTGGCCGGCACCGTGATCTCCCGGGTGAGCTCCATTCGATCCTCCATGTGCAACCAAACAGTTGCGCTACGATTGGCAACCAGTCAGTTGCAGATTACCAGCCGCAAGGAGCCACCCAATGCACATCGGTCGCGCCCAAAGCTCGCTCGTCCCCATGGTCCTGGAGCAGACCTCCCGCGGGGAGCGCTCCTTCGACATCTACTCGCGCCTCCTCAACGAGCGCATCGTGTTCATCGGCCAGCCCATCGACGACGACATCGCCAACCTCGTGGTGGCGCAGCTGATCCACCTCGAGTCGGACGATCCGGACAAGGACATCTCGGTCTACGTGAACTCGCCCGGAGGCTCGCTGCACGCCGGCCTCGCGATCTACGACGCCATGCAGTACGTCAAGCCCGACGTCCAGACGCTCTGCTACGGCATGGCCATGTCGGCCGCTTCCCTGATCCTCACCGGCGGGGCCGAGGGGAAGCGCCTCACGCTCCCGAACGCCCGCATCCTGATCCACCAGCCCTCCTCCGGGTTCCAGGGCCAGTCGACCGACATCGAGATCCACGCCAAGGAGGTGCTCGAGCTGCGCCGCCTGCTCGACGAGATCTACGCGCGGCACACCGGCCAGACGGTGGAGCAGGTGCACGACGACATGGAGCGGGACCGCTTCTTCAGCGCCGAGCAGGCGATGAAGTACGGCCTGGTCGACCGGATCGTCACGACGCGCGAGCTGCAGCGCCGGCGGTCGGGGTTCGCGGCCTGACGGCGCTCAGGGAATCGGCACGATGAGGGCGGTCCCCGGTTTGGGTTATCGAGGTCGGGGTTCGCCTTGCCATCCTCCACGGTGTGAGGAAGCTCCTTCCGCTCGTCCTGGTCGCGCTCGCGCTCGCGGGTTGCGACAGCGGCGACGAGGAGCGGCAGGAGCCGTCCACCTCCCGCCCCCCGGGCGACGGGCGCGTCGAGGCCGGCGAGATCCGCGCGCCGGGGCTGCGCGAGCACCTCCGTGCGCTCCAGCGCGTCGCCGACGAGAACGACGGCAACCGCGCCGCGGGCACGCCGGGCGACGACGCATCGGTCGAGTACGTGGCGAGCCGGCTGCGCGCGGCAGGCTGGCGGGTGCGCCTCGAGCCGGTCACGTTCCCCTACTTCGACGAGCGCTCGCCGCCGCGGGTCGACGGCCTGCGGGCGGACGAGGACTTCCGCACGCTCAGCTACTCGGGCTCCGGCCGCGTCGAGGGACCCGTGCGGCGCGTCGGGCTCGGCTGTCGTCGCGCCGACTTCGGCGCCGTACGCGACGGTGACGTCGCGGTCGCGGACCGCGGCGTGTGCTTCTTCCGCGACAAGGCCCGCTACGCGGAGGCGGCGGGCGCCGCGGCGGTCCTGATCGTGGACGGCGAGAGCGACGAGCCGCCCAGCGCCACCCTCGGCGCTCCGGGGATCGAGATCCCCGTGCTGTCGCTGGGCGCAGCCGCGGGCCGGTCGCTCGGGGATCGGGTGGAGATCGAGGTCGATGCGGTATCCGAGCGCCGCCGCACCACCAACGTGATCGCGGAGACAATGGGTTCCGCTGGCGGCCCGGTGGTTATGGCCGGCGGGCACCTGGACTCCGTGCCGGCCGGGCCCGGGATCAACGACAACGGCAGCGGTGTCGCCGCCCTGCTCGAGCTGGCCGAGGCACTCGGCGGGCGGGCGCCCGGCGCGCGGGTCCGGCTCGCGTTCTGGGGAGCGGAGGAGCTCGGCCTGATCGGCTCCCGCCGCTACGTGCGCGAGCTGAGCGATGCGGAGCGGGAGCGGATCGCGGCCTACCTCAACCTCGACATGGTCGGATCCCCCGAGCCGACGCGCGGCGTCTACTCCGACACCGACCCCCGCATCGAGCGGCTCCTGCGCCGCCTGGTCGGCCCGCGCGCGGAGGAGGAGAACGCAAGCGGCCGCTCGGACCACGCCGCCTTCGACCGCGCCGGCATCGCGGTGGGCGGCCTCTTCACCGGCGCGGGAAGCCCCCACGACCCCTGCTACCACCGCGCCTGCGACGACCTGTCCAACGTGAACATGCGAGTGCTGGTCCAGATGGCCCGCGCGACCGCCGAAGCGGTGGAGCGGCTGTCGGCGCGGGGCTAGGCAGCCGGACGGCCGAACAGCAGCTCCCGGGTGGCGACCACGCCGGCGAGGTGGCCGCTGCCAAGTGCGATCGCCACCTGCTGCGGGGCCACCGCAAGATCGCCGGCCGCGTAGACGCCGGCCACGCGTCGTGGCCAAGCAGCCCGCCGACGTGCTCCGCAGCCCGATTGCTCTAGGACCAGTGCCGCGCTCAGGCCCGCTACCCCGCCACCGATGACAACGCAATCCCACCTGTCTTCCATGCTCACGCGAAGTAGAACACCAGTCCGAGCACCGCGTACAGCGCCAGCAGCTGCACGCCCTCGAACCAGTTGGACTCGCCCTCCTGGGTGACCAGGTTGGCGATCAGCACCGCGAACAGGAGGGCGCCCAGCTCGTAGCCGTTGAAGACGAGCGCCATCGGGTCGGGCCCGACCACGAAGGAGAGCAGCACCAGGACGGGGGCGACGAACAGGGCGATCTGGGCGCTCGATCCGATCGCGATGTTCACGGCCAGGTCCATCTTGTCCTTCGCCGCGACCAGTACCGCCACCCAGTGCTCGGCGGCGTTGCCGACGATGGCGACCACGAACACACCCACGAAGAACTCGGACAGGCCGATGTCCTCCGAGGCTTCGCTGATCGAGCCCACCAAGATCTCGCTCATCACGCCGACGGCCACCGCCGACAGGGCCAGGTAGATCGCGGCCTGTCGGACCGGCCAGTGATGCGCCTCTTCCTCCTCCTCGCCCCCGAACGGGTTGAACACAGCGCGGTGCGTCTTGAGCGAGAACCAGAGGCCGGCGGCGTAGGAGACGAGCAGCACGATCCCCACGCCGAGCGAGAGCTTCTCGAGGTCGGAGCCGAAGTCGACGCGCTCCTCGCCCACCCCCGGCAGCTCGCCACCATGGATCAGCTGGAAGATGGCCGGGAAGATCAGCGCGGCGAGCGCAAGGAACAGCATCCCCGACTGCGCCGTCGCGGCAGTGTGGCTGAAGGTCTGCTTCTCGCGCTTCCAGCCGCCCACCACCATGGCCGCCCCCATCACGAGCAGCACGTTGCCGATGATCGAGCCGACGATCGACGCCTTGACGACCTCCTGCAGCCCCTCGAGCAGGGCGAAGAACGCGATGATCAGCTCGGGCGCGTTCCCGAACGTCACGTTCAGCAGGCCGCCGATCCCGGGCCCCGTGCGGGCGGCGATCGCCTCGGTCGCCTCGCCCATCACCGCAGCGCAGGGGATCACGCCGAGCGCCGCCGCGCCGAACACGAGGATCGGTCCGGCATGCACCAGCTCGAGCACGATCGCGACGGGGATGAAGACTCCGAGGTAGTGAACGGGGCGCATGAGGGCGGCAGCCTACGGGGTACCCTCACACCAGAGCGCCGTGCGTTGATCGACCACGTCAACAACCTGAAGCTCCAGCATCTGGTCGAGCTCTCCAAGCTCGGCGACGGCTGCGCGGCACTCGAACAACAGATCGAGCGCTGGCTGACCGACCACGACGTCGTCTTCGCCGGTCACACGATTCCGTTCGTGCTGATGCCGCACTTCGTCTCGCCCGGACAGCTGCGGCGGGTGAAGCGCGCGGTCGCGTGCCTCTCGCTCGTGCTCGACCGCTTCTGCGACGCCTATGCCGACGACGAGCGCCTACGCGAGGAGCTCGCCGTCCCGCCCCGCGAGGACGCCCTGATCCGCCTCGACCCCGGCTACTCGCGTCCCCTCAAGATCTGCCGCCTCGACGCCTTCCTCCAGGGGTACGACGTCAAGTTCCTCGAGTTCAACGCCGACTCGCCGGCCGGCATCGGCTATACCGACGTCCTGCACGAGGGCCTCGTGGAGGCGATCGACCTACCGCGCGTGGACGCCGAGTTCGAGACCGTCTACGCGCCCATGCTGCCGGTGCTGATCGAGACCCTGCTCGACGCCTACCGCGACCTCCGTGGCGAGCGCTCCGAGCTTCCGGAGCAGCCGCGGCTCGCCCTGGTCGACGCCGAGGGAAGCCCCTCGGTCCCGGAGTTCCGGATCATCTGCGCCGCCGCCCGGAGGGCGGGGGTCGAGGCGCTCCACGGGACGCTCGACGAGGTGGAGTACGACGGCTCCCTGCTGCGAGTGCGGGACGAGCCCGTCCACCTCGTCTACCGGCGCGCCCTCCTCGAGGACTGCCCCGAGGGCGACCTCGTGGCGGCGGCGCGCGACCGCCGTGCGGCGATCGTCAACCCCTTCCGCGCGCGCGTGGCCAACAACAAGAAGCTGTTCGCGCTCCTCCAGGATCCGCGCTTCGCCCATCTCGTCGAGGCGCGCGAGCGGCGGGTGATCGACGAGACGATCCCCTGGACGCGCGTGCTGCGCGACGGCCGCGAGCACTACGGCGACTGGGTCGTCGACCTGCTGCCGTTCGTATCCGACAACCGCGAGCGGCTCGTGCTGAAGCCGGCCTCGGACTACGGCGGGCACGGCGTGTCGCTCGGCATGGAGACCGAGCAGGCGGCGTGGGACCGGCTGATCGAGGACCACGTCGAGGAGGGCGGCTTCGTGGTCCAGGAGTACGTGCCGGTGCCGGAGGAGATGTTCCCGACCGTCGAGGACGGGCACGTCCAGATGCGCCTGAAGCGCTTCAACATCAACCCGTTCGGGATCGGCGGGCGCTACGCCGGGATGATCACCCGGATCTCGGACCAGGCGGTGATCAACGTGTCGGCCGGCGGCGGCCTGCTCCCGAGCGTGATGGGCCGTCACCGCCAGCGGCTCCTGGCCGAAGAGGAGGCTGAGGATGAAGAGACCGCTCGGCTATGACGTCGACGACAACGCGGTCCGGTTCTCGAACTACTTCCACGTCCTGCGCGAGCTCGTGCACCTCACGAACGGCTGGATGCCGCTCGAGCCGAGCTGGCCGCGCAAGTACGCGCTGGGCGATCACGTCCACGACGACGCCCGGGCGCTGACGAAGATCAGACGCCGCCTGTACGAGCTGCGCCACCCGGCGGAGTATCCGGGCTCGCCGTCCGCGGAGCTCGGGCAGCTGCTCGACAGGATGGCCGCGGCGGACACTCCGCGGGCCTACGTCGAGGTGGCCTACGGCCAGGCGAAGCCCACCCTGGTCCGGGCGATGCGGGTCCACCTCGAGGAGCTCGACCCGGTCGCGGACGAGCCCTCGCTTCGGCTCCTGACCCAGGTCGTGGACCGGCAGGAGCGGCACGTCGCCGAGCTCGGCGACGGCGTGAGCGGCGGCCCCGACGACGACATCGGCCGCCTCCCGATCCGCCTCCGGAGCGCCGCGCGCGAGCTCCGCATCCTGCCTCCCCTCGTGGAGCCGGCCCGGGACGAGTTCGTCGAGGTGACCGAGCACGGCGACCCCTACCTGACCCGCGAGCTGTACGTGAACGGAGCCGAGAACCACGTGCCGATCGAAGAGGAGGAGCAGCAGCACTTCTTCCATGGCCTGATGGACGCCGAGCTGTCGGCCGCCGAGCTGATGGCCCGCAACTCGCACGAGTACCCGGACATGCCGTGGGACTTCCACGTGGACATGGCGCGCCAGACCTGGGACGAGGTGCGCCACGCCCGGCTGCACGACCTGTTGATGAAGGACGAGCTCGGCTGCGAGTGGGGCGATTACCCGGTCGGCTTCTCGTACTTCAGGTCGATCTACGCCTACGACCTGCTCGGCCGGCTATGCCTCTTCAACGGGACCAGCGAGCAGAAGGCGATGTGGCGCCACTCGCACCGGCGCAAGACGCTGATGGAGCTTGGGCAGGAGCGGGTCGCGCTCGTGTTCGACTACCTCCTGGCGGACGAGGTGCCGCACGTCCACAACGGCGTGCGCTGGGGCAGTCACCTGCTGGGCGGGAGCGAGCAGGCCTACCGGGACAAGGTGCGCGAGCTGCGCGGCGACCTCGACGAGACCGGGGCGCCGGCCCGGGCTACTTAGACGGGATCTCCGCCCTGATGCAGGTGCCCTGCTCGGGCGGGCTGTCCACGTGCAACCGCCCGTTGAGCGCCTCGACGCGCGCGGCGAGCCCGCGCAGGCCCGAGCCGCCAGTGGGGTCGGCGCCGCCGACGCCGTCGTCCCTCACCGTGACCGTGGCGCTCCCGTTCGACTGGGTGACGCTCACCGTCGCGTGGGACGCCTCGGCGTACTTCGCGACGTTGGTGATCGCCTCCGCCACCACGTAGTAGGCAGCCGCCTCGACGGGCGCGTCGAGGCGGTGCTCGGGCAGCTCCGCGATCTCGACCGGCACGGGCGTCCGGGCGAGCAGGGCATCGAGCGCCGGGCCGAGACCGCGCTCGCTGAGCAGCACCGGGTGAAGCCCCCGCGCGAGCTCTCGCAGCTCCTCGAGCCCTTGCGCGAGGTCCTCCTGGGCGGTGGAGAGAAGCTTGCGGGCGGCCTCCGGATCGTTTTCGAGCTTCGAGTCGACCATGCCGAGCTCCAGCGCGACCGAGACGAGACGCTGCTGAGCGCCGTCGTGCAGGTTGCGCTCGAAGCGCCGGCGCTCGGCGTCGCCCACCGCCACGAGCTCCGCGCGCGATGCCGCCAGCCTCTCACGGGCGTCGGCGTTGGCGAGTGCCTGCCCGACGAGGTCCGCGAAGTCGCAGAGCCGCTGCTCGAGCCCCTCAGGCAGCGGCTCGTCCGACTTGGTGGATGCCACGAGCGCTCCCCACAGCCCGCCTGCGACCGTGACGGGCGCCGCCACCGCGGCGTGGTAGCCGAACGTGCGCAGCTTCTCGGCGAGGCTTCCGCTCACCGCGTCGTAGCGAGTGACGCGCTGGGCGTCGCCCGTGCGCAGGACCCTCGCGAGGACCGTGTCGCCGTCGAGGTCGATCGACGTGCCGACCGGCAGCGGCAGCTTGCCGTCCGCGCTCCAACCGCCGACGACGGTCGCGCTGCTCGTGCCTCGGTACTGAGCCACCGCGGCGCCGGGCAGCCGGAGCAGCCGCCCCACCTCCTTGGTCACCTGCTCGAAGACGCGTGCCGGCGGCGACTCCGCGGCCACGAGCGTGGCGACCCTGCGCAGCGCCGCCTGCTCGTCGGCCAGGTCGCGCTGCGCGGCCTCGCTCACGCGGAGCGCTCGCGCGGCCCGGGTGCGCTCGGCGGTCACCGCGGCGAGGAGCAGCGAGGTGAGCGCCGCGGTGGCGATGAAGAGCTGCGTGGCGAGCAGGCTGTCGGTGATCGAGTCGCGCACGAACGGCCCGTCCTGCTGGGCCGTGTTCCACACCGTGATCGAGCACACCACGACGATCGCGGTGGCGGCCCCCCGCGGACCCAGGCGCAGCGCCGCCCAGAGGAGCACGGGAAACACGATGTAGGGCACGTCGCGCTGCGGCGCCAGCTCGGACAGGCCGACCAGCACGACCAGCACCCCGGCACCCTCGACCAGGTCGCGCCGGCGGATGCCCTTGACGCCCAGCGTGGCCCAGATCAGGAGAGCCGGCGCGACCACGAGCACCCCCGAGGCGTCGCTCAGGGCCCAGGTGCGAAAGACGCGCCCCAGCTCACCCGCGGAGATGACGTCTCCGAGCCGCAGCGACGTGGGCCCGAAGGCGGCGCTGACCGTGGCCGCCACCACGGCGCAGACGATGAAGGCCAGCACGTCCACGGTGCGCGCCAGGTCTCCCCGCCCGCGCGTCAGGCGCTGCAGCAGCACGGCCGCGACCACCAGTGCGAGCGTGTTGCCGACCGTCTGACCGAGGACGGTTCCGATCGGCGTGGAGAAGTCGGCGAGCAGGAGGTCGCCGATCACGATCCCCGGCCAGAGGCGGAGGCCGTACAGGAAGAGCACCGCGAGGCCCAATCCGGCGGGAGGCCAGACGGCCGTCACCGCGCCGTCGAGGTAGCCGAGCTCCAAGCCGAGCCGGCCGGCCAGGTAGTAGGAGCCGGCGACCAACGCGACCGCCATGGGATAGAGCGCAGCCCGCCCGCGCGGGCCGCTTCGCAATGCTCCGAGGACGGTCGGCGTCATACCCCCGAGAGGGTAGGCGCTACCTACTCGTTCTCGGGCGTGTAGCCCGCCTCCTCGGGATCGGGCTCCACCTCGACCTCCTCGTCGTCGGCCGCCGCGGCCGCCCGGTCGCGGCCGTCGCCGCCGTGGTAGGTGGCCTGGAAGGTCTCCAGCAGCTCGTCGCGGCGCGACTCGTCGACCGGCACCTCATCGGCGATCAGCACCCAATCGGCACCCTCGAACTCCTCGAGGTTGAAGATCTCGCCGTCGATGGAGGGGGAGTCGTCGACCACCACCATGATCTCGGTCTGCGGGTTGAGGTAGCACCCCGGCCGGACCAGGAGATCCTCGAGCTCCACTCTGCGGTCGTCTGCCATGCGAGGTCAGCCTATACCCGAAAAGTGTTCGGCGTCACCCGCCGAGCGAGCGCAGCTGGCGCTCGACCTCGGCCTCCACGTCGAGCGGCTCCTTGCCCTGCCGCAGACGCCGCTCGTTGCGCGCGATGACCAGCTGTCGCACCTCCTCGCGCAGGCCCGGATCCGCGTCGGCCGAGCCGGCCGTCAGGGCCTCGAGCTCGGCGTCCACGTCAAGCGGGGCCTCGCCTCGCGCCGTCCGCCGGGCCGACTTCGCCTCCAGCATCTGGCGTATCTCCTCGCGCGCCTCGGCGCTGTCGGGCGCGGCGGTGGCGGTCTCGCGCCGCATCACGAGATCGCTTGCGCCGATGCCCCGATACATGCGCCCGCTGCCCCAGTAGCTCGCCGCCGCGACCAGCACGGCTGCGATCGAGACCACGATGATGATCGTGCCGAAGTCCATCGCCCGTACAGTCTGACCGCATGTGGAAGAAGCGATCCCTCCGGTCCGTGCCGAGCCCGGCCCCTCGGGCACGGCGACTACGCCGGCGGACGCTGGCCCCGGGGCGGCCGGTGCTGTACCCCGATCAGGTCGGCCTGCTGGTGTTCACGCTGCTCGCGCTCGGGGTGGGAATCTACGCCGCCGTGCGCTTCCTCCTGTAACCTGGGTACCAGGCATTGACTGACGAATCAATCGGGCGGAGAAAGCGCGGTTTGCGCGCCGGACCGCCCGGAATCGAGGAGCAGCACCAGTGGTCGACTTCAGCCTGACCGACGAGCAGAAGGACATCCGCCAGCTCGCCCACGACTTCGCGGAGAAGGAGATCCGTCCGAAGGCCTGGGACTACGACCGGGATTCCACCTTCCCGCAGGACATCATCGAGAAGGCGTGGGAGGTGGGCCTGATGAACTCCCACATCCCGGAGGAGTACGGCGGGCCCGGCCTCGACTACCTCACCGGGTGTCTCATCGAGGAGGAGCTCGGCTGGGGGTGCTCCGGCATCGGCACGTCGCTGATGTGCAACGGGCTCGCTTCGGCCCCGGTCGGGATCGGCGGCACCGAGGAGGTCAAGAAGGAGTACCTCGGGATGCTCGCCGAGGAGCCCAAGCTCGCCTCGTTCTGCCTCACCGAGCCGGATGCCGGCTCGGACGTGTCGTCCATGCGCACCACCGCGGTGAAGAAGGGCGACAAGTACGTCATCAACGGGACCAAGTGCTTCATCACGAACGGGTCGCACGCCTCCTGGTACACGGTCTACGCGAAGACCGACAAGGAGGCCGGGCACCGCGGCATCTCGGCCTTCGTCGTCCCCCGCGACGCGGGCGGCGTGACCGTGGACAAGAAGGAGGACAAGCTCGGCCAGCGCGCCTCGGACACGGCGATGATCTCCTTCAACGACGTGGAGATCCCCGCCGCGAACCTGCTCGGCGAGGAGAACAAGGGCTTCAAGCTGGCGATGATGACGCTCGACAGGACGCGGCCGGGCGTGTCGGCGATGGCGGTCGGCATCGCGCAGGCGGCCTTCGAGTACGCGCGCGACTACTCCAAGGAGCGCGTGCAGTTCGGCGTGCCGATCGCCATGCACCAGGCGATCCAGTTCATGATCGCCGACATGGCCACGAAGGTCGAGGCGGCCCGGCTCCTGACCTGGAAGTCGGGCGCCCTGCTCGACCGGGGCGAGCGCAACACGCTCGCGTCCTCGCACGCGAAGCGCTTCGCCGCCGACGCCGCGATGGAGATCACCGTGGACGCCGTGCAGGTGTACGGCGGCTACGGCTTCATCAAGGAGTACCCCGTCGAGAAGCTGATGCGGGACGCGAAGATCATGCAGCTCTACGAGGGCACGTCGCAGATCCAGCGTCTCGTGATCGCCCGCGAGGTGCTCATGCCGCGCCGCGTCGAGGAGCCTGCCGCCGCCGCGGCGTAGCTCAGGCGCTTGGCCGCAAGCACGCGGCTCGGCCGCGTGCGCGCGGAGCCATACCATTCGGCTGCGTGAGCCCTTCGAAGAGGGACCGCAGCCGTGAGGCAGTGCGGCAGGCGGTGCAGCAGGCCGGCATCGAGACCGCGCCCGCCCGCCGCACGCAGGACCCCTTCACCGGAGGACTCCGCCGGCGCGAGGTGCTGCCCCTGCTCGTGCTCCACCTGATCGCGCAGGGCCCGAGCTATGGCAACCAGCTGATGGATCGGATCGCGGGGATGACCGCCGGCGTCCTGTCCGTCAACCCGAACACGATGTACCCGCTCCTGCGCCAGCTCGAGGAGCGCGGCCTGATCAAGGGGGAGTGGGAGCATCCCGAGCGGCGCACGCGGCGCTACTACTCGCTGACCGCCGAGGGCCGCGAGGAGTACGAGCGGCTCGTCGCGGAGGTCCGGCCCTTCCTCGACTCGGTCCGCACCTCGATCGACGAGATCGTCCGGGAGGTCTACGGCAAGTGAGGACGGCCCGGGCCGAGGCCGCTCTGGTCCTGACACCCGAGGCGGCCCTCCGCCTCTGGACCGACCTGGACCGGTGGCCGAGCTTCATCGAGGGCTTCGCGCGCACGCTCGAGGTCTCGCCCGACTGGCCCGGCGGGAACGCGCGGCTGGTCTGGGAATCCACCCCGGCGGGCCGCGGCCGGGTCACGGAGAAGGTGGCGCAGGGCCAGGGCCCGGACCGCTTCGTCACCCACGTCTACGAGGAGCGGCTGGTCGGGACGCAGGCCTTCCGCGTGGTCGAGAGCGCGGGCGGCTCGAGGGCCGAGCTCAGCCTCGAGTACAAGCTGACGAAGTACGGGCCGCTCAGCGCCGTGGCCGACGCGATCTTCATCCGCCGCGCCATACGCGACTCGCTGCGCCGCACCCTCTTCCGCTTCGCCGTGGAGGCGGAGGAAGAGGCGGGACTCCGCTAGCCTGCGCCGCCATGTTCGTCTTCAAAGCCGCCGTGGTGGGGGCGGGCACCATGGGCGGAGAGATCGCCCAGGTGATCGCCTCCGCCGGCATCCCGGTCGTCCTCAAGGACGTCAAGCAGGACTTCGTCGACCAGGGCCTCACGAAGGCCCGCGAGGTCACGCAGGGTCAGCTCGGCGGCCTCGTCGCCAAGGAGAAGATCAGCCAGGAGGACGCCGACCGCCAGCTCGAGGAGATCCTCGGGCGCATCAGCGGCACGGTCGAGTACGAGGGGTTCGGGGGCGTCGACTTCGTGGTCGAGGCCGTGCCCGAGCGGATGGACATCAAGCAGGCGGTCTTCGCCGAGCTCGACGCGGTCACGCCCGGCCACGCGATCCTCTCGTCGAACACTTCGGCGCTTTCCATCTCTCAAATCGCCGAAGCAACTACACGACCTGACAAGGTCGTGGGCTTCCATTTCTTCATCCCGGCCTCGGTCATGCGACTGATCGAGGTGATCGAGGGGGAAGAGACCTCCGAGGAGACTGCCGCCGCCGCTGCCAACTTCGCCCAGGCCATTCGAAAGACTGCGATCCGCTGCGGTGAGGTGCCGGGTTTCGTCGTCAACCGGATCCTTATCTCCTCGGCATCGGAGGTGTGGCGAGTCGTTGAAGAGGAGGACCTGGATCCGCACGAGGTGGACCAGGTCTTCAAGGACTCCGGCGCGGTACCGATGGGACCCTTCTTTCTCGCTGACTGGTCCGGTCTCGACACGGCGCTTCACGTCGCCGAGTACCTCCGCGAATCGTACGGCGACCGCTTCTACGTGATGAGGCAGATGAAGGAGCTGGTCGAGGCGGGAAACCTCGGGCAGAAGACCGGAAAGGGCTTCTATGAGCACGGCTAGCGCCACGGCCGAGGGCTTGGTTCAGAGGATGGGTCTCAAGACCCTGGTCGAGTCGTGCCTCGTGCTCGAGGAGGGCGTGGCCTCCGCCAAGGACATCGAGATCGGGATGATGATGGGCGCGGGCATCCTTCCCGGGCCGTTCGCGCGAGCCGACGAGGCCGGGCTGGACACCGTTCTGGAGCAGCTCGAGCGCGCCGAGCGCGAGTGGGGCGAGGCCTTCGAGCCGCCCGTGCTGCTGCGCCGTCTCGTGGCTCAGGGCAGGCTCGGCAAGAAGGCCGGGCAGGGCTTCTTCCCCTATCCGCAGCCGGACGCGGGCGACCAGCCCGAGACCGTCCTGCTCGAGACGCGCGGCGACGTGGCGATCGCCTGGCTCAACCGCCCACCGGCCAATCCCCTGTCGCCGCAGGCGGTGCGCGATCTGATCTCGGTCTGGGAGTCGGTCGAGGGCAAGGCGCGTGCGCTCGTGATCGCGTCGTCGAACATCTTCACGTTCAGCGCCGGCGCGGACATCAAGGAGTTCACGAAGATGAGCCCGGACGCGGAGGGGGCCGACCTCCTGGAGTCCGCGCACCGGTTCATGCGCGGCATGGAGTCCTCCTCGACCGTCACGATCGCCGCGGTCAACTCGCTCGCCTTCGGCGGCGGCTGCGAGCTGGCGATGGCCTGCGACTTCCGCATCGCTGCCGAGTCGGCCACCTTCGGGCAGCCGGAGATCAACCTCGGGATCATCCCCGGGTTCGGCGGCACGCAGCGGCTGCCGCGGCTCGTGGGCGAGGCGAAGGCGCTCGAGATGAACCTCTCCGGCGACCCGATCGACGCATATGAGGCCCACCGCGTCGGGCTCGCGAACCAGGTCGTCCCGGACCACGAGCTGTTCGACACCGCCCTGGCCTGGGCCCAGAAGCTCGCCGGGCAGGCCCCGATCGCGATCGAGGAGATCAAGCGGCGCTCCGCACGGCCGGATCTCGACGAGGGGCTCGCCACCGAGGCCGAGGGCTTCGCCCGCGCGTTCGGCTCCGAGGACGCCAAGGAGGGGATCTCAGCCTTCCTCGGCAAGCGCAAGCCCTCGTTCAAGGGCCGATGACGACTACGCCGGTCTCGGCCCAGGCGGAGCGCCTCGCGCAGCTGCTCCGCAACTCGAAGTGCGCCGTCGTGCTGACGGGCGCCGGCGTGTCGGTGCCGTCCGGGATCCCGGACTTCCGCACTCCGGGCACGGGCCTGTGGGAGAACGTCGACCCCATGGAGGTCGCCCACATCGACGCCTGGCGGCGCGACCCGACGCGCTTCTGGCAGTTCTACGGCGATCGCTTCGCGACGCTGGTCGACAAGCAGCCGAACGAGGCGCACTTCACGCTGGCCGCGCTCGAGCGGCGCGGCCTCGTGAAGGCCGTGATCACGCAGAACGTCGACCGGCTGCACCGCCGCGCGGGCAGCGAGCGGGTGGTGGAGGTGCACGGGTCGATCGAGCGCAGCGTGTGCCTGTCGTGTGGCGCTCGCATGCCACTCGACGAGGTGATCGGGCAGCTCCGCGCCGGGCACGGTGCCCCGCGCTGCCCGGGGTGCGACGCGCCATTGAAGCCCGATGTCGTGCTGTTCGGCGAGCTCCTGCCCGAGCAGGCGATGTCCGAGGCGCAGGCGCTGGCTCTCGAGGCGGACCTGATGGTGTGCGTCGGCTCGTCGCTCGAGGTCTATCCCGTGGCCGGCCTGCCGGCGATGACGCGCGGCGGTGGCGGCCGGCTGGCGCTCGTCACGCAGGGCCCGACGCCCTACGACGCGGACGCCGACGTCAAGCTGGAGGGCGACGTCGTGGAGGAGCTGCGCGCCGTTCTCGCGGCCTTGTAGGAGCGGGTTGAACCGAATCCTCGCCGGGGTGGCTGCGGGGCTTCTCGTCGCGCTGGCGGCGATTGGCATCGTGGCGGGGGAGGAGTCGAATCCGGCGCCCGAGCGCTCGGGCGGCCCGTCCGTCCGGCAGGTCGCGCGCCGGGTGGAGCTGATCCGTGAGCTTCGATTCGAGCACCTTCCGCGGATCCGCGAGGTGAGTGCGGCCGAGGCGCGTCGCACCGGGCTGCGGGAGCTCGATCGCCAGGTCCCGCCCGCTCGGCAGCGGACGGATGAGCGCCTCCTCAGGATGCTCGGGTTCCTCCCGGCTTCCGCGGGCCTGCGCGCGGTGCTGGGGGAGGTCCTGTCCGGCGAGGTGGGCGGGTACTACGTGCCGCGCACGGACACCCTCGCGCTGGTGCGGGGGTCGGGGCTCGGGCCCTTCGCCGACGCGGCCTTGGCGCACGAGCTGACCCATGCGCTCGAGGACCAGCACTTCGGGATCGACCAGGGCCCGGCGGACAGCCTGCTGGACGATCGCCTGGCGGCGCTGACCGCGCTCCATGAGGGGACGGCCACGATCGCGATGGTGGAGTACGTGGTCCTGACGCAGGGCGGCGGGCGCGATCTGCCCCCGGCCGTGCGCCGCGAGGTGCTGGACGCGCTGGAGGGCCTGGCGCTGCCCGTTTCGAGCGGGCTGCCGCGCTACTTCCGGGAGGCGCTGGTCTTCCCCTACTCCGCAGGCGCCGCGTTCGTCGACGGCATCGAGGGCGCCGGCGGCTGGGCGGCGGTCGATCGCGTGTTCCGCCGCGGCGCGCCGGCGTCGACCGAGCAGGTGATGCACCCGGAGAAGTACGAGGCGGGCGAGGAGCCGATGCCCGTGCGGCTCGGCGCATACCGGGACACGCTGCCGCCCGCGGCACGCGTCGTCTCGCAAGGCGTCCTCGGCGAGTTCGACACCGCCCAGTTCCTGCGCACCGGAAACCGCCGCGAGCGCGCGGAGCGCGCAGCGGCCGGCTGGGGCGGCAGCCGGTTCACGATGTGGCGGCTGCCCGCTGGAGGCGACGTCCTTGCGGTGCGCTGGACGTGGGACACACCCCGCGACGCGGCGGAGTTCGAGCGGGCGGCCCGCCGAACGCTCCGCGAGCTGGACACACCCGGCGCGATCGAGCGAAGCGCGCGGTCCGTCTCGATGATCCTGCGATCCACCTGACCAGCATCCACGTTATGCTGGTCTGATCGAGGAGCGCGACAAGCGGCGAATCGGCGAGCAGATCGAGCCCGGAGGGCGACCGAAGGCGCCCGGGCGGCTCGAGCTGCTGCAGCGCTTCATCAACACCTACAACCACGACTTCCCGCGCGAGTGGGACCGGATCGGGACCGCGGACAAGGCCAAGGTGTGGCTGCGGCAGAAGCGGCTCGTGGCGCCCGGCGACCCGATCTCGGAGGCAGACGCGGCGCGCCTGCGCGAGCTCCGCGAAGCGATCCGGACGCTCGTCGTGGCGAACCAGGGAGGCCGGCCGGGAGCCGCGGCGAGGGACGTCATCCGGAAGGCCTCCAGCACGGCTCGGCTCAGCGTCGCGGTCGACCGGGCGGGGCGAACCGCCCTCGAGCCCGCCCGAGGCGGCGCCGACGGCGCCGTGGCGACGCTCCTCGGGATCCTCCACGAGGCGCAGCTCACCGGCGACTGGCCCCGTCTGAAGGGCTGTCGCAAGTGCGAATACGCCTTCTTCGACCGCTCCAAGAACCGATCGGCGGCTTGGTGCGCCATGTCGATCTGCGGCAATCGGACGAAGAACCGCGCCTACTATCGGCGCCGCCGCACCTCCGCGGGATGAGCGCGGCCGGGCCGGGAGCACAGCGCATGCTCGGGGTCGCGGCCCTCGGGTTCGCGGCGATCCTGCCGCTCTTCGTCGCCGAGGGCGGCATCGCGCTGCAGAACATGGTCCTGGCGGCGGCCTACGTGATGATGGCGCTCGGCTTGAACATCGTCGTGGGCTTCGCCGGGCTGCTCGACCTCGGGTATGTGGCGTTCTTCGCGATCGGTGCCCACGTGGCGGCGCACTTCGGATCGGCGTTCTGGCCCATCCACCTCGACTTCCTGATCATCATCGTGCTCGCGATCGTCGCGACGACGGCCGCGGGCGTGCTGATCGGGGTGCCGACGTTGCGACTGCGCGGCGACTACGTCGCGATCGTGACGCTCGCGTTCGGCGAGATCATCGGGCGGGTCGTGGCCAACGGCGAGGAGATCGAGTTCCTCGGCGGATCGCTGACCGGGGGACCGCAGGGCATCTCCGCCATCGACAGGATCGACCTGCCTCTCCTCGAGCCCTTCGGGGCGCTGGACCTGCGTCCCTGGTACTGGTTCGCGCTCGCGCTCGTCGCCCTGATGCTGATCGTCAACTTCCGCCTGCTCGACTCCCGGGTGGGCAGGGCGTGGATCGCCATGCGCGACGACGAGGGCGCGGCGGCCAGCTCGGGCGTTCCGATCGTGCGGACGAAGCTGATGGCGTACGGGGTCGGCGCCGCGCTGGGCGGCGTCTCCGGCGCCTTCCTCGCGTCGTTCCTCAGCACCGTCAATCCCAATCAGTTCACGCTCTCGTTCTCGATCTTCATCCTCGCCATGGTCGTGTTCGGCGGGCTGGGCTCGATCTGGGGCGTGGTCGTCGGCGCCATCCTCCTCTCGGCGATGAACCACTACCTGCTGCCGAGGGTCCTCCACGACGTCCCAGGCAAGGTGGGGCTGGACTTCGACCTGTCGGAGATCTCGTCCGGCATCTACGGCCTCCTGCTGGTGACGATCATGCTCGTGCGACCGGCCGGGCTGGTGCCGGGACGGTCGTCCGCGGTCATGCGCCGCCGCGCAGCCGGTGCCGCCTGATCGCGGCTTCCATCGCCGCCACCGCGCGCTCGAGGTCCGCCGCCGCCTCCTCCGGCAGCGCTCCTCGCAGCGCCGCGTTCGCGGCGCCGCCCACGGCCCCCCGGTGCTCGCCCAGCGCCGCTCCTTCGGCCTCCAGCTCCGCGATCAGCGCCTCCAGCGCCACCCGGGCCTGGAGGGCCGCCTCGCGCGGATGGCCGGCGTCGAGGTCGGCCCTGGCCCGCAGCACCAGCTGCTCCGCCAGGAGCGCCTGCTCCCGGCCGCCCAGCAGCGCCGCGAAGCGCTCCTCCGGCGCCTCCATCGAGCGCTTCGTCCGCCGGGCGCCCGCTCGGGGCAGCTCGAGTGCCTCGCCGAAGCGCCCCTCGGCTATCGCCTCGCCGCGCCCGTAGCCGAGTCGCGCCACCAGCGCGCGCTCGGCCGACACCTCCGCCAGCCACGGGTCCGCCGTAGCCGCGCGGCGGGCGCGCAGCGCGCGGTTCAGCATTCGGACGGCGTCGTCGACGGCGTCGCCCGCCGCGTCGGGTTCACGGCGCATCGAGTCGAGCCACGCCGCCGCCTCCGAGCGCGACGCGAAGGGCTCCGGCCGCACCACCGTCGCGCGCGCGGTCGGCACCGGCTCGGGTCCGGCCTCGTCCACGCGGCGTCCCCGGCGGCCCCGCAGGCGGCGCCGCTCCGGCGCCCCCAGCGTGCTCAGCACCAGTACGGCGTCGAGCCCCGCGTCCGGGCCCGAGCGCACCATGTAGCTCCCGTCGGGCGGACCGAGCAGGAAACCGAACTCGAGCTGGACGAATCCGAAAAGAGAGGATCCACGCGCACCCGGCCGAGCCGGCTGCTTGCGGCCCGGCGGATCGGGCGAGCCGGCCGTCGGCTACTCGCCCACGTGGGCGTCGCTCGCCCGCTTCTTGGTGGGCACCGCGTACTTGGACGGCTTCGTCGGCACGACCGGGTTGTCGATCTCGCGCAGGCGCGAGAGCAGGTCGGACCACTGGCCGGGGCTGAGCACCGCGAGCGCCTGCTTGCCGAGCTTCCGATTCTCGCCGAACATCGGCTGGAAGCCGACGTGGATGTGGTCGGCGTGGTCGGCCATGGCGAAGGTCGCGCCGCCGATCTCGAACAGCGAGATGATCTGCGCGGGCGCCATCGTCCCCTGCAGCTGCATCAGCCGCCTCACCGCCTGCTCGGTGACGCCGCCGGGCTCCTGGTGGCCGAGGATCGGGATGCCGTTGACCGCCGCGATGTCGACCGCGTTGCCGGACGAATGGTGGGAGACGTTCCCGGAGCTCGTGTAGTAGCCGTGACCGCACTTCAGGCTGGTGACGGACGGCCGCAGGCCCGACTCCGCCAGGTACGCCAGGGTGGCCAGCACGCGCCGGTCGATCTGGCCCGAGCGGATGTCGTCCTGGCCGCACTCGTAGATCTCGATGCGCTCGTCGGCCAGCACCCGCCGCTCGAGCTGCGGCTTGGGCAGCAGCATGATCTGGCCGATCGACATGCCCGGCACGTCGTCGCCGTGGAGGACGTTGCGGCCCGACGCGCGGTAGATGGCGGTGGCCTCGAGCAGCTTCCAGCCGTCGAGGATGGGCTTCGGGTCGATCTTGGGCGCGCCCCTGCCGGCCGGGCGGATCGAGAAGTCGAGGTGCGACGCCATGCCCGGCACGGTGCGGCCGATCCGGCCGATGATCGTGCCGCCGATCACGCGCGAGCCGACCTTCAGGCGGCGGAGCGTGACCTTGCTGGGGTCGAGGCCGAACGGCCGGGAGAAGTAGTTCTTGTAGACCTCGTAGGTGCCGTCGCGGCGGGCCCTGGCGTCGAGCAGCTGCTCGAGGCCGCCGGCCTGGCGCGCGCCCTCCATCGCCGGGTGGGCGAACAGGCGCTCCTTCACGGGCACGCTCGCTTGGGGGGCGTCCTGCGACTCGGTCGCGCCGCCGCGGTTCCGCTCGGCCGCGCGGTCGGAGTCGTCGAGCTGGCGGCCGGCGGAGGCCGGGGCCTGCGGCTCGGGGAGGTTGTCGTCGCCGTTGGCCTTCATGGCGCGGGCCGCCCGGTCGGGGTCGTCCGCGTGGCGCTTCGGCACCGGGTACACGCGCGAGACGGATCCGAGGTGCGAGTACGTGTAGCGGTTGCCGTAGACGTCCTGGAGGACGACGTGGCGGCCGAGCCGCTTGTTGCGCCCGATCTTCTTGATCTCGCCGTCGTTCACCGCGACGACCGGGGCGCCGGTCTCGGCGAAGATGTCGATGGAGCGGCGGTCGTCGGAGGACTCGACCACGTTGGCCGCGTTCTCGCCGCGCTTGACGCGCTTCAGGAGCTGGGCCTCCGCGATGTCGTCCGCGTAACGCGCGCGCGCGTAGACGGGGAAGCGGCCCTCGGTCAGGCCGGTCAGCGATCCGATCAGGTCGGCCGGCACCCCGGCGATCAGGCGGGCGCGGAGGAGCACTGAGTCGACGTACCAGTCGGCGTGGTTGTAGGCCCAGATCGCGGCCCGGACGTCGTTCTCGTAGTTGGCGGCCTTGAGATAGCGCGCGGCGGCGAAGATCGCGTCCACCGGGTTGTACGGATCCTTGCGGCCGTCCTTGTTGCCGTCGGTGCCGTAGGCGGCCCAGGTCGAGGGCATGAACTGCATCCAGCCGACGGCGCCGGCGCTCGAGACGTTCAGGTTGCGGCCGTAGTCGGTCTCGATCTCGTTGATCGCCGCGAGGATCTCCCAGCGGATGCCGTACTCGATCCCGGCGGCCTGGTAGATCGGCAGGAGGAAGGGCGGCACGCGGAACTTGCGGATGATGAAGTTCGGGACCCCGGACGCCGTGGACGGACCCGGGAGCGCGTCGATGAAGCCGGGGTTGGTGGGAGTGGGGGTGCCGTCCGAGTTGCGCAGCTCGCTCCGCGGGTCGCGGTCGCGGTCGCGGTCCAGGCGGCGCTTGTGCTTCCGAGCCTCATCCTCTACTGGAGCCTTTACTCCACCCGTGACCTCGCGCGCCTTCTTTTCCTCCTGACGGATGCGCTCGCCGCTTCCGCTCTGCCCCTGCGGCGAGCCGCCGCCGGCGCTCGGCGGTCCAGGCTCAGGAGCGGGTGCGGGCTTGTTCGGCTCGGGCTTCGGGGCGGGCGCGGGAGTGGTGGGAGTGGTCGGAGTGGTCGGCACGGTCGGCGTGGGGACCGGCGTGCCGGGGAGCTGGATGTCGTCGAGCGAGGTGCCGGGCGGAACGTCCACGGTGACCTGGACGATCTCACCCGACGGCAGCTTGACCGGCACGGTCTGGGTCTGCGCGGCGGCGGGGAAGCTGAGCGCGGTGAAGGTGGCCGCAGCGAGCAGCCCCACCGCGAGCAGGATGGTGAGGAGCCGCGTCTTCATCCGTGCCGTTCCAAGTCCTCCCTCAGGGCCGCCCGAGGAGCGCCCTCCGTGCGCGGGCAGGCTGACTCTGACGCCTGCCGCCGGACGAACGCTACTTGAGGGCTTTTCAGTGTGCAACGGGGATCCGTCTGATGAGGGCGAGGTCTGTCCCGCACGCCGCGACGCGGGCGGATGTGCGAGATCACGTCCATGTATCGACCGGCCCTGCCCATACGTTGAATTTCACTCCGCCGCGCCTCGGCACCCGAGTGCGCTCTCCCGCCATCCGTGTGTCGCGATTGTTCCAACTGGAGCGCGTTTGAAACGCCCGTAAAGCTAAGGTCGAGGCTGAGACTAGCCCTCCGGGGCGCCCATCGCACCCCACGATGGTCCTTTGGCCCGTTCCCGGGTCCGCGGAGCGGTATGCCAGGAGCTTGCGGTCAGCCGCGCGGGCGCAGCTCCCGTGCGATCGCCTTCGCCGCTCGCTTCGCCTCCCTTGCCGCGTAGCCGAGGCCACCCGGACGGGGGACATAGCCGATGAAGCGCAGCCCGTCAGCGGCCGGCTGCACGCCGACGACTCGCGGCACACCGCGATCGCCGAGCACGCCGAGGTGCCCGACGAGCGGCTCCAGCCCCCGGCGGTAACCCGTCGCGCAGACGATCGCGTCGGGCTCGACGCGGGCGCCATCGGCGAGCTCCACGCCGGTCGTGTCCAGCGACTCCACGGCGCCCACCACCTCGATCCGGCGCGCCTTGATCGCCTCGATCACCTCCGCATCGACGATCGCCGGGGCTACCCCGAGCCGGTGGAGACGCGTCATCACGCCCTCCTCGGGAACGGGCAGGCCGTACTCGCTGAGGTCCCCGATGTCCATCCGCCGGCCGAAGCGCGCGACGGCGTCGCCGACCCGCGGCGGGACGTGTAGCAGCGCGACCGCGATCATGTCGCCGGGGACGCCGCCGGCGCTCGCCCGCAAGGTGATGTTCGGTGGCGTTCGCGCCGACAGCCAGACCTTGGCCGCGCCGCCCTCGGCGAGGTCGTAGGCGATCTCCATCCCCGAGCAGCCGGGGCCGACCACGAGGACCGCCCGGCCCTCGAACGGATCGGGGTTCTTGTAGGCCGCCGAGTGCAGGAGCCGTCCGCCGTAGCGCTCGCGTCCCACCCAGCCCGGGATGAACGGGGTGTTCTCGTAGCCGGTCGCCACGATGACCTGGCGGGCCCGCAGATCGCCGGCCCCGGTCCGGATGGCCCAGCCGCCATCGTCGCGGTCGATCCGTTCGACCCCAGTCCCGAGCCGGAAGTCGATCCCGTCCTCGTTCGCGTGCCGGTCGAGGTGTGCGACGAGGTCGTCGCGAGACGGGAACATCGGCGTGCCGCGGGGGAACCGCCGGTCGGGCAGATGGGAGAACGGGCGGCACGTGTTCAGGCGCAGCCGGTCGTAGCGGCTTCGCCAGGACGAGCCCACGCGATCGGCCCGGTCCAGCACCAGCGGCCGTAGACCGAGGTCCTTCAGGGCCAGGGCGGCGGACAACCCCGCCGGTCCGGCACCGATCACGACGACTTCGCGCTCGTTCAATTCGTCAGGGGCTCGCGAGCAGGTGACGCCACGCGTTGTGTATCACGTACCGGCCGTCGTCGGTGCGGAACGGCGCGATGGCGTCGGTCACGGCGTCGACCACCCGCTTCTCGCCCGCCGTCTGGATCGCCTTGACCGCGGGGCCGCCCGACAGGATGCCCCGCAGCGCGGTGTCGAGATCGGGGTACTCCCAGCGCGTCGCGATCTCGCCGGCCTCGCGTGGGGTGAGACCGGCCCGGCCCGCGAGGTCCTCGAGCACGCCCGGCTCGGACAGGGCGAACGGGCCCGGCGCCCCGGGGGGCGGCGGGGGCATGAGCGAGCCGAGCGCCTTGAGGAACGCGGCCCCCTGGCAGGCCTCGGGCCGGCCCCAGGTCTGGATCGCCACGACGCCGCCCCGCCGCGCCACGCGAGCCGCCTCGGACAGGGCGTGCACCGGATCGGCGGCGTACTGGAACGAGTTGAAGCCGGTCACGACCTCGAACGAGCCGTCGTCATACGGCAGCGCCTCCATCTCGCCGACGCGGAACTCGCCGTCGGGCACGCGCCTCCGCGCGTTCTCCACCGCCGGCAGCGCGGCGTCGATCCCGGCGACCGCCGCGCCCCGCTCCCGCGCGATGGCGGCTGCCACCCCCGAGCCGCAGCCCACGTCGAGCAGCCTCGTCCCCTCGGTCACCCCGGCCGCGTCGAGCACAGGGGCGTCCCCGCCGCTCTGCGCGACCTCCTGGATGTCCGCCCAATCTCGTGCCCGGGCGCCCCACAGCTCGCCCTGGACAGCCGCCGTTCCCTTGACCTCGCCGATGGTGTTCATGCCGCGGAGCATCTCGCCGGCCCCGCGGCTCGACTTCGCCCGTACGGGCCATTCGGGACAGATGGCCCGCGGGCTACAGGAGTCCGGCCTCGGACGCGCGGGCGACCGCGGCGGCGCGTGACGACGCGCCGAGCTTCGCAAGGATGTTCGCCACGTGTCGGTGGACCGTGTGCTCGCTGAGGACGAGCGCGCCCGCGATCTCCGCGTTCGTGCGACCCTGGGCTACGAGGGCGAGCACCTCCCGTTCGCGCGCGCTGAGCGGCGCCGGTTCCGGCCCGGCCAGGAGCCGCTTCGCCCGGTTCTCCTCGGCGGCTGCGCCGAGCGCCGCGAACCCCTCCCGCGCCCGCTCGAGCTCGAGGCGGGCCGCGTCCTCGCGGCCGAGGGCGCGCAGCGTCCGCGCCAGCGCCACGCGCGCCCGGCCGGCCTCGAAGGGGAGCCCCGTGCGGCCGAGCAGCTCCACCCCGTCCTCGAACGCCTCGCGCGCCTCGTCGTGGCCACCCGCCGCCGCGTGCGCGCAGCCCTCCGCGTACCGAGCCGCCCCGAGCAGGGGATCGGTGCCAGCGGTCTCGGCGATCGCCCGCAGCTCCTGAGCCGCGGCGAGCGCCTCGTCGACCTTCCCCGCCGAGGCCGCGGCCTCCGCGAGAAGCTCCAGCCCCGGCGCACGCTCGGTTCTGGCCGTCCCCACGAGCCGGAGGTAACGCCGCGCGCCGTCCACGGCGCCGGCCGTGTCGCCGCGCTCGGCGGCGATGGCCGCGCGACCCAGGATCGACAGCGGGTGGTGCTCTGCTCGGGCGACCAGCGCGATCGCCTCGTCCGCGCGTCCCTGACGCCGGCGCAGCTCCGCCAACCGCGCCACCGCGTCCTCGCCCTCCCCGGGCCGGCCGGCCAGCACCGCTGCCGCCTCGTTCAGCTCTGCCTCGGCCCGTGCCCAGTCGCCGCGCAGGACGAGCACGGAGCCGTAGTGGGCTCGGCACACCGACTGGAGCGCCCGGATGTTCCACTCCGCCGAGTAGCTCGCCAGTCGCTCGCACCACTGGGCGGCGCGGTCGAAGTCGCGCACGCGCTCGCAGGCGAATATGAGGTAGCAGCAGGAGAACCCGATCGCGATCGGATCGCGCATGTCGCCGGCGGTGGCGGCCGCCCCGGCCTCGTCCAGCCGTGCCATGCCGCGGGCGATGTCGCCCTGGCTGACGCTCAGGAGGCCGTCGAGCGCCACGGCGGTCATCTCCAGGTCCACGTCGCCGAGCTCGCGGCCGAGCTCCTCGGCCTCGGCGCAACGCTCGCGCGCGCCGGCGGCGTCCTCGGGCAGGCCGAAGGAGGCCTCGCGCAGGGCGAGCCAGCCCCGCTCCCGCGTCGGTCCGCACCCTTCGAGGTGGCGCCTGGCCCGCGCCAGCCAGCCGGCGCCGACCGCCCGCTCGCCGCGAAAGGCGCGGTACTCCCAGGCGAGCGAGATCGCGACACGCCCGGCGTCGACGCGGCGGCCGGCCTCGCGGTATCCGGCGTAGGCCCGCTCGCGCGCGTCGAGGACCAGGTCGCCCCTGTCGAGAAAGAACGCGGCGGTGGCGAGCCCCTCGAGCGCCTCGGGGTCGCCGCCGGCGGCCGGCCCCTCGAACTCGGCGAGCGCCTCCTCCCAGGCGCCGCGCCGGAGGGCGGCCGTGCCGGCTGCGAGAGGGTCGCTGCTGGCGTCCGTCGTCGCCATGCCCAGCGCGAGATTACCTCCATCCGTGGCGGCGGACGATTGGCTAGTCTCCGCCGCGTGGACGCTCCCGAGCAGGAAGAGAGCTTCGTCGAGCGGCTCTCCCGGCAAGGCGAGGAGGCGCTCGGCAGGGTCGCCGAGGAGCTGATCGCGAACCCGGTCGTGAACGGCGCGATCGCGCGCGCCTTCGAGGCCCGTGAGAAGGCGCTCCAGGCGCAGGAGGCCGCCCTCGGGGCCCTCAACCTGCCCTCGGCCGCCGACATCGAGCGGGTGACCCGCCGGCTGCGCTCGCTCTCCCAGCGGCTCGAGGGGATCGAGGACGCGATCGACCGCCTCGAGGAGCGCGTCGCCACGGTGGGCTCGAGCGGGCCAGTCCGGCAGGCCTCGGTGGAGACGCGCCTCGACGAGATCGCCCGCGACCTCGCCGCGCTCCGCGAGGCGGTGGCCCCGAGCGAGGACCCGGTGCCGCGCGCGCAGGAGCGGTTGACGGTTACCGAGTCGTAGCGGGCCGCTCGAGCGCCCTCAACTGCAGCAAAGAGGATTGGGCCCGGAGTGCTTGTCGACTTTCAGGGCCATTTCGGAGGGGTAAATCGACAAACACCCCGCCGAGGCGGCTCGAACCCACCCCCTCATTGCTGCCGTTCAAGCGCCGTGTAGCCGAGCTCCCCGACGCGGAGCCCGATCGCCTCCAGGGCGTCCCGGTCGGCGCGAACGCCCCCCACGTCCGACACCCCCAGCACGCACGCCGCCTCCACCCCCCGGCGCGCCGCGATCCGCAGGATCGTCGCGGCCTCCATCTCGACGGCGACGGCACCGCGCTCGATCCAGGCGGCGCTCTCTCCCTCGCGCGGGTCGTAGAAGAGGTCGCTGCTCGCCACCGTCGCCGGACGAGCGCCCGCGTCGACAAGGCGGGCGAGCAGCCCGGGGTCCGGGGCCAGGGCTCCGTTCGCCCCCAGCGCCGCGCTCGTGCCGTCGGCGGGCAGCACGGTCTCGGCCGCGATCAGGTCGCCCAGGGAGAGCTCGTCCACCAAACCGCCGCAGGTCCCGATCCGCACCAAGCGGCGGGCCCCGAGCGCGATCAGCTCCTCGACCACGATCGCCGCGCTCGGCCCGCCCATCCCGGTCGCCTGGATCGTGAGCGGCTCGCCGTCGGCGGCCATGCCGGTGTATCCCCACAGGCCACGGCTGTGGTTGAACATCTTCGGTCCGTCGAGCAGGTGCTGGGCCACGGCGAGGGCGCGCCCCGGGTCGCCCGGCAGCAGCACGCGCTCCGCGAGGTCCGCGGCGGGCCGCAGATGGATCGGTCCGGGCTCGTGGGCGAGCGGCATGCGGCGACTCACCCTATGGGACACTCCCCAGCCGATGGCGAAACGCCCAACCAGCACGGCAGAGCTGCGCGATGCCGTCGAACGGACGGTCCAGGCCACGCTCGGCTCGGCCGAGCGCCAGCGCGAGCGCACCCAGGGGGCGCTCGACGATCTCGCGGGCACCGTCGACCAGCTGCGGCGCGGCGCGGAGGCCGGGCTCGCCCGAGGCAGGCGCGCGATCGAGGATCGCCGGCCGGCGACCTCGGAGGACATTCGCGAGATGAAGGCCGAGCTGCGCCGGATCGGTCGCCGGCTCGACGCGATCGAGGAGCGGTTGCCGGCGAAGCGTTCCGGCGGCGCCAAGCGGTCGAGCGCGGGCGGAGCGAAGCGCTCCGGCTCCGGCCGCAGCCGCAGCTCGTAGTGCCGGGCCGCCGCGTCCTGATCACCGGCGTGGGGAGCTACCTCGGCGGGCTCCTCGCCGCCCGGCTCGAGCGCGACCCGGAGGTCGAGGCGATCGTCGGGCTCGACACGCGCCGCCCGCACATCGAGCTCGAGCGCACCCAGCTCCTCGAGGCGGACATCCGCGACCCGGGCATCGCGCCGCTGATCCAGCAGGCCGAGCCCGACTCGGTCGTGCACAACAAGATCGTCCGCCAGCCCGGGCCGGGCATGTCGCCGCGCGCGATGCACGACATCAACGTGATCGGCTCGCTCCAGCTCCTCGCCGCGTGCGAGAAGGCCCACACGATCGAGGCGATCGTCATCCGCGGGTCGGCGGGCATCTACGGCGCCGAGCCCCATGCACCGCAGTTCCTCACCGAGGAGATGACCCGCCTGTTCCCGCTCCGCACGCGCTTCCAGCGTGACGTCGGCGAGATCGAGAACTACTTCGAGACCTACTCGCGCCGCCGGCCGCACGTGATCTGCACGATGCTGCGCTACCAGCAGGCGATCGGCCCCTCGCTCGACACCCAGATCACCCGCTACCTCTCGCAGCCCGCCTGCCCGACCCATCTCGGCTTCGACCCGCGCATCCAGCTGGTGCACGAGGACGACGCCTTGGAGGCGCTCGTGGCCGCGGTCAGGCACCCGGTGCGCGGCGCGGTCAACGTGGCCGGCCGCGGCACGATCGGCCTCGGCCGCATGATCCGCATGGCGGGCCGGCCGCACGTGCCGATCGCGGGCCCGCTGTTCGCGCCGCTCACCGGCGCCGGCCGGCGGTTCGGGATGTCCGCCTACTCGGACGACTTCCGGCGGCTCCTCCGCTACGGGCGCGCCGTCGACATCCGCCGCCTCGAGGAGGAGGTCGGCTACAAGCCCCGCTTCTCGACGGTCGCGGCCGTGGAGGATTGGGTCAGCCGCCGGAGGGAGGCCGCCGCCGCATGAGCGAAGGGCCGGGCCTCACCTCGGCGCTCGCCTTCATGCGCCGGCTGCGGGAGGGCCTCGACGCCGGCCTCGAGCTGCCCGAGGCGCTCACGGGAGGCGCCGCGGCGCTGCCCCGCGAGGCCCGCGAGACGGTGCAGCGGGTCGCGCGCCGGCTCGAGGGCGACTACGCGGAGGACGAGTGGGGCTTCGACGAGGAGTTCGCCGATCTCGTGGAGCCGTTCTTCGGCTTCCTCTACGAGCGCTGGTGGCGGGTCAAGGTCGAGGGCACGCACAACGTCCCGGCGCACGGGGGCGCCCTGCTGGCCGCAAACCACGCCGGGATCCTGCCGTGGGACGCGACCATGATCTCGCTGGCCCTCCTGCGCGAGCACCCGTTGCCGCGTCATCCCCGCTTCATGGTCCTGAACTGGGCCTTCGACCTGCCCTGGGTCTCCGTCTTCATCCGCAAGGTCGGCGGCGTCGTCGCATCGCCGTACAACGCGCTGCGGCTGCTCGAGCAGGACCACCTCGTGGCGGTCTTCCCGGAGGGAGTGCGGGGCACCGGCAAGCCATACGGCGAGCGCTACCGGCTGCAGCGCTTCGGCCGCGGCGGCTTCGTCGAGATCGCGCTGCGCGCCGGGGCCCCGATCGTGCCCGTGGCCGTGGTGGGAAGCGAGGAGATCTATCCAAAGCTCGCCGACGTGCCGCCGCTCGCGCGGCTGATCGGGGCGCCCTTCTTCCCGGTCACGCCGACCTTCCCGTGGCTGGGCCCGTTCGGGGCCATCCCGCTGCCCTCGCGCTGGCGGATCGAGTTCTGCCCGCCGATCGAGACGGCCTCCTACGGCCCCGAGGCGGCCGACGATCGCAGGGTCGTGCTCGAGCTCACCGAGCGCGTGCGGGACACCGTGCAGCAGGCGCTCTACGCCAACCTGGTGCGCCGCGGGCCGCCGTTCGTCTGAAACTCCCCCTTGCGTACTCGCCCCTTCTGCCGATGACATACGTGCGTGAATGGGTTCCTCAACGGGTTGATGCTGTCCGGCCGCCCGCTACCGTCGGTCGCGATGCGCCGGAAGCGCATCATCAGATGGACACTGCTCGCGGTGCTCCTTATTCCAGGGACGGCCTCCGCCGCGCCCGGGGATCCCTATGTCGTTTACACCGCCAACAGCTTCGCGAGCGGCGCCGTGGTCCTGCGCACCGATCCCGTCTCCGGCTCGCTGGTCGAGATCTCACGCAACGGTTCGCAGGGGACGCTGTTCCAGCGCCCCTACGACCTGGCCATCGAGCCGAGCGGCAGCCTGATCGTCGCCGACCTCGGCCAGCCCTGCACCTTCGAGGACGAGGAGAACCCGTGTCCGAAGGACGGGCGCCTGATCCGGGTCGACCCGCTGACCGGCAACCAGAGCCTGGTCGCGAGCGGCGACCAGCTCGTTGACCCGGCCGGCGTCGCCGTTGGTCCCGGCGGGCAGCTCTGGGTGGCCGACAACCTGCACCCGGACGGCAGCGGCCGCATCGTCCGGGTGGACCCGGGCACCGGCGCCCAGACGACCGTCGCGGAGGACGGCCTGCTCGACCTCCCGTTCGGGATCGCGATCGAGCGAGACGGCAGCGTCGTGGTGACGAACCGGATGGAGCCGGGCCGCATCCCGGCGATCTGCACGCCGGCCGGGACCGTCGTACGGATCGACCCGGGGACCGGGGCGCAGGACGAGGTCGCCGAGGCCGACCACATCGCCTGGCCGCTCGGCCTCGCGGTCGCACCGGACGGCGGCCTCGTGGTGGCGAACGAGTGCCCCGGCGGGGCTGGGCTCGTGGGCGTGGATCCGTTCGCGGGCAGCCAGATCGACATCACCGGGAACGGCGACGAGGACGTGCTCGTCACGCCGGAGCGGGTCGCGTTCGACCCGGCCGGGGCGCTCCTCGTCAGCGACTTCAACCTCGGCCCCGACGACGACGGCGGCATCGTCCGGGTGGACCGCGAGAGCGGCGCCCAGACGCTCGTGCGAACCGGCGAGCTCTTCAACCATCCGCTCGGCATCGCCGCCGTGGTCAACCGGCCGCCCGCCGCCGCGTTGTCGGTCGATCCGCCCGTGGTCGCGGCCGGCGAGCCCGTGCGGCTCGACGCCTCGCATTCGAGCGACCCGGAGGGGCTGCGACTCGTGCACGAGTGGGATCTCGACGGGGACGGCAGCTTCGAGGCCGGCTCCGGCACCACGCCGACGGCCTCCCGTACGTTCGGGCGGCATGGCCAGGCGACCGTGCGGATGCGGGTGAACGATCCGCACGGCGGACGCGCCGTGGCCGAGGCGACGGTGTCGGTCGACGGCGCCGTGCCCATCATCACCCAGCTCAGCACCGGCTCTCGCGTACTCGGCGTCGGCCGCCGCTCGCGGTCCTCGGCGGCGCGCCGCCGGCAGCCGCCGCGCGCCACGACGATCCGCTTCAGCCTGTCCGAGCCGGCCGCGGTCGGCCTGACGATCCAGCGCGCCAAGCGCGGGCGCCGGAAGCCGGACGGAAGGTGCCGCGTGCGCGCCAAGCGCGGTCGCCGCTGCATCCGCTGGGTCGCGGTGCGGACCCTCGGCCACGCCGGCGCGGCGGGCGCGAACTCGATCCGCCTGCGCTCCCGCGGCCTTCGCCCGGGACGTCACCGGCTCGTGCTGACCGCGGTGGACGGGGTGGGCAACGCCTCGGCGCGGCGTACGCTGCCGCTCCGCGTGGTGCGCGTTCGGGCGCAGAGCAACCGGCGCTAGAAGTGCACGCCGCGCATGAGGTAGGCCATGGCCACGGCCTCCGTGGACATCTCCTCGCCCTCGTCCTTCTTCTCTGAGGCCGGCGCCGGCTTGCCGTCCTTCTTGTCCCCCTTCGACGCCTTCGAGTCCGGGAACAGGTTGTAGGCCGTGTTCAGCACGATGTCCACGGTCTTCGGCGACACGGCGTAGAGCACCTCACCGAAGGTGCCGAGGCGCGAGGCGATCCGCTTGGGCTTGTCGATCATCGCGTCGGCCAGCATCTGCCCGGCCTCCTCCGGCGTCAGCGTGGGGAAGGCCTTGTAGATGTCCGTCGGCTCGATCATCGGCGTGCGGACGAGCGGCATGTAGATCGTCGTGAACTTGACGTTGTCCGCCACGCACTCCGGCGCCACGCAGCGCGAGAAGGCGTCGAGCGCCGCCTTCGAGGCCACGTAGGCCGAGAAGCGCGGCGTGTTCGTCTGCACCCCGATCGACGACACGTTGATGATGTGGCCCGACTTGCGCTCGCGCATGCCCGGCAGGAAGGCCAGGATCAGCTTGAGCGCGCCGAAGTAGTTCAGCCGCATCGTGCGCTCGAAGTCGTGGAAGCGGTCGTACGAGCGCGCCACCGAGCGCCGGATCGAGCGGCCGGCGTTGTTGATCAGGATGTCGATGCCGCCGTGCTCGTCGAGCACCTCCTGCGCCATGCGGTCGATGTCGTCGAGGTCGGACAGGTCGCAGGGGTGCACGTGCGCCGTGCCGCCGGCCTCCTGCACCTGCTGCGCGACCTCCTCGAGCTTCTCGCGCGTGCGCGAGACCAGCAGCACCTCGCCGCCGGCGTCGCCGATCTTGAGGGCGGTCTCGAGCCCGATCCCGCTCGACGCGCCCGTGATCATGACCTTCTTGCCCTTGATCGAGCTGGCCAGCGAGCGCTCGCGGAACAGGTCCGGGTCGAGGTTGCGCTCCCAGTAGTCCCACAGCCGCGCGGCGTACGTGGACAGCGGCGGCACCGCGATGCCGGTTCCGCTCAATGCGCGCTGGGTGTCGCGCGCGTCGAACGTGCAGCGGAAGTCCCTGTTCTCGATCGCCGCCGGCGGTATGCCGAGGTCGTGGTAGAGCTGGTGGCGGATCCGCTTGACCGTCGGCAGCGCCTTGATCCCGTTCCGGACCTGCTTGGGGATCGCGTTCGTCATGTGCGGGTCGATCCGCATCGCGAACTGCGGCGCGTGGGCGGCCTTGGCGAACTCGTTGAGCGTGTCGCCGACCCGCATCGGCTCCGGGTTGACGAGGTGGAACGTCTCGCCGGGCAGCTCGTCGTCGGGCAGGTGGGCGATGTGGTCCATCGCCTTGGCGACGAAGTCCACCGGCACGAGGTTGGTCTCGCCTCCCTGCGGCCCCGCCAGCGGCGCCCACTCGGGCAGCGCGTGGCGCAGCTTCTGGAGCAGCTTGAAGAAGTAGTAGGGCCCGTCGACCTTGTCCATCTCGCCGGTCTCGGAGTGGCCGACGACGATCCCCGGGCGGTAGACGATGGTCTTCGCCTCGATGCCCTCTCTCACGAGGCGCTCCGACTCGTACTTCGTGCGGTGGTACGCGTGCGGCAGCTTCTGGTCCTCGTCGAACATGTCCTCCTGGAACACGCCCTTGTAGAGGCCGGCGACCGCGATCGAGCTCGTGTGGTGGAAGCGGCCCACCTCGATCGAGTTCGCGAACTCGATCACGTGCTGCGTCCCCTCGATGTTCGCGCGCTCCATCGCCTCCTCGTCGGCCGCCATGTCGTAGACGGCCGCAAGGTGGAAGAAGTGGTCGATCTTCTGGGAGAAGCCCTCGACTCCCAGCCCCGGCTTGGACAGGTCGCCCGTCACGGGCACGATCCGCCCCTCGGGCGCACCCAGCCGCTGGACGAGCGAGTCGACCTTGCCGCGCGACCCCTCGCGGACGAGTACGTGGATCGTGCCCTCTCGCTTCAGGAGCTCGGCCAGCAGGTGCCTGCCGATGAAGCCGGTGGCGCCGGTGACGAAGTAGTTCAAGACAGTCCCTCCGAGGTCAACCGCCGCGATACTACCCCTGCGGTTGACTGCTTACGCCGGGCGCGCAAAGATGTCAGCCGAGTTGTAGAGACCGGGAGTTGCGCCTGATTCAGGCAGCAGCACCGGCCTACGGTGCGGGCCGTGACGCCCGCGCGCAGCGGCGGAGTGACCCTTCCACTCCGCCGCCGGCGCGTCCGGGGCACAATCAGGGGAGATGGCCGACCGGACCATGACGCTGAAGGAGGCCGCCGAGCTGGTCGGCGTCTCGCCCGCGACGCTTCGTCGCTGGGCCGAGCGCGGCGTGATCCCGGAGGTCGACGGCAGGAAGGAGTGGACCGAGGCGGCGGTGGCCCACGCTCGCATCGTGGCCCGGCTCAGGGAGCGCGGGCACAACCTCGACCAGATCAGCGAGGCGGGCAGGCAGGGCCGGCTGGCCTACGGCTACATCGAGTCCATCTTCGGCGAGGAGCACGCCGAGCGGACGCTCGACGAGGCGTCCGAGGAGACGGGACTCGAGCCCGCGCTGATCGAGCGCTTCTGGTCGAGCATCGGGCTCCCGCCGTCGGCGCTCGAAACGGTCACCGACGAGGACCTCGACGCGCTCCGCTACGTCTCCTCGGTCCTCGCCTCCGGCTTCCCGCTCGTCGCCTTCCTCCAGCTCTGCCGCGTGTACGGGCAGTCGCTCTCCCAGATCGCGGACGCCGAGGTGCGCCTGTTCCACCTCTACGTGCACGAGCCGCTCATGCGCGATGGGGTGCCCGGGCTCCAGATGGCCGAAGAGATGGAGGGGCTCGCGCGGGACCTCCTCCCGATCGCCTCGCCGCTGATGGACTACGTCCACCGGCGCTTCCTCCAGCACTTCGTCGCCCAGGACGTGGTCGGCCACATGGAGACGGAGCTGGAGGACGAGGACTCGGACCTGGGTCGCGTTCGGGTGGCGATCGCCTTCGCGGACCTCGCCGGTTACACGCGCTTCACCGAGGAGGAGGGGGAGGAGGAGGCGCTGTCGCTGGTCGAGCGGTTCGTCGAGGGCGTGACCAACACGCTGCCCGAGGACGCCCGCGTGGTGAAGACGATCGGGGACGAGGTCATGGTGGTCGGGACCGACGTCCACGCGCTCGTGGACTGGGCGGTGGGCTTCGTCGGGCTGTTCGAGGAGCGGCCGGCGCCGCGCATCGGGCTCCACAACGGCAGCGCGCTCTACCGCGACGGCGACTACTTCGGCCGCGAGGTCAACCTGACCTCCCGCGTGGTGGCCCGGGCGCGCGGTGGCGAGGTGATCGTGACCGACGCCGTCGTGGAAGCGGTGACCGACGCGCCCCACCTGCGCTTCGAGGGGATCGGCTACGTGAAGCTGAAGGGCTTCGACGAGCCGCGCCAGCTCTGCCGGGCGAGACGCTCGGAGGAAGAGTGAGCGAGGCCCCGCTCGATGCCGCCGGCCGGAGCGGCCTCGTGCGGGCCCGCGAGCCGCTGCTGGTGTTGCTCTCGGGTGGCGGCGACTCGGTCTGCCTGCTCGACGTGGCACTGCGGCTCGAGGCGCGTGCCTCGGCCCTGCACGTCAACTACGGGCTGCGGCCGGGCGCCGACGACGACGAGGCCTTCGTGCGCGAGCTGTGCGCGCGGTTGGGCGTGGAACTGCACGTGGAGCGCGTCGAGCTCGGCGAGGAGGGCAACCTGCAGGAGCGTGCCCGCGAGGCGCGCTACTCGCTGGCCGAGGGGCTCGCCGAGGGCGACTACGCCGCGGCTCACACCGCCTCGGACCAGGCCGAGACCGTGCTGTACCGGCTGGCCGTTTCGCCCGGCTCGCGCGCGCTGCATGGGATGGCGCCGCGCCGGGGGCGGCTCGTCCGCCCGCTCCTGGCCGTCACGCGCGACGAGGTGCGCGCCTACCTCCGGGCGCGCGGGCTCGACTGGCGCGAGGACCCGTCGAATGCCGATCGCCGCTTCGCCCGCGCGCGCGTGCGCCACGAGCTGCTGGACGCGCTGCGCACGATCGGCCCGGCGGCCGAGCGCACGATCGCCGAGACGGCGCGCCAGTTGCGCGAGGAGGCGGAGCTGCTCGACGCCGCGGTGTCCGCGGCGTTGGAGGAGCTGGGCGGCGGGCCGGCGGTCTCGCTGGCGGAGCTCCGCGAGCGCCCGCCGGCGCTGCGCCGCCTGATCCTGCGGCGCCTGGCCGGCGACCGTCCCGTGCCCGACTCGATCCTCGACGTGGACGACCGCGGCACGAAGTCGATCGATCTCGGTGGAGGCCTGCGCGCGGTGGCCGAGTACGGAACGGTTCGTTTCACGCGCGCGCGTGAGGAGGAGCTGCCGGATCCCGTGGAGCTCACCGTGCCCGGCCGGGTGCGCTTCGGCGACTGGGAGGTCGAGGCGAGCCTGGGCGGCGCGGGCGACGTGAGCGTGTCCGGGCTGGGCGCCTCCGCGACCGTGCGCTCATGGCGCGACGGCGACCGCATCCGTCCGGCCGGACTCGGCGGCACCAAGACGCTTCAGGACCTGTTCACCGACCGCAAGGTGCCGCGCGCGCTGCGGCGTACCCTTCCGGTGGTGGAGGCGAACGGCGCGATCGTGTGGGTCGCGGGTGTGGCGGTGGACGAGCGCTTCGCGGCGCCGGAGCAGGGAGGGGCGGTGGGTCTTACCGCCCGTTCGCTCCGGTGAAGGCCGTCCTCCTCGCGGTTGCGGCGCTCGCCACCGACGCGCCGGATCTCGTCCCGGAGCTGCACCAGGATCCCTACGCCGGGCAGGTGGCGCCCGTGTACGTCGACGCCTTCGAGGAGCCCGGCCGCCTGCTGTACCGGTTCGATGCCGTGCTGCGCAACCGCGGCGGCGCGCTCGACCTGTATCGCGACGCCGGCAGCGGGCACGCGATGCAGGCCGTGTGGGCGGGCGGCGAGCCGAGCGAGGCGCCCGATCCGAACGCGCCGCCCTCCAGCCCCGACGCGACCCTGACCGATCTCGACCCGCTCGGCGCGACCTTCGACTACGTGTTCGAGAAGACCCACGACCACTGGCACTTCTTCCGCGCGGCCGGCTACGTGCTCGAGGGGCCGGGCGGCGCTCGGCGGGTGTCGGACAAGATCGGCTTCTGCCTGTTCGACGGGTTCGGCGACGCCGGCGGCGCCACCCTGTACTTCCCGCCGGGCTACACGGGAAGCGGCACCCAGACCTGGTGCGGGTTCGACCACCCGGACGGCGACTTCGTCCGGATGGGCCTCTCGCCCGGCGCGGCCGACCGCTACGCCTCGCAGCGCGAGTTCCAGTGGATCGACGTCGCCGGCCTGCGCCCGGGCACCTACACGCTGCGCGCCACGGCGAACCCGGACGGCTCGATCGTGGAGTCGGACTCGTTGAACAACGAGGTGGTCGAGAGCCGGGTGATACCGGGCGTGCTCGCAGCCGGCGCCGCGCTCCGGCGCGGCGATGCCGCCCCGGTCCAGATCGTTCTGTCGGGTGAGGTGGTGGCCCCGGAGGTGCCCGCGCGGCGGGCGGCGGACTGCGATCCGGATGCCGCCTCCGAGGAGTGCTACGTCTGGGCCGCACCCGAGGGGCCGCTGCGCATCCGGATCGTGCGGCCGCCCGCGCACGGCACGATCGCGATCACGGAGCGGGACGGCGCCCGTGCGACAGCGGTGTACACCCCGGCCGTGGGCTACACGGGGGCGGACACCTTCGAGTACACCGCCACCGACGAGCGCGGCCTGGAGAGCCCGCCGGCCGTCGTGCAGATCGACGGGCCGCCGGCAGCGGCCGGGCCGCCGCCCGCCGAGCCGCTGCCTGGTCGACTCGTGGCCGGGCTGGCGCTCCGCCGCCGCGGCGAGCGCTGGTTCGCCGTGATCCGGCTGGACGCGATGGCGCGGGTTCGCGGGCGGCTCGAGCGGCGCGGCAGCCCCTACCGCCTGGTGCGACGCATCCGCCCTCGCCTGCGGGCGGCCGGACGCCGGCGGATCGCGCTCGGCAAGCTCGATCGCGGCCGCTACCGGCTGCGCCTCCGGCTCGCCGCGCCCGACGGCCGCCGGGCGACGATCGGGCGGCGCTTCCGCGTCAGGGCGCCGTGAGCGTCTTCCTGGATCGGCCGGAGCAGGTCGGTGAGGGCATCCGCCTGGCCGTGAAGGACCTGTTCGACACCGCCGGCCTCCGCACCACCTACGGCTCGATCCTGTTCGCCGACAACGTGCCCGAGGTCACCGCCCCGGCGGTCGCCCGCCTCGAGTCGGCGGGGTACGTGAACGTCGGCAAGACGAACCTGCACGAGTTCGCCTACGGCATCACGAGCTACAACCCGCACTTCGGCGACGTGCCGAACCCGGTCGCCGCCGGCCGCTCGGCGGGAGGCTCGAGCGCGGGATCGGGAGCGGCGGTGGCGGCGGGTCTCGCCGACGCGGCGCTTGGCTCGGACTCGGGCGGGTCGATCCGGATCCCGGCGGCCTGTTGCGGGATCGTGGGCTTCAAGCCGACCCGCGGTCTCGTGCCGCTCGACGGTTGCTTTCCGCTCGCGCCGAGCTTCGACCACGCCGGGCCGATGGGGCGCGACGTCGAGACGTGCGTGCGCATGCTCGAGGCGCTCGCGCCCGGCTTCGAGAGGGCCGAGGTCGGCTCGCTCGACGAGCTCGAGCTCGGGGTGGCGTGGGTCGACCGCGCCGAGCCCCTGGTGCGGGCCCGCGTGCAGGCGGCCGCGGAGCTCTTCCCGCACCGCCGCGTCCTCGATATCCCGCTCCCGGAGGGCGTAGGGGAGGTGTTCATGCGCGAGGTGGCCGAGTCGCACGCCGGGCTCTTCCCGGAGCAGGCCGAGGCGTACGGCGACAACGTCCGCTGGAAGCTCGAGCGCTGCCACGAGGTGACGGACGCGGGGTTCGAGGGGGCGCTTCGCCGCCTCGAGGAGTACCGCGAGCGGGTCGCGGAGGAGGTCCAGGCGGTAGACCTGCTCATGACGCCGACGCTCGCCTTCGTCGCCCCACCCGCCCGCGAGGACGACCGCGAGATCCGCGACGCGGTGATCCGCTTCACCTACCCCTTCAATGCGCTCGGCTGGCCGGCGCTCGCGTTGCCCTGTGGCGCGGCCGAGCAAGGCCTGCCCGCCTCCGTCCAGCTCGTGGCACCGGCCGGCGGGGACGCCCGCGTGCTCGCCGCCGGCGCCTTGCTGGAGGCGCTCCTCTAGGTCGTCCCGAACACGCGGTCGCCGGCGTCGCCGAGTCCGGGGCGGATGTACGCGTTCTCGTCCAGCTCGCGGTCCACCGCAGCCGCCCAGACGATCACGTCCGGGTGGTGCTCCTCCACCGCCTTCAGCCCCTCGGGCGCGACCACCAGGCAGACAAGCGCGAGCCGCCGAGCCCCCGCGCTCTTCAGACGGTCCAGCGCATGGACCGCGCTGCCGCCGGTCGCAAGCATCGGGTCGACCACGAACACGTGCGAGTCGGCGAGGCCGGGGGGCAGGCGCTCGTAGTAGTCGACCGGGCGGTGCTGCTCCTCGTCGCGGTACACGCCGACGTGTCCCACCCTGGCGCCGGGCAGCAGGCGCAGGAACCCGTCGACCATGCCGAGGCCGGCGCGCAGCACGGGCACGATCGTGATCTCGGTCGGCAGGCGGCTGCCCTGGGTCGGCTCGAGCGGGGTGTCGAGGTCGACGGAGGTGACCGGCAGGTCGCGCGCCGCCTCCACCGCGAGGATGGCCGAGGCCTCGAACAGCGCCTGGCGGAACTCGGCGTGACCGGTGTCGCGGTCCCGCATGACGGTCAGCCGGTCGGCGAGGACGGGGTGCTCGACCACGACCAGGCGCTGAGGCATGGCCGCGACCTTATAGCCTCGATCGTCGGTTTGGCCGCCTCCATGAGGAACATCGAGCTGAAGGCGCGCGACCCCCAGCCGGGCCGCACGCTGGAGCTGGCGCTGGCGGCCCGCGCGGACGACCAGGGGGAGCTCGTCCAGCGCGACACGTACTTCGCGCGCGCGCGAGGGCGGCTCAAGTTGCGCGAGGAGACACCGGGCGGCGCCGAGCTGATCCAGTACCGCCGCGCCGACACGCCCGAGGCCCGCGAGAGCGAGTACCGCCGCATCCCCGTCGCCGACGCGGCGGCCCTGCGGGAGGAGCTCGACGCTGCGCTCGGCACGCTCGTCGTGGTCGAGAAGCGTCGCCGGCTTCTGCTCTCGGACGGCGTGCGCATCCACCTCGACGACGTGCAGGGCCTCGGCACCTTCGTCGAGCTGGAGGGTGTCGCCGCGCCGGACTCCGATCTCGCTGCGGAGCGCGACGAGGTCGAGCGGCTGCGGGCCGCCCTCGAGATCGCCGAGGACCGGCTCGTCCCCCATAGCTACTCGGACCTGCTGCTCGACACCGCCGACCTGCTTCTACAGGCTGCGGACGCCGCAATGCGCAACGCGCACGCGCCCTACTCGCGCTTCAAGGTCGGCGCCGCGCTCCGCGCTGCGAGCGGCGCCGTCTACAGCGGCGCCAACGTGGAGAACGCCGCCTACCCGCAGAGCCAGTGCGCGGAGGCCTCCGCGATCGGCGCGCTGGTGGCCGCCGGCGAGCGAGAGATCGCTGCGGTGGCGGTGGTCGCGGAACAGATGGAGATCTGCCCGCCGTGCGGCGGCTGCCGCCAGCGCCTGTCGGAGCTCGCGCGACCCGACACACCGGTGTACCTCGGCCGCCCGGGCGGCGAGCACCGCACGTTCACGGTGGGCGAGCTGCTGCCCCTCTCTTTCGAGCTCCAGCCGTGAGCTATCGCGACGCCGCCCGCCTGCTCGTGGAGCGCGCCGGCGTGCAGCCGCGCGTTGGGGTGGTGCTGGGGTCCGGGCTCGGCGCGGTGGCGGAGGCGGTGCGCGAGCCGGCGGAGATCGACTACACCGAGCTGCCGGGCTTCCCGCGCCCGAGCGTCGAGGGGCACGGCGGCAAGGCGGTCGTCGGCCGCATCGGCGACGTGCCGGTGGCCGTGCTCCAGGGCCGCGCCCACCTGTACGAGGGCGTCGACCACGACCTCGTGCGCACGCCCGTGCGCGCCCTGCGCGAGGCGGGGGCCGAGATCCTCGTGCTCACGAACGCCGCAGGCTCGCTGCGCCCCGAGCTCGGACCGGGCCGGCTGATGGCGATCAACGACCACATCAACATGAGCGGCGTGAACGTGCTGAGCGGCCCCAACGTGGACGAGCTCGGCGATCGCTTCACGAGCCTGCGCGACGCCTACGATCCCGCGCTACGCGCGGCGCTCCATGACGCGGCCGGCGAGCTCGGCATCGAGCTGGCCGAGGGCGTCTACCTGGCCGTCAGCGGGCCCAGCTTCGAGACCCCCGCGGAGATCCGGGCTTTCCGCACGCTGGGCGCGGCCGCCGTGGGGATGTCGACCGTGCACGAGACGATCGTCGCCCGCCACGCCGGGCTCCGCGTGGCGGCCGTGTCGGCGATCACGAACTTCGCCGAGGGAATGAGCGACGAGCCCGTCAGCCATGAGCAGACCCTGCGCGACGCCGCGCGTGCCGCCGCCGACCTCGCGCCGCTGATCACCCGCTTCGTGGAGCGCTCGTGCTGATCCCGGAGCTGATCCGCAGGAAGCGCGACGGCGGCGAGCTCACCCCCGACGAGATCGAGTTCCTCGTCGCGGGGATCGCGGACGGCTCCGTGAGCGATGCCCAGGTCGGCGCGCTCGCGATGGCCATCGTCCTGCGCGGCATGAGCAGGGAGGAGCGGATCGCCCTGACCGGCGCGAAGACCCGCTCGGGCGAGGTGCTCGACTGGAGCGATGCCGGCCTCCCCGGGCCGGCGCTCGACAAGCACTCGACCGGTGGCGTGGGCGACAAGGTGAGCCTGCTGCTCGCCCCGATCGTGGCGGCCTGCGGCGGCGCCGTGCCGATGATCTCGGGCCGCGGCCTCGGGCACACCGGCGGCACTCTGGACAAGCTGGAGTCGATCCCCGGCTACGACACCGCGCCCGACCCGGAGAGGTTCCGGCGCGCCGTGGCGCGGGCCGGCTGCGCGATCGTCGGCCAGACCGCCGAGCTGGCACCGGCCGACCGGCGCCTCTACGCGATCCGCGACGCGACCGGCACGGTCGAGTCGATCCACCTGATCGTGGCCTCGATCCTGTCGAAGAAGCTCGCGGCCGGCCTCGACGCGCTCGTCATGGACGTGAAGGTGGGGTCGGGCGCCTTTCTCCCCGAGCTCGAGCACGCGCGCGAGCTGGCCGAGGCGATCGTCGAGGTGGCGGACGGCAGCGGCCTGCCCACGGCCGCGCTGCTGACCGACATGGACAGGGTGCTCGGGCGTACCGCGGGCAACGCGGTGGAGGTGAGCGAGTCGATCGAGGCGCTCACCGGTGGTTCGGCGGACGAGCGCCTGCGCGAGGTGACGTTGGCGCTGAGCGCCGAGCTGCTGGCGCTGGGCGGCGTCGAGCCCGACGCCGAGAGCGCCCGCGCTGCGGCCGGGCGGGCGCTCGACAGCGGCGCCGCGGCTGAGCGGTTCCAAGCCATGGCGGCCGAGTTGGGCGGGCCGTCGGATTTGCTGGAGGCGCCCGGGAAGCACCTGCGGGCGGCGGCGGTAACGGTGGCGGCCGAGCCTGCCTCGGCCGGGACCGTGGCTCGGGTGGACGTGCGTGGGGTCGGCCTGGCCGTTGTGGCCCTCGGCGGCGGGCGTACCCGCGAGACCGACCCGGTCGATCACGCGGTCGGCCTGACGGAGGTCGCCGCGCCCGGCGAGCGCGTGGGGCCGGGAGAGCGTCCCCTGGCGGTGGTGCACGCCGCGGACGGCGACGCTGCGGAGCGCGCCGCCGCCGCTCTTCGCGACGCCTACGTCCTCGGGGAAGCACCCACCGAGCCGCCGCCCCCCGTCCTCGAAGTGCTCCGGTGATCCCCAAGGCCGAGCTTCACGTCCATCTCGAGGGCACCGCTCCGCCGGACCTCATCCGCCGCCTCGCCGAGCGCAACGGGTTGCCCGTGCCCGACGGGGTCTTCGAGACCCAGGATCGCTTCGCCTACACGGACTTCCTCGACTTCCTCGAGACCTACGATCGCGCCGCCAGCGTCATCCGCACCGGCGGCGACTACCGGGACGTCGCCTACGAGTACCTCGCGGGCTGCGCGCGCGACGGCGCCATCTATGTCGAGCTGATCGCGTCGCCCGACCATGCCGCCCGCGTCGGGCTCAGCGACGACGAGCACATGGACGGCATCGTCCGGGGCATCGACGACGCCCGGAACGACCACGGAATCGAGGGGCGCATCCTCCTCACCGCCATCCGGAACCTGGGCGTCGAGCAGGCAACCCGAGTGGCGCGCTACGCGGCCACGCGCCCGCATGACTACGTCGTGGGCTTCCAGATGTCCGGCGACGAGGAGAACTTCCCGGCCGGCGACTTCGCGGAGGCCTACGACGTCGCCGCCGAGGCCGGCCTCGGCTGCTCGGTCCACGCCGGCGAGTGGGCAGGACCCGAAAGCGTGCGTGCGGCGCTCGAGCTGCCGGTCACGCGCATCGGCCACGGGGTGCGCGCGATCGAGGACCCGGCGCTGGTCGAGGAGCTCGCCAACCGCGGCGTGGTGCTCGAGTGCTGCCCCACCAGCAATGTGGTCCTCGACCTGTACCCCAGCTACGAGGACCACCCTCTCCCCCGCCTGATGGACGCCGGCGTGAAGGTCACGCTCGGCTCCGACGACCCGCCCTACTTCGGCGCGTCGATCGGCGGCGAGTACGCGGTCTGCCGGGAGCGCTACGGGTTCGACGACGACAGGCTGCGCGGGATCACCCGAACGGCGATAGACGCCGCATTCTGCGATGAAAACCTCAAACCGAGCTTAATGAGAAGGGTGTAGGGTGGCCCGGTTCTTGGCCCCCGGGGTATCCCGAGCGGTTTCGGTATTGGAGGGAGAAACTCACTGTGAGTAAGACGCTTCGGCTCTTGTTGATGGCGCTGCTCGCCGCGCTCGCGCTCGGCGCGGCCGCATGCGGCGACGACGATGACGACGATGGGGGCGGCGGCGGCGGAGGCGGCGGCGAGCAGGCCGCCGAGCCGATCAAGGCCGGCATCGTTACGGACATCGGCGGCCTCAACGATCGCTCGTTCAACTCGCTCGCCAACAAGGGCCGCAAGGACGCCCAGGCCCAGCTCGGCACGGAGACGCGCGTGCTGCTGTCAGAGTCGAACGGCGACTACGTCCCGAACCTGACGACGCTGGCCCAGCAGCAGTTCGACCTGATCGTCTCGGTCGGCTTCCTCATGGGCGACGCCACCAACACGGTCGCGAGCAAGCTGCCCAACAACAACTTCGCGATCATCGACTTCTCGGCCGCGGCGCTGAAGGACAAGCCCCAGAACGTCCAGGGCCTGCTGTTCAAGGAGCAGGAGGCGGGTTACCTCGCCGGCTATCTCGCGGGGCTGTGGGCCAAGGACAACAACGCCAAGGCCGTCTCGACCGTGGGCGGCCAGAAGATCCCGCCGGTCGACCACTACATCGCCGGCTTCCAGGCCGGAGCGAAGAAGGCCTTCCCCGAGGTCGAGACGCTGAACGGCTACTCCCAGGACTTCGTCGACCAGGCGAAGTGCAAGGAGATCGCGCTCGACCAGATCGCCAGGGGCTCGAAGGTCGTCTTCCAGGTGGCCGGCGGTTGCGGCCTCGGCGCGCTCGACGCGGCCAAGGAGGAGGGCGTGCAGGGCATCGGCGTGGACGCCGACCAGGGCTACCTGGGCGACCACATCATGACCAGCGCGCTGAAGAAGGTCGACGTGGCCGTGTTCAACGCGATCAAGCGCGCCCAGGAGGGCAAGTTCGAGGGCGGCACGGACGTGCTCCACGACGTCAAGAACGGCGGCGTGGGGCTCGGCGAGATGAACGCCGAGGGCCAGAAGTACGCCGACCAGGTCAAGGAGATTCAGGATCAGATCGCCGCAGGCGAGATCACGGACATCCCCGACACGGTCCCGAAGTAGATCGGTGCCCCGTCCCGGCGGTAACGTGCCCACTCGGTGAGCGCCGAAGCACCCGCTCTCGAGCTACGCGGAATAACGAAGAGGTTCGGCCCGGTCGTCGCGAACGACCGGGTCGACTTCGACCTCCGCCGCGGTGAGGTCCACGCCCTGCTGGGCGAGAACGGCGCCGGCAAGTCGACGCTGATGTCGATTCTCTACGGGCTCTACCACCCGGACGAGGGCGAGATCCTCGTGGACGGTGAGCCCGTCAAGGTCGACTCACCCTCGCGGGCGATCGAGCTCGGCATCGGCATGGTGCACCAGCACTTCATGCTCGTGCCGGTGATGAACGTGACCGAGAACATCGTGCTGGGCGGGGAGCCGCGTAGCAGGGGTGGGCTGCTCGACGTGCGCGAGGGCGCGCGTCGCGTGAAGGAGCTGTCCGAGCGCTACGGCCTGGCGGTCGACCCCGACGCCGTGATCGAGGACGTCACGGTCGGACAGCAACAGCGCGTCGAAATCCTCAAGACGCTGTACCGCGACGCGCGCATCCTGGTCCTCGACGAGCCGACCGCGGTCCTGACCGCGCAGGAGGCCGGCGAGCTGTTCGAGGTGCTTCGGGCGCTGAAGCAGGACGGCGTGGCGATCGTCTTCATCAGCCACAAGCTGAACGAGGTGCTCGACATCGCCGACCGCGTGACCGTCCTGCGGCGCGGCAGGAAGATCGACACGGTGCCGATCGAGGGGGCGACCGAGCAGAGCCTCGCCCGGCTGATGGTGGGCCGCGACGTCCTCCTCCAAGTCGACAAGGCGGACAGGTCCGCGGGGGACCCCGTCCTCGAGATCGAGGACCTGAACGTCCTGGACGACCGCGACCTGGAGGCGGTGCGCGACGTGTCGCTCACCGTGCGGGCCGGCGAGATCGTGGCCCTCGCCGGCGTGGACGGGAACGGCCAGCACGAGCTGGTCGAGGCGATCGCCGGGCTTCGCGGTGCCCGGTCCGGCAGCGTCAAGATCGCGGGCCAGGAGGTCCTCGGCAGCGGCGTGCGCGGCACCTCCGACGCCGGCGTCGCCCACATCCCCGAGGACCGGCACCTGCGCGGGCTCGTGCTCGACTTCACCCTGGCCGAGAACCTCGCGCTGCGCGAGTACCACAGGGAGCCGTTCAGCAAGCGCGGCTGGCTGAACATCGGCCGCATCAACACGCGCGCCCGCGAGCTGCTCAGGGAGTACGACGTGCGCGGCGGCAGCCCCGGCGCGCTGGCGAGCTCGCTGTCGGGCGGCAACCAGCAGAAGGTCGCCGTGGCGCGCGAGATCGCCAGCAACCCGAGCCTCCTGATCGCCCACCAGCCGACCCGCGGGCTCGACGTGGGCGCGATCGAGTTCGTACACAAGCGGCTCGTCGGGGAGCGCGACGCGGGCCGCGGCGTCCTGCTCGTATCGCTCGAGTTCGATGAGGTGCGCTCGCTGGCGGACCGCATCCTCGTGATCTACGAGGGCAGGATCGTGGGCGAGTTCCCGCCGGACGCCTCCGAGGAGGAGCTCGGCTTCGCGATGACGGGCGGCGGCGCGGGTCAGACCGCGTGAACGAGTCGCGCGAACCGGCTGAGGTGGAGGGGGGCGGCCAGGGGCTCGCAGGGGAGCCCGCGGCCGGCGAGGTCGCCGCCACCCCGGCCGCGCGGATGGCCGCATACATCCGCGGCGGGGGCGTGGTCGTCCCGGTGCTCACCGCCCTGCTCGCGTTCCTGCTGGGCGGCGTGGCGGTGCTGCTCGTCGGAAAGGACCCGATCTCCACCTACGAGGCGATCTGGGAGGGCACCGGGCTCCAGTGGGTCTTCCCCTGGACCACGGGCGAGGACCGCGATCTCGCGGCGCTCAACCTTCAGCAGACGCTGATCATCACAACGCCGCTGATCCTCACCGGGCTGGCGGTGGCGTTCGCCTTTCGCGCCGGGCTGTTCAACATCGGCGGCCAGGGCCAGTTCATCGTCGGTTCGATCGCCGCGGTGTGGGTGGGCTCGGAGTTCGCCGGGATGCCCGGCTTCCTGCACATCGTGCTGGCCATCCTGGCGGCCTGCCTGGCGGGTGCGTTCTGGGCGGGCATCGCCGGCGGCCTCAAGGCCACGGTCGGGGCCAACGAGGTGGTCTCGACGATCATGCTCAACTACACCGCGATCTTCCTCGGCCTCTACCTGTTCGGCCTGGGCGGCCCGCTCCAGAACGACCGCGAGCCGAGCATCCCGGTATCGAACGACGTGGTGGAGTCCGCCAGGCTGCCGGTGTTCTGGGGCGACCCGATCCTCCAGGGCCTGCATATCGGGCTCTTCATCGCGCTTGGGGCGGTGGTCGTGTTCTGGTTCCTGCTGAACCGGACCACGACCGGCTACGAGGTGCGGGCCGTCGGCCTCAACCCCGAGGCCGCGCGGTACAGCGGCATGAGCGTGGCCAAGAACTACGTGCTCGTGATGGCGGTATGCGGGCTGTTCGCCGGGCTGGCCGGCTCGCTCGACGTCCTGGGCTGGCAGTTCCGTATCGCGACCAACGACATCCAGGTCGGCTACCTCGGTTTCTTCGGCATCGCGGTTGCGCTGCTGGGACGCAACACCGCCAGCGGGACAGTCGCCGCCGCGCTCCTGTTCGGCGCGCTGCTGAGCGGCACCTCGCAGCGCAACCTGGATCCGACCGTCTTCCCGCCGGAGCTCGCCACCAACCTCACCTACATCCTCCAGGGGCTGGTGGTGCTCATGGTCAGCGCCGACGTGCTGGTGCTCGGACTGCTGCGGCGCGGGCGGGGCCTGGTGTCGCGGCGGGGCCGCCCGTCGCGGACGGCGGAGGAGGCCGAGGCGTGAGCGCCGCCACCATGGCCGTCAGCCGTGCCGGCCTGAGCGCCAAGCAGCTCGGCTGGGCCGGCGTCGCGCTCGCCGTGATCGCGTGGTACATCACGCTGCCGCCGCTGACGGTGCGGACGCCGATCCCGTCGATCCTGCTGGGCGGCGTGGCGGCGGCCTTCGGGGCAGTCGCCGTGCAGGGAGGCGAGAAGAAGCTTGGCTACGGCGCGGTCGTGGCGGCCATCCTCGCCTGCATCGGGGCGGTCGTGGCGACGCTGTCCGGCGAGGCCAACCTCGACCGCGTGTTCGTCTGGTCGGCTCTGATCGCGGCGATGCTGCGCTTCGCCACGCCGCTCGTGTTCGCGGCGATGGGCGGCCTCCTGTGCGAGCGAAGCGGGGTCATCAACATCGGGCTCGAGGGGATGATGCTGATGGGCGCGTTCTTCGGCATCTTCGGCGCAGACGTGACCGGGTCCTGGTTCATCGGCGCCCTGATGGGGATGGCGGCGGGCGGGGCGCTGGCAGTCGTGCATGCGGTCTTCTCGATCGCGTTGCGCGCCGACCAGGTGGTGAGCGGCTTCGCCGTGAACTTCCTCGCGCTCGGCATCACCGGCTACGTCTTCATCTACCACTACGGCGACCAGGGCACGCCGGGCGACGTCCCGCGCGTGCCCGAGCTGACGCTCCCGGTGATCGAGGACATCGACTTCGTGGGCGTGGCGATCGGCTCGGCAAGCGTGCTCACTTGGGTGGCCCTGCTTCTCGTGCCGCTCATCGCCGTGTTCCTGTTCCGCACACCTCCCGGACTGCGGCTGCGCTCGGTGGGCGAGAAGCCGCGCGCCGCGGACAGCGTCGGCGTGCCGGTGCTGCGGACGCGCTACCTGGCCGTGATCTCCTCCGGACTGCTCGCGGGGCTGGGCGGCGTCTACCTCTCGGTCGCGCTCGTGGGCTCGTTCAACGAGAACATGACCGCCGGCCGCGGCTACATCGCGCTGGCCGCGGTCATCTTCGGGGGGTGGAGGCCGGGGCTCGCGCTGGCGGGCGCGCTGCTGTTCGGGTTCTCGAGCGCGGTCGCCCAGCGGCTCCCCGCGTTCTCGGAATCGCTGGCCGTCCTGTTCCAGGCGCTGCCGTACGTGCTCGTCCTGATCGTGGTGGCGGGGCTGATCGGGAGGTCACGCCCGCCTGCCGCGATCGGCGTCCCGTACGTGAAGGAGTAGCGCTGTGGTCGTCTCGCGGCTCGCGCTCGCCACCGCCGGGGAAGAGGTGCCCGCCGGCCGGCTCTCGGACGAGGTCGAGCTCTACCAGCGCACCTACAACACGCTCCTGCGCTCGAGCGGCGAGACGGCCCTGCGGGTGCTCGAGTCCTCGCACCGGGCGATCGGCTCGAGCCTCCACCCGCTGGCCGACAGCGACGAGCCGGACCTCGGCGCATTCCTCTACGCGATCCGGCGCCTGCCCGACGGGATCGCCGGCGCCGAGCTCGTGATCATGGGGCAGGAGGCGGAGGTGTTCGCCCGCAACGGCGTCGTGATCGACGACTGGGACGAGGCGGATGCGCCGGCGCGCCGGCGGCGCTGGTACGACGGCGGCCGCGGCACGCACGCCGTCCTCCTGGCGAGCGCCTCGGACGTGGACGACCTCATACCCACCTTGGTGGCGTTCCAGATCGAGTGGAACAAGATCCGCGTGCGCCAGCGCGCGGCCGGCTGGCCGCCGGACAGCGAGCCCACCCCCGAGGAGTGCTCGGACGCGCTGGGCGGCTCGGCCGACGACTGGCTGCGGCTGACGGAGGCATGGGGCGAGCGCTTCGACGAGCGGCTGCGGCTGATCGCCGAGCGCCGGCTCAACCTGCGCGTGCGGATGCTTGGCGGGACCCAGGTGGGCTACGCGCGCATGACGCGGCGCTGGTGGCGGCCGGTGCACGCGCGGCTGGCCGAGGAGCAGCTGGCCGAGGCGCCGATGTACTTCGTCAGCTCGAACACCCACAGCCTCGTGAACATCGTGACCGGCGTGGCCCGCGAGCGCGAGGAGGGCCTCGTCCAGTTCGTCGAGACGCTGCCGGAGGACGACATCCTGCGCTCGGAGCTCGACGCCTTCCGCGAGGGCCGGGCCGAGGGCTCCTGGGACAACTTCCTCTACTTCGTCGCCCGGCTCTACTTCGACTCGCACGGCGCCGAGGGCCGGGCCGCCCGGCGGCGGGCGGAGCAGGCGTGCGGCGTCTCGCACCTGCCCAGCTCGACGGCCCTGCGCGTGCCCGCCCAGACCATGCCGCTCGGGAAGCTGGACCCCGGCCGGCTGGACCCGCGGCTCGGCGACGTCGACGCCGACGCGCTCGCCGCCAGCGACGCCGTCGTCGTGAACATCGACTACCCGCTCGGCGTGGCCGCCTACAACATCCTGCGCGAGGTGGCCGTCGACACGGCGACGCTTCGCGGCGTGTACGTGCTCGGCAAGGCGGCCACGCTGAACGCGGACGTGGGGGACGTGATGCTCTCGAGCGTCGTCCACGACGAGCACTCGAGCTCGACCTACTGGCTCGACAACGCCTTCGGCGTGGACGACCTGGCGGGCGACCTGCGCTTCGGCAGCGGGCTCGACAACCAGCGCGCCGTGACCGTGAAGAGCACCTTCCTGCAGAACCGCGCCTACCTCGACTTCTACTACCGCGAGGCGTTCACGGTCGTCGAGATGGAGGCGGGCCCCTACTGCAACGCGCTCTACGAGATCGCCGACGCGGACCGCCACCCGGTCGGGGAGGCGGTGAACTTCTCGAAGCTGCCGGTCGACTTCGGGATCATCCACTACGCCTCTGACACGCCCTACACGCAGGCCCGCACGCTCGGCGCCCGCGGCCTCAGCTACTACGGCATGGACTCGACCTACGCGTCCTCGCTGGCCATCCTACGCCGCATCTTCCGCCTCGAGGGCATCCTGGACTGAGGCCTAGGCGGCGTTGGCGTCCGCGTTCTCGCCGCGGAGGAGCTGCTCGACTACCTCCGGGTGCTCCGGACGGCTGAACAGGAAGCCCTGCGCGGTGTCGCAGCCGGCCGACTGCAGGTTGCCGAGCTGCTCGGGGGTCTCCACGCCCTCGGCGGTCACCTCGAGGCTGAGGGCGTGGCCGAGCTCGATCACCGCGCCGACGATCGCGACGTCGTCCGAGCTGTGCGGCAGGCCGCGGACGAAGGAGCGGTCGATCTTCACGCAGTCGATCGGGAAGCGCCGCAGGTGCTCGAGCGAGGAGTAGCCGGTGCCGAAGTCGTCGACGGCGATCTGCACGCCCAGCTCCTTCAGCGCGGCGAGCGTCGCGGTGGAGGAGTCGGGGTCCTCGATGAGGACGCTCTCGGTGACCTCCAGGCAGAGGCGGCCGGACTCGATGCCGGTCTCCTCGAGCACCTCCGCCACGACGTCCGTGAGGCTGTCGTCGGCGAGCTGCCGCGCGGAGACGTTGACCCTGACGGCGAGTGGCTCGGGGGTCAGCCCGTCGAGATGCCACTTGCGCGCCAGCCTGCACGACTCGCGCAGCACCCAGGTCCCGATCGGCACGATCAGGCCGGTCTCCTCGGCAAGGGCGATGAAGTCGGCCGGCCCGAGCAGCCCGCGCTCGGGGTGCTGCCAGCGCACGAGCGCCTCCACCCCGACGATCTCGCCGGTCTCGATCGAGACCTCCGGCTGGAAGAAGACGCGGAACTCCTCGCGCTCGATCGCCTGGCGCAGCGCGTTCTCGGTGTGCAGCCGGTCGAGGGCGCGCTGACGCGTGACCTCGTCGAAGAGCATGAGGCGCCCGCCGCCCGCCTGCTTCGCGCGGTACATGGCGGCGTCCGCGTCGCGGATGAGGTCCTCGGGGTCCTGGTCGGGATCGGCGGTCAGGGCGACGCCGAGGCTCGCGGCGGAGACGGCCTCACCGTGCTCGAGCTGGAACGGCATGCCGAAGGACTTGAGCACGCGCTCGCCGACCGCGATGGCGTCCTGCTCGTCGGCGAGGTCCTCGCAGAGGATCGCGAACTCGTCGCCGCCGAAGCGGGCGATCGTCTCGTGCCGGCGCAGCGAGTGCCGTAGCCGCTCCGCCACCGCCACGATCAGCGCGTCGCCGGCCGGGTGGCCGAGGCTGTCGTTGATGACCTTGAAGCGGTCGAGGTCGAGGAAGAGCACCGCCACGAAGCGGCCGCGGCGCCGCTGGAGGCGCTCGAGCGCGCCGTTCAGCCTGGTGAGGAAGAGGACCCGGCTCGGCAGCCCGGTCAGCGGGTCGCGCAGGAGCTGGTTCTCGTTGGTGCGCCAGGCCACGATGTGCGCGACGCTGGCCGCGAGCACGAACCCGCCGTGGATCAGCGCCCAGCGCCAGGGCTCGGCGACCGCGTCGGAGTGGTTGTAGACGCTCTCGGGGGCCAGCCAGCCGAACAGCCCGTGGTGGAGGACCACGTAGCCGATCGCGACGAGGAACGGGGTCCAGTCCTGATACAGCGTCAGCACGCCGATCATCACGAAGAAGTGGAAGTGGGCCTCGATGTAGCCGCCCGACAGGTGCACGAGGATCGCCGAGCAGGAGATCAGCCCGCACGAGGCGGCGGCCACGCGCAGCTTCGTGCCGAATCGCTCGGATGTGGCGAACAACGCGAAGAAGGCGATGATCCCGCCCTCCTGCAACATGTGCAGCGGGGTCTGGCCCATGAAGAGGCCGAAGACGATCAGGGCCGGAACGTGCGCCCACAGCAGCCAGACGATCGTCCGGTGCCGGCGCCGCCAGATGTGCTCCGGCAGGAGCTGGCCCTTCGGCAGCCACTGCCAGACAGCCTGTAGCGGCCCAAGCTTCTCCTGCGTCTGGGTCTCGCCCCAGAGGTGGCCGGGCAGCCGCTCGAGGACCTCGCTGTGCGCCTCACTCATGCCGTTGCCTCCGCGGAGCGCAGGGCCCCGTTCATCTGGTACGCGGCCAGGCTCGGCCGCGCGGTCACGGGCGCCACCGCGCACGGAGCGCCGAGCTTGTAGACGAAGCGCCGGCGTGCGTCGTGGTAGCTGCGGTCCTCGCCGAAGAAGTTCTCGTGGCAGCGGGCGAGCTCCTCGGTGCGGTAGGTGCTCAGGGGCTTGACCTGCTCGTCGTACGCGCGCTGGCGGCGCTTCTCCTCGAGCCAGTGCCCGAGGTCCGGGTGGCGGGCGAGCCGCTCGGCGAGGCCGACGGTCTGGGCGCGGAAGCTCGCCACGCTCTCGCCGAAGGCGGAGTCGAGCAGCCCGATCTCGGTCGCCTCACGCGCGCCGATCGGAGTGAAGTTGCCGGTTAGCTCGACGGTCATCTCGAGCCCGATCCGGCGGGGCAGCAGGTAGGTCCAGTACTCCGAGCCGTAGAGCCCGCCCATGTGCCCGTAGTACGGGTTCAGCACCACGTCCTCGCGGGCGACGACGTGGTCGGCGGCGGCGGCGAACGGGACGCCGCCCGCTGCGGCGTCGCCCGACAGCGCAGCGATCACGAGGTGGGAGTCGGTCTCGACCACCTCGCGCACGACGTCGTCGATCGCGTGGAGGTTGTACCAGGACTCCTCGCCGGGATTCTCGGCCGCCTCGATCACGTTGAGATGGATGCCGTTCGACCAGAAGTCCGCGCCCCCCATCAGCACGATGACCTTGGTCTGGCGCCGGCTGCGCGCGTAGCGGTAGGCCTCGCGCAGGCGGCGGCACTGCTCGGTGCTCATCGCGCCGTTGTAGAAGTCGAAGTGCAGGTAGCCGACGCCCGCCTGCTCCTCGTAGAAGATCTCTCGATAGGTCTCGCCGGCCGGGATCGGGGCGTGCACGCCAACCGGGATCTCCGGCACGTCCATCTCGCGCCCGGCAAGCTCGAGCGCCCGGGTGGCGGGAAGCTTGAAGTAGCCGCGGTCACCCTCGTCGGCGCGCTTCAGGTGGGTGATCCAGACCGCGCCGTCCACCGTTGCCCGGCAGATCGCGCCATTCCGCTGGGCGATCACCTGGCCCGGGCGTCCGCGCAGGCTCCGCTCGGGGTGGGCGCCGAACAGATGGAAGTCGACGCCCTCGACCGTGTCCAGCACGCCCGGATGGCCCTCGGCGGCACGCAGCCTGCGCAGGACCGTGGTCGTGGAGTCGGAGCCCCACTCGATCGCCCGGTGGTCCTGCTTCATAAGCGGCCGGGAGCGCCCGGTCACGGACGGATCGTCGTAGTCGACGCTCAGCGGTGAGAACTCGTCGTCCGCGATGTTGGCCAGCGTCTCGACCAGCGCGTCGACGGCGGCGCGCCGCACCTCGTGCTTGTACAGGCTGGTCTTGGCGGTCTCGCGGATGCGGAAGTTGCGCGTGGCCCAGACGTCACCGCCGTCGATCTCGCCCGTGGCCTCCAGGACGGTCACGCCCCACTCGGTCACCCCGAGCTCGACCGCCCAGTCGAGCGAGGAGCCGCCGCGGTCGCCCAGCGGGCCCGGATGGACCACGAGGCAGCGGTGGTTAGACCAGACCGACTCCGGGATGAACTTCTTGAGGAACGGGCAGACGACCAGCTCGGGCTGGTGCCGCGCCACGGCCTGCTCCATCGCCTCGTCCGTCTCGACGACCGCGACGGACACGCGATGTCCCATCTCGGTGAGCGCGATGTACGCGCGCTGGCTAAGGCTGTTGTGGGCCGAGACCAGGAAGAGGATGCGAAGCGGCCTCGAGGCAGCGTTCAGCGGCGCCACCCCCCTGAGGGAGCTGGAACCGCGTCGCAGTACGTCCCCGAACTGCAAGGCACCCGCCATGGGGCAACTCATCGGCGCGGAATTGCGCCACCTCAATAGGGATGGACGAATTCCCCAAGAATCGCGTCAGCCGCTCAGGTGGGTTCAGGCCCCCACCGGATGCCACGCTGTCTTGAGCTCCGTGACCGCCTCGAGACGCCCGAGCGCGTCCCGCACCGCCTGCTCGTAGCTCGTGGTGGGCGGCGAGTGCCGCACCCGCGTGACGCTCTCCGCGGCCAGCCGGTCGATATCGGCGCCGAGCCCGGCGTCGCCGCTGACGTCGACCACAGCGTTCAGGTCGTGATGGCCTGCCAGTACCGGCGCGAGCTCCGCCCGCCGCCCGGAGACCAGGTTGACCACGCCGCCCGGCACATCTGACACGCCCAGCACCTCGCCCAGGTCGAGCGCCGCCAGCGGGCGGGGCTCGGAGATCAGGGCGACCACCGCGTTGCCGGCCGCCAGCGCCGGCGCCACCTCCGTGACCAGCCCGAGCAGCTCCGGCTGGTCGGGCGCCACGACGCCCACCACACCGGTCGGCTCGGGCAACGAGAACGACAGGAACGGCGCGGCCACTGGATTGATGCCGCCCATCACGGGCTGGAGCTTGTCGGTCCAGCCCGCGTAGTGGACCAGCACGTCGATCGAGGCGTCGAGCTCCGCGCGCTCGATCTCGAAGTCCGCCGCGCGCGACTCGAGCGCCTCCGCGGCGCGATAGAGGATCTGGCCGCGGTTGTATGCCGTGCGCGCCGCCCACGGGCCCGCCGCCTTGCGCGCCGCCTTCACGGCGTCGCGCACGTCCTTGCGCGACCCGCGCGGGACGTTGTGGCCCTGGTAGCGGTCATAGCGGCCGGACTCGGAGCGCACGAAGGCGCCCCCGATCCACAGCTTGTACGTCTTGCGGACGGCGAGCCGGGTCATGAGATGCGCAGGTAGGGGCGCAGCCCGGCCGGCCCGCCCTCGCGGCCGAAGCCGCTCTCCTTGTAGCCGCCGAACGCCGCGCTCGGGTCGAAGTGGTTGTAGGTGTTCTGCCAGACGACGCCGGCCTGGAGCGCGCTCGCGACCTCGAACGCCTTGGCGCCCTTGTCGGTCCAGATCCCGGCGGCCAGCCCGTAGGCGGAGTTGTTGGCCTTCTCGATCGCCTCGGCCTGCGTCCGGAACGTGAGGACGGACACCACCGGCCCGAATATCTCCTCCACCGCGATCCTGTGGGCGGGCGCGACCTCGGTGAAGATGGTCGGCGCGAACCACCAGCCGCGGTCCGGCAGGTCGCAGGCGACCGTCCGGCGCTGGGCGCCCTCGCCCTCGCCGGCCGCCACGAGCTCCTCGATCCGCTCGAGCTGCTCGCGGGAGTTGATCGCGCCGACGTCGGTGTTCTTGTCGAGCGGGTCGCCCACCCGCAGACGGCCCATCCGCTCCCAGAGCTTGCCGATCACGACATCCGCGACGCTCTCCTGGATCAGGAGCCGCGAGCCCGCGCAGCAGACGTGGCCCTGGTTGAAGAAGATCCCGTTCACGATCCCCTCGACCGCCTGGTCGAGCGCCGCGTCCTCGAACACGACGTTCGCCGACTTCCCGCCGAGCTCGAGCGTGAGCGACACGCCGCGGCCGGCGAGCGCGGCCTGGATGTCCTTGCCCACCGAGGTCGAGCCGGTGAAGGCGACCTTGTCGATGTCGGGCTCGCGCACGAGCGCGGCGCCCGCGGCGCCGTCACCGGGCAGGATCTGGACGACGCCTTCGGGCAGCTCGGCCTCCTGGCAGATCTCCGCGAGCAGGAGTGCGGTCAGCGGCGTGGTCTCGGCCGGCTTCAGCACGGCGCTGTTGCCGCAGGCCAGCGCCGGGGCGAGCTTCCAGGCGGCCATCAGGAGCGGGAAGTTCCAGGGCACGATCTGCGCGGCCACGCCGAGCGGCGCGACCTCGCGGCCGCCGACGCCGTACGAGAGCTTGTCCGCCCAGCCCGCGTAGTGGAAGAAGTGGGCGGCGGCGAGCGGCACGTCCACGTCGCGCGACTCGCGGACCGGCTTGCCGCCGTCCATCGACTCGACAACGGCGAGCTCGCGGGCGCGCTCCTGGATCAGGCGCGCGACCCGGAACAGGTACTTGCTTCGCTCGAGCCCCGACAGCGCCGCCCAGCGCGGCTGCGCCGCGCGCGCGGCCTCGACCGCCGCCCGCACGTCCCGGGGGCCGGCGAAGGCCACCTCCGCGACCGGCTGCTCGGTGGCCGGGTTGATCGTCGGCACGCGCGTGCCGTCGATCGGGTCGCGGAAGTCGCCGCCGATGAACAGGCCGTAGGAGTCGCGCAGGCGGACGTGGTCGGGGGACTCGGGCGCGGGCGCGTAGTCCCAGACGATGCGGGTGCGGGTGTCGGTCATTCCTTGGAGAAGTCCTCGGGCCGTGCGTAGCGGCCGGTCTGTGTCTTCTGATACTGCATGAGCAGGTCGTTGAGGAGAGAGGAGGCGCCGATCCGGAACCGCTCCGGCGTGAGCCACTCGTCGCCGAGCGTCTCCTTGACCAGCACGAGCCGGTGGAGCGCCGCCTTGCTCACTGAGACGCCGCCCGCCGCCTTCATGCCGACCGGGCGTCCCGTTCGCTCCATGTAGTCGCGGATCGCCTCGAGCATCACGAGCGTCACGCCGGGGGTGGCGCCGCTGGCGGCCTTGCCGGTGGAGGTCTTGATGAAGTCGGCGCCCGCCTCCATGGAGAGCATCGAGGCGTGGCGGACGTGGTCGTACGAGCCCAGCTCGGCCGTCTCGATGATCACCTTGAGATGGGCGTCGCCGCAGGCCTCCTTCACCCGCACGATCTCCTCCATCACACGCGTGTCGTCGCCCGCGAGGAACGCCTCTCGCGAGATGACCATGTCGATCTCCTCGGCCCCCGCCGCGACGGCCTCCTCGGTGTCGCGCAGCTTCAGCTCGAGCGAGGCCTGGCCCGACGGGAAGGCGGTGGCGACGGAGGCCGCCTGCACGCCGGTGCCCTCGAGCGCCTCGCGCACGATCCCGATCAGCGACGGGTAGACGCACACGGCCGCGCACGAGGGGATCTCGGGCATGGTGGGCGCGGGGCACACGGCCTTGGCGCACAGGTGGCGCACCTTGCCGGGGGTGTCGGCGCCCTCGAGCGTGGTCAGGTCGAGCATCGAGACGGCGAGCCGGATCCCCTGCTGCTTGGCGGTCGTCTTGATCGAGCGCTTGCCGAGCATGGCGGCGCGCTCCTCGATGCCGACGCGGTCGACGTGTGGAAGGCGGCGGAGCACCCCTTGAGTATGGCGCGTCATGATCACTCGCAATGCGCCGTGCAGCGGTGATCGTGATGGACGCTTGCGGAGTGGGGGCACTCCCCGATGCGAGCGAGTACGCCGGCGACGAGGGATCCAACACGCTCGCCCATCTCGCCGAGCGGGTCGGGGGCCTCGAGCTGCCCACGCTCGAGCGGCTCGGGCTGGGCTCGATACTGCCGCTGCGCGGGGTCGCCCCGGCGCAGGAGCCGGTCGTGCACGGCCGGCTGGCGCCGCTCGGGCCGGGCAAGGAGTCCACGACCGGCCACTGGGAGCTGATGGGGGTGGTGCCGGAGCACCCGCTGCCCACCTATCCGGACGGCTTCCCGGCCGAGGTGGTCGACTCACTCGAGCGCGCGACCGGGCACCGCTTGTGCTGCAACCTCCCCTACAGCGGGACCGAGGTGATCGAGGACTACGGCGTGCATCACCTCGAGACCGGCGAGCTGATCCTCTACACCTCGGCCGACTCGGTGCTTCAGATCGCCGCGCACGTGGACGTGCTCGACGAGCCCGGCCTGTACCGCGTGTGCGAGACGGCGCGCGAGCTGATGTCCGGCGAGCACAACGTGGGCCGCGTCATCGCCCGCCCCTTCGAGGGCGAGCCCGGCGCCTTCCACCGCCGCGAGGGCAGGCGCGACTACGCGGCGCCGCCGCCGGGGCGGTCGTATCTCGAGGAGCTGCAGGACGCCGGCGTGGCGGTGCACGCCGTGGGCAAGATCCGCGACCTGTTCGCCGGCGTCGGCATCGACGTCAAGCACGACGGCGCGACCAACGTGAAGGGGATCGCCGCGACCACGTCGCTCCTGCGGGAGCTCGACGCCGGGCTCGTCTTCGTGAACCTGGTCGAGACGGATCAGCTGTACGGGCACCGCCACGACGTGGAGGGCTTCCACCAGGCGCTCCGCGAGATCGACGCCGCGGTGGCGGACTGGCTCGAGCTGCTGGGCGACGACGACCTGCTCGTCCTGACAGCGGACCACGGCGTGGACCCGGACGCGCCCCACACCGACCACACGCGCGAGTACGCCCCGCTGCTCGCGCGGTTCAGCGGGCACGACGGGCGCCGCCACGACGGCCCGCTGGCTGACGTGGGGGCAAGCGTGCTGCGCTGGCTGACCGGGCGCGAGGCGCCGGCGCTGCCGGGGACGCCGTTCCTGTAAGGGCGATGCGCCGGCTCTGCGTCTTCTGCGGATCGAGCCCGGGCGCGCGCCCGGCGTATGGTGAAGCGGCCGAGCAGCTCGGGCGGCTGCTCGTGGCCGAGGGCATAGGGCTCGTCTACGGCGGCGGCCATGTGGGCCTGATGGGGAGGCTCGCCGACGCCGTGCTGGCCGAGGGCGGCGAGGCGATCGGAGTCATGCCGGAGGCGCTCGTGGCGCGGGAGATCGCGCACACCGGTCTGTCTGACCTGCACGTGGTCAGGTCGATGCACGAGCGCAAGGCGTCCATGGCGGAGCTCGCCGACGGGTTCGTGGCCCTCCCCGGGGGCCTCGGCACCGTGGAGGAGCTGTTCGAGGTCTACACGTGGGCCCAGCTCGGGCTCCACCGCAAGCCGTGCGCGCTGCTCGACGTGGACGGCTACTTCGAGGGCATCGCCCGCTTCCTGGATCACGCCGTCGAGGAGCGCTTCCTGGGGGCCGAGCACCGATCGATGCTGATCGTCGAGCGAGACCCGCGCGTACTGCTCGATCGCCTCGAGCGCTTCGAGCCCGAGGCCGTCGTTCCCAAGTGGATCGATCGCGAGGAGACGTAGCGGACCCGCCGGTTAGGCTGCGCCCATGAGCGGCTCCGAGGTCGGCGACATCCTGGTCCAGCGGGACGAGCTCGAGCATCGGATCCGCGAGCTCGGCGCCGAGATCTCGGCGGACTACGCCGGCCGCGACGTGCTCCTCGTGGGGGTCCTGAAGGGAGCCGTCTTCTTCCTGGCCGACCTAATGCGCCAACTCGACGTCGACTGCGAGGTCGACTTCATGGCGGTCTCCTCCTACGGCGCCTCGACCGACTCGTCGGGGGTGGTGCGCATCCTGAAGGATCTCGACGCCCCCATCGAGGGACGAGATGTCCTCATCGTGGAGGACATCGTGGACTCCGGGCTGACCCTCTCCTACCTGTTCCGCATGCTGCGGGCGCGCGGGCCGGCCTCCCTCGAGGTCTGCGCGCTGCTGACGAAGCCGCAGCGCCGCGAGATCGACCTGCCGATCCGCTACGTGGGCTTCGAGATCCCGAACCGCTTCGCGATCGGCTACGGGCTGGACTACGCCGAGCGCTTCCGCAACCTGCCTTATGTAGCGGTTCTGGCTGCCGAAAACGGCTAAGAGGGTCGATACACCACTGCTAGGCTGTCGTTTCACCCCCGGAGTCGCATGCGCATGTCCAGATTCTTCAAGAGCGCGGCCTTCCCGATCTTGATCGTGGTGGTCCTCGCGTTCTTCGCCCAGAGGCTGATCAGCCCCAGCGACCGCAGTCCGGACCCGGTCTACTCGCAGTTCATCGACCAGGTCGAGGAGGGGCGTGTCAAGGAGGTCACGCTCAACACGAAGAACAACCGGCTCGACGTCGAGCTGGACGGCGGGCGCAAGTACCAGACCGCCTACCCGGACAACACCGAGCAGAACCTCGTCAACCAGCTCCGGGCCGAGGACATCCGGGTGGACGTCAAGCAGAAGGGCGGCTCGGGCTGGCTCACGGCGCTCACCTACATCCTGCCGTTCGTGATCTTCCTGCTGTTCTGGCTGTTCATCATCAACCAGATGCAGGGCGGCGGGTCGAAGGTGATGTCCTTCGGCAAGTCGCGCGCGAAGCGGATGTCGGTGGACTCGCCGAAGATCACCTTCCGCGACGTGGCGGGGGGCG